>WNGA01001310.1_pt1 | contig 38233 bp, 33 predicted proteins | sample 5400061 | NCBI WGS metagenome assembly WNGA01 (sample SAMN13153366, study PRJNA577476) | soil metagenome | isolation source: 100 cm soil or saprolite under grassland replicate 2 | place: USA:California | collected 2016-06-15
GGGCTGCTGCCGGCCTACCGGCGCGAGCTGGAACGGCTGGAGACGTTCGTGTTCGAAGAGGACCTGGCGACCAACCCGGAGGCCGCCGCCAGGGTCGAGCCGACCCCGGAGTTCCTCCGCCCGGTGCTGGGCTACGCCGCCTACCTGCCGGCCGGGCCGTTCGACCCCTGGCAGCAGGGCTACTTCTGGGTGACCCCACCGGCCGACGAGGCCGGCCTCGGCGACCACGCCTTCGCGTTCATCCCGGCGGTCTCCGCGCACGAGGGTTACCCGGGTCACCACCTCCAGCTCACCAGCGTGAACCGCCTGGAGTCGGTGACCAGGCGGGCGGTCCGCTCGACGGTGATGATCGAGGGCTGGGGCCTGTACACCGAGCAGCTCATGCACGACGTCGGCTACTACGACGACCGGGCGCGGCTCGCCCAGCTCTCCATGCGGCTGCTGCGGGCGCTGCGGATCGTGCTCGACATGGAGCTGCAGAGCGGCGAGCTGACCTACGAGGCGGCAGTGGCCAGGGCGGTGTCGGTGGCCCGGGTGAGCGAGTCGACCGCCCGTTCGGAGGTGGCCCGCTACAGCATGACCCCGACCCAGCCCTTCAGCTATCTGGTCGGGTGCCTCGAGCTGGAGCGGCTGCGGGCCGCCTCGCAGGCCCGGCTGGGCGACGCCTTCCGGCTGCGCCGCTTCCACGACCGCGTGCTGTCGTACGGCAACATGCCGCCGACGCTGGTGGCCCGCGCCATCGCCGCCGCCGACGAGGCGGAGCAGCGCCGCCCGCCGGAGGACGCCTAGCCTGTTCTTCGGCCCCCACCGGGTCCCGGTGAGCGTCCGCCTCGCCTGAGCCTACGGCGCACGGGCGGAGAGGCACGTACGCTTGGTGGCGAAGGACGATGCCGGACGCGGGAGGCGGCGATGGCGGGTCGAGGCGTTGCCGAGCGCCGGGTCCTGAAGGTCCGGGACGGTCAGGCCCGGCGAGCCAGGGACCGGCTCGCCGTCGAGGAGCCGCTGGAGCTGCGGGTCGCGGGCCGCCCGGTCGGGGTGACCATGCGCACCCCTGGCAACGACTTCGAGCTGGCCATCGGCTACTGCATCAGCGAGCGGCTGGTGGCCGCACCCGAGGACATCGCGGCGGTGCGCTTCTGCGCGCCGGAGGGCCAGGCCCAGGAGTACAACGTGCTCACGGTCGACCTGCGCCCCGGGGTGCCGCTCCCCGACCCGTCGCTGGACCGCCTGGCCGTGACGTCCTCCTCGTGCGGCGTATGCGGCAAGGCGTCGGTCGAAGCCGTCAGGGTCGCCTGCCACTCGGTCGCGGGCGACCCGCTGGCGCTGCCGAGCCAGGTCCTGGCCGGGATCCCTGACCGGGTCCGCGAGGCGCAGCGGGTGTTCGAGCAGACGGGCGGGCTGCACGCCGCCGCGGTCTGCGACGACGACGGGACGGTGGTGTGCGTCCGCGAGGACGTCGGCAGGCACAACGCGGTCGACAAGGTGATCGGCTGGGCGGCGACCGAGCGGCGGCTGCCCCTCGCCGGCAAGGTCCTGTTCGTCTCCGGCCGCTCCTCGTTCGAGGTGGTGCAGAAGGCGGCGGTGGCGGGCGTGCCGCTGGTCGCCGCCGTCAGCGCGCCGTCGAGCCTGGCCGTGGAGCTGGCCGAGGAGGTCGGCATCACCCTCGTCGGGTTCCTTCGCGGGCGGTCCATGAACGTCTACACCCATCCGGAGCGCGTCGCCGTGGCGGCCGAGCCGGTCAGCGCGAACCCGGGCTGACCCGCTCGGGCGCCGGTGGGCCGACGACCTCGTCGTAGAGCCGCACGGCGACGCGCCGGCCCACCTCCGCGCCGGCGGCGCCGGCGACGACGGTGATGACGGGGCAGGCGACCAGGCCGACGCCCTGGGTGGCGACGGCCTGCCCGCCGCACGCGGCCATGCCGACCCGGCCGCCCAGCTCGGCGCCGACCGTGCCGCCGACCGCCCGCGCGATGGCCCTGGGCAGCGGGTCGCCGTCGGCGACGCCGGCGGCGGTGTCCAGGACGGCACCGACCGGCGGCAGGGTGTAGGCCAGCCGGCTGTCGAGCAGGGGCCGCCCGGCCGTCGCCAGGACGCGGGCGGCGGCCATCCGCACCGACGGGTCGTCGCTGGAGGCGGCCACCCGGCCCGCCGCGCGCAGCCGCGCGTCCGCCCCGCCGAGCAGGTGGTAGGCGCCGGTGATCACCTCGCGGCCGGTCTCGAGCGCCTCCACCACCAGCCGACGCCCCGGTCCGTGCCCGGCGCCACCGCCGCCGCGTGCCGCCTCGCCGGCGGCGCGGTCCGCGCCGGGCGCGGCCACCTGGTCCAGGCGGGCCGCGGCGGCGGCGCTGGCGGCGGCCGCCTCGTGGACGGCGGCGGCGGCCAGGCGCGCGGCGAGGCCGGCGGCGGCGGGGGAGGCGCTCAGCGCGCCGGCGGCCGGGGAGACGACGCCGTCACGGTCGAGCGCGAGCCCGGCCGATTCCGCCAGCCGCCGCCCCTCGTCCCAGGTCGCCTGGGCGTGGTCGAGCCGCGCGGCCAGCTCGGCGACCGCCCCGGCGGTCTCGTCGAGGGCACCGGCGGCCCGCTGGAGGCCGAGTCGTGTGGCCTCGTCGTCGACCAGGAACGCCTCGCTGGCCGGCCCCCGCCAGGCGCCCGCGACGACGACGAAGGACACCGCCCCGGCGAGCTGGCCGCGGACGCCGCGGAGGGCGTCGGCGGCGGCGGCGAGCTCCCGGGCGCCGGCGCCGAGCGCGGCCGGCTCCCCGGCGGGCCGGCTCACCAGGGGATCCTCCGCGCGGCCGGCGGACGGGTGGGGTCGGGACCGACGGTGGTCGTCAGGGGCATCGGCGGCTCCTGGGGGTCGCGTCAACGGCGGGGAGCCGGTTCTAACCCCGCCCCGACCCGACGGGCAACCGGCCGTCCACACCCCTCGACCGGCTCTAACGGGCAGCAGGTCGGGCGGCGAGCAGGCTCGGCAGGGGCCGCGGCGGCGCCGGGACGGCCAGGCCGCCCTCGGCCCGGCGCAGCACCTCGAGGATCTCGTCGCCGATCAGCTCGTCCCGCTCCAGCAGCGCGTCCCTGAGCGCCTCCACCAGCACGCGGTTGCGGTCGAGCTGCTCCTTCACCGCCGCCTTCGCGTCCCTGAGCAGCCGCTCGGTCCGCTCCCTGCCGTCGGGGTCGGAGAGCACCCTGGCGACCACGTTGCGGTCGTTCAGGCCCTCCTCCATGGCCACGTAGGAGATCAGCGAGTCGGTCATGCCGAGCGCCCCGACCATCTGGGCCGCGATGCCGGTGGCGCCGACGAGGTCGCCGCCCGGCCCGGTGGTCGACTCGCCGAACCACAGCTCCTCGGCGGCCATGCCGGCGCAGGCGATGCGCAGGAAGGCCAGCAGCTCGGTACGGGTGCGGGTCCAGCGCTCCTCGGTGTCGTTGTGGGCGAGCAGCCCGAGCGCCTCCTTGCGCTTGACGATCGAGAGCACCTCGAGCTTGCGGCCGACCCCCGAGAGGTAGGCGGCGACGGCGTGGCCGGCCTCGTGGGTGGCGACCATCTCCTTCTCCAGCGGCGTGTAGGCGACCGGCTGCTTGAGCCCGATCTCCTCGGAGAGCTTGGCCTGGTTGACGTCGGCCCAGCGCATCCCGTCCCTGCCGGCGCGCAGCGCCCAGATCAGCGCCTCGTCGAGCAGGTGCTCGATCATCACCGGCGTGTAGCCGAAGGTGAGGTGGGCCAGCTCGGAGCGCCTGGTGTCGTCGTCCAGCTCCGGGTGGTGGGCCTTGCGGGCCAGGAAGTAGTCGACCAGCTCACGCCGCGCGGCCGCGTTGGGCAGGTCGAAGTGGAGCCTGCGGTCGAAGCGGCCGGGCCGCAGCAGCGCCGGGTCGAGCGCCTCCGCCCGGTTGGTGGCGGCGATGACCAGGAGGTTGTTGTAGCGGAGCGGGGGCTTGTGGAGCTGCCGCTCGGCGGGCAGCCAGCCGTTGAGCCAGTCGACGAGCCGACCGGCGACACGCTCGGCGAGCGGCGGGGTGTCGAAGCTCTGCAACTGGACGAGCAGCTCGTTGACGACCCCGCCGGTGCCGGCGCTGACCGGGCCGTCGCCGCCGTCCACGCCGCCACGGCGGCCACCGATCGCGTCGATCTCCTCGATGAAGCCGATCGCCCCGCCCTCCTGGCGGGCGACCTTGCGCAGCGCCTTGAAGTAGGCACGGATCTTGCGCGCGGTCATGCCGTACCACATCGACTGGAAGCTGGTGGCGGAGACGAACAGGAACGGCACTCCGGCGTGGCGGGCCATCGCCTTGGCCATGTGGGTCTTGCCGGTGCCCGGCTTGCCCTCGAACAGGATGCCGCGGCGCGGGTTGCCGCCGAGCCGGTCCTTGAAGGTCGCATAGCCGAGGAAGAGGTTCAGCGTCTTGACGACCTCGTCGCGCAGCGTGGCGAGACCCTTGACGTCGTCGAGGCCGACGTCGATCTGCTCTGGCCGGTACAGCAGGTGCGGCGAGCGTCCCTGGCCGAGCATGGGCAGCAGCATGGCCACGCAGATCACCACGACCACCAGCACCATCGGCAGCCAGAACATCGCGTCCGGGCCGAGGCTGAGGCCGCCGAGCGGGTTCAGCGAGCCGCCGGTCAGCCCCCGCCACCAGGCAAGCCCGCAGACGACCGAGAGCACCACCGCCAGCCGCGCGAGCCGTCGCTGGCGGCGGCGCTCGCGCGCCTTGCCGACGTCGAGGTCGGCCGCGCGCAGCACCGAGACGCCGCCGAGCACGCTGCTCGCGCTCTCCATGCCCGCTCGCCTCCGGGATCACCGCTGGGAGGCGCCGTCCGCCCCCTGCTCGCAGTAAGCCACGGCCGCGACGGGCTCCGCTACGGGTCGCGGGCGACTTCGGGGATGTTGCCGACGCCGCCTCGGCGGGGGACTAGGCAGGGCTACCGAGCTCGTTCCCGGCCAAACGGGCCTACGGGACCGGCTTGATCGAGCTGACCAGGAGCGGCTGGCCTTGCTGGCAGGTGCTCAGCAGGTCCGGGGACAGCACCCCGGTGACCTGGACACGGCCACCCGCCGGCAGCTTGCCGCGGTCGCCGCCGACCAGCAGGTAGATCGTGCCCTGTTCGGCCTCCAGCAGCACGCAGCCGGGCTCGACCCCGTCGCGGAGGGTGCCGGTGGCGGTGATCTGGCTCTTGCCCGGCGACCCGGGCGCGGTGGTGGAGGTCGGGGTCGTCGGCGCCGGCGGCAGCGTCTCGGGGGCGGTGGTGGGGTCCGAGCCGCCGGGGGCGGCCCCGCCGTCCCCGGCGCCCTGGTCGGCGCAGGCGGCCAGCAGCAGGCCGGCCAGCAGCAGGCCGGCGAGCGGGCGGAGCACGGTTGTCTGCCTCATACCGGTTTCGACGCGGTCGCCCGGCGGAAGGTTCCCGGGCGGGTCACCTTACCTCAGGCCCGCACCGCCGCGGTGACGTAGCGGTCGCGCCCGCCGGCCTTGGCGTCGTAGAGCGCCTCGTCGGCGCGCCTGACCAGCTCCCCGGCGCTCTCGCGGAAGTCCCAGCTCGCCACGCCGATCGAGCAGGTCACCTCGTCCGGCGTGGCCGCCTGCACCCGCTTGATGACGTCGATGGCGTCGTCCATCGAGCAGGCCGGCAGCAGCAGCCCGAACTCCTCGCCGCCGTAGCGGGCGAGCAGGTCGGTGGTGCGCACCGCGCCCCGCCAGGCGGCGGCCACCTCCTTGAGCGCCCGGTCGCCGGCCTGATGCCCGTTGTGGTCGTTGAAGAGCTTGAAGTGGTCCAGGTCGATCATTGCCACGCACAGTGGGCTGCCGGAGCGCCGCGCCCGCTCGAGCTCGCCCGGCACCTCCTCGTCCCAGACCCGGCGGTTGGGGATGCCCGTCAGCGGGTCGGTCCGCGCGAGCCCCTCGAGCCGGCTGACCAGGCGGCTGATCTCGTTGGCCTGCAGCTCGCTGAGGCGCCAGGTCGCCAGGTTGGCCGCGCACGCCGCCAGGACGAAGGCGCCGTGGATGAGCGCCCACACCACCGGGGCGCGCTGCGCGGCGGGGTGGGAGAAGACCGCGGTCGGCGCCAGGTAGCCGAGCACGCCGTGGTGGACGACCACGTAGGCGAGCGCCACCCCGAACGGCACCCAGTCCTGGTACAGCGTGATGAGCCCCACCATGACGAAGAAGTGGAAGTGCATCTCGATCGTGCCGCCGGACAGGTGCACCAGCAGGGCCGAGGCGGTGATGAGGCCGAACACCGCCGCGCAGGCGCGCACCCGCCGGCCGCCGCTCCGCTGCGCGGCGGCGAGCGCGCAGACCGCGAGGATCGCGCCCTCCGCGACGCTGTGCCAGAGCGCCACCCCGCGGACCACCCCGAACACGGCGGTCCCGACGGCATGGACCCAGAGCAGCACCACGATCCCCCGGTGCCGCCGCTCCCAGATCTCCGGGGCCAGCGGGCTCCCGTGCGGCAGCACGACCCGGAGGGTCTGCCGGAGGTCGGCGACCATCCGCACGACCATCACGGCCCTGAGTCCGGGAGCTCGGCCACGAAGCGGGCGCCGCCGCCCGGGCCCTCCTCCACCCAGACCTTCCCCGCCATGCCGCCAACGAGCTGGTCGACCAGGAACAGGCCGAGGCCGACGCCACCGACCTTCCTCGTCGTGGAGGCGTCGAGCTGGGTGAACGGGGCGAAGATGCGGTCGCGGTCCGACGCCGGCACCCCGGGCCCCCGGTCGGCCACCGCGATCCGCGTACAGCCGGGAGGCTGCTCGACCACCACCTCGATCGAGGTACCCGGCGGGGCGTGCTTGCCGGCGTTGTCCACGAGGTTGCCCACCACCATCCGCAGCGCCTCGGCGTCGCCCCGGATCGGCCTGGGCGCCTGGGGCAGGTGGAGCTCGATCCGGCGGTCCGGCTGGGCGATCCGCCAGTCGGCGACCACCTCGGCGACCACCTCGGCGGCCGCCACCTCCTCGGCCCGCAGCACCGGGCTGCGGTTGGCCACGAACGCGCTGGCCTGCAGGAGCTGCTCGACCATGTCGCGCAGGCGCTTGCCCTGGCTGACGACCCGCCCGAGGATCTCCTGCCCGTCGGAGGTGGCCGCCATCTCGGGACGGCCGACCAGCGTCTGCGCCATGCCCAGGATCACCGTGATCGGCGTGCGCAGCTCGTGGCTGACCATGGCCAGGAACTCGTCCTTGAGCCGGTCGACCTCCTCCAGCCGGGCCACCGAGGCGGTCAGGTCCGCGTTCTCGGCCTCCAGCTCGCGGGAGCGGTCCAGCGCCGCCTCGTAGAGCGCCCGCAGGTCCTCCATGACCGGCCCGGTGACCCCGGCCGACAGCCGCGCCTGGCCCTGCCTGGCCGCCGACAGCGCCTCCAGGACCACGGCGGGCACGTCGCCCTTGAGCACGTAGCCGCGGGCGCCGGCGGCCACCATCTCGCGCACGTAGGTCTCGTCCGCGTAGGCGGTGTGGGCGACCACCGCCACCTTCGGCCAGCGACGCACGATCTCCCTGGTGGCGGCCACCCCGCCCTGGCCGGGCATGCGGCAGTCCATCAGCACCACGTCGGGGGTGAGCTGCTCGACCAGCGGCACCGCGGCCTCGCCGGAGTCCGCCTCGCCGACCACCTCCCAGCCGCCGACCTCCTCCAGCAACGAGCGCAGCACCCGGCGGACCGCCGGGTGGTCGTCGACGAGCAGGACCCGCCCAGGGCCGTTGGCGCGCGTCATCGCCGTCTGCATGTCAGTTGTATCGGCACGCCGGGTCCGAGATGAATAGGCTTGGGTCATGAAGGACATCGGCATCGTGGGCCATCGGTCGAGCGGCAAGACCACCCTGTTCAACGCGCTCACCCGGGTCGGCGCCCCCGCCGGGGGAGCCGCGGGCAAGGCGAGCGTGGCCGCCGTGCCCGTGCCCGACCCGCGGGTCGACGTCCTGGCCGAGCTGGAACGCTCCCGCAAGCGGGTGTTCGTGCAGGCCCGGTTCGTGGACGTGGCCGGGCTGTCGGCGGGCGGGGCCGGCGGCGGGCTGGCGGCGCAGGCGCTGGGCGCGCTGCGCGAGGCCGACGCCCTCGCCATGGTCCTCGCCGCCTTCGACGGCGAGGACCTGCCTGGCGGAGCGCTGGGCCGCGTGACCGAGGCGGCCGCCGAGCTGACCCTCGAGCTGACCGTCGCCGACCTCGAGTCGATCGGCGGCGGGGCCGAGAAGGCGGCCAAGAAGGCCACCGCCGGCGTGAAGGGGGCCGCGCAGGAGGCGGCCACCCTGGACCGGGCCCGCGGCCTGCTGGATGCGGGCACGCCGCTGCGGGCGGCCTCGTGGGAGCCGGAGGAGCGCGGGGTGCTGCGCAACTTCGCGCCCCTCACCCTGAAGCCGACGCTCGCCGTGCTCAACCTGGGCGAGGCGGCGGCGGGCGAGGCGGCGGAGCGGGCGGCGGCGGCCGAGGCGGCGCTCGGCGTGCCGACGGTCGCCCTTGCCGCCGCGCTGGAGGCCGAGGCGGCCGAGCTGCCTCCCGGCGAGGCGACCGCCCTGCTGGCCGAGTACGGCGTCCAGCGGGGCGGGCTGGACCAGGTGGTCGGCGCCGCCTGGCGGCTGCTCGACCTGGTGACGTTCCTGACCACCGGCGAGGACGAGAGCAGGGCCTGGGAGGTCCGCCGGGGCGCGACCGCCCCGGAGGCGGCCGGCCGCATCCACTCCGACCTGCAGCGTGGCTTCATCCGGGCCGAGGTGATCGGCTACGACGAGCTGGTCGCCGCCGGCGGCTGGGACGCCGCCAAGGGCAAGGGGCTGCTGCGCGCCGAGGGCAAGTCCTACGTCGTCAGCGAAGGCGACGTCCTCCACGTCCGCTTCAACGTGTAACCAAGGCCCCGCCGGGAGCGCATTGGCGGCCTCGGCGCCCCGAGTTGGCCGCCCTGGGCGTCCGCGCTGGCCGCTCTCGGCGGCCGGGCTGGGCCGCCCTAGGCGCTCGCGGCCAGGGCCAGCAGGCGGTCGATGCCGGCGTCCAGGGCGGCCACCTCACGCTCGACCTCGGCCTGGAGGGGGGCGATCCCGGCGGCCGCCTCGGCGCCCAGGGCGGCGCTGGACGCCCGGCGGATCGTCCTGGCGACCCGGGTCGCGTCGGCGACCCTGGCACGCGCTGCCGGCAGCACCCTGGCCAGCTCGGTCGGATCGGGCTCGCCGGCGAGCAGCCGCAGCTCGGCGTCGAGGGTGCCCGCCACGCGCCCGAGGCGCCTGGCGAGGCCGGGCAGCTCGCCGACCACCCCACCGGCCGTCCTGACCAGGGCGACCGCCTCGGTCGAGGCGCGGGTCGCCGCGGCCAGCTCACGCCGGAGCCAGGCGACCTCACGGCGAGGGCCTGGCGGGGCGACCAGCGCCTGAGCGGTGCGAACCCGCTGGCGCAGCCGCCCGCTACGCCGCACCCAGCGCACGGCCCGCCAGACCGCGAGCAGCACCAGGAACCCGGTGACCAGGAACACCGCCAGCACCGTCAGCAGCAGCCCCTCGAGCATCGCGCCGCCCTCCCCGGTCCGCTCGGCCACGAGCCTCCACGATAGGCCGGGCCGCCGGGCCTGTCACCCGGGGTCGCATCAGCCTCCGCCGGAGACGGCGGGCAGGATCCAGACCTCGTCCCGCTCGGCGACCGGGGTCGCCAGCCCGGCCAGGTAGCGGATGCTCTCGCCGTTGACGAACACGTTGACGTGCGGGCGCAACGCGCCGCGCTCATCGAGGACCCGCTGGCCGACGCCCGGGTGCGCCTGGCCGAGCGCGCTGAGCACGACCGCCACCGTGGCGCCGGCCACGTCAACGCGACGGCGCCCGGCGGCGTAGTCCTTGAGGGCGGCGGGCAGATGGACGGTTGGCATAGCCGGGCTCAGGGCACGACCGCGGCCTTGACGCAGACGACCGGCGGCAGCCACTCGGCCACCAGCCGCCAGCGCTCGCCCTCGTCGGCGGAGGCGTAGAGCTGGCCGGTGCGGGTGCCGAAGTACAGCCCGGCCGGCGTCAGCCCGTCGCCGCCGAAGCCGTCGCGCAGCACGGTGAGGAAGGCGTCCCGCTGGGGCAGGCCGTCGCCGAGCGGCTCCCAGGAGGCGCCGGCGTCGCGGGTGCGGTACACCCGGGCCATGGCGTCGGGGGTGGCTCGGAACCGGTCGGACTCCAGCGGGATCACCCACGCCGTGTCCGGGTCGGTCGGGTGGGCGACCACCGGGAAGCCGAAGTCGCTCGGCACGCCGTTGGCGACGTCCACCCAGCTCTCGGCGGCGTCGTCGCTGCGGTACAGGCCCCAGTGGTTCTGGAGGTACAGGCGCTCCGGGCGGCCGGCGGCAGGGGCGATCTTGTGCACGCACTGGCCGAACTCGGGGTGCTTGTCGGGCCGGAACTCGGCGCGGACGCCGTGGTTGCGCGCCTGCCAGGTGCGGCCACCGTCGTCGCTGCGGTACACCCCGCCGGTGGAGATGGCCACCCACATGCGCTCGGGGTCGGCCTGGTCGACCACGACCGTGTGCAGGCAGAGGCCGCCGCCGCCCGGCTCCCAGCGGGGCCGGTGGGGGTGGTCCCAGAGGCCGGTGACCAGCTCGAAGGTCTCGCCGCGGTCGTCGGAGCGGAACAGGGCGGCCGGCTCGACCCCGGCGAAGACGGTGTCGGGGCGGTCCGGGCCGGCCGGCTGGAGCTGCCACACCCGGCGCAGGGCGGCGTCGGTGCCCTGCGGGAAGCGGACGTTGCCCTCGGCCGGGTCGCTCCAGGTCCGCCCGAGGTCGTCGGAGCAGCGCACCACCGCGCCCCAGTGGCCGTCCTCGGTGCCGGCGAGCAGCCGCCGGCGCCCGCCACGGCCGTCGAAGCGGACCGCGTACACGGCCTCGCCGGGGAAGTGCGGCCCGCTCGACTGCCAAGCCTGGCGGTCCGGGTCGCTGCGGAACAACCACACGCCCTTCATCGTGCCGATCGCCAGCAGCACGTCTCCCGACTCGGCGGTCAGATGCTCGCCCATGCCCCAAGCCTACCCCGCCGCGACACCGCGGGTGTCAGTCGTCGTAGGCGGCGAGGTCGGCGTCGGAGAGCCGGCGCACGCGGCCCTCGCGGATGTCGGCGAGCGCCTTGGCGCTACAGGTCCTCGAGGAGGGCGTCGGCGGCGCGGCGGCCGGAGGCCAGGGCGCCGTTGATGGAGGCGTTGTCGCGGTGGTCGCCGCAGACGTACACGCCGGGCCGGACCCGGACCGGCCGCTCTGGCGGGTCGAGGGCGCCAGGGGGCTGCGCCGGCTGGGCGTGCGGGATCTGGTAGGTGGCAAGGTGCCGCCAGCCCAGCACCGAGGAGCCGAACCAGTCGGCGAGCTGGCCGAGCACCGCCGCCTCCAGGTCGGCGCCCCTCGGCAGCCCGGGCCGGTCGAGCACCGTGGCCGACACCAGCGCCAGGTTCGAGGGCGCGTAGGTGGGCGCCACCGCGCTCGGCACGCACAGGTGGTTGACGGGGCCGTCGCCGTCGCCGTCCAGGACGACCACCGGCTCGTCGACCGGGGCCCGGTCGGCCGCGAAGTACAGGCAGCTCGCGGCCACCGATCCCGGAGGGCCCGGCTCGCCCAGCAGCCCGGCCGCGGTCGGGCCGTCGGTGGCGACCACCACCGCCCTGGCCTGCAACCGCTCACCGCCGGCAAGGACGAGCCCGCCGTCGCCGACCTCGGCCACCTTCTGCCCGAGCCGGACGCAGCCGGGCGGCAGGCCGCCGGCGAGCTGCTCGGGGATGGCGCCCATGCCTCGGGTCGGGATGGCCGCGTCGCCGAGGGCGAGCATCCGGTAGACGAACTCGAACATGCGGCTGGAGGTCCTGAGCTCCCGGTCCAGGAGCAGCCCGCCGAACAACGGCCGCAAGAGGCGCTCGACCATCTCGTCGGAGAACCCGTCCCTGGCCAGCGCCTCGCTGGTCGACGTCTCCGGCCGCGCGAACAGCTCCTCGAGCGAGCCGGCCGCGACCCGCCGCCGCAGGGACGCCAGCTTGAGCTTGTCGCCGACGCTGCCCACGGGCGCCACCAGCGTGCGCAGCCCGTCCCAGCGGCGCCGGAACGGGTCGGCCACCGTCACGAACCGGCCCCTGGTCCGGACCATCGCCCCGGGGTAGAAGGGATGCAGCTCCAGCTCGCGGTAGTCGAGTGCCGCCCGCGCCTCGGGGTAGGCCGTCAGCAGCACCTGGAAGCCACGGTCCAGCAGGAAGCCGTCGACCCGGTCGGTGCGGACCCGGCCGCCGACCCCGTCGCCGGCCTCCAGCACGGTGGCGGCCACGCCCCGCTCATGCAAACGGCGCGTACAACGCAATCCGGCCAGCCCGGCGCCGACGACGTAGACGCCGTCGCCCCCACCGGCCACCGCTACCCCCCTGGCCGTCCCGCCCGGGCCACCTCGGCGTCCCGGCGCAGCGTCCCCGGAAGGGCGAAGTGGACGTCCTCGGGGACCACCTCGACCTCGCGCACCTCGGTCGCGCCCCGGTCGCGGAGGGACGCGACCAGCTCGTCGACGAGCCGCTCGGGTGCCGACGCGCCGGAGGTCACCCCGACGGTGTCCACGCCCCGGAGCCAGGCCGGGTCGACCGCCGAGGCCTCCGGGACGAGGTGGCTCTGGCAGCCGTGGGCGCGGGCGACCTCGACCAGCCGCTTGGAGTTGGAGGAGTTCTCCGCCCCGATGACCAGGATGAGCTGGCAGTCGCGGGCCAGCGCCTTGACCGCGGCCTGCCGGTTCTGGGTGGCGTAGCAGATGTCGTCGGAGCGAGGCCCGGCCAGCACCGGGAAGCGCCGCCGCAGCGTGTCGATCACCCCGGCCGTCTCGTCGACCGACAGGGTCGTCTGGGTCAGGTAGGCGACCCGCTCGGGGTCGGCGACCTCGACGCGGGCGGCCTCCTCCTCGTCGCCGACCAGGTGCACCGCCGTCGGCGCCTGGCCCATGGTGCCGGCGACCTCCTCGTGGCCGGCGTGGCCGACGAGCACGATCTCGTAGCCCTTGCCGGCGAACTTGCGCGCCTCCTGGTGGACCTTGGTCACCAGCGGGCAGGTGGCGTCCACCACCCGCAGGTCGCGGTCCCGCGCCTGCTGGTGCACCTCGGGGGCGACGCCGTGCGCCGAGAAGACCACCCTGGCGCCCTCGGGCACCTCGTCCAGCTCGTCGACGAAGACCGCCCCCTTGGCCTCCAGGTCGCGGACCACGTGCAGGTTGTGGACGATCTGCTTGCGGACGTACACGGGCGGGCCGTAGGTCGCCAGGGCGACCTCGACGATGTCGATGGCCCGCTCGACGCCGGCGCAGTAGCCGCGGGGCGCGGCCAGCAGCACCGTGCGCGGGGCCGTCGACGCTGGGACGGGAGCATCGCTCATGCCGCCATTCTACGGGTGGGCGGCGATAGGCTGGTCGGGAGATGACCGAGCGAACCGAGAGCGCGTCCGCGGCCAGGACGCTCGACCGCCGCATCCTGGTGGTCTGGACCGTGCAGACGGCCGTCCTGGTGCTGGTCCTTGCCGCGATCGTCCTGGCCGTGGACGTCGGGTCGCGGCTCGCCGGGACCCACCCGCCGGGGCCGCCGGGGCTGGCCGCCGCCCTGGTCGCGCTGGCCGGTGGCGTGGCGGCCTGGCGGCTGCCGAACCTCGAGTACCGGAACTGGCGCTACGAGGTGGCCGAGGACGCGCTGGAGCTGCGCCACGGCATCCTGCGCCGGGTCCACTCGGCGATCCCCTACTTCCGGGTCCAGCACATCGACGTGACCCAGGGGCCGGTCGAGCGGCTGGTGGGGCTGTCCCGGCTGGTCGTCCACACCGCCTCGGCGGGCACCGACGCCACCATCCCCGGCATCGCCGCCGGCGACGCCGAGGGCCTGCGCCGTCTCATCCTCGCCAGGGCCGGCACCGGCGATGCGGTCTGACGCCCCGGCGGGCGGGCCGCGGCGTCTGCACGTGGTCAGCCCGGTGTTCTTCGCGACCGGGCATGCCCGCCGGCTGTGGCCGGTGGCCGTGGCGGTGCTGGCCGGACGGCGGCTCTGGCTGATCGGCGTGGGCGCGGTCGCGCTGCTGGCCTGGACCACGCTGGAGTGGCTGCGCTTCACCTACCAGATGGAGGCGGGCGCGCTGCGCCTGGAGGAAGGGGTCCTGGCCCGCAAGCTCCGGGTGATCCCCTTCGACCGCATCCAGCAGGTCGACCTGGTCCGCAAGCCGCTGCACCGGGTGCTCGGGGTGGCGACCCTGCGGGTGGAGACGGCCGGTGGCGGCGGGGCCGCGGAGGTCGACCTGGACGTGGTCCCCCTCGGCGAGGCGCAGGCGCTCCGGTCGCTGCTGCTGCGGGCCAAGGAGGGTGGCGCGGTGGCGGGCGGCGACCCAGGCGTGGCCGCCGCGGCCGAAGCGGCGACGCCGGCCGAGCGGGCCCTGCTGCGCCTGTCGGTCGGCGAGGTGATGCTGGCCGGGATCACCGGCACGAGGGCGGCCACCGTGCTGATCGTGCTCGGACCGCTCAGCCAGCTCTCCGACCTGTTCCCCAGCCTGTCGGACTGGCTGCTGCGCCGCGTCAACCCGGAGGCGGTCGCTCCCACCACCCCGGCCGCGGTGGCCGCCGTGGCGGTGCTCGCCGTCCTCGTCTGGCTGGGGCTCGCCGCCGCCTCCAGCGTGGTCACCGACTACGGCTTCACCCTCGCCAGGGCCGGCGGCGACCTGGTGGTGCGTCGCGGGCTGCTGGAGCGGCGCGAGGCGGTCATGCCGATCGCCAGGCTCCAGGTCGTGCGGGTCGACGAGTCGCTGCTGCGCCGGGCGCTCGGGCTCGCCTCGATCCGCATCCAGAGCGCCGGGCGGTCCGGCGGCGCGGACGCGACCGCCAGCCGCCTGACCATCCCGGTCCTGCCGCGGGCGGAGGTGAACCGCGTCCTCGGCGAGCTGCTGCCGGGGGCGGCGCCGGTGCCGAGGCTGCTGGCTCCCCCGCCGGTGGCCCGCGGTCGGGCGGTGCGGCGCAGCGTCGTCCGGGCCGCCCCGCTGACCGCCGCCGTGGCCGTCGCCCTGTGGGTGCTGAGCCGGCCGGCCGCGCCCGTCGCCCTGCTCCTCGTGCCCCTGGCCGTGCTCGGCGGCCTCGCCGCCTACCGCAGCCTCGGCCACGCCAGGCGCGACGGCTTCCTGTACGCCAGGCAGGGGGTGGCGATCCGGGTGACCACGGTGGTGCCGGTCGCCAAGACGCAGAGCGGCAGCGTCCGGTCGTCGCTGTTCCAGCGCCGGGTCGGGCTGGCCACCCTCCACGTCGACGTCGCGGGCGGTTGGGCCACCCCGAGGGTCGTGGACGAGTCGGAGGGGACCGCCGAGGAGCTGCTCCAGGTCGTCCTCGGCCGCTCGCCGGGTGTGCTCCCTCCTACGTCGGGTCGGCGCGGAGCACCTGGCGGCGCCTGGGGTCGGTGACCAGCAGCTCGGCGGCGTCGGCGCGGAGGAGGGCGGCGGGGCGATCCGAGCGTCTGCCAGGGCGTTCGTCGGTGCCCGGCAGGGAGTTCACGCGAGGGCGTGGATCGCCCGGGAGAGCGCGGCGGGAACGTCGATCTGGAGGTGGTGGCCGTCCCGCACGATCTGCCTGCCGCCGACGACGACGTGGGCGACGTCGGCGGCGGTGGCGGCGAAGACCAGGTGGTCGAGCAGGTCGGCGCGCTGGGCGCCGGCCAGGCGGGGAGAGTCGAGGGCGACGGTGACGAGGTCGGCGAGGTAGCCGGGCTCCAGGCGGCCGGCGTCCCAGCCGAGGGCGCGCATGCCGGCGGCGGTGGCGGCCGTCAGCAGGTCCTCGGCGTGGTGGTGGCCGCGGCGCTCGGTGGCCAGGCGCTCGTCCAGCTCCACCGCCCGCGCCTCCTCGAACAGGTCGACGACCGCGTGGCTGTCGGAACCGAGGCACAGCGGGCTGCCGGCGTCGGCCAGGGCGCGGGCCGGACCGATGCCGTCGGCCAGGTCGCGCTCGGTGGTCGGGCACAGGCAGGCGGTGGTGCCGGTCGCGCCGAGGCGGGCGACGTCGTCGCCGGTGAGGTGGGTGGCGTGGACCGCGGTGCTGCGCGGGCCGAGCACCCCGGCCGCCTCGGCGAGGGCCGCCGGGGTGCGGCCGGTGGCGGCCAGGCAGGCCTGGTTCTCGGCCCGCTGCTCGGACAGGTGCAGGTGCAGGGGGGCGTCGCGGTCCCGCGCCCAGTCGGCCACCACCGCCATGCTGGCCGGGTCGACCGCACGGACGCTGTGGATGCCGGCGGCGACCCGGACGGTGGCGGCGTCGTAGAGGCTCCCGGCCCGCGCCGCCCAGGCGGCGGCGTCGCCGTCGCCGAAGCGGACCTGGGGCCCGGCGAGCGGCTCGCCGCCGAGCCCGGCGCGCAGGTAGCAGGTGTCGATCAGGGTGAGCCGCACGCCGGCCAGGCCGGCGGCCTCCACCAGGGCATGCCCCATGCGGTTCGGGTCGGCGTAGGGCCGGCCGGCCGGGGTGTGGTGGAGGTAGTGGAACTCGCCGACGGCCGCGACCCCGGCCAGCGCCATCTCGGCGTAGGTGGCGCTCGCCAGCTCCAGGTAGCTGTCGGGGTCGAGCCGGGCGGCCAGCTCGTACATCCGCTCGCGCCACGCCCAGAAGTCGCCCCGGCCACGGTGGGTGCGGCCGCGCAGGGCCCGGTGGAAGGCGTGGGAGTGGCCGTTGGCCAGGCCCGGGATGGTGAGGCCCGGCAGTCGGACCGCCGAGGCGGGCGGGTCGGCGTCCTCGGTGACGGCGGCGATGCGGTCGCCCTCGACCTCCACGAGCACCCGCCGCGCCACGCCCCGGCCCGCCCCCAGCCACGCCAGCTCCGCGTGCCAGGCGCCGCCGGTCAGCGGCACGCCAGCTCCTCGACGACGGCGACCAGCGCCTCCACCCCGGCCACGCAGTCGTCGGCCTCGGCCCGCTCGGCCGGGCTGTGGCTGGTCCCGGTCGGGTTGCGCACGAACAGCATGGCGGTCGGCACCGACGCCGCGAGGGCGCCGGCGTCGTGGCCGGCCGCGGTGGGCAGCTCGACCGGCTCGAGGCCGCTGGCCCGCAGGCAGGCCGCCAGGCGGCCGCGCAGGCCGGCGTCGAAGACGACCGCCGGGCTGCGCGACTCGCAGGCGAGGTCGACGGTCAGCCCGTGGCGGCCGGCGGCCTCCTCCACCGCGCCCTGGAACGCGGCCAGCAGCCAGTCCAGGGTCTGGTCGCGCTCGGCGCGGGCGTCGAGCCAGGCAAGCACCCGTCCGGCGACCGAGTTGGTGGAGCTCGGCTCGACCACCACCCGGCCGACGGTCGCGACCGCGCGCAGCTCCTCGGCGGCCGCCCTGGCCGCCAGGATGGCGGCGGCGAGGCCGAGCATCGGGTCGCGGCGGTCCTCCAGCCGGGTGGTGCCGGCATGGTTGGCCGCGCCCGTCAGGGTGAGCCGCCAGCGGCCGTGCGGCCAGATCGCCGAGGCGAGCCCGACCGGGACGCCGTGGTCGACCAGGCCGCGGCCCTGCTCGACGTGGAGCTCGACGAAGGCGGCGAGGCTGCCGAGCCGGTCCGGGCCGGGGCCGACGGCGGCGGGGTCGACGCCGGCGTCCCGGAGCGCGGCGGCCAGCGTGGTCCCGGCCTGGTCGGGCCGGTCCAGCACGGTCGCCGGGTCCAGGGTGCCGGCGAGCACGCGGCTGCCGAAGGTGGGCAGGCCGAAGCGGCCGCCCTCCTCGTCGGCGAACGCCACCACCGCGACCGGCCGCCGCGGCGTCACCTCCCGCCTGGCCAGCTCGGCGACCGCCACCAGGCCGGCGACCACGCCGAGGGCGCCGTCGTAGGCACCCCCGTTGGGCACCGTGTCCAGGTGGCTCCCGACCGCCACCGCGTCGCCCTCCGCGGCGCGCGGGCCCGCGGCCTGCGTCGATGGGCCCGAGGCCGTCGGTGGGCCCGCGGGCCGCCACCAGGCCCAGAGGTTGCCGGCGGAGTCCTGGTCGACCTCCAGGCCGCGTGCCCGCGCCTCGGCCTGGAACCAGTCCCTCGCCGCCCGGTCCTCCCCGGTCCAGGCCAGCCGGGTCCACCCGCCGGCCGGGTCGCGCCCGATCGCGGCCAGCCCTTCGAAGCATCGCTCGAAGTCGTCCCGCAGCCGCTCCTCGCTCCCGCTCATTCGCCTCCCGCCCGGCCAGTGCTGTCGGCCACGACGATACGCGACCGAGGGCCCGGGGCCGCCCGGGAGTTGGTACTTCTCAGGACCTTCGCCGTGTCGTACAGTCTGACGGCCTTTGCGTCGGAAAGGGGGGGTCGTCCCCGTATGGGGTGGTCCTCCGTGGTCGAGAACCTGGGGGTCCGGTCCCATGTATACGCACGCTGCCCCGTTTCACCGTCCATCCGCATGGCTCGCGCTGGGCGCGCTCGTCCTGACCCTGCTGGTCGGTCTCCCAACCCCGGCACAGGCCGCGGTGACGGTCCCCGGGAACTTCAGGGTCACCGAGGTGACCTCGGCGCTCAGGGCCCCGCACGCGATGAAGTTCGCCCCCGACGGGCGCCTCTTCGTGCTGGAGCAGCGGGGCTTCGTCCGCATCGTCAGGAACGGCGCCCTGCTGCCCACGCCGGCGCTCACGCTCACCGTGCTCACCGGCGGCAGCAGGGGCCTGCTCGGCCTGGCGTTCGACCCGTCCTTCGCGACCAACGGCCGCCTGTACCTGTTCTATACCGCCGGCACCCCGGAGGCGCACAACCGCGTCAGCCGCTTCACCGTCAGCGGCGACACCATCAACCCGGCGAGCGAGGTCGTGCTCGCCGACCTCGACCCACTGGGCAACAGCACCATGCACTACGGCGGGGACATGGGGTTCGGTCCGGACGGCAAGCTCTACGTCACCGTCGGCGACAACCTGCGGGGACCGAACGCGCAGGAGCTCGGCAACCGGTTCGGCAAGATCCTGCGGTACAACCCGGACGGCACCATCCCGACCGACAACCCGTTCTTCAACCAGGCGAGCGGGCCCAACCGCGCCATCTGGGCGCTGGGGGTGCGCAACCCCTACCGGATGATCTTCCACCCGACGACCGGGCAGATGCTGATCGGCGACGTCGGCAGCGCCGCCTGGGAAGAGGTCAACGTGGGCCGCGCCGGCGCCAACTACGGCTGGCCCATCGCCGAAGGCAACTCCAACAACCCCGCCTACACCAACCCGCTGGTCGCCTACCCGCACGTCGACGACGGCTCGGGCGTCTTCGGCTGCGCGGTCATGGGCGGCGACTTCTATGCGCCGGCCACCCGGACGTTCCCGACCAGCTTCTGGGACAGATACTTCTTCGCCGACCACTGCGAGGGCTGGCTGCGCGTGCTCGACCCGGCGAACGGCAGCAGCGTGCCCTTCGGCAGCGGGTTCGAGCGCCCGGTCGACTTCAAGGTCGGCCCCGACGGCAACCTCTACACGCTGCAGCGCGAGCTCAACGGGGTCGCCAGGGGCGTGCTGTACCAGGTGTCGTTCACCGGCGCCGGCAACCAGCCGCCGCAGATCGGCGCCCAACCGCAGGACGTCACCGTCGGCATCGGGGGCAGCGCCACCTTCTCGGTGGTGGCGTCCGGGACGCCGCCGCTCGGCTACCAGTGGCGGCGCAACGGCGCCAGCATCCCCGGCGCCACCGGCACGTCCTACACCCTGACCAACGCCCAGGCCGCCGACGACGGCGCCCGCTTCTCGGTCGTCGTCACCAACCAGTACGGCAGCGCCACCTCGCGGGAGGCGCTGCTGACCGTGCGCAACGACCAGCCGCCCAGCGCGTCGATCACCAGCCCCGCCCAGGGCGCCACCTACGCCGGCGGCCAGCAGCTCACCATCACCGGGACCGCCAGCGACCCCGAGGACGGCACGCCGCCACCCGAGGCGTTCGAGTGGGAGGTCGTGTTCCACCACAACACCCACACCCACCCGTTCATCGAGCCGTTCAGCGGCACCCGCAGCTTCACGGCGACGATCCCGACCGACGACGAGACCGACACCGACGTCTTCTACCGGATCCACCTGCGGGTGACGGACAGCGTGGGCAACACCACCGAGGTCACCCGGGACGTCCTGCCCAGGACGAGCACCGCGAACCTGCAGGCGGTGCCGTGGTCGTGGCAGCTCACCCTCGACGGCTCGCCGGTGACCACCCCGACCTCCTTCGTGGGCGTGGTCGGCGTCCGGCGGACCCTCGGCGCCCCGCCGCGCACGGTCAACGGTCAGTCCTGGGTGCTCGACTGCTGGGAGAACTACAGCACGGCGACCGAGCGGCCGATCCTGATGGCCTCGAGCGCCACGACCTACCAGGCCCTGTACCGACGCAACGCCGGCAGCGTCGGCACCGGCACGGGCTTGAGCGGCACCTACTTCGCCACCAACAACTTCACCCAGCCGGTGGTGACGCGGGTGGACCGCGTCATGTTCGCCACCTGGCCGGGGTCCCCAGCCGCCGGCGTGCCGGCCAACGGCTTCTCGGTCCGCTGGACCGGCCAGCTGCAAGGGCAGTTCAGCGGCACGCACACGCTGTACATGGTCGCCAACGACAAGGCCAGGGTCTGGCTCGGCGGCACGAAGATCTTCGACACCTTCGGCGCCCCGACGACCGCCGAGCAACGCGCCACCTTCTCGCTCCAGGCCGGACAGCGGTACCCCATCACGATCGAGCTCGTCGACGATGCCGGGTCGGCGAAGTTCAACCTGAAGTGGTCGGGACCTTCGCTGCCGAAGTCGGTCATCCCCGGGACGCAGCTCTACCCCTCGTGAGCGACGTGGGCGCCTGACCGCCGGTGCGCTACCCCGCCGCCCGCCGGCTCCCGACGGTGGGCGGTGGGGCCTTTGTCAGGGGCCCGGCACGGGGGCGGCCACCTGGCCTTGCTCGCGGGCGCGGCCGAACTGCGTCTCGTACAGCTCGGCGTACAGGCCGCCGGTGGCCAGCAGCTCCGCGTGCGTGCCCTGCTCGACGACGCGGCCGCCGTCGATCACCAGGATGCGGTCGGCCTGCACGATGGTGGACAGGCGGTGGGCGATGACCAGGCTGGTGCGGCCGGCGAGCGCGGCGGCGAGGGCCTCCTGGATGTGGACCTCCGCCTCGGAGTCGAGGTGCGCGGTGGCCTCGTCGAGGATCACGATCGCCGGGTCGGCCAGCAGCAGGCGGGCGATGGCAAGCCGCTGCTTCTCCCCGCCCGACAGCCGGTAGCCGCGCTCCCCGACCATCGTCTCCCAGCGCTCCGGCAGGCTCTCCACCAGGTCCAGGATGCGGGCCGCCCGGCACGCCGCCTCGATCTGCTCCAGGGTGGCGTCCGGGTTGGCGTAGCGGAGGTTGGCCAGGATGGTCTCGTGGAACAGGTGGGGGTCCTGGGTGACCACCCCGATCGCGCCCCGCAGGCTCTCCAGCTCGAGCTCGCGCACGTCCACGCCGTCCACCCGGACGGCCCCCTCGGTGACGTCGTAGACCCGCGCGACCAGCATCGCGGTGGTCGTCTTGCCGGCGCCCGACGGGCCGACGAGGGCCACCAGCTCGCCCGGGCGCACGTCGAAGGAGACGTCGCGCAGCACCGGCTCACCGGTGGCGGCCCCGACCGCGGCGGCGCCACCGGTGAGGCTCGCGATGGTCGACTCGTCGCTGCTGGGATAGCGGAAGCTCACCCGGTCGAACTCGACCCGGCCGGCCGGCTGCTCCAGCGGCCGGGCGCCGGGGGCGTCGGCGATGGGGCTCTGGAAGTCGAGCACCTCGAAGACCCGCTCGAAGGAGACGAAGGCGGTCATCACGTCGACGCGCGCGTTGGTGAGCGCGGTGAGCGGCCCGTACACCTGGGTCACGTAGGCGGCCAGCGCGACCACGTCGCCGGGACGCAGGTCGCCGCCGAGCACCAGTCGCCCCCCGAGCCAGTAGACGGCGGCCGTGCCGACGGCGCCGACCAGGCCGAGCACCACGAAGAAGGTCTGCCCGTACAGCGCCGAGCGGACGCCGATGTCGCGGACGCCGGCGGCCTTGGCGGAGAAGTTCGCCAGCTCCCGGTCGCGGCGGCCGAACAGCATCACCAGCAGCGCCCCGGCGACGTTGAAGCGCTCGTTCATGGTCGTGTTCATGGCCGCGTTGAGCTGCATCGACTCCCGCGCGATCGCCTGCAGCCGGCGGCCGACCCGCTTGGCCGGCAGCAGGAACAGCGGCAGCACGGCCACCGCGATCACGGTGATGCGCCAGTTCAGCACCGCCATGGCGACCAGGGTGGTGACCAGGCTGATCACGTTGGAGAAGACCGACCCGAGGGTGCCGGTGAGCGCCCGCTGGGCACCGACGACGTCGTTGTTCAGGCGGCTGGTGAGCGAGCCGGTCTGGGTGTGGGTGAAGAACGCCAGCGGCTGGCGCTGCACGTGGTCGAACAGGGCGGTGCGCAGCTCGTAGATGAGGCCCTCGCCGATGCGGGCCGACAGCAGCCGCTGGGCCAGCGCCAGGCCGGCGTTGCCGACGGCCACCCCGACCGCCAGCAGGCCGATCAGGTTGACCAGGCCGAAGCTCTTCCGCGGGATGGCGACGTTGAGCAGCTCGCGGACCAGCAGCGGGGGCACGACCGCCACCAGCGCCGACAGCCCGAGCAGCGCCAGGTAGGCGGCGATCTGCCAGCGGAAGCGGCGCGCGAACCCCCAGACGCGGCGGACCACGCCGCGCGACAGCTTGGTGCCGGGCTCCAGCTCGGCTCGGGGGTACCAGTAGTGCCGCATCATCCTGCTCGACCCAACCGTCGGCGGTCCCGGCGAATTCCGAGGCGTCCTCAGTCGCCGGCCGGCTCGGGTCGCGGCCGCACCGCGCCGCCGCTGAGGGACGGCCGGTCGCTCCGCTCGGCGAGCGCCGGTCGACGCACGCGGGCCAACAGGGCGGCGGCGACCACGGCGACCGCCGCCAGCAGGAAGACGGCGTCGGCGCCCGCCCGGTGGACGACCCCGCCGCCGGTGGCGTTGCCGATCGCGATCCCGGTCCCGAAGGCGCTGTTCACCCAGGTGAACGCCTCGGTCACGGTGCCGGCGGGCGCGAGGCGGTCGATCAGCAGGTACAGGCAGGCGATGGCGGGAGCGATGCCGAGCCCGGCCACCACCATGCCGGCGCCGAGCTGGAACCGGTCCACCACCAGCGCCAGCACGGCGATCCCGGCCGCCACCAGGACGAGCATGCCGACCAGGCGCCGCTCGGGCGGGCGGCCGGGGCCGCGGCCACCGAACGCCAGGCCGCCGACCATGCTGCCGACGGCCCAGAGGGCCAGCAGCGGCCCGGCCAGCGTCCGCGAGCCGAGCCGCTCGGCGGCGGCGGGGACGGCGACCTCGACCGCGCCGAAGGCGGCGGCCAGCACGACGATGCAGACCAGCACGGCGCGGATGCCCGGGCTTCGCAGCGGGCCGGCCCAGTCGGCCGCCCGCGGTTCGGCGCGCCAGGCCCGCGACGCCGGCGCGCCGGCGAACACGCCGATCCCGGCCAGCAGCAGGATGGCGATGCCGAGCATGGCCGCGGCGGGCGCGAACACGGCGGCGAGGATGGCGACCAGCGGCGGTCCGACGACGAAGATCAGCTCCTGCACGATCGCCTCGACCGAGAAGGCGGCCTGCAGCTCGGCGCCCCGGCCGAGCAGCTCGGACCAGAGCGCCCGAAGGCAGGCCGCCACCGGCGGGAGCGACGCGCCCCCCAGCGCGGCGAGGACCGGCAGCAGCGCCCGGGAGCCGGCCTCGGCGGCGACGCCGAGCGCGATGAACGCGGCCGCGCTGACGCCGGCGCAGCCCAGCAGCACCCGGGTCTGGCCGACCCGGTCGATCAGGCGCCCGAGCAGCGGCGCGGTCAGGCCCAGCGAGATCGCGTAGGAGCCGGCGACCAGCCCGGCGGTGGCGTAGGAGCCGCCGGTCTGGCGGACCAGCAGCACGATCGCGAGGCCGGCCATGCCGATCGGCATGCGGCCGAGCACGGCGGCGCCGAGCAGACGCGGGACCCCGGGCGTGCGCAGGACATCGAGATAGGGACGAAAAGGCATGTCACGATGGTGCCAGAGCCCGGCGACACGCTGGCTGGGTCCTTCACGGGGAGGCTGAGCGGCGAGATGGCGCGCCTGTTCGTGGCCGTGTGGCCGCCGCCGGAGGTGGTCGCGGTGCTCTCGTCGCTGGACCGACCGGCGGTCCCGGGGGTCCGCTGGTCGGCGCCCGAGCAGTGGATGGTGAAGGTGCGCCCGCTCGGCCACGTCGACGACCGGGTCGTGCCGCCGCTGGTCGAGGTGCTGGAGGCCGAGCTGGACGGCGCGCCCGCCGCCGGGTGCGTGCTGGGCCCGGCGACCCGCCGGCTTGGGGGGCAGTGGCTCGGCGCACCGGTCGCCGGGCTCGAGGAGCTGGCCGCGGTGGTGTTCGAGGCGACCGGCGAGCTGGTGCCGGTCACCCACCCGCAGCCGTTCCAGGCCGACGTCGTGCTCGCCAGGGGCAGGGTGCCGAGGCGGCTCGCCGGCCGGCCGGTGTCGGCGTCGTGGACGGCCCACTCGGTGGCGCTGGTCGCCGACCGGTCCGCTCCCGGGAACGCCCGCTACGAGGACCTCGCCGTGATCCCGCTGGGCGCCTGATCCACCGGGGAGCTAACCTCGAGCCCCCGGACCCCCGTTCTCCGGGGGGCTACCCTTGAGCCCCCGGACCCCCCCGTTCTCCGGGGGCTACCCTTGAGCCCCCCGGACCCCCTGGCCGTTTGCCGGCCGCTCGGCTCCCCGTGGATCATCGCCCAGAGGAATCCGCGCGGGAGGGTGCAGTGCACGAGCGGTACGACATGGTGGTGATCGGGTCGGGGCCGGCGGGCGAGAAGGGCGCCGCCCAGGCCGCGTACTTCGGCAAGCGGGTCGCCGTCGTCGAGCACGCCCCGCGACCCGGCGGGGCGGCGGTGAGCACCGCTGGCGTCCCCACCAAGACGCTGCGGGAGACCGCCCTGTACATCACCGGCTTCCGCCGCCGCGACGTGTACGGGGTCAGCCTCCACCTGGACCCCGAGGCGACCCTCGAGCACCTGCGCAGCCGCACCGCCGAGGTGGTCGAGACGATGACGGCGACGGTCGAGCGCAACCTGGAGCGGCACGGCATCGAGCTGGTCCGCGGCCGGGCCGCGCTGGCGCCGGACCGGACCGTGGTCGTCCGCGGCCCCGACGGGGGCGAGCGGGTCCTGGCCGCCGACGTGGTCCTGATCGCCAGCGGGTCCCACCCCTTCCACCCGCCGGGGATCCCGTTCGACGACCCGGACGTGTACGACTCCGAGCAGATCCTCACCGTGGACCGGCCGTTCCGGAGCCTGGCCGTGGTCGGCAGGGGCATCGTCGGCTGCGAGTACGCCTCGATCTTCACCGCCCTCGGGGTCGAGGTGACGATGGTCGGCGGCGGCTCCCTGGCGCCGATGCTCGACGCCGAGCTGTCGCGGCTGCTGGCCGAGGCGTTCGAGCGCGCCGGCATGCGGCTGCACCTCGACAAGGGACGGCCGGCGGTCGCCCGCGACGAGCGCGGGCTCGCCGTGACCCTGCCCGGCGGTGGGGTGCTCCGCCCCGAGAAGGTCCTGATGGCCACCGGCCGGGCGGGCAACACCGAGGGGCTCGGGCTGGAGGCGGCGGGCGTCGCCGTCGACGGCCGCGGCCGGGTGGTGGTGGACGCGACCATGCGCACCACCGTACCCGGGGTCTACGCCGCCGGCGACGTGGTCGGCCCGCCGGTGCTCGCGTCGGTGTCGATGGAGCAGGGGAGGGTGGCCGCCTGCTACGCGTTCGGCATCCCGTTCAAGGACACCGTCGACCCGATCGCCCCCTACGGCGTCTACACGATCCCGGAGGCGGCCATGGCGGGGCTGACCGAGGAGGCCGCCGCCGAGCAGGGCATCGACTACGAGGTCGGGCGTGGCTGGTTCCGGGCCAACGCCAGAGCGACCATCTCCGGTGCCGACGACGGGCTGGTCAAGCTGGTGTTCGCCCGCGCCGACCGGCGGCTGCTCGGCGTCCACATCCTCGGCGACATGGCCGCCGAGCTGGTCCACCTCGGCCAGGCGGCGCTCCACTTCGGCGCCACCATCGACTACTTCATCCACACGACCTTCAACATCCCGACCCAGTCCGAGGCCTACAAGTACGCCGCCTACGACGGCCTGCAGCGGCTGCAGGGGCGGGTGGCGGGGGTCCGGGGGGCTCAAGGCTAGCCCCCCGGTGAATCGGCTAGGCCCAGCGGCGCAGCAGGCGCTCGGCGCCTTCGGCCAGCTCGGTGACGACCTCGGCGGCGGGCCTGACCTGGCTGGTGGCGCCGACGCTCTGGCCGGCGTAGTGGACCATGGCCTCGATCGCCCCGGTGGTCTCGCGGTTGGGGCAGGGCACGCCGAACCGCGGCACCGGCAGCGTCATCGGCCCCATGCGGGTCTCCCCCACCACCTCGCCCTGGAACGACTCGGCCGCCTCCAGCGCCGAGCGCAGCGTCCGGTGGGGCTCCGGCCCGTTCGGCCACATGACCGAGAAGGCGTCGGTGAGGACGGCGTCCTCGGCGCCGGCCTCCAGCAGCGCGGCCACGTACCGCGGGTGGGCGCCGGACTCCTCGGTGGCCAGCAGCCGCGTCCCGATCCGCACGGCCGCCGCGCCGGCGGCCAGGCAGGCGGCCACGCCACGGGCGGTGGCGACGCCGCCGCCGGCGACCACCGGCACCTGGACCGCGTCGAGGACCTCGGCGAGCAGCGGCAGCAGCGCGACCCGGCCGCGGATGCGGCCGCCGCCCTCCATACCCTGGACGGCGACCAGGTCGCAGCCGGCGTCGACCGCGGCCAGCGCCTCGGCCGCCGACCCGGCCTGCCAGGAGGCGAGCGCGCCGCCGGCGTGGACGGCGGCGACCAGGGCCGGGTCCGGGTCGGCGTAGTAGAAGTCGACCAGCCGGGCCCTGGCGGCGGCGACCTCGACGCAGGCCGGGTCGGCCCCGAACGGCAGCAGGAACGTCACCCCGAAGACCCCGGAGGTGCGGCCGGCCAGGTCGTCCAGGAGCGCGCCCAGCGCCTCGGCGGGGAGCATCTGGGCCGGCACCATGCCGACCGCGCCGGCGCCGGCCACGGCCGCGACCAGCTCGGGGGTGGTGACCCCGCCCATCGGCGCCTGCTGCAACGGCAGCCGGCAGCCGAGCAGCTCGGTGAACGGGGTGGTCAGCATCGGCGGCTCCTCACGGTCGTGTCAGCGGGGCGTAGCGGAGCAGCAGGCGCTTGCGGCCGAGCCCGGGGAAGTCGACCTCGGCCATGGCTCGCTCGCCCTGCCCGGACACCGCCCGCACCGTGCCCCGGCCCCACTGGCGGTGGACGACCTCGTCGCCCGGCGCCAGGCCGAGGTCGAGGGCGCCCCGCTGCCGGTCGGCGAGCCGCTCGGCCGGGGTCGGCGGGCGCCCGAAGGACGGCGTCGCCGGCCGGGGACCGAGGGAGCTGCGGCCCGCCCCGAACGCGGGGCTGGCGTCGCCCCAGGTCGAGGCCGTCCGCGCCCGGGCCTGCCCCTTGGCCACCTCGCCGGCCGTGACGGTGACCAGCTCCTCGGGGACCTCCTTGAGGAAGCGGGAGGGCAGGTTGTAGTTGGTGGCGCCGAACAGGGTCCGGCTCCACGCGTTGGTGAGGTACAGGCGCTCGCGGGCCCTGGTGATGCCGACGTAGGCGAGGCGGCGCTCCTCCTCCAGCTCGCGGGGCTCCCCGATCGAGCGGACGTGCGGGAAGACGTTCTCCTCCAGGCCGACGATGAACACCACCGGGTACTCGAGGCCCTTGGCGGTGTGCAGGGTCATCAGGGTCACCGACTGGCTGCCGGACTCGACCTGGTCGGCGTCGGTGACCAGCGCGATCGACTCGAGGAAGCCGGCGAGGGTGGGGGCCTCCTCCAGCTCGCGCAGCTCGTACTCCTCGGCGGCCGACTGCAGCTCGCGGACGTTCTCGACCCGGCCCTGGCCCTCGATGGAGGTGTCGGCCTCCAGCTCCCGCAGCAGGCCCGACAGGGTCCAGGCGTCCTGCACCAGCACGCTGGGGGAGCGGCCCTCCTCGACCCCGGCGGCCAGCTCGTCCAGGACCGCCACGAAGTCGGCCACGCCCCTCGCCTGGCGGGCGCCGAGGCCGGGCACCTCGCCGGCCCGGCGGAGCGCCTCCCCGAACGGGATGCCCTCCTCGGTGGCGAAGTGGTCGATGGCCCGCTCGGAGGTGTCGCCGATGCCGCGCCGCGGCACGTTGAGCACCCGCCGCAGGCTCACCGTGTCCAGTGGGTTGACGGTCGCCTTCAGGTAGGCGATCAGGTCCTTGACCTCGCGCCGGTCGTAGAACTTGACCCCGCCGACGATCTTGTAGGGCAGGCCGGCCTTGACGAACACCTCTTCCAGGGTGCGGGACTGGGCGTTGGTCCGGTAGAAGACCACCACCTTCCCGTAGCCGAGCCCCTGGTCGTGGAGGCGCTCGACCTCCTCGACCACGAAGGCGGCCTCGTCGTGCTCGTTCTCGGCCTGGTAGCGCACGATCGGGTTGCCGGAGCCGATCGCGGTCCACAGGTTCTTGGGCTTGCGCTCCAGGTTGTTGGCGATCACCGCGTTGGCGGCGGACAGGATGGTCTGGGTGGAGCGGTAGTTCTGCTCGAGCAGGATGACGCTGGCCTCGGGGTAGTCCGCCTCGAAGTCGAGGATGTTGCGGACGGTGGCGCCCCGGAACGCGTAGATCGACTGGTCGCCGTCGCCCACCACCGACAGGTTGCGGTGCTCGGCACAGAGCAGCTTGAGCAGCTCGTACTGGGCGGGGTTGGTGTCCTGGAACTCGTCGACCAGCACGTAGCGGAAGCGCGCCTGGTAGCTGGCGAGCACGTCGGGATGCTCGCGGAACAGGCGCACCGTCTGCATGATCAGGTCGTCGAAGTCGAGCGCGTTCGACTCGGCCAGGCGTCGCTGGTAGAGCTTGTACGCCTCGGCGGCCTTCTTCTCGAAGAAGCCTCGCGCCCGGTCGGCGAGCTCCTCGGGGCCGAGCAGCTCGTCCTTTGCCGCGCTGACCGCGTTGCGCATCGCCCGCGGCGCCAGCCGCTTGGGGTCGAAGTCGAGCTGCCGGCAGACCTGCGTCATGAGCCGCTCGGCGTCGCCCTCGTCGTAGATCGAGAACGTCGAGGTGTAGCCGAGCGGCGAGCCGCTGCGGCGCAGGATGCGCACGCAGGCCGAGTGGAAGGTCGACACCCACATCGCCTTGACCACGGGACCGACCAGGTGGCGCAGGCGTTCCTGCATCTCCTTGGCCGCCTTGTTGGTGAAGGTGATGGCCAGGATGGCGGTCGGCGGCACCCGCTTGTCCTTCACCAGGTGGGCGACCCGGTGGGTGAGGACCCGGGTCTTGCCCGACCCGGCCCCGGCCACGATCAGGGTGGGCCCGTCGGTGGTCAGCACCGCCAGCCGCTGGGCGTCGTTCAGCCCGGCGAGCAGGTCGGGAGAGGCGGCGTCCGCGCCCGGCAGCGGCGATGGTTCCACGTGGGCAGTATACGAGCCGGCGGGTCACCCCAGACGCCGGGCGCTGGGGTCTCAGCCCGTCTGCGCGCCTACGGCGTCCCGGTGAAGCGGGCGAAGCGAGGCTGGGTCTTCCCGCCGACCTTCTCGAAGTCGCCGCCGGCCAGCAGCGCCCCGGGCAACGCCGTCAGGGCCCAGACGCCGAACGCGCCGTCCGGGCGGGGATCCCAGCTCGTCGCCGTCCCGGTCGCGGCGCTCACCGAGGCCATGTGCAGCCGGCTGAGCTTCTCGACCGGGAGGTTGGTGAAGTGCCCACCCACGTAGACCTCGCTGGCCGAGGCGGCGACGGCCTGCACGTCGCCGCCGGTCCGCAGCGTCCAGACGGGCGTGTTGCCGACCGCCGGCTCATAGGCGTAGGTGCGGTTGGAGGTGGTGCTGAAATAGAAGCGGGTGGCGTCGGGAGAGAGCGCCATGGCGATGGCGGCGCCGCCGGCCGACGGGCCGAAGCCGGTCGCCACGCCGGTGGTGGGGTCGAGGGAGGCCGCGCCGGGCCTGGCCACACCGGCGATCGCCTTGAAGTAGCCGACCGCGTACAGGCGGGCGCCGTCGGGGGTGACCGTGAGGGCGCGCACCTCCGCGTCGGCGGTCGGCGCGAAGGCGGGGTCCACCACCCCGGTGGTGGCGTCCACCGCCGCCAGGCGGGTCCTTGCCACCCCCCCGATGCTGGTGAAGTTGCCACCCACGTACACCCGGTCGCCGCCGACCGCCACCGTGCGCACGCCGCCGACGGTGCCGGGGTTCCAGTTGTCGACCGCACCGGTGACCGCGTCGACCGCGCCGATGCGGCCGCGCGCCTTGCCGCCGAGCCTGGTGAAGGTCCCGCCCACGAAGATCCTGCTGCCGTCGCTGGAGGGCGCGAGCGACCGCACCTGGTTGTTGGCGTCGGGGTTCCACGCCAGGTCGACCTCGCCGGTGGTGGCGTCGATCGCCGCCAGGTTGTTGCGGGCGCGGCCGTTCAGCATCCGGAACGCGCCTCCGACCAGCAGCCGGGAGCCGGCCAGGGCGATCGCGTGTACGGCCGCTTCCGCGCTGGGGTTCCACGCGGTGGCGGCGCCGGTGGTGGTGTCGACGGCGGCGGCGTTGCCGCGGGCCTGGCCGCCGATGGTCGCGAAGGCGCCGCCCACGTGCAGACGCGTGCCGTCGGCGGCCAGGGCCAGGGTGTGCACCGGCCCGCTGGAGCCGGGATTCCATCCGAGGGCCGCGGCGGTGGCGGCGTCCACCGCCGCGAGGTTGTTCCGCGCCTGCCCGCCGATGGAGGCGAAGGCGCCGCCGGCGTACAAGCGAGTGCCGTCGGCCGACAGGGCCAGGGCGTTGACCGGCCCGTTCGCGCTGGCGTCCCAGGCGGCGACGGCGCCGGTGGCGGTGTCGACGGCGGCGGCGTTGTTCCGCGCCTGCCCGCCGATGGTCGCGAAGGCGCCACCCACGTACAGGCGCGCGCCGTCGGCCGACAGGGCCAGGGCGTTGACCGGGCCGTCCACCTCGGGGTCCCAGCCGAGGACCGCCCCGGTGGCGGCATCGACCGCTGCCAGGTTCCCGCGCTGCTGCCCGCCGATGGAGGCGAAGGCGCCGCCGGCGTACAGCCGGCCGCCGTCAGCCGACAACGCCAGGGTGTGCACCGGCCCGTTCGCGCCGGGGTTCCACGCGGTCGCGGCGCCGGTGGCGGCGTCGACCGCCGCCAGGTTGCTCCGCGCCTGCCCGCCGACCGTGGCGAAGCTGCCACCGGCGTAGACCGTGCTCTCGCCGACCGCGAGCGTCAGCACCGTGCCGTCCGCACCCGGGTTCCAGGCGGTGACCGCCCCGGACGACAGGAGGTGCGCGATCCTCGCGCGCGGCTGGCCGTTGACGAAGGTGAACTCGCCGCCGATGTACCAGCCACCCGCACCGTCGCTCACGGCCGACCGGACCGGACCGTTGACCCGCGGGGAGGCGCCGATGCGACGGCCGTCGCTGTCACCGACGACCACGCCGGAGCCGGTGAACGGGCCCGCCCAGCTGAAGGAGCCGCCCAGGTAGGTCCGTGTGCCGACCTGGACGATGGCGAGCACGTCGCCGTTGGTCCCGGCCGTGGTGTCGGGAATGGAGCTCGGACTGGCCGCCGCGACGCGGCCATCCAGGGTCAGCGCCGCGGCCACGCCCGCCACCACGAGCGCCACCGACAGGATCCTGGACCGGCCACCGCGACGGCGGAGCCGCCCGGCTCGGCAGGAACCAGCAAGAACGTACTCCGACATCGCCGCATCTCTCCCAGGTTCGCCCATGAGCGCACGCCACCGTCGCGCTCGACCCGGGACGGCGGAACCCGCGCTGCGGCGACTCGTGGAGGACGTGCTCGCTCGCGCACCCTACGGAGCACGGAAGCGCTGAGCCTCCTCTATGCGCCGTGCCGCCGATCCCCCACCTGTGGTAACTCGCCCCGCCGGGCGGGTGTGTGGGTCAGGACCGTTCGCCGTCGGGGGCGGCGGCGAAGGCGCGCCCCGCGGAGCCGGTGATGCTGGCGAGCAGGGTGGACAGCTCCATGGGGACGACGAACTTGGTCGAGGGGGACGCGCCGATCTGCTTGAGGGCGTCCAGGTACTGCAGGCTCATGGTGTTGGCGTCGACGGTCCTGGCCACGTCGAAGATCTTGGCGAGGGCCAGCGAGAACCCCTCGGCGCGCAGGATCGCGGCCTGCCGGTCGCCCTCGGCGGTGAGGATGGCGGCCTGCTTCTGGCCCTCCGCGACCGTGATCGCCGCCTGCTTGGAGCCGGTGGCCTCGGTGACCACCGCACGGCGGGTCCGCTCGGCCGACATCTGCCTGGTCATCGCGTCCTGCACCGCCGGCGGGGGGGTGATCTCGCGCACCTCGACGTTGGTGACCTTGACGCCCCAGCGCTCGGTGACGTCGTCGAGCTTGCTGCGGAGCAGCTCGTTCATCTGCTCGCGCTTGGAGAGCACGTCGTCCAGGGTCATGTCGCCGACGACGCTGCGCAGGGTGGTCGCGGCGATGTTCTGGGCCGCGCCGGCGAAGTTCTGCACCGCCAGCACCGAGGTCACGGCGTCCATCACCTTGTAGAAGACGATGAAGTCCAGGGAGATGTTGGCGTTGTCCTCGGTGATCGCCGTCTGCCGGGGGATCTCCAGATAGAGCTCCCGCAGGTCGACCCAGACGACCCGGTCCACCAGCGGGATGATCAGCACCAGCCCCGGCCCCCTTGCGCCGATGCTGCGGCCGAGCCGGAACACCACCACCCGCTGGTACTCCCGCACGATCTTGACGGCGGCACGCACCACCAGCACCAGCAGGACGAGGCCGATGGCGATCGCGATCCACAGCGCCAGGTTCTCCATGTCACGGTCCTTTCGGTTGCCGGGGCAGCGACGGCCCCGGCTCGACGATCAGCTTGAGGCCCTCGCGCCCGACCACCCGCACCGCCGTCCCGGCCGGGATGGTGCCCCTGGCCGCCTCGGCGCTCCAGCGCTCGTGGGCCACCCGTACCTCGCCCCGCGGCTCCAGCGGGCCCAGCGCGACCCCGACGGCGCCCACCAGCGCGTCCATGCCCGCCGGGGCCGGCAGCCGGCGGGCATCGACGACCGCGCGGACCACCAGCAGGAAGAACCCGGCGAGCAGGGCCGCGACCACGGCGAGCAGCCAGGGCGAGACGCGCACGCCGGTCACCGCCGGGTCGAACAGCAGCAGCCCGCCCACGACCAGGCAGGCGAGCCCGCCAGCCAGCGGCAACCCCACCCCAGGGTGCTTCAGCTCCACGCCGAACAGCACCACCGAGACGGCCAGCAGGGCGACGCCGCCGAGGCGGACCGGCAGGATCCCGAAGGCGACGACACTGGTGACCAGCAGCAGCGCGCCGAGGATCCCCGGCACCGACACGCCGGGGTGAAGGACCTCGACCACGATCAGGACCAGGCCGACATAGAAGAAGACGAACGCCAGGTTGGGGTCGATGAGGCCGTGCATGAGCGCCACCGCCGCGCCCGGCTCCCTGGCCTCGACGACGGCGCCGGCGGTGCGCACCGTGACCGGCCCGGCCGCCGTCGTCACCTTGCGGCCGTCGGCCTTCTCGAGGAGCTCGGTGGCGGAGGCGGCCAGCATGTCGGCGACGTCCTGGTCGACCGCTGCCTCGGCCGAGAGGCTGACCGACTGGCGCACCGCCCGCTCGGCCCAGTCGGCGTTGCGGCCGGTCCGCTCGGCCAGCGAGCGGGCGAACGCCGCCGCGTCGTTGGTGACCTTCTCCTCCGAGATCGCGCCGCTGACCCCGACCGGGTGGGCCGCGCCGATGTTGGTCCCAGGGGCCATGGCGTTGACCGGGCAGGCGAGCATCACGAAGGTCCCCGCCGATGCCGCCCTGGCCCCGGACGGACCGGTCCAGCAGAGCACCGGCACACGGGCGGCCAGGATCGCCTTGACGATCGTGCGCATGGCCGAGTCCAGCCCGCCTGGCGTGTCGATCCGCAGCAGCACGGCGTCGTCCCCACGCTCCCCGGCGGCGGCGATGCCGTCCGCCAGGTACCCGGCGACGAACGGGTCGACGGCGCCGTCCAGGTCCAGGGCGGTGACGGTCGGGGCCGCCGGCGCCGTCTGGGCGGGCGCGCCCGTCGCCCAGACGGCCAGCAGCGACGACCCGAGCAGGGCCACGATCGGCCAGCGCATGCGCATGCGCCCATGATCCTCCGAGCTGGGCACGACGGTAAGAGCGTGTCGTCGCCGTCAGCCCACAAGCGCGGACCCGGGCCATGACGCGTGGGCCCGGGTCCGTTCAGCAGGTGAGACGGTTATGTTGGGGCCCACCTCTGCGCTGTTGAGGGAAGGTCGAACTCGCCTTCGTGGACGCCGCCGATGAATGCGCGCCACTCGACGGGGCTGAACATCAGCACCGGCCCCTCTCGGTCCTTCGAGTCGCGGACGGCGACGTGCCCATGGTCGATGAGCGCCACCTCCACACAGCCGCTGTAGTTGCTCCGCGTGCTCTTGCGCCAGATTGCGCCTGCCAGGTCCAATCCCATCTCCTTCCTGTGGTCGCCTGGCTTACAGGTCCTTGCTGGCCTTGCTGATGAAGGAGCGCGACTCGTCGGGGTCGAGCGCCTGCTCTCGCAGGTGCGCAAACAGAACCCGGTAGCGCGCCACCGCATCCCCTTCCTCAAGGAGGAAGTCATTGGTCGTGTTCTCCAGATAAACGACGTCCTCCTCAGGACCGCCGAATCCGAAGATCACGAAAGATCCGTCCATGCCGGCGTGCTCCCCAGCGGCGAACCGGATGACCTGCACCGTCACGTTCCGATACTCGGTCCATTGGATGAGCCGCTCAAGCTGCCGTCGCATGATCGCCGCTGAGCCAACGGGACGGCGCAGCACCGCCTCGTCGAGCACCGCGTGAATGCTTGGCGGGTCGGGACGGGTGAGGATCGCCTGCTGCCTAACACGGAACTCGATCCGGCCCTCGACGTCGGGGGGTTCGAGACCAGGGCGCAGCGCCCGGAGGACAGCGCGGGCGTACTCCTGGGTCTGGAAGACGCCTGGCAAGAGCAGGACCTGATACTCCCGGATCGTCACGGCTGCCGCCTGGTAACTGGCGTATGCCAACTGCAGGTCGCGGAACTCGACCTCCCACCAAGGCCGCCTGCGCGCCTGTCTGGCGAGCTGCAGCAGCTCTTCGCGCTTCCATTCGTCGACCTGGTACAGGGTGAGCAGGTCCGTCACGTCGCGCGGCAGGGCGCCGACCTGCCCCTTCTCGATGCGCGAGATCTTGGAATCGGAGCATTCCAGGTGAGCTGCGGTTTGCTTGAGCGTCAGGCCGGCGGCGACTCGTAAGCGACGTAGCTCTGCTCCTAGTCGCCGACGCGCAAGCGGCGGCTGTGGGGAAGGCACCACGGCTCACCCCCTCCGAGGGGCAGGTCCCAGGAGTCTCGATGAACACGTCCGGATGGCTGTCCTCGTATCCGACGTTTCGGACCGAGGGAGCGTACAACCGAGGGAATCGCACCGCAACCAGGGAATTGCATAGCAAAGAGAGACTTGCACAAGACCACTCTCAAGCGCACAATGGTGTAGAACGGTCCATCTCGTCACTAGTCGCGATACCGAGAACGGCGGCATAGGCTCTCGCGGCCATCACGAAAGGATCGCGGCGATGGAGCAGCTCTTCGAGACAGTGCTCGGTCTCCTGCTCATCCTCCTCGTCGGTCTCGCTCTCGTGAGCGCCGTGGCGATCGTGGTGCTGATCGAACTCGGCTGGATCGTACGCCTCACCGCCCGACTCTACTGGCGCTGGCATTCCAGCATGCACCCGTCTCCGCCGGATTCAGGCGGCGTGCCACCCGACAACGACGAAACGAGCGAGCCCCAGTTCGACAAGAGCGAGTGACCGCATGGACATCCTCGCCAACCTGCTGTTCCTCATCGTCGTCCTCGTGCTGCTCGCGGTCGCGCTCGGCATGCTCGGCGTGGTGGGCCGCGCACTCCACTGGGTGCTCGACTCGTGGAGCGGTGGCGACCGCGACCGGCGGTGACCTCATGACGAGCAAGGATCCAGGAGTATCGCAGAGCGAGACATTGCTGTTATTTTGAGTGTTCCGCGCAAACGAGGCGACGACGCGTCGGAGGGACCGAAGGCGGGTGGTAACGATGGACCGATCCAGGGCGGACCGCGCGTGGCGGAAGAGCTCGCGCAGCAACCTAACCGGGTGCGTCGAGGTTGCGGTCGCGGACGCCGAGGTCGCGGTTCGCAACTCGAGGCACCCTGACGGCCCCGTGCTGGAGTTCACCATCGACGAGTGGCGGGCGTTCCTGGACGGGGTGCGGGAGGGCGAGTTCGACATCGTGTGACGGTAGGCTGTCTGTTGTGACCGCAGCGAGCCCTGCCGCCGCCCGACGGGAACCAGAAGCCGCGAGCCGATCGCGCGGCGCGCGCGCCGCAGGGCGATCCTGCGGTCGGTCAGGTTCGCCATCCCCCTGCGCCACTGGCCGTTGGAGGTCCGCGTGAGCGACCCGGCCCACCGGCTGGACGACCGGCCGGTCAGGATCCGCTTGCGCACAGCGCGCTGGTCGCCTCCCCTGCCGAGCCGGCAGCGCCAGGCAAGATCGGCAGCGGCCAGGCTGCCGAGGTACTCACCCACCGCCCGCACCACCATTTGGTCGGCGGCCGAGAGTCGCAGCCGGGTCTTCATCCGGGCACCTGCCGGTCGTGCGCGGCACCACATCCACAGCCCTCACACGGGTGCGCGGCAGCTGACAGGAGCTGGTGCTGCTCAAACACACCAACCCGAGCAGTTACTAGCCCTCCGCTGTGGGTTGCGTGACTGACCAGCGGCCTGCTCTTGCTCGCTCTTGGTAATGCTCGTCGGCGCCACCGGGGTCGCTGGACCCGTCCGGAACTGTTGGTGACCGTGCAGGGCGTGCTGCTGCCGCTGCTCGCCGTCGTGGGCGTCGGCGTCGCCGCCTGGCGGCCGGCGCTGGCGATCGCCTGCCCGGTGGCGGTCCTCTACAGCCTGGGCGTGTGGCGCATCGGGCTCGGCATGAGCGCCGGCTGGCTCCGCGAGCACCAGCCGGAGCTGCTGGCCGCGCTGAGCCCCCGCCGAGCCGCCTGAGGTGGGATACTGCGGCGCGGTCCCCCGGGCGGGGAAAGGAGCTGTGGCCATGGCGCTCACCCGTCAGAAGATGACCGACGAGCAACGCAAGTCGGTCGCCATCGAGTACCTCAAGGCGTTCGACCGTGCGGGCGTCACCTCCGACGGCGGCAGCATCCTCGACCTGTTCGCCGACGACGCCCAGGTCTACTTCCCCAAGTGGGGCGTTGCCACCGGCAAGGAGCAGATCGGCCGCCTGTTCGGTGACGTCGGCGGCACCCTCAAGTCCATCGAGCACCACTACTCGAACTTCAACTGGGTGTTCGCCGGCGACGTGGTCGTCTGCGAGGGGACCAGCCACGGCGAGCACCGCGACGGCTCGTGGCGGGCCGGCGTGCCGGAGTGGGGCGCCGGCCGCTGGTGCGACGTGTTCGAGATCCGCGACTGGAAGATCCAGCGCTGCTTCATCTACCTGGACCCGGACTACGCCGGGCAGGACACCGCACGGTACCCGTGGATCGGCGCGAGCTAGCGCCCTGGCGGGTCGCCGTCCTCGGCCCTGGCGGGATCGGCGGCCTGCTCGGCGCGCTGCTGGCCAGGGAGGGCGACGACGTCGTCTGCCTGGCCCCCCCGGCGACCGCCGCCCAGATCGCCGCCCACGGTCTGGAGCTGCGCAGCTCGATGCTCGGCGACGCCAAGGTCGCGGTGCGGGCCGCCACCCGGCTCGAGGAGCCGGTGGACGTCTGCTTCGTCACCGTCAAGGCGACCCAGCTCGAGCGGGCGGTCGAGGCCGTGCCGGCCGGCGCGCTCGGCGACGGCCTGGTGGTCCCGTTCCTGAACGGCGTCGACCACGTCGCCTGGCTGCGGGAGCGCTACCCACCCGACCAGGTGGTGGCCGGCACCATCCGGATCGAGTCGACCCGGGTCGCCCCCGGCGTGATCGAGCACGACTCGCCGTTCGCGGTCGTCGAGCTGGCCGCCGGCCGCGCCGGCCGCGCCCGGGGGGGTTCGGGAGGGCCGGGCCGGCCCCCCCGAACGGACCGGGTCGAGGAGCTGGCAAGGCGGCTCGCCGCCACCGGCCTGGACGTCACGGTCCGCGACGACGAGGCGTTCACCCTCTGGTCCAAGCTCGGCATCCTCGCCCCGATCGCGCTGGTCACCACCTGGCTGGCCGCCCCGCTCGGCGAGGCGAGGGCCAGCCACCGCGACGAGGCGGTCGCCGTCATCCGC
>WNGA01001311.1_pt1 | contig 38224 bp, 34 predicted proteins | sample 5400061 | NCBI WGS metagenome assembly WNGA01 (sample SAMN13153366, study PRJNA577476) | soil metagenome | isolation source: 100 cm soil or saprolite under grassland replicate 2 | place: USA:California | collected 2016-06-15
GCGAGCGGTCGAGCGCGAAGCGCGTCTTGCCCTGGTGCTTCACGTGGACCGTCACGGCGAGCGTGTACGGGAACGGGGCCCGCTCACCGCCCGAATCGCGCGTCGCGATGTGCAGGAGCGGATCCGCGGAGAAGTAGGACGTACCCGCTTCCGGGAGAAGCTTGAGCGTGCACACGCGCCGGACGAGCGGTCCCTGCCGGAACGCTCCACGCCCGTCCTCCACGTCCTCGAAGCAGAGCTGCTCGGCTTCGGTGAGCTCGAGGAGGTGCCGTCCGTGCCGGCGGATCGTCTCCGGGCTCCACATCTGCTCTCGAAGCGTCACGTTCAGCGGGGCGGCGCCGGCGCGGGCGCGGCCCGGGTTGAGGAGCTCGTAGTGGATGCGGCGCACGTCCGCGAGGTCGAGCTCGCGGCTCGAGATGCCGATCTGCGCGAACCGTCCCGTGAGCCGGTCCCGCAGCTGTCCGAGCCTCTTCGCCCGCGTGCGGTGCTGCGCCTCCGAGAGCTTCGCCGGCGAGCGGGAGTAGAGGAGCTGGAGGCCGAGCTGACCGCGCGCGAGCCCGCCACCTGTCGGCGAGGCCTCCGAGAAGAAGAGGTACACGCGCGTGCGCCGTACCCGCTGGGCCCGGAGCCAGCGCGCACGGCCATCCACGTACGCGCGCAGCGCCGGTTCGTCGCTCCGACACGTCGCTTCGTACTCGCGGATGACGTGCTCTATGTTCGTCTCGACCCTGTAGAGGAAATGGAGGGTGGTCTCGTCTTCGAGGGACCCGACGAGGCTTCGCAGGCCCTCGCCGATGTTGAACGCCTGCTCGTCACCGCTGAACCGGACGTCGAGCGTCCCGAGCTCCAGCGCGCCGACGTAGTCGAGTGCCGGCGTGACGAGGACGGTGACGCCGTCCTCCCGCAGCGTCCTCCACAGCGGAACGAGGTCCGCGAGCGGCGTCTCGCGCATCACCGCCTGCCTCCGGTGCGCGAGCGCACGATGTCGAAGAGCCGCGCGGCGAGGTCCTGCCCGTCGTACCCGTACTCACCGTGTGGAAATGTCGGCGCGCGCGACGGGCCGACCCGCGCCGCGGCGCCGAGGCGGCCGCCGCTCACGAGCCGGCGCACCTTGAACTGAAGGAAATGCTGCACGAACCCCTCCGCGCGTCCGTAGTTTGCTACCCGGATGAGCACGTAGGCCGCCACGGCGATGCCGCTGCCGATGAAGGCGCCGGCTGAGATCATCCCGGCCCACCACGCGGAGAGCACCACCGTGAACTCGGTCGGGAACGCGAGGCCGAGAACGGTGTTCTTGGCCTCGAGGCTCCGGTACACCGGCGCGCGCACGGCCGCTGTCCGTTAGCTGTTTTGGAGCGCGTTCATGATCGCCGGCGCCCCGCTTATGATCGCGAACAGGAAGGCGCAGATGACCGCCGTCCAGATCGCACTCTTTACGAGGTCCGGCTTGAACATCGCGCCGCCGACGCCGACCACGATCGCGAAGAGGCCGAGGGGCGCGATGACGAAGTTCCGGCCGTATTCGAGCAGCGACTGGCCGGGGTAAGCGAGCGCGACGGCAGGCGCGACGAGGGCGAACACGGCGACCGCGGCGAGCGCAGCGACGGCGACGCGCGCCATCGAAAGCTTGAGACGGACGGAGAGACTGGCGTTCTTCTGCATGGGGCTACCTCCTCGTGTTGTCGACGGCCTCCCGGCCGTCGAGTCGCTCTGGTGCGGCACCCGGGATCTCGGCTGCCGGCTGGTCGAACTCCCTGACCGTCGGGTCGGGCAGCGCAGCCTCGACGGCGCGCTCGAACTCGCCCTGAACCAAGCGAAAGCGATCCCGCAGCTGGGCGACGTACGCCCGAGCGGACACGCTTCGCGGACGATCGAGGACGAGGAGGGCCGCGAGCACCGCGGCAGCCGCTCCCGCCCAGACGAGCGGAAGGTGATGGGAGGACCACGCCAGGACCCCGCCGGCGCCGGCGCCATGAAGCGCGCCGTAGAGCGCCGCGAACCCTGGATAGGCGAGAGCGACGAGGAGAACTGCGAGGAAGAGGTGCACGGAGAGAGGCAGCACGCGAAGCCGCTCTCTCAAGGTGAACTCAGGCCACGTGCGCCTCTTCCCGTCCAGGTTTCCCCCTCTGGAGCCGACTAGCTCCGGCCGCCACCCGATTTCGGAGTGGCGGCTCCACTCTTGTCGAAGCCCGGTCCGTTCTTCATGACCGCTTCGCTGCGCATGTAGACGATGTGCTGGAGGTACTCGAGGCGACCGAGCTTCAGCGCCTTGCGGTCCGCCTCGAGACGCTCCACGAGGACGACCGGCAGGTTGAAGTACGTGCGGAAGGCGTCGAGGATCGTATTCACCATCCTCGTCAAGTTGAGCGCCCGCTCGCCGGGCTCCGGGAGCTCCTTCTCGGAGACCCCCGCGGCCAGCGCACGCGCGCGCGCCTCCTCCTGGATGAACGTCACGAGCTCCATCGGCATCCGAACGCTCAGCAGGGCCTTCTCCCCCGTGCGCGGCGTGGTCTCCCCAGTGCGGCGTCCCTCGGTGCTTCTGACCTTAGATGACATTTAGCATCCTTCTGGCGTTTAATCTATATGCGGATAGCATTCACGGCCGATGGGCATGCGTCAGAATCAAGTCTGATGGCATCTCGACGTATTCGAAGGTGAGTCCAAGCCGCATCTCCTCCGACGCCGGCTTGCGGTCGGATGACGATCAGATGACGGCTACTTGAGTGGCTAGATGTCTAGCACAAGCTGCCTGAATACTGGTCACTCAAGGGGCTGAGTTTCCTGGCCGTGGCGTTCGTTTCCGGGGCCACGACGGCCCGAAGCAAGGCGTATTGCGGATTCCGGCCGCGCGGTCGTGCCGGCTCCACGTCGAGGGCGTTCGACCCTTCTCGACGCTGGGCGTTCACCCGCCTGCGCCGAACGTGCCCGAGCATCAGCGGTCGCCGCCTGAGCCCCGGGCGCACGATACCCCGGTCGAATGACTTCGCCTCGGCTTCCAGCGGGCATCGGCCAAGCCGGTGGACCGCACGCCAAAGGCGGCAACACCAGCGGCGAGGGCGGTACGGTCGTTACAGCCGGCCAGCTACCCGCCGGTCGGGGCTGACAGCACGCCGCTTCATTCTGCGTTCCGGAAGGAGATCCACATCCGCGCGCGGCAGCGTGATGACGAACGGCCGCACGCCAACGCCGCCGGTGTCGAGCCAGAGACCGATGGAGCGCAGCACTTCGATGATCCCCCGCATATCGCACCGCCTCCCCTCGCGCGGCAGCTCGACGAAGGACCGCCCGCCCGCGCGTGTTCGCAAGGTACTACCGTTATGTCCCACCTTGCAATACACGCACCCACATTCACCGTTGGGCCGATCCAAGCTGGCATGCATGTCCTCATGAGTCTTGCGGAAATCGTCGCCCGGAACCTCCGTGCCGTGCGGATCGCCACTGGGCTCCCACAGCACGTTCTCGCCAGCCGAGCCCGCGTCAGCGTCAGCTACGTATCGATGCTCGAACGTGGCGAGCGAACTCCGCCGCTCGAGACGCTCGAGACCATGGCCAAGGCGCTGAAGGTGAGCCCGCTGCACCTGATGCAGGAAAACGCCGAGGGCGCGTCGCGTCCGCGGAAACGTGAACGCCGCGCGTAAGAGGCTGCGGTTCGCTGCTTGCGCCGCGGAGCGAGCCGCCAAGCGCGACGCGGCGATCGCCGCTTACGTCCTCCGCCGCGGCCGCCGGTTCCGGGGGCGCCCGGGCTTCGCCGGCGGAAGTTTCGCTTTCCTGAGCAGAATACCTGGCGCCACGTCGAGCGCGTTCGCGAGCCGTCGTAGCGTGTCCAGGTTGACGTTCACCCGGCCGCGCTCGATCTTCCGGATGTACTGGACGCTGAACCCCGTCAGCGCTTCGAGTTCCTGCTGAGTGAACTTGCTGGCGCGCCGCCGGCGTACGTTCGCGCCGACATAGGCGAGGATCTCGGCCTGCGTGAGCTCCAGCATCGGAGCCCGGTACCCCGCGCTCGCCGCCCGAAACAGCGTAGTCCAGTGCTGGGTTGGCGATGCACCACCGGCGTCGCGTTGGGACGGAGCCGCAGCGCGACGCGGTGGCGCTATTCGCCTACTGGGGCGCGGCGTTGTGCAGTCGAAAGGCTGTTACCCGGCGGTTTGACCACGGCGGCGTTGTCCCTAGGTCGCTCCCTACCCATTTGGGGTCGCACAAATAGTATTGGTACTATGGCGAGCCGCAACGGCAGGGGGGCCGCGCGTGCTCAACATCGATTCCGAATCGCAGGTCGTGGGAGGGCTTCTGCTGGCCCGCCTCGCATATCTTCGCCACCACGGGGGATCAGCGCTGCTCGAGCGCGTTCTCGCACGGCTAGAGCCGGCCGATGCAGAAGTGCTGCGCCGGCCGATTCTGCCAGTCTCGTGGTACCCACGGCAGCTTCATCTCGGCATCGACGAGGCGATCGTTTCGCTCGTGCCGCCCGGAGACCGCGCGGACGTGCTCATCGAAATGGGCCGAGCGTCGGCCGACGCGATACTCGATCGGAGCTATCGCCAGTTCATCAAGCACGGCGCGCCGCAGGTCTTCCTGGAAGCCGTGCCGCGTCTTTACAGCGCCCATCACACCGTCGGGCGACGCGAGTTCCAGCCCCTCGCCGAGAACGTGGGGAGCGTCCGCACGTTCGATATGGAGCCCGCAGCGGCCGACGACTGCTGGACCGTCATGGGATGGCTGCAGCGCGGGCTCGAGCTGTCCGGCGCCGAAGCGGTGCTCGTCACGGAAACGTCCTGCCGCGCGGCCGGCGCGCCATGCTGCGAGTACCGGTGCGAGTGGCACGGGGCGGGGGGCGACGAAAGCAGCTGCGGGCGGTGAGCTGCGTCGCGAGCGTCGTGACGGTGACGCGATCACCCGTCGGGTCCGCCGGGATGTTGTCGTCGTCGATGCTGCCCTCGTAGGCGGCATTGCCGCAGCCGAAGAACGCCGCAGCCTTCTTGAAGGCGTTCGTGTACGCCCCCTTCCTGGCGTCGGCCTCGGAGCTCGCGACGTGGCCGCCATCCGCGAGCCACTCGGCGAACACGATGAACTGCCGTCGATCCACTCGCCGAGTTCCATCGTGATGTCGCAGATCGCCTCGAACGCGGGGCGACCGTTCGCGCGGACGATCTCCTTCACGTTGACGGTTCGATGGACGCGCCAGCCGCCCACGCCGAGGTACCTCATTCAGCCTGTTCGCGATGTGCTGGTAGCCGATCCCGGTCGTGTCGTAGCCGCGGCCGGTGACGCGGCCCTCCGTGCGCTGGATGCAGTGCTCGGGGGATGGGACTGCGAGCGCGGCGTAGATGTTCCTCTTCTCCTCGAACGTCATGGCGGTGCTCCTCGGCGCGCGTGTGCGCGCCCGAAAAGGCAACGCCCCCGTCTGAAGACGAGGGCGCGCCTGGTGCCCACGGCGGACGCCGCGGGAAGTTGACAAAGGGTGCAACGGGCGGGTTTGCTCGGTTGGTGCCCGATCTTCGCCTTCACGGCCGCGCGATAGAGACGGTGTTCGAGCTGATGGGGGCTCAGCGAGAACGCTATCACCTTCAGCCTCGGATGGACTCTTCGGCAGAGCCCATCGCTTTCAACGCTTCTCCTGAAGGACGTGCTGCCGAGTACTCCCCCGCCGCCCGTGAACGGCATCCACTTGCAGGAGTACGCGGCTCAGCAGGGCATCACCGACATCGAGATCGAGGCCGGGGACGTCAGGGTGATCGTGGAGGCGAAGCGGGGCTGGACCCTACCGACAATCGACCAGCTCCGGCAGTACGCAGCGCGGAAGCCTCGATTGATCGTCGTCTTGAGCGAGTGCTCCGAGAACTTCGCCAGCCCGCGGCTCGCGCAGCAGATCGGCGGCGTCGCCGTCATCCACCGCAGCTGGCGCGACGTTGCGAAGCTCACGCGCGCGGCGAGGGGACGATGCGACCGCGCAGAGGGGCGCGTTCTTGACGAGTTCCTCACGTACCTGGAGACCGCTATGCCCGTGCAAGATCAGGAGTCCAACCTCGTGTACGTGGTGTCCCTCAGCCTCGACACGCCGAAGGGGTGGGGCATCTCGAGCATCGACATCGTCGAGAAGCTGGGACGCTACTTTCATCCCGTGGGTGATCGGTGGCCGAAAGAGCCGCCCAACTATCTTGGTTTCCGGTACCACGGGAAGCTCCAGTCGATTCGGCACGTCGACGGGTACGAGATCGGGACGAACCCGCACAAGTTCTTCAAGGAGATTCCGTCGGGCGATTGGGACCCGCACTTCTTCTACACTCTCGGGCCCCCGATCACGCCGCCCCACGACGTCCGCACCGGAAACATCTTCCGGAACCATCGCGTCCGAGCTGCTCTCGATCTGCTGCTGACCTGCAAGAGCGTCGCGAAGGCTCGCGACGAGACGGACAAGCGTCGCGAGCGATGGGCGCGATGATGAAGAGGACGCGCCCAGCCAAGCGACGCGCCGGCCGCGGTACTGCGGACTACGCCACCGCGAGGGGGTGGTCCCGCACGACGATGCGCTCCTGCCCGCAAGAGCAGCGCACCGGGATCTCGGGGACGCGGAACTCGAACCGGGCGGAGCCCCACTCCGTGTTGCACACGAAGACCTCCGGCTCCTCGACGAGGAGGCGCGCCCAGCGCACCGTTTGGTCGAGGGGGGAGGCGCACGACTGACAGCGGATCATCGCGATCATCATCGAGTCCTTCCCGAGCCGGATGAGCCGGTCCGGCTGGCCGACGGCCGCCTCGCGCACGGCCGCCTTGAGCGCCTTCTCCGCCGGGCCGCACGCCTTCGTGTTGGTAGTGGCAACCGGGGTCCCCTCCGACCCGGTGGACCATCGCGTCGCGATCCGTAGGATGCCGCGGACCATGCCCGACCTTCCTCGCGAAGACACGGCGAGTGGCGCTGGAAGCCCTCAGCCGCGACGCCCTCGCCAAGATCACCGAGCGGTTCGGCCTCGCCGTCCACGACCGCCGCTCCGCTGCGGCGCACGTCGACGCACTGATGCGGTCGCACACCGTGGACTTCGGCGCCCTGCGTGGCCATCTCCAGCGCGACGACCTGAAGGAGATGTGCGAGGCGCTGGGGCTCGACACGAGCGGTCGCGAGAAGGGTGTGCTCTCCAACCGGATCGTCGCCGGGCCCACCCCCTCGGCTGTCCGCAACGGCCACGGGCGGAACGGAACGCCCGCGCAGACCGCGGAGGTGCAGCCACCGAGCGGGGGCAAGCTCACGCTCGAACAGCTCGAAGGCTACCTGTGGGGCGCCGCCGACAAGCTGCGCGGGAAGATCGACTCCAGCGACTATAAGAGCTTCATCTTCGGGTTCCTGTTCCTGAATCGCATCTCGGACGTGTTCGAGGAGGAGGCCGAGAAGCTCATCGCCGCCGGAACGGCGTCACTGTCAGAGACTTTGCGCTCGCCCTCCCGATCTGTGACGCGAGTGCGCGGGCGCGGTCACTGCGCTCGTCGCTCAAACGTCCGGGCGCGTCGCTCAGTCAGAGGCGAGCGGTAGAAGACACACGGCGCGAACCGGCCCGCCCGGTCGGGGGTGGATCGGCCTCAGCTGTTCCTTGGGAGGTGGTCGAACCCGGCGAAATCATTTCAGTTCTTCCCGCTTTCGGTGCTATCCTCCAACGCCACGCGAGCACGAGGTGCCGGGGGAGATGGGGAAGTCACGCACGCCTGCGACGAGCGGACGGACCGAGCGGCCCGAGCAGAACGTCGTGTGCGTGGATCTGTTCTGCGGCGCTGGCGGGCTGACCCAAGGGCTCATCGACGCGGGCGTGCGCGTCGTCGCGGGCGTCGACTTCGACGAGGCATGCAAGCACCCTTACACGGCGAACCACGAGGGAGTCGCGTTCCACAAGTACGACGTCTCGAAGCTGGAGGCGGCGGAGTTGCACAAATGGTTCGGCGATGCGCCGATCCGGGTCCTCGCTGGTTGCGCTCCGTGCCAGCCCTTCTCCAGCTACTCGCAGCGTTACGAGACCGTCGGGACCGAGCGCTGGGGACTTCTCAACCACTTCGCGCGGCTCGTCAAAGAAGTCGTGCCCGACATTGTCACGATGGAGAACGTCCCCACCGTGAAGAAGCACGCGGTGTTCGACGAGTTTCTCGCGACGCTGAAGAGCCAAGGGTATGAGGTCTGGCACGACGTCATCGACTGCGCCAAGTACGGCCTCCCGCAGCGCCGACGTCGCACCGTGCTCCTCGCGTCGCTGCACGGTGAGATCAAGCTGCGCGACCCCGACGCGTCGGAAGCCAAGACGGTCGAGGACGTGCTGAAGGGGTTGCCCGTCCTGAGGCACGGCGGCAGCGACGAGGACGACCCGCTGCACACGGCGTCGCGCCTCTCGCCGCTGAACTACGAGCGGATCAAGGTGTCGAAGCCCGGCGGATCGTGGCGCGACTGGCCGGATGACCTCATCGCCAAGTGCCACCGCAAGAAGACGGGCAAGTCCTATCCAGGCGTCTACGGCCGCATGAAGTGGGACGAGCCGGCACCCACGTTGACGACGCAGTTCTACGGCTTCGGGAGCGGTAGGTTCGGCCATCCCTCGCAAGCGCGTGGGCTCTCGCTCCGAGAGGGCGCCATCCTTCAGGGTTTTCCGCCGGACTATTCTTTCGTCCCCAAGGGTGAGCCGATCCAGTTCAAGGTGCTCGGTCGCCTGATCGGCAACGCGGTACCGGTCGAGCTCGGGTGCGTGATCGGCGAGAGCATCATTGAGCACGTCAAGAAGCACGTCGGCCAGCCCCCGCCGTCGACGAACCAACGCAGGGGGCGGAATGGCCGCAAGCAGACGAGCAGCGCCGTCCTCTCCTGAAGTGAGTCGCCGCATGCAGCGGGTTCGGCAGAAGAACACCTCTGCCGAGTCGGCGCTGCGGCATGAGCTCCATGCCCTGGGGCTCCGCTATCACGTCCAAGTCTCCGTCCTGACGAAGCCGCGGAGGGTCGCGGACGTCGCATTCGTGGGCCCGCGCGTCGCCGTGTTCGTGGACGGCTGCTTCTGGCATGGCTGTCCTTCGCACGCGACGTGGCCCAAGGAGAACGCGGAGTTCTGGCGTACGAAGATCATCGCGAACCAGGACCGCGACCGGGATACCGACGCGCGGCTTCGCGCCGATGGCTGGGAGGTCGTCCGGGTCTGGGCTCACGAGACACCGAACGAGGTGGCATTGCGGATCGCGGAGCTCGTCCGCGCGCGCAAGACGAAGGGGGACGCATGACCAACCGACCCGCACCTGAGACTTCGGTTCTGTCGGCGACCGCCCCCGAGCCAGGGCAGCTCGTCGAAGTACGGCGGCGTCAGTGGATCGTGTCGGACGTCGATGCATCGGCGGTCGCGCTCGAGCTGCCCAAGCGCAACCTCGTGAAGCTTGCATCGATCGACGAGGACGCGCTCGGCGAGGAAATCGAAGTCCTTTGGGAGGTCGAGCCCGGCGCTCACGTCATCGAACGCGCCGGGCTGCCATCGATCGCGGGGCTGGACGACTCGGAGAAGCTCGACGCCTTCTTGGATGCGGTTCGCTGGGGAGCCGCAACCAACGCGGACCGTGGCTACCTCCAGGCGCCGTTCCGCAGCGGCGCCAGCATCGAGGATTACCAGCTGGACCCACTCGTGCGCGCGATCGACATGGCGCGCACGAACCTGCTGATCGCTGACGACGTCGGGCTCGGTAAGACGATCGAAGCTGGGCTCGTCGTCCAGGAGATGCTCCTGCGCCACAGGGCGCGGACCATCCTCGTGCTTTGCCCGTCCTCCTTGCAGGAGAAGTGGCGCACCGAGATGGCCGAGAAATTCGGCCTTGAGTTCCGCATCGTCGACACGGAGCAGGTCAGGCGCCTCCGGCGAGAGCAAGGGCTGCATGCGAACCCGTGGACCGCGTTCCCGAGGCTCATCGCTTCCATCGACTGGGCGAAGCAAGGTGAAGGCATCCGCCTGCTGCGCGACGTGCTCCCGCCGCATCCGACGTTCCCGCGACGCTTCGACCTGCTCATCGTCGACGAGGCCCACAACGTCGCGCCGACGGTCGGCAAGTATGCCGTCGAGAGCCTGCGCACCCGGCTGGTCCGGCTCCTCGCCCCGCACTTCCAGCACAAGCTCTTCCTGACCGCGACGCCGCACGACGGCTACACCGAGTCGTTCACCGCACTCTTGGAGCTGCTCGACGACCAGCGCTTCTCCCGCAACATCCTGCCGCCCGAGGACCAACTCGCGCGCGTGATGGTCCGCCGCCTCAAGAGCGACCTCGTCGATGCCAAGGGCAAGCGGCTCTACCCCGAGCGTCGTCTCGAGGCGCTGAAGGTCGACTACACGGAAGACGAGCGGGACGCGCGCGAGCTCCTCGAGCAGTACATCGCTAGCCGAGAGAAGCGGGACGAGCGAGAGGGAGCCGCGTCGCACTTCGTCCACCAGCTCCTCCGCAAGCGCCTTGCGTCGTCACCCGCGGCGTTCTCGTCGACGTTCGCGCGCCACGTCGCCACCATCGAAGGGAGGGCGGAAGCCGCCCGGCGCACGTCCGGTCTCGACGATCGGATTCTCCGTCGCGCGATCGCCAAGACGGAGGAGGACTACGCCGACGACGACACGCGCGAATCGGCCGAGGGTGAGGCGATCGAAGCGGCAAGCCGCCGTTTGCGTCCGCTATCTAACGACGAGCGGAAGCTCGTCGAGCGACTGCGCGCCTGGGCGCTGCCGGCTAGCCGGCGCCCGGACTCGAAGGCCGAAGCGCTGATGCGCTGGCTCAAGGATCACCTCCAGCCGGGCGGCGAATGGTCGAAAGCCCACGTCATCCTCTTCACTGAGTACCGGACCACGCAGACGTGGCTGCACGAGATCCTCGCGAGCCATGGCTTTGGCGGCGATCGCCTCGCGCTCATCTTCGGCGGCATGGACCCGAAGGAACGGGAGGCGGTCAAGGCGGCGTTCCAAGCTGACCCTCGGGAGTCCCCCGTCCGCATCCTGCTCGCGACCGATGCAGCCTCGGAGGGCATCGATCTCCAGAACCACTGCAACCTGCTGGTCCACGTCGAGATCCCCTACAACCCGAACGTGATGGAGCAGCGGAACGGCCGCGTCGACCGTTACGGACAGAAGCAGAGCGAGGTCGTGATCTGGCATCCCGTCGACGCGAGCGGCGGACACGGTGACGACATCCTTCGGGCGCTGCGGAAGCTCGACGCGATGCGGGCGGACATGGGCAGCGTCAACCCGGTGATCGCGCCGCAGTTACCGGCGCTCCTCGAAGGTCGCCGCCGCGAGCTCGACACCGCCCTCGCCGAGAAGCGCATCGAGCGCGCGCGCCGCTACGTGAAGGCGGAACGCGAGCTTCGCGAGCGTATCGCCAAGCTCCACGAGCGCCTGACGACCACACGCAGCGAGCAGCACCTCACGCCCGATCGCATCGAGCGTGTCGTTCGTGTCGCTCTCGCGCTGACCGGCAAGCTGGACCTGTCGCCGGCCACGTTGAGCGACCCGCCCGACGCGCGCGTGTTCCAGATGCCTGCGCTTGCCGGTTCGTGGGCACGTTGCCTCGACGGCCTCGAGCATCCGTACACGAAGCGCATCCGACCCGTCACGTTCGACCACGAGGTCGCGAAGGGCCGGGACGATGTCGTGCTCGTTCATCTCAACCATCCGCTCGTACAGATGAGCGTTCGGCTCCTGCGCGCCGAGGTGTGGGCGCGCGACGACGTGAAGAAGCTGCACCGAGTGAGCGTGCGAACGCTGCCCGATGCGCGGCTCGATGGACCCGCCGTCGTCGTGGTGTCGCGACTCGTCATCACCGGCGGCAATCACCACCGCCTCCACGAAGAGCTCACCGAGGCCGGCGGCTTCCTCCGTGACGGCAACTTCAAGCGCGAAGACCGCGTGACAGAGCTGCGCGGTTGGCTGCAAGCGTCCGCATCGGGGGCCATCCCGGCCCCGCTCTTCGATGCACTCCGGGCGCGCTTCCAGAAGCACACTGAGGCGATCCTCGGCACCGTCGGCTCCCGCTCGAAAGACCGCCTCGAGTTCCTCCGGAACACCCTTGAGAAACGAAAGCAACGCGAGAGCGAGGACATGACCCAGCTCCTCGACGATCTCGCCAAGAACCTCGAAGCAGAGCTGAAGAAAGACGAGGTGCCCCAGCAGCTCTCGCTCTTCTCGGAGGACGAGCGCACCCAGCTTCGTCGCGATCGACTTGCTCTCGAGGCGCGTCTCCGTCGCATCCCCGAGGAGAAGGAGCGCGAGCGACAGGCCATCGAGGACCGTCACTCGGGCCTCGTCGAGCACACGTTCCCCGTCGCCGTGGTCCTCCTGGTCCCAGAGTCCCTCGCGACGCGGAGGAAGCCATGAGCGCGAAGCACGAGTGGCTGAATCTGCTCGAAGTGTCTGGCCCCTTCCTCGCAGCGCCCGTCCTGCGTGAGGCGTTCCCGCAAGGGCTTGAGGAGCTGGATAGCTCGCGCGCCAAGCGACTGCGGAGCGCCTACGAGGAATGGCGCGACGCCGTGGACGACGAGGACGCCGACGTCGAGCGCCTTCATGGCGCATGGATCGACGAAGTCCTGCGCACGGGGCTCGACGTCGACGACTCGATCCTCCGCAGAGGCGACCGCGTTCCGAAGGCGGCATCGACCGAGCTGCCCGAACACGGCACGTCGATCGCGCCCGACCTCGTGTTGGTCGATCCGACTCACGGCGACGCGCTCCTCACGGTCATCCACGTCTTCCCGCCCGACACCGACCTGTCGGCGTCGATGAAGTTCGACGGGCTCTCGTGCTCGCCTGCGGACCGGATGGCGCTCCACCTGCGCGCCCTGGGCATCCCACTGGGCATCGTCACCAACGGCGAGCGCTGGATGCTGGTCCACGCGCCCTCGGAGCAGGTCGCGACCTTCGCGAGTTGGTACGCGCGTCTTTGGGGCCAGGAGCAGCAGACGCTCCGCGCGTTCGTCTCGCTCCTCTCCGTCCGACGCTTCTTCGCTCCGGCGCAGGACAGGCTCCCCGCGCTGTTCGAGCGGTCGCTGAAGCACCAGGACGAGGTCACCGACGCTCTTGGTGACCAAGTGCGCCGTGCCATCGAAGTGCTGGTGCAGGCGCTCGACCGCGCAGACCAGGATCGGAACCGCGAACTGCTTCACGACGTGAAGCCGCAAGAACTCTACGAAGCCGGCCTCACGGTGATGATGCGGCTCGTGTTTTTACTCGCGGCCGAGGAACGCGGGCTGCTGCTCCTCGGTGAACCCCGCTACGACTCGTTCTATGCGGTCTCGACGCTGCGCATGCAGCTTCGGACCGAGAGCGACGAGATCCTCGAACGGCGGCGTGCGGCGTGGTCGCGGCTGCTCGCGGTGTTCCGAGCCGTCTACGGCGGCATCGACCATCCGACGCTGCGCCTCCCGGCGATGGGTGGCTCCCTCTTCGATCCCGACCGCTTCCCGTTCCTCGAAGGGCGTCTAAAGGCAACGTCTTGGCGGCAGCATCGAGCGGAGCCGTTGCCGATCGACGACCGCACCGTGCTTCTTCTCCTGGACGCCATCCAGACCTTCGAGGGGCGGACGCTCTCGTACCGCGCGCTTGATGTCGAACAGATCGGCCACGTCTACGAGGGCCTGCTGGAGCGCACCGTCGCGCGCGTCGACGACGTGACGCTCGAGTTGGAAGCAGGCGCGCAGGCCAAGGATGCGCGGGTGACGCTCGGCGAGCTGGCGTCGGCGCGCCTCGATGGACAGACCAGCGTGGTGAGCCTGCTCGTCGAGCGCTCGAAGCGCTCGGAGTCGGCGATCCGCAACGCCCTCGCGCTCGAGGTCGAGCCCCAACAGAGCGCCCGCCTGCTGAGCGCCTGTCGCGGCGACGTCGCGCTCCGCGACCTGCTCGCGCCCTACGTCCGCCTGCTGCGCACGGACCCGTGGGGCTACCCGCTCGTGCATCCGAAGGGCGCATTCGTCGTCGTCCTCGGTGCCGACCGACGTGAAACTGGCACGCACTACACGCCGAAGAGCCTGACCGAGAGGATTGTCGAGGAGACGGTCACGCCGCTCGTCTACGACGGCCCGGCGAAGGGCGCGCCGCGAAGCGAGTGGAGGCTGAAGACGGCTGCCGAGATCCTCGACCTCAAGGTCTGCGATCCGGCGATGGGCTCCGGCGCCTTCCTCGTTCAGGCGTGTCGATTCCTGAGTGCTCGCCTCGTCGAAGCGTGGGCCATCGAAGAGGCTGCCGGTCGCGTCGTAGACCTCACCGGCGAAGCGCATGAAGCACGGAGCAGCATCGAGCTGCTGCCGCCCGGCACCGAAGTACGCGCCGAGCACGCACGGCGCATCGTCGTCGAGCGATGCCTCTATGGCGTCGACCTGAACCCGCTCGCGGTCGAGTTGGCGAAGCTCTCGCTATGGTTGGTCACGCTCGCCAAGGGCCGCCCCTTCGGCTTCCTCGATCACAACCTTCGTCGTGGCAATAGCCTGCTCGGCATCGGTCATATCGAACAGCTCATAGAGCTGACGATGGCGCCGAAGGCGCAGACGCAGGGACGGCTCTTCGGCAAGAGCGTTCGGCAGGCCGTCGAGGAGGCGATGGCGATCCGCCTACAACTCCGCGAGATGCCTATTCGTGATATCCGCGATGTCGAGACGATGGCAAGCCTCGACGCCGCCGCGCGTGGCAAGGTGGCCACTTCCGAGCGGCTAGCCGGTGCCTTTATCGGGCTTGTGTTCGCGACCGACGGCGCGCAGGAGCTCGAGAAGCGCCTCGCCGCGCTGGGCGGCGAAGCCGACCGGGCCGTGCAAGGAAACACCGGTGTTCTACGGGCGCTGGAGAGGCAGTCCCTAGATAATCTCAGCGAGGGAACCGCCGCCAACAGTAGGCGCGAACAGCCGTTCCACTGGCCGCTCGAGTTTCCTGAGGTCTTCCTTCGCCCCAACGGCGGATTCGATGCAGTCGTGGGCAACCCGCCGTTCCTCGGCAACAGACTGTGGAAGAGCTCTCACGGTCCCGCTCTCCAACGAATCGTCCAGATGGTCCTCGAGACGGCAACCGGCAAAATCGACCTCTGCGTCGCGTTCCATCGTCGCGCAACCACCCTGGTGAGGGGCAACGGAACGTATGGACTTCTGGCCACAAGCAACATTGCAGAAGGCAGCGCCCTCTCCGTAGGCTTGGAGCGCGTCGCGACCAAGGGCGATTTCTTCTTCACGCGCAAGGGCATGCGCTGGCCCGGGGCTGCTTCGACCGTGGTCGCCATTGTGTGCTTCTGGAAGGGGGTATGGGGCGGCTCACGCAACTGCAACGGGTCTGCGTGCAACAAGATTGGGCCACGGCTCCAGCCTGAGACAGTCGAGGGCTGGCAACCCAAGACTCTCGAACCGCCGCTGTTTGCGTTCGAGGGCGTCAACAATAGCAGGGGTACCGCGTTCCTCCTCTCGCCGCGGGATTCGTGGTTCGACCGACTCCGAGCAGAGTCTCGCTCGCTTCTGCGCCCGTACGTGACGGGCGACGACATTACCGGGTCAGCGCTCACGAGGCTCAGTCGCTGGGCTCTGGACGTTGCGGACAGGGATCTGACGACGATTGCCTTGCAGTGGCCCGTTGCACACAAGTTCCTGACGGAAGTCGTCCAACTGACTCGCACTCCGCAAGATCTTCAGAGCTACCCGGGACTGGCTGACCGCTGGTGGCAATTCGCTAGACACCGAACGGAGCAGGTCGGTCACCTTCGCGCCAACAACTCTACGTGCATCGTCTTTGCAAAAGCAGCGAAGTACCAGATCTCGCTCATCGCGCCGGCCGACTGGATCTACACAAATAAGGTCATTCTGGTCGCGTTGGAGCGCGCGGATCTTCACGCGGTCTTTCTGGGCTCGGCTTTCCAAGCATGGCTCCAGAACTTCTCTGTTCAGAGCCTTGGCGCGGACAACAAGACGACGAGCCTGTCCATCAGCAAGGCCTTCTGGACGTTTCCTCTGCCGCGTGTGCTAGTCAGCCAGAACGGCGCCGCGGCAGCGAAAGAGTTTCAGGCCACAGTCGAGTCTTGGAGCAAGTCGCATTCCGCTGGGATGACGGACGCAATGAACGCCGTGCATTCTCCGGCGGCCAGCGACGCAGAGATCGTCGAGATGCGGAACCTTCTGGCGCGCATCGACATGGAAGTAGCGAGTGCGTACGGCTGGAATGGTATGGACTTCGTGCACGATTTCCGGCACGAAGTTGATGCCGAAGGCACCAGTGTTGTGCGCCACGGCCTTGATGCGGCCGCGCGCGGCCGCGTGCTCGACATGCTGATCGGGTTGAACCGCGCGCAGTACGAGGCCGCCGGAGCGCCGAATCCGAGTTCCGGTGGGAGGGGCTCCAGGCGTGGACAAGCCGGAGGTCGCTCGTCTGCGCAAGTGAGCCTTCTGCCAGAGGAGTCGAACACGGATAAGGCGACCGCCGTCGCCGCTCGGGCGAAGAAGGCCCGGGAACTGAGGTCACGCCGATGACGAAAACAACCAAAGACGTCGCACAGGCCAGCCCGACCAAGCAGTTCTTCGTGTCGATGCTGACGCGCGACATCAGCCTCGCCGACGCGATCCTCGACCTCGTCGACAACTGCCTCGACGGCGCTCTCCGACTCGCGAAGGGCGATGCCGTCAACTACGCGCGGCACTTCGTGAAGATCGAGCTTGCCGCCGACCACTTCTCGATCGAGGACAACTGCGGTGGTATCCCGCGCGATGTCGCGAAGAACTACGCGTTCAAGATGGGGCGTGAGCCCGACGACGACCGCGACTCGGACACCGAGACCATCGGCATGTACGGCGTGGGTATGAAGCGCGCCCTCTTCAAGATGGGCCGCGAAGCCCTCGTGCGTACGCGGCACGGCAAGAACACGTTCGAGGTTCCGATCACGTCGGCATGGCTCGAGGCCAAGGGCTGGGACCCGCTCCCGATCAACGAGCCGACCACCGCCAGCGAGAAGCTCGCCGAGCCGGGGACGACCATCCACGTCAAGGCCCTGTACGAAGGCGTCTCGAGGCACTTCGCCAACGAGGCGTTCGTGAACGAGGTGCGGACCGCCATCTCGGAGCACTTCACGATGTTCCTTCAGTGGGGCCTCAAGCTCGAGCTCAACGGTGAGCCGGTGGAGCCCGTACGCGTGGAGGTGCTCGTCTCGAAGCGAGAGGACGGGCCCGCGCCGTTCGTCTTCCAGAAGACGATCGACGGCGTGCTCGTCTCGATCACGGTCGGCCTGAACACCAGCCGCGACGTCGGCGACGCCGCGGACGACGAGTCCGGTTTCGAGGAAAAGCGTTCGTCGGCCACCGCTGGCTGGACGGTCCTCTGCAACGACCGCGCGGTGATCGTCGGCGACAAGAGTCGGCTCACCGGGTGGGGTGATGGCATCCCGATGTACCACGACCAGTTTATCGTCATTACGGGCATCATCGAGTTCCGCTCGAAGCGCGCCGACAAGCTCCCAGTCACGACGACGAAGCGCGCGCTCGACACGTCTTCGAACGTCTGGCTCGAATCCCTCGTGAAGATGAAAGAGGGCATGCGGATCTGGATCTCGTACACGAACCAGTGGAAGAACCACCCGCGTTCCGATCAGTCGAGTGACTGGGAGGACGCGCGGCCCCTCTCGCTCGGCAAGGCGATTGAGGCGGTTGCCTCGCGCAAGGCGGCCAAGAAGACGGACGGCCACGTCGAGTTCAACCCGCAGAAGGCAAAGGTCCTCCCCGAGCCGAAGGACAAGACGCCATCCTCGCGAAGGATCGTGTTCTCCCGCCCTCACGAGGAGGTTCGGCTCGTCTCGAAGATGTTGTTCGACGACTTCGACGAGAAGCCGGGGATCGTCGGCGACAAGTGCTTCGAGCTCGCGCTCACCAAGGCCAAGAAGCTGGGGCCTGAGCGATGAGCGCCGGTTCTTCACTCCCTTACCGGTTGCGGCCAAACAAGGCCGTCGATCGGGAACTGTTCCTGTCGATGCTGATGCGGTTGGCACCCAGGCTGTCGCTGGAGAACTATCACTACGTCGGACTCGGGGGTGCCTTCCTCGAAGACTTCCGGCTGGTGCATTCCCGCCTTGGGATCTGCAGGAAGAAGGGCAGAGGTCGGAAGAGCGTCGGTCGGATGACGAGCGTGGAGTCCGAGAAGGACGTGCACAAGCGCCAAATCTTCAACCGTCCGATCGCTTCGATCGAGTGCGTCCACTCGACGTTTGAGGATTACCTCGACCAGCACGTGTTTACGACGCCGATGATCGTCTGGCTCGACTACACGGAACCCAAAGCGATTAGGACCCAGATCGAGCGCTTCGCGCGCACGGCTGGCGAAGTGCCTCTCAACAGCATCCTTCGAGTAACACTGAATGCGAGCCCTTCATCCTTGGGCACGCCGTCGCAGCAATTGGCCGGTGAGGAACTATGGGCCTGGCGTCTGAAGGCGTTCAAAGACCGCCTCAGTGGGCTGTTCCCCAGTGGGCTCACCGCTGATGGCATGACCACCAAGAAGTATGGACGAAGTGTCTTGCGGGCCTTGTATCTCGCCGTTCGAAAAGAAGCTCTGAGCCACAAGGATCGTCAGTTCGTTTGGGCGCTAGCAACGCATTACGCGGACGGACAGCCGATGGTTACGGCAGCGCTGGTCGTCTGTGCGGCCACCGACTCGTCCATCGACGATCTTGTGAAGGGGTGGGAATTCTATTCGACGACCGACGCCCCACACGTCCTCGACCTGCCCGCACTGTCTGCGCTGGAGCGATTGACAATGGAATCGAAAACCCACGGAGGACGACGGATGGGCTTTGAGCTGCCGACGTCCGACATGGGCGAAGACCCGTTCGCGGTCTTCAAGAAGTTCTACCGCATCTACCCCCACTTCTCGCGGGTCGAACTGTAGCGAAAGGAACAGGAACGAAACATGACCGACCCCGCGAGTTCGAACGTCCAGGCATGGCTCGCCAAGGAGGTCGTCCGCCTTGGCCGCTATCTCGTTCGACTCGTGGGGGACCGCGCGAGCTTCGGCGCGATCGACCGAGCACATTGGGTCGTCGTGCTCGGCGATGCCGGAGCGCTGAAACGCGTGGGCAGGGTTCTGCGCATTCGCTCAGACCGCGAATCGACGACGCTCCATTTCGATCGCGTGCATGAGATTCGCGGGTCGCTCGCGGCGTCGGACGTTGGTTTGACGGCTCCGGCTGGCTCCATCGCTCGTCTCCGCCCTGAAGACCTCGCGAACGTACTGGCTCGTGACGGAGCGTCGGTTGCCACGGTTCCGCTCATCGAGGACGCAACGTACGTCCGCGAGTTGCTGGAACTCGCCACACGAGACGACCTGCTCGGCCCCGCAGAAGGACCTGAGGAGTTCATCGTCGATATGGGCGTCCGCGACCGGTACCTCGTCGGTAAGCTGGCGCCGCGCAAGCCGGGAGAGCCGGAGGGCGACAAGGTGGAGCCTGCGGCAGCCGCCGACGAAGTCGGCAGCTTGGACGACGTCCGCGAAGCACCGCTCCACGAGCCCGGCGCCGAGTTCAACCGCGCGAGCGGACGCGTCGAGCCCGAGGAGGATGCGCTCGACGAGATCGACACGACCAACAACCAGTCCCTCGTGCCGTCGAGCATGGGCCTGACGTTCTGCGTCGGCCGTAGCGTCGGGTTCCTCGACGTCAAGGCACGATGGGGAAGCTACGCGCGCGTTCCGAAGGAAGAGCACGCGTACACGAAGCCTCGGAAGAACCGCGAGACTGGTGAGGTCGAGGAGACCAAGGTGAAGGTCTGGCGCCGACTCCCGCGAGGCGGCCGCGCACGCTTGAAGCTCCAGGATGGCGTCATCAAGCCCCTCGTTCCTGACGAGCTCCAGCAGGAGGTTCGGATCCAGGGCGCGGTTCGCACGAACGCGAAGGGAGAGCGGTTGGTCACGCTGTTTCTCGTCAACGGGCAGTTGGAGCCCGACACGAACCGGGACAGCGCTTGGTTGTTTCAGCCGGAGCTCATCGTCCGCGGCGCCGGCGAAGCCGCTGGCACCGCGGTCTTTCTCCGGCGCCCGAGCAACGATGTGGTCGTGGACGACGCCGAGCGCGATCAACTCAGCCTGATCTACCGAGGGCGCGTGGAGTTCGCCGTGGGGCACGGTGTGGCCGTCCACGCCGAGACGGCGCCGAACGACCCCACGCGCGCTGTCGAGGTCCGCACGGAGGTCATCCCCCGCTACGAGCTGCCCGTCACCGAGACCCCGGGGCTCGAGCCCGACGACCGACCGGCGATGCGCCAGATGCTCGAGCGCGGATGGCTGGACATGCTCTCCATCGCAGATCTCGAGCGCGGCGAGCTCGAGGAGGCGCTTCGGACGCTGGTCGACGACTACGCGGCGTGGATCGCCGAACAAAGGGCGCGAGTTGGCACGTCGGTTCTGGGCTACGACACCCCCGCCAACGACGCGCTCGGCCGCTGCAAGGCCACCCACGAGCGGCTGAGGACTGGGATGAAGGTTCTCCTCGCCGACGCCAAAGCGCTGGAGGCCTTTCGTTTAGCGAACCGCGCGATGGCGCTGCAGCGTGTCCGAGGCATCTATGCGCTGAAGCGCCGTCGCGGAGAGGATGTCACGCTCGAAGACGTCGACGTCCGGAAGAACCGGTCGTGGCGGCCGTTTCAGCTCGCATTCTTGCTGCTCTCGATTCCGTCGCTCGCCGATCCGCGACACGCGGACCGTACCAGTCCCGCCGAAGCGTTCGCCGATCTGCTCTGGTTCCCGACGGGCGGTGGCAAGACCGAGGCGTATCTCGGCGTGGCCGCCTTCGCGATGGGCATCCGCCGTCTGCAGGGCATCGTCGAGAATCTCGACGGCAGGCGAGGTCTCACCGTCATCATGCGGTACACGCTTCGCCTGCTGACGCTCCAGCAGTTCCAGCGCGCGGCGACGCTCCTGTGCGCGATGGAGTCGATCCGCTGGGCCGACGTCGCGAAGTGGGGCTCGGAGCCGTTCACGCTCGGACTGTGGGTCGGGAACAAGGTCACGCCGGGGACGACCGAGCAGTCCCACCAAGCTATCGAGGCGATTCGCGACAAGGATAGAAGCCGCTCCGGCATCGCGTCACCCGCTCAGCTCATGAGCTGCCCGTGGTGCGGGTCCGAGATCCAACCGGGCCGCGATATCGAAGTCGACAAGGTTGTCGGGCGCACGGCCATCTACTGCGGCGACAAGTTCGCGCGGTGCGAGTTCAGCAAGGCGCGCTCGAACGGCAACGCGCATCCCGGACTCCCGGTGAAGGTCGTCGACGAGGAGATCTACCACCGCCCGCCGACGATGATGATCGCGACCGTCGACAAGTTCGCGATGATGGCTTGGCGCGCGGAGGTGCGCACGCTGTTCGGGAAGGTCCGGGAGGAGTGCGAGCGACACGGTCTACTGTGGCCCGGGCACGACTGCGGAGGCGGACACAAGGCGCGCAGGCCCCACGGCGCTGCCAAGGTGAAACCAGTCCGCGCCGCGCGACCACCGGACCTCATCATTCAGGACGAGTTCCACCTCATCAGCGGCCCCCTCGGAACGATGGTCGGACTCTACGAAACGGCCGTCGATGACCTCTGCTCGTGGCAGTTCGGCGGCGTGAAAGTTCGCCCGAAGATCGTCGCGTCGACGGCAACCGTGCGACGCGCCGGCGACCAAGTCCGAAACGTCTTCATGCGGCAGCTTGCGATCTTTCCGCCGAAGGCGCTCGACGTCGAAGACGACTTCTTCTCCGTGCAGCGCGCGGTCGAGAGCAAGCCGGGGCGCCGGTACATCGGGATCTGCGCGCCGGGCAGCTCGAGACCTGCGGTGCTCATCCGGACGTACACGGCGTTCCTCACGGCTGCGCAGGCACTCTTCGATGCGTTCGGGCCCGTCGCCGACCCGTACATGACGCTCGTTGGCTACTTCAACTCGTTGCGCGAACTCGGCGGCATGAAGCGGCTCGCCGAAGACGACGTCCAGACTCGTGCGTTCCGCGTGAACATGAGTCTCGTGGAGCGCCCAGGGCTCAGCCAGCGCCGCGTTGCGATCATCGCCGAGCTTACGTCCCGCGTGAGCAACACCGACATCCCGAAGTACCTGGACCAGCTCGAGATCCCCTTCGACGGAACCTTCGATCCGGCGCTTGGGAAGTACACGAGCCAGCGCGGTCCAGATGCCCCTCGGCCGATCGACGTCGTGCTCGCGACGAACATGTTGTCCGTTGGCGTCGACGTGAACCGCCTCGGCGTCATGGTCGTGAACGGCCAGCCCAAAGGCACCGCCGAGTACATCCAAGCGACCAGCCGTGTCGGCCGTGCCTTTCCGGGCCTCGTTGCGGCAGTGCTCACGTGGGCGCGTCCTCGTGATCTCTCGCACTACGAGACTTTCGAGCACTACCACGCGACATTCTACCAGCACGTCGAGGCGCAGTCGGTGACCCCGTTCTCGCCGCGCGCGATGGACCGTGGCCTGACCGGCGCGATGCTCGCCGTAATGAGGAACCGATTTGAGCCGTTCAGCCCGAACTCGGGGGCCGGCGCGATGACGAGTCCCAGCCGACCGGAGATGGTTTCCACCGTCGGCGCGATGACCGACCGAACCTGGGAGGTCACCGAAGACTCCGCGAAGAAGGCCCTCGTCCTGGCCGAACTCAAGAGCCGTGCGGACCTCTGGGCCAAGGAGGCTGGCGTCGGCGGGCGAATCCTCGTCTACCAGAAGCACGGCGCCGGGCCGACCGCCTACGCTTTGCTGGAGGCGCCTGGGCTCCGACCGTGGTCGACGTGGACGGTGCCCATGTCGATGCGAGAGGTCGAACCAGGGGTCAACCTGGTGATGGAGGACGATCGCTCTCTCCAAGATCCGAGCTGGCGTGCTCGTGCAAAGGACGATGATGCGAACGATGCGGAGGAGTCGCCATGAGCAAGACGCCCGTGGGCGAAGTCCGCCCGAGCCAGCTGCTCTGGACCTACGGTCCCGGTGCGCTGATCGATCTTCCGAACCTCTCGGTTGTCACGATGGGCATCGACCGCTGGGAACTGAACCGCTGCCAGCCGATCCAAGAGGCGCGTCTCCTGACCAACGTCCGGCGCGTGCTCGGCGATCAGGTCGAGTCGTTGCGGATGCCGCCGCTGACGGACCAAGACGTCGTAGACCCGTTCTCCGCAGAAGCCTACGTTGGCGTGCCGGTGAAGCCGTTCCCGCGCTGGATGCGCTGCGTGAAGTGCGGCTTGCTCTCGCCCTTCGATGCAGGACTCTTCGAGCTGAAGCCCAATCGCTTCAGGCCCGAGCGAACTCGCTTCGTCCATAAGGGATGCACCGGCTCGAGAGGTGACCAGAAGGCGCGAGACGCCGACGCCGTGCCCGCGCGTTTCCTTCTCGCGTGTCGATCGGGGCACCTCGACGACTTCCCTTGGCACTGGTTCGTGCATGGTGGGCCGAGCAGCTGCATGGGCACGCTCCGCTTCTTCGAGAGTGGCGCGTCGCTGCAGACCGAGAATCTGTGGGTGCGTTGCGACTCGTGCAGCGCGGCCAGAAGCATGGCGCAGGCCTTCGGCCAAGCCGGCAAGGACAACCTGCCCGGGTGTCGCGGGCGTCATCCTCACCTCAATCGATTCGAGGATGGCTGCGTGGAGGCCCCGCGCGCCATTCTTCTCGGCGCGACGAACGGCTGGTTCCCGGTGACGCTCTCTGTGCTCGCGATCCCGCAGACCGGAAGTCCGCTCGCACAACTCGTGGCCGACGGCTGGACCTTCTTCGAGGACGTGGAGAGTGCCGTGGAGGCAGCGGCGGTCGTGAAGACGTTGAAGAAGTCGGCGCAGTTGCCCGGCATCGAGGCCTTCACGGGCGAGCAAGTCTGGGAGGCCATCGAGGCGCATCGAGGCGGAACGGTTCGCGACGAGGAACTTGATCTCAAGGGACCGGAATGGCACGTCCTCACGTCGCCGAGCCCGCCCACGGACTACCCGCACTTCATGAGCAAGAGGGTGGGCCTCCCGGCAGGCTTCGAACGCTACCTCTCGCGGGTGCTGCTCCTGGAGCGGCTGCGCGAGGTCAACGCGCTGCTCGGTTTCACGCGCGTCGAGTCGCCCAACGAGGGCGGCGGTGACCAGCGAGCACCGCGCGCGCCGATCGGGCGCTCCGCTCCCGACTGGGTTCCGGCCACGCAGGTCCACGGCGAAGGGATCTTCCTTCAGTTCGACGAGGCACTTCTCGTGAAGTGGGCCGCGCTGCCAGGGGTGAAGGCGCTCGAAGCTCGCCTGCGCGGTGGTCATCGCGGCTGGCGGATGAAGCGACAGCTCCCGCCCGGCGACGGCTTTCCCGGCATGCGCCTCGTCCTCCTTCACACGATCGCGCATCTGCTCATTCGCGAGCTCGCGCTCGAGTGCGGGTACAACGCAGCGAGCATCCGCGAGCGCGTCTACGCCGACACCGAGGACGGCAAATCGCAGGCGGGCATCCTCATCTATACGGCGGCGGCGGACTCGGACGGGACGCTAGGAGGGCTCGTCGAGCTCGGCAAGCCCGAGAACCTGGGGCGGCTGCTCAGGCAGTCGCTCGACCGCGCGAGGGTCTGCGCGTCGGATCCACTTTGCGCCGAGCACGATCCGGCGAAGGACCAGTCGCTGCATGGCGCTTCGTGCCACGCGTGCTCGTTCGTGTCCGAGACGTCGTGCGAGCGCGGCAACCGCTACTTGGACCGCGCGCTCGTCGTGCAGACCCTTGAGGTCGCCGACGCCGCGTTCTTCGAGGAGGTCTGATGCAGGCCCTCCTCGACGCGGTCGTAGACTTGGTCGCTCTCGTGTCTCCCGCGAAGGTCCGTACCGTAGCCGGCGCACTGCGTGGGCTCGCGACGCCTGACGCAGCCCCAGCGGTGGACACACTGGCCGGCACTCCCGCAGCGCGCGCCTCCGTGGGCCGCGTGTTGGCCATATGGGCGCAGGTTCGAGCCAGCGGCGACGAAGTGGCTGGGATGCTCCTCGGCGCGTCCGAGGCACGCCTCCGCGTGGAACGTGAGCTGAGCGTCGAGCTGGTCTGGACGGGGCCGACGACGCGGTTCGTTCCGACGCGCAGGACGGAGCAGGTGCTCCTCGACCTCATCGCAGGCGCGCACGCCGACCTGTTCCTCGTGAGCTTCGTTGCCTACGACGTTCGGAGCGTGGTGACGGCCATGAACGAGGCGGCCAGCCGTGGCGTTCGTCTGCGCGTCTTGCTCGAGGCCTCGACGAGCCACGGCGGCAGCTTGAACGTCGATCCCGCCGCGACGATGCGCGCGAGGGTGCCGACGGCAGAACTCTTCACCTGGAGGGAGAGGCCCGAGCCCTTCGTGGACGGGAAGGTCCACGCGAAGGTCGCCGTCGTCGACGGCACGCGCGCGTTCATCACGAGCGCGAACCTCACCGGGCACGCGCTGGAAAAGAACATGGAGGCGGGCGTCCTGGTGAACGGAGGGCCGGTGCCCAAGACCCTGAGCGATCATCTCCAGGCGCTCATAGACGTAGGGGTGCTCAGCCGTGTGTAAGATGGCCTCCGATAAGCGCCGCAACCCTCCTATTCCGAGGGAACTCGATGCGAGCTTCGCGCCTTTCCATTGACCTCACTTTCTACGAAACGTACTACTTCGCGCATGTCGTGAAGAACGTGCTTGAGGATCAGTTTGAGTACATACGCCGGCTCAACGACTTCTACGGAGACGGGCTGATCTTGCAGCACGTCGCACCCTTTCCGCGATTCTCGGCCTTTCACGCCTTCATCGAGTTCGTACTCGCTGATCTGATCAGCGAAGAAGCCGAGCTGGTGGACCTCGATGATCGGAAGGCCTACATCGAGCGATTCAAGCGTATCCCCGGTGCCCTCGAGCCACATCCGGCACGACTCCCAATTGAACTCGCCATGGAGCGCTTCCATGTCGAACATCAATCATTCGAGGGTTGGCTCTCCACCTCCCGAGACGGCCGAGCCTTCCAGGACGCGGACGAAAATGACGTTCACGACCACTATGACGACCTCCGCCTCGGAGGCGAGTGTGAGCAAGTGCTCGGCAAATCCACTCGCGAGGTCTTCTTTGTCCTCTTCCAGAACCGCAATATCCTGCTGCTCTTCAATGACATGATGGCCCGGGCCATGCGCGATGAGACTGGGGCCGACGAACCCAAGGTGGCTGGGTATTTCGAAAGGCCCGGGGTATTGAAGCGCGTCAGCGTCCCCCGGTGGGCCCGACGCGCGGTGTTCTTTCGCGATCGCGGCAGGTGCGTCCTGTGCGACTGCGATCTCAGCGGCTTGGTTAGCCCCTGGTCCGAAGATAACTACGATCACATGATTCCACTCGCTGCGGGAGGCCTCAACGATTGCACGAACATCCAGCTCCTGTGTGCCGCCTGCAACGCGAAGAAGGCGGCTGGCGAGCCCGTCACCTCGAGTAGATACGAGGCGTGGTTCGATGATGCGGTGGACTACTAACGTTGGGTGACGTCGGCCTCTGCCGGGGCTCGATCGGCGCGCGCGGGGCCTCCAGCGATATCCGCCGCGCTGTGCAGCACGTGATCTCAAAGTCGTGATCGTGGGCGAAGCCGACCCGCGCCGAGGCGTGGCGAGAGGGCGAGGGGCACATGGTGGCGGTCCGGAAGCAGCTCACGGCGGGATCGAACTCGGGAGCATCCAGCCTGCGTTGGCCAGAGAGCGCCTCGACGACTTTGCGCGCAGCCTCCGCCGCGTCCCCCGCTTGCGAGCTACCGAGCGCGCGAGCCGCGATCCGACCATGGCGCGTCTTCCCTGAGGAGATCGCATCCGGACGTTCGGTCCGCGATGCGTGGGTACTATGCCGCGCCAGCGAGCTCGCGCTCGTGCTCAGGCCCTCCATGGTGGACGAGCTCGCTCGCGCAGGAGCCCTGGACGGTGCGCTCGCGATCTGGTCGCTCTGGCGCGGCTACCCCGACAATCCGTCCGAGAAGCGGATGCAGTGGGTGCTGGCGAAGCACGGGGTGCCGCTTGAGCTTCACCACGTCTCAGGGCACGCCTACGACAAGGATCTTCGGCGTCTCGTGGACGCGGTACGGGCGGAGCGCGTCGTCCCGATCCACACGTCGGCGCCCGAGCGGTACGCTTCGCTGTTCCGGAGCATGGTGGGCGGTCTGACGCGAAACCCGGAGGGGATGATGACGGTCGACGCGATCGTGGCGCGCGTGCGGGAGCTTCTGGTTACCGACGATGGCAGGCGCCAGGTCGAGCGCGTCACCTCATACCTGAAGGAACTGGACGAGGCGGGGGACGCGCTCCGCAACCAGGTACGCCGGATCCGCAAGCGCTCCGAGGGAACGTTCTTCGCGACCGTCGGCAACTGCCGCAAGGCGCAGCTCGTGCTCGACGTCCGCGTCCAGGGCCGGTCAGTCGGTCTTGTGACGCTCGGGACCGATGGCCCACGCACGTTCAAGCCCGCCAAGGCGTTCGCGCCGCAGTGCGACGGGTGGTCGGCCGGGATCGAGTGGAGGGATCGGCGGGTCCGCGTCCTCCTCAATGCAGCCAAGGCGGACAAGAAGATCACGGAGGCGATGGTCCAGAGCGAGCTGTTCACCGAGATGGCTCAGGGGTCCAGCTCCGCGAAGCAGAAGCTCCTCCTGCACCACCAGCCCATCGAGATGCTGGGCCTCCCGTTTCAGTTCCCGCTTCCCGTGAAGGCGAGCGGTGACGAGCTGCGGGTCGCGAGCGGGTCCGCGCTGGCGCATGCCGACGTGATCGCCCGGAGCGGCAGTGGTCGAGCGACCTGCCTGCGGGTCTTCGAGATCAAGAAGCCCCGAAGCGCGGAGGCGCCGCATGCGCTTGCCCAGGGCGTTGCATATGCGGCCGCAGTGCGGGAGCTGCTCGCGCACGACCGTAAGGTGTTCCTGCGAGCACTGGGGTTCGGCGGCGGCCGCAAGGAGCTGCGGATCGAGGCCGCCGCGTTCGTGCATGAGGCCGCGAAGGAGCCCTTGCTGATCGAGGTGGAGCGGCTCAACCGCTCGAACCATCACTTCGGGCTGCATGCGTTCTTCTACCGGCTGGACGGAACGAAGCTGGTGGTCACCGGAGCCGAACAGGTCGGGAATCCCTCGTGAGTACCGAGTCCGGGGACCCCGCGAGCGGGCAGGGGGAGAAAGACGGGGCCCGCGTTGCCGTCAGGTTGCCGTTAGGCCGTTCCGCGCCACGATCCAGCATGCTCTCCCATGTACCGGCGTGCTGACCCGCTTCCCGAGTGGTTCCGAGCCCTTGTGCGGCAAGCAAGCGCGCGTCCCGCCTCAGGTTTTCGTTCACAAGTCGTAACGCTTCAAATCCCTTTCCCAGCTGCATCTAGCACTTGGCTATCAAGGGTTTCCGCTCGCCCCGCGAAATCCGCCCTCCACGCCGCCTCCACGGGTTGCATAGTCTGACCACGGCCGGCCGAGAGCATCGGCGCGTTCGCAAGGCAGGAGGCTTGTTGGCAGAGGGGCGGTGCGGCGATCGGGACGAGGTTGCTCGCGCGCTGGACGCGGAGCGCCCCGTGGGTGCTAACAAGCATCCTCTTGACATACGAGTGACGGGCCATCATTCTGCGTGGTGTGGGACTAAAGCCTACATCGAGCCACACCATGAACGATCACGCATCCAATGAACTCTTCACCGCCGCACTGCAGCCTTCCGCGCACGTATCGCACCGCATGCCGGCCCATGGCGCGGCCTCCTCGGCGACGACGACCTACTCGGAACGTCGCATCGGCCGAAACGATCGGCGCAGCGTCCGCACTCCGGGCTCGGTCGCGTCCGTCCGCGAGGAGCAAGGCGCCGCAGCAGTCGACGCCAGGCAGGACAGCGGTGGGGCGCGGTATTCGAAACCGCGTCCGCCCTTGAGCGATGATCGGAGTTGGGGCGTCCAGGAGGTGGCGTACTTCCTGAACGTGAGCGAGTCCACCGTCCGCAACCTTGAGCGCGACGGTGAGCTGCCGGCGCTTCCGCGCATCGGGACGCGGATTATCTTCGACCCGAAGATCGTGCGGGCGTTCCGCGATGGGTGGCGGCCCCCACCGCGCGGTAGCGCGCCGGCGCGGGCGGCTATTTTCGCGCGGTCAGACCCGCGGGGTCAGAGGTGACACATGGCGACGGCGTTCTGGCGGACCGACAAGCGAACGGGACGGGAGGTCCTCGTTGCGAAGTGGCGCGACGAGACCGCGTCGGGAGGGTGGAAGTACCAGCGTCGCCCCAACGACCGGACGAAGCGCCAAGCCGAGGACTACGCCCGCGACATGGAGCGGAAGTCGGAGCGGCTGGTGAAGGGGCTCGAGACGGACGACCCGCAGCGGGTCACGTTCGGCGAGCTCCTCGACTGGTGGTGGGAGCGCTACGGACAGCGGCAGCGCGACGACTCGAAGCGCCTCTTCCGCGCGTTCCTCGACAAGCACCTCGAATCGCTCCGGCCCTTCATCCTGACCCGGGCGACCGGCGGCGCCTTCGCGGATGCGCTCGACACGCTCCTCGCGGAGAAGGAGGAGGCGCGCGAGCTGTCGCCCAAGAGCCTCAACCACCTTCGTGGTGGCGTGTTCCGCATCTTCCGGTGTGCCCGGGACCCGAAGGCACGCCTCTGGGCTGGCGAGAATCCCGTCGAGTGGGTGAAGCGCCGGAAGGTCCCGAAGCTCCGGTACGAGACGCTCCGGAGGGAGGAGGTCCGACCGGTCCTCGACGCGCTCCCCGAGCTGAAGCTCGGCAGCCCCTGGCGCGGCGCGGCCGCGGTCTGCCTCTATACGGGAGCGCGACCAGGTGAGGCGATGGGGATGTGGAAGGAGGACGTCGATCTCGAGGGCGGGACGCTGACGATCCGCCGCTCCTGGATGCACCCCTGGCCGAAGGACGTCGATCCGCGAACTGTGCTCATCGTCCCGGAGCTAAAGCCGTACCTCGTCGAGGCGATGGACCTTTCGGAGAACCACCTCGTCTTCCCGCGCGCGGACGGCACGTCGTTCAAGCCCGACACGCGCCGCCTGCTCGTCGACCACCTGCGGCGCGCGCTCCGGCGAGCCGGCCTCGTGGTCGGCTACGACCACACCTGCCGGCGCTGCAAGGCGAACGCCCGCAAGACCGGGGAGGCGAACGCCGTGTTCACGTGGCGACACCAGGACGGGGAGCAGCGGCGTTGCCCGGCGTGCGGCATGAAGCTCTGGGCGGAAGGGGTGCCGCGCGCGGTGCGGTTCTACGACCTCCGCCACACGCACGCGACGCTGCTCCGGAAGGCGCGGGTCGATCTCGGGACCGTGCAGAAGGCCCTCGGCCACTCGAGCCCGGAGATCACCGCCGGGACATACGACCACAGCGAGCTCGAGGACGACCGCGCGGCCATCGAGCGGGCCCTTACCTTTCGGACCCCCTCCCTCCCGAGCGGCCCCGGCCCCCAGGTGCCAGCAGCCGCGGCGACCGTGAGTGTCGAAGGGAGCCGTTCCGTGCGCACCACCGGCGCACCACGGCTCACCACAACCCGTGCGCAGAGTGCGGATCCTGCGCCGAACGCTCCGGAGCCGGGTCTCGTGATCCCGAGCGGTTACGAGCCGGTGCGGGCAGTGCGAACCGGTGCCATGACCCCTACTCGCGATTCGGGACCAAGGGGTCGCAGGTTCGAATCCTGTCTCCCCGACTCAAGGCCGCGGATTCGCTGATTAAAGTTCAGCGGTCCGCGGCCGACTCTTTTTCGGCGCCTGAATGGCGCCGGAAGGCGATGCCCGGCGCGGCACTTCTTAGCCAACGCCGCGGAGCGCAAGCTCTCGGATTCATTCGCTGCGGTCTCCTCGCGCGGACTCGACCACTTGGCGTGAGGTTCGCGGGGTCAGCGCAGACGAATCGTAGGAGGATCTGAGGGCTTACGATGCTGGCCAGCAGCGACCCGCACGATGGCGAGCGGTGACGCGCCCTCGATGCCCGACTCGAGGCGCCGCGCGCCCGTCCCAACGAGCACGTCGCCATCGTGGGCCCGGTCGGTGTCGGCAAGAGCTTCCGTGCCGCTCGTCTCGGAGCGGCGCCTGGTGCCTCACGGACCGCGTTCGCGAACCAAGTCCGCCATGGCGCCGTTTCCTTCTTCCCTCAGCCCCTCCTCCACGCCCCGGCGGTCCGCCTCGCCCTTGTTTTGGCTGGCCTTCCACTGTCCCTCGAGGCGCGTGATCGTCAGCTCGACGCCGACAATCCCTTTCAGCAGGCCGTCCAGATAGTCCGGCGGAGCGTCGCGGACCTTCCACGGTGCCGCGCGCGCGTGCTCGTGCCGGTCGGTCAGGCGCGCAACGACTTCGAGCAGGCGCTCCCGCTCATCGAAGAAGCGGACGGTGCCGTGGGCATGGACGGCAACGTAGTCCCAGGTCGGCACCACGCGGCCTGTTTCCCGCTTGGTGGGGTACCACGATGGTGACACGTATCCGTTCGGACCGAGGACGATGGCGAGCGCGGCACTGCCGTCCGGTGTGGACTTCCACTGCGAATTGGCTCGCGCCACATGGCCTACCAGCCGACCAAGGGGACCAGGCTCTGGTTCGAGGAGCAAGGGGATGTGACTCACGCCGAATTCACCCGCTCCAGGGGTCACCAGCGTCGCGAGGCCAGCCTCGCGAATCGCCGCGTGCAGGACCTCGACGCGGTCTTCAACGAAGTAGCCTGGGACGTACATTGTCGAGCTCACAGTCGAGAGCACGCTGCGTGCCGGAGGAAGGAGAGAGAGCGCACCCAGCTTACCTGAGACCGATGAGCGCGATGCCGGCGACCGCGAAAGCGAGCCCGAGCGCGCGGACCGGAGGGATGTGCTCGCGGAAGAACACGCGTGCGAGGAGGACCGTCGGCGCGGGGTAGAGCGATGCGACGATCACGGCGAGCGAGAGGAGACCCTCGCGCGTCGCCAGCAGGAAGAGGACGTTCGCAGCCATGTCGGTGACGCCGGCGACGAGCGTGGGCAGCGCCCCCGCGCGTGAGACGGCGAGCCGCTGGCGCGAGAGGAACGCCGCGACGACGAGGAGCGTGATCGACGCGCCGCGGGCCGCGAGGACGGGCCAGAGGCCCGAGCCAGGCGAGCTGCGCGCGAGGGCGATGAAGAAGAGGCCGATGAACGTGCCGGCGAGGAGCGCGTGGGCGAGCGCGGAGCGCAGCGCGCGGCGGTCGGCGACGCCACCCCGTTCCCAGGAGAGGAGCAGGATCGCGGGCAGGCAGATCGCGGAGCCCGCGAGCGCCGCTGGGCTGGGATGCTCGCCGGAGAGGATGCCGAACGCCACCGGGATCGCGGCGCCGACGAGGGCGGCCGTCGGCGAGACGATCGCGACGAGGCCAGCGGCGATGCCGCGGTAGAGGAACGCGAGCCCGACCGCGCCGGCGACACCGGCCGCGGCGCCCCACGCGAGGTCGCGGCCCGCCGGTACGGCCTCGCCGCTCGCGAGGACGAACGCGAGGGCGAGCAGGGCGCCGGCGGCCTGCGAGGTGACGAGGACGGGCACGAGCGGGCTCCGCCGCGCGGTGAAGCCGCCCGAGAAGTCGGCGGCGCCGTAGCAGAGGGCGGACAGAGCGGCGAGGAGGACGCTCATCGTGGCGGGGAGTATGTAGGGCGGCCGGTTCAGCTACAGTGAAAGTTCCTTCACGCGGTGAAGCGCTTCTGAATCGTCCTTCGCCCCGCGCGCTGCCCTGCGGTGGCGACAGGCTCAGAGCTGTGAGGCCCCCGATGCTCGACTACCCGCTGCTCGAGGCCGTCGCCGCGGTGGACCGCGAGGGCAGCTTCGAGGGCGCCGCCCGCGCGCTCCACGTGACGCCCTCCGCGATCTCGCAGCGCGTGAAGCTCCTCGAGGAGCGGGTGGGGACCCCGCTCGTCGTGCGGGGGAGGCCCTGCACGGTGACGGCCGCCGGCCGCCATCTCTGCCGGCACGTGGAGCAGGTGGGCTTGCTCGAACGCGACCTGCACGGCGTGCTCCCGGCGGTCGCGGCCGGCGCCGGCCCTAGCCGCGCGGCGGTGCTGCGCATCGCGATCAACGCCGATAGCCTCGCCACCTGGTTCCCGGGCGCGATGGCGCGCTTCGCGGCCAGCGACGACACGCTCCTCGACGTCGCGCTCGACGACGAGGCGCACACGGCCGAGTGGCTCCGCACAGGGCAGGTGCTCGCGGCGGTCGCCGCGCGCGCGAAGCCGTCGCCCGGCTGCCGGAGCGTGCCGCTCGGCGGGCTCCGCTATCTAGCGACCGCGAGCCCCCCCTTCGTGGCCCGCCACTTCGCGGACGGCGTCGACGCGGCGACACTGGCGCGCGCCCCCACGCTCCAACTCAGCCGCAAGGACGAGTTGCAGCGGCGCTGGCTCCGCAGGATCTGCCACAAGGACGTGGAGCCGCCGACGCACGGCCTGCCCACGGCACAGGCCTTCCTCGACGCGGTGCTCGCCGGCGTCGCGTGGGCCATGAACCCCGAGCCGCTCGTGCGGCCGCACCTCGCGGCCGGGCGGCTCGTGGAGCTCGTCCCCGGCACCGGGCTCGAGGTGCCGCTGTACTGGCACCACGCGCGGCTCGCGCCTGCGGCGGTGGAGCGCCTCACTCGCGCGGTGGTGGCCGAGGCGCGCGAACGGCTGCGGCCTCGGCCGTCCTGACATGCGGTCGCGCATGTGCTCGCGAAGAACACGCGTGCGAGGAGGACCGTCGGCGCGGGGCAGAGCGACGCAACGATCACCGCGAGCGGCCAGCGGCGGCGCCGCCCCGCTCCCAGGAGAGAGCAGGAGAAGTCGGCGGCGCCGTGGCAGAGGGCATGCGCGGGAAGACGCGTGGTGACCGCCTCAAACGCCCGGAGGGGTGGCCCGTCCGTTGATGAGCGCCCAAGCGCGGGCTACTGCCGAGAGCGGCAGCGCCGGCAGACCGAGAAGGACCGGGAGTCGCGCCCACGCGGCGGGGCCCTCGACGCGCTCAGCGATCTTGCCGTTTGGCGTGTACCGCGTCTGGTCCCCGTCGCGGAAGACGAGCACCTCGTCCTCGCTGCTGCGGATGAAGACGATCGTGTTCGTGACCCACGTCTCGCGGGCGCGGTGATGGCGCTGGTAGGCGATGTCTCGCTCCGCCGGGGATTGCGGCCGGAGCAGGTAGCGGCAGTGCGGCTTCCAGCCACCCTCCAGCGCGCGCTCCTGAACCCAAACAGTTGTATCGGCGGGGTCGGCGCGGAACCGGTAGCCCAGGCCCGCCCGCCGGATCTCGAACGGGCGGTCGAGCGGGATTGGCTCGAAGAACGGGGCGCCGTTCCCGACGTCGACGAGCCAGCGCGCGCCACCCACGTCGACGAGGAGCGCTTGGTGCGATCCCGGAAAGGAGATCTCCCCAGCGATGGGGGTGACGACGTAACCGATCTCGACGAGGAGCCGCCCGAACATCTCCGTGTGCTCGAAGCAGACTCCGCCCGCGCGCCCCGCCTCCCAAGATACCAGGAGTGTCTCGGGGTCGAGCGGCGGAACCGGACCAGCGCCAGCCTCGTGGCGACGCAGGAGCGAGGCTGAGTTCTCGAAAGGAACCTTGAGGACGTGGGCCCGAACCAGTCGTCTGAGACCATCGAGCCCGGGAGTTTCCTGCTCGACGCCAATCAGGGAGAGGTAGCGATGTGTCCAGGTACTACTCTTCGTCACTGTGCGATCCCGGTGCGCGAGAGAACAGCCGACCAGCATGATCTGGCCGGGCGTGGTGCAGCGACTGCCGGCCGTGTCAGCTCCCTCGTTTGCGCCGCACCGTCACCGGCTCCCCACCGATCCCCCAGTTGTCGGTGTCCACCTCGTCGATGACGACGACGGTGGTGGCGGGATTCTTGCCGAGGGTGGTCTGGAGCAGGGTGGTGACGCCTCGGATGAGCTCCGCCTTCTGCTCGGTCGTCGCGCCTTCGCGGGTGATCTTGATGTTCACGTACGGCATCATTCCTCCCGTGGGATGAGGGCTCCGGTGGATCGTTTCAACGGTGACGGGCTGGCGAGAAGCGCACCGCCGATCCCCACGGCGGCGGAGGCGGCGAGGACCGCGGTTCCGGGGCCTCCGGTGGCGCGCGACAGCACGCCCGCGAGGAACGGCCCGAGGGCCTGCCCGACGCCGTAGACCATCGTGAGCGTAGCGATGACGCGGCCCTCCCGCCCAGGATGGAGGATCCGCCCGAACGACATCGTGAGGGTCGTGATCCCCATGAACGTGCCGCCGAAAAGCAGGGCGCCCGCCATCGCCGCCGAGGCAGACGACGAGAGCGCGGGGAGCGACATGCCCATGGCCTGCGCCCCGAAGGCGGCGACGAGCGCCTTCCGAGGTCCAAACCTCCGCGCCACGCCGCTCCACACGACGGCGGACGGCGCCGCGGCCAGTCCTGCCGCGACCCAGACCCAGGGCGCCCAGGCCGCGAGCTCGGGGCGCCGCTGGACCGCCGCAACGGCGAATGTTCCGCTCACGATGTACCCGAGTCCTTCGAGGAAGTAGGCCGCTCCGAGGCGCCCGAGCGACACATGGTCCCCGGCGCCGACGGTGCGCTTCGCGGCACTCGTGCGGACTGCCGGGCGCACCTGCCAGGCCGGGACCGCGAGCCCCGCGGATACCGCTCCGAGCAGGAGCCAGGGCACCGGCCACGCCGCGTCGGTGGTCCCCGCCGCGACCGCGCCCGAGAGCGCCATCCCGCAACCCACCCCCGCGTACAGCACGCCGGCGAGGTGCTCCCGCCCGACGGGCAGCGCCTCCAGGACGGCGGTCGAGACGAGCACGAACACGGCTCCGCTCGCCACTCCCGAGAGGAAGCGTAGCGCGATCCAGGCTGCGAACCCGGTCGAGCCCGCCACCGCGGCGGTGGTGAGGACGCTCGCGACGAGGCCGACCCGGAGAAGCGCCGTCCGCCGTCGCCCCGCGACGGCGCCTCGCGCCCACACCACCCCCGCCAAGTACCCGACGAGGTTCATGGACGCCACCGCCCCTGCGGCTGCGTCGTCGAGGCCGATGCCCCGCTGGACCGACGGCAGTAGCGCCGTGTACGCGAAGCGGCCCACCCCCATGGCCAGCGCGAGGGCGGCCGCGCCTGCGATGGCGCGAGCGAGGGGGCTCATGGCGGTCGTGGGCTGCGGGTCCATGCGTCCTCCTATGCGCGATCTGTTGCGTTCACGTCCAACGATTAGTTATGATTGTTAAAATCTCGCCTAGAGATGGCTCATGGATCTCCCCTCGCTTCGAATGTTCCAGGCGGTGGCCGAGGCGCGCAGCGTCACCCGAGCCGCGGAGCGCCTCCACCGCGTGCAGTCGAACGTGACGGCGCGCGTGCTCGGCCTCGAGCGCGAACTCGGGGTGAAGCTGTTCCAGCGGCAGCCCCGCGGGATGGTGCCGACGCCGGCCGGCAACGTCCTGCTCGACTACACACGGCGCCTCCTTGCTCTCGCGGAGGAGGCCGGGCGCGCGGCGCGGGAGGCCGAAGGCAGCGGCGGCCCCTTCACACTCGGCTCGATGGAGACGACCGCCGCAGTGCGGCTCCCCGGCGCGCTCGCGGCGCTCCAGCGGGAGCTGCCGCGCGCGACGGTGACGCTCCGGACCGGACCGAGCCGGGACCTCGTGCGCGAGGTGCTCGCCGGCCGGGTCGACGCGGCGCTCGTGGCGGGGCAGGTGGACCACCCCGATCTGGCAAGCGAGCGGCTCTACTCCGAAACGCTCGTCGCAGTCACCGCACGGGCGCGGCGGCGGCTCCGGCCACTCGGCGAGCCCGTGCTGCTGGCGTTCCGCAGCGGCTGTTCGTACCGCGCCCGCGCCGAGGAGTGGCTGCGGCGCGAGGGGAGTCCGAGCTTCCAAGTGATGGAGCTCGGGACGCTGGAGGGGATCCTCGGCTGCGTGGCCGTTGGGATGGGGCTCACGGTCCTCCCGCGCGCAGTCGTCGAGCGCCCGCCATACCGGCGTGGCATCCGGGCGCACCCGCTCCCGCCCGAGTTCGCGGACGCCCCGACTTGCCTCGTGCGCCGCAGAAACGCGCATCCACTGAGGGCCGTGGTGGCGCTCGCCGAGATCCTGCGCCGGCAGGACTAGACGCGGACAAAGCGCCTGATCGCGATCCGGAAAGACCGGGTCGCGGATCTGTGGTTGCTCGCGATGTTCGCGTGCACGTCGCCCTCGAGGCGGCGCTGCGCCGCGTCTGCCGAAGCGGCTCGGAGCGCCTGGCGTCGCTGCTGAAGTCATCCGCGCAGACTCTGCCCTGATGCCACCGCGCTCGGCCGCCGGCGGAAAGGAGCGCCTCGCAAGCGGTTCGACGTGTCGGTGCTGCGAAGAGCCCTGGGTGTCGAAGAGATCGCGCAGGGGTGGACGCGCCCTTGCAGAGCCTACGCATACTACTTAGTAGTATGGTAAGCTCGTCGCGGTGAGACGCCGGTTCGTCGAATCGCGCGGGTTCAGCGAGGAGCTGAGGCGCCTCGAGCGTGCCCGGGAGTTCTCGCACGACGACATGGTGGCGCTGGAGCAGAGCATCCTGGCAGACCCAGAGGTCGGCGACCTCGTACCGGGTACGGGCGGCCTGCGGAAGGTCCGGGCCGCGCAGAGCCAGGTCCGGCGCGGCAAGCGCGGGGGGGTGCGCGTCTACTACCTGGATCTCCCGCGCCGCGGCGTCACGCACTTGGTGGCGATCTTCGGGAAGCGTGAGAAGTCGGACCTCTCGAGGGCGGAGCGCCAGGCGATCGCCGCGCTCGTGCGCCAGTTGAAGGAGGAGCCATGAAGAGGAAGGGGAAGACAACGTCTGCGTTCACCAAGATCAGGACGGGGCTGGAGGATGCGATCGCCTTCCACGCCGGGGACCGGCAGCTCACGGTTCGCGACGTCGAGCTGAAGCCGCCGGCGCCGATGGGTGCGAAGGAGGTGCTCGCAGTCCGGAGGCGTATGCGCGTCTCGCAAGCAGCCTTCGCGCGCATCCTGAATGTGAGCCCGAGGACGGTGCAGGCGTGGGAGACGAACGCCCGCCGTCCGTCCGATGCGGCCCTGAAACTCCTCGCCGTCGCCAAGGCGCATCCGGAGGTGCTGCTCGGTTGAGCGGCGTCACCCGCGGCGCGCGACCGCCGCTCAAGCGCGCCGCACAGGCGCACGAACGGTGCGTGTTCTCGCGCGCCTGAATGGCGCCGGAAACCATGAGGCTCTTCGTACGCTTGGTGCGCGCCATGCGTGGGACGCGCTCTGCTACGACCGCAGTAGTTACGCGCGAGTGGCAGTCCATGCGCCGCATGGCAGACGGTCGCGATCGGCCATGCCGCCCTTCGGGACCAAGGGGTCGCAGGTTCAAATCCTGTCTCCCCGACTCAG
>WNGA01005071.1_pt1 | contig 38212 bp, 38 predicted proteins | sample 5400061 | NCBI WGS metagenome assembly WNGA01 (sample SAMN13153366, study PRJNA577476) | soil metagenome | isolation source: 100 cm soil or saprolite under grassland replicate 2 | place: USA:California | collected 2016-06-15
GACGATCTGCGCGGGCGATTTGCCTTCGCCGAGCACGACCTCGGGGAACCCGGTCCGCAGGTGGCGGTGGGTGTCGACGTTCGCGAACTCGAGCGCGCGGAACGGAAGCTGCCGCAGCTCGCGCAGGGCATCGTCGATGCTGGTGTCGCCGGACACCACCGCTTCGAGCAGTCCGCGCACGCGTTCGGGGTCCATGGTCGAACCCTCACAATAGCACCGGGGACCGCGCCTGAAGTTTGAGTCGTCGTCGGGTCACCCACATGGTGACTTCGCATGGTAAGTTGCGCGGCTGCGGATTCGACGCCGATGAGCCTCGCCTCCCGATACACCATCCTGCGCAAGATCGCCGACGGTGGAACGGCCGAAATCTTCCTCGCCAAGCAGCACGGCGCGCAAGGTTTCGAGAAGATGGTCGTGCTCAAGCGCATCTTCACGACCTTCTACGCAGACCCGCAGTTCCGCCACATGCTGGTCGACGAGGCGCACGTCGCGATGACGCTGAACCACAGCAACGTGGTGCAGGTGCTGGACCTCGGCGAATCGGAGGGCCGGTATTTCTTGGCGATGGAGCTGGTCGACGGCTGGACGCTGGACCGGGTCCTGCGGCGGTCGAAGGCGGCGGGCGTCCCGTTCCCGCCCGCCCTCGCGCTGTACCTGACCGCCGAGATCTGCCGCGCGCTCGCGTACGCCCACGCGAAGGCGCGCCCCGACGGGCGATCGCTCGGCATCGTCCACCGCGACATGAGCCCGCACAACGTGCTCGTGAGCGAGCAGGGCGAAATCAAGATCACCGACTTCGGCATCGCCAAGGCGCAGACGCGCAGGGAGAAGAGCGTCGGCAACCTCATCAAGGGGAAGATCGCGTTCATGTCGCCCGAGCAGGCGTCGGCGGGCGAGCTCGACCCGCGCTCCGACCTGTTCTCGGTTGGCACGATGCTGTACGTGATGATCACGCGCCGGTATCCGTTCGACGCACCCACCGACTACGAGACGCTGATGCTGGTCAAAGCGGGCGACTTCATGCCGCCCGAGACCGCGCGCCCCGGCCTTAACCCCGAGCTTTACCGGGTCATCCGCAAGGCGATGGCCAAGGCCCCCGCCGATCGGTATCAGAAGGCCGAGGAGATGCTGATCGACGTGGAACAGGTCATGCGCCTCGCGTTCCGCGCCGTCGGCCAGACCGAGCTGCAGCGCTGGCTCGCGGACCTCACCGCGAAGGATGGCATTCCGACCCTCACGCGCGAGGCGCCGCCCGAGCCGCCGGCGTCGCAGTCGACGGTCGGGCCGCTGCGGGCGGGCGATGGGCAGGACTCGGGATTGGTCCTGAACCTCGACGAGGCGGAGGAGGTCAAGGGCGGCAGGCGACCGCCGCCGGTGCCGGCGTCGACGGTGCCGATGATGCGCCCGCCGCAGTTCGCGAAACAGGACGTCCCCTGGTCGCAGCGACGCGAAATCCGCATCGGCGCCATCGTGGCGCTCGCCGTGGTGGCCGTGGTCTCGTTCCGCGGGCTGAGCTGCGGCGCGCGCAAGGGCGTCGTCGATCGGACGAGGGTCGCGACGCCGGCCCCGGTTCCCGCACCTGCGATTCCCGCGCCGCCGCCGGCCCCCGCCGCCGCCGCGCCTGCGGCAACCGCGGACGCCGGTGCGGCCAGCGCCTCCGCGACCGACGCTACCGTCGCGAAACCGGAATCAGCGGCGGCCGCCGACAACCCGAAGCCTGAGACGGAGCCGGCGAAGGCTGACAGCCCGCCCGACAAGGGCGAGACGGCGTCCAAGGAAAAAGAAGAGACGTCCGCGAAGCAGAAGCGCGCGCAGGTCCCGGTGCTGATGAAGAGCGATCCGGGAGGATCGCAGGTGAGCACCGGCAAACACGTGTTCGGCTCGACGCCCATCACGCTCAAGCTGCGGCCCGGGATCGCGTACGAGCTGACGTTCACGAAGGCGGGATACTCGCCGCTATCGAAACGCTATCGCTTCGACGAGGACGCGCCGCAGACGTTGAAGGTGGCGCTCAAGAAGCTCCCCGAGGTCAAGAAGCCCGCCGAGGCCAAAAAGCCCACGCCTCCGGCGCCGGCCCCGCCACCCGCAAAGAAAACCGGCTGGTTCGGCCGCTGACCCAGAACGCGCCGAGCGCAGCGCGGCGTCGCTGCGCGTAAGCGGCTCACACGACATGACGCGCCTGTCGTGGCGTTCCCCCGACGACACGAGTTCCCCACGGCGCAGGGCGGCGTGAACGGGCGCAAACCGGAAACAAGTTGGCGGTGCGCAGCGTCCAAACTGGCATGGGGTTTGGATGAATTCCAGGTAGGGGCCGCAATCTGCCGATGGTTGGCAATGGAGGCGAGTGATGAACGTCCTGGCTGAAGTGGGTTCCTGCTGTGTCGCCGAAGTCATGGGGACGGAGCTCTACACGCTCACCCCGGACACCACCGCCTTCGCCGCCCGACGGCTCGCCGACGACAACGGCATCGAGCATTTGCTGGTCCTCGACAGCGGCACCCTGGCCGGCATCGTCTGCGCCGACGATCTCCGCAAGGCGAGCAGGGAAGCGCTGGTGCGCGAGTGCATGAGCTCGCCGGTGCTGTGCATTGGACCCGACACCACGCTCGACGAAGCGGCGCAGATCATGGTCGACGAGGACGTCTCATGTCTGCCGGTCGTAACCGGCACGTTCCTGGTCGGGATCGTGACCCGCGAAGGGCTTGCCACCGCCGGGTTCGCCGCCGCCCGAACCATCGCGTTCGTCAAGCAGACGTGCCGCGCGTGCGGCGGCAAACGAGAGGTCCGCAAGGACCCGCGCGTCGGCGGCATCCCGCTTTGCGCCACCTGCGTGGGGCGAACGACGGTCGCGCACGAGTCAAACGACTAGATCGTCGGCGAGCCGCTCTCGCGCGCAGCGCGAGTGTGCGGCTATTTGTGCGACCGTCTCCTAGCACGCGCCGAATGAGATACCTTCCCGCGCGTGAGCGTCAGTCGGGCGCGGGGCAAATTGGAAGCGGCGATCGTCCGCTTCGGCCTCGCGCCGGCGATCCGCGGCGCGCGCGCGGTCGACGTCGGCGCATCCACGGGTGGGTTCACGGAGGCGTTGCTCGCGCACGGCGCCAGGCACGTGACCGCGATCGACGTCGGCCACGGGCAGTTGCACCCCTCGCTCGCCGGCGATTCGCGGGTCACCTCGCTCGAGAAAGTCGACTGGCGGAAGCTGTCGCTCGACGTCGCCGAGGGCCCGTTCGACTTTTTCACCGTCGACGTCAGCTTCGTGGCTGCGCGCAACATGCTCCGCGCACTCGCGTTCCGTCTGCGCGCGGGCGCGCTAGGCGTCATCCTCGTCAAGCCGCAGTTCGAGCTCGCGGAACACGAGATCGCGAAGCGATCTGGCGATGCCAACGCGGCGGACGATGCGTCCGCCGGCGCGGCCATCCGCGCGGCCGCGATGAACAAGTTTTCGGCCCGTGCCCACGCGCTCGGCTTCACGATCGTCGCTCACGCGGACTCGCCGGTCGCGGGCGCGTCCGGGACGATAGAGGTGCTTACCCATCTGCGGTTCGCGGGCCGCCCCGCGCGGCTGCCCGCCAAGGGCGAGCAGCGCGGGCAACCTCTGCGCCCGGCAACCGAGCGGCCGCGCGCAGGTGCGGGCGCCACGTCGCAAAGGACGTTGCGCTGGTTCGTGGTCGTCGCGCCCGGGTTGGTGGAGTGGACAGGCGACCTCGTCACCGGGATGCGCGCCAACCTCTGGCTGCGCATCGCGACCCGCGTCGTCGCACGCATGGGGAACGTCGAAGCCCGCGAGTTCGGCAAGCTGCGGCGGCGCGCCGCCAAGCTGCCGTGGAGCGACTTCGTGCCGCCGGGCGCGCGCATCGCCGTGCAGGCCACGGCGATGCGCTGCCGCCTCTATCACACCGGCGGGCTCGCCGAGAACGTGCTGCTCGCCATTCGCGACGCCGTCCCTGGCGCCTCGGCGGCGCCGCGCGACCAGGCGCCCGACGTCACGATTCGGGTCCGCGGCGAGGAGGATACGTTCACGTTCAGCGCCGACGCCTCCGGCGAGCGTCTTCACCGCCGCGGCACTCGGGTCGAGACCGGCCCCGCGCCGCTGCGCGAGACGCTCGCGGCCGGCCTGCTCGCGCTCGCGGGCTGGACGCCCGACGTAGCGCTCGTCGATCCGATGTGCGGCGCCGGCACCATCGTGCTCGAGGCGTGTGCGCAGGCCCTCGACCGCGCGCCCGGACTCGACCGCACGTTCACGCTCGAGCGCTGGCCGATCGGCGCCGCGCCGGCCGCCGCCGCTGCACTCGCCGCCCTCCGCGGCGAAGCCGCCGCCCGCGCCCGCGCGCAGCCGCCCGCGCCCATCCTGGGATCCGATCGCGATCCGCGCGCGATCGAAACCGCGCGCCGCAACGCCGCGCGGGGAGCTGTCGAAGCGCATATCTTGTTCAGCTGTCAGGACGCGAGCGCCGTACGTCCCCCTGCGCGTCCGCCCGCCCCCGCCCCCGCCCCCGCGGGGCTCGTGATCGCCAACCCGCCCTACGGCCGGCGGCTCGCGGACCCGCGCGCCGCCGCCAAGCTCATCCGCGATCTCGGCCGCACGCTGCGCACACACTTCCGCGGCTGGCGCGCCGCCATCGTCCTCCCCGCCCGCCTCGACCCCGCCAAGACCCTCGGGCTTCCGATCGCGAGCCGCTTCTCGCTCCGCAACGGCGGTTTCCCCGTCACCCTCGCGGTCACCGATATCTCGTAGCGAGGCGCCAACCTCCTCTTGCGCGCGCACCACGCATGCGCGACCTTCGCGCCATGGCGACCGAGAAAAAGCACCTGGGCGTCGTCCTCGTGGCGCTCGCCACGATCGCTGTCATTGCGCTCATCGCGCTCTCCAATCGATCGCGGACGCCCGAGGCTTCCGACCCCGCTGAGTCCGCCGCCTCCATCGACTCACCGCCGGGCTCGCCCGCCGGGTCGACGCCGGCCATCCATCCCGAGTGTCAGTCGTCCGCCGACTGCCGCGCCGGTCACGCGTGCGTCGCGCCCGGCAAGTGCAGCCAGTCGTGCAAGACCGACAGCGACTGCCCGACGGGTCGGACCTGCGCGGAGCTGCGTGCGATGGCCCCGCCACCGGACAATCCGGCCGCGACGACGGTCACGACCTGCGTTCAGGCGCGCTGATCCATCTGCGTGCTGCCCGCCACAAGCTACATGTGGTGGTCGAGGCCGAGCCGCTTCGCCGTGGACAGAAACAGCGTCCGGATCGCGAGCGCGTAGGCGCCCTCGCCCCGCCCGCGCACGCCGAAGCGTGAATCGTAGAGCTCTCCGCCGCGGGTTTCGCGGATCCGATGCAGCACCCGGTCCACCGTCAGCGGCATCGCGGCGCGCAGCCGCTCCTCGAACACCGCCTTCACCGACCCCGGCAGTCTCAGCAACACCGACCCCGCCGACGTCGCCCCCGCCCCGCGGGCGGCGGTCAGAATTCGCGGGATGTCCTGATCGTTGAGCCCCGGGATAATCGGCGCGACGTTCACGCCAACCGAAAGGCCCGCCTTGGCCAGCGTCTCGATCGTGCGCAGCCGCCGTGCCGGCGACGGCGCGTAAGGCTCGATCGCTCGCGCGCGCTCCGCGTCCCAGAACGGAATGCTGATCGTCACGTGGGCCGACGCCACGCGCCCGAGCTCCGCGAGCACGTCCACGTCGCGCTCCACCAGCGCGGACTTGGTGATGATCCCCGCCGGGTTCGCATGTTCGACGCACACCTCGAGACAGCCCCGCGTCAGCCGGTAAGACGCCTCGAGCGGCTGGTAGCAGTCGGTGACGCCGCTGAACACGACGCCCTGCTTGCGCCAGCTCCGCTTCCGAAACGCCGTCCGCAGCAGCGCCGCCGCGTTTGGTTTGACCACGATCTTGCGGTCGAAGTCCGTGCCCGCGCCCATGCTCAGGTACTCGTGCGACGGCCGGGCATAACAGTACGCGCACGCGTGAAAGCAGCCGCGGTACGGGTTCACGCTCCAGGTGAATCCCACGTCCGGGCTGTCGTTCTTCGCCAGGATGTTGCGCGTGTGGTCCTCGTAGACCTCGAGCCGCATCTCGGGCGCCCCCTCGAGATACTCGACCTCTGTGGTCGCCCACGGATTCGGCGGGTTTGAGACCGGCACTGGCCGCATGCGCGGAGCTTAGCTGAACATAAGTTCAGTGCAAGTCCCCGAGCCTCGCAACTAGCCCCCGATGTCTCAATCAAGTAGTGTCTCGCGTCTTTCACATGGCCGGTTCTTCCGCGAGATTCGATCAGTTCGAGCGTCTGGCCGCGCTGCCACCGTACGTGCTCGCCACCGTCGACGAGCTCAAGTCGCGCCTGCGCGCCGAGGGCCACGACATCTATGACTTCGGCCTCGGCAACCCCGACGGTCCGAGCCCCAAGGCGGCGATCGATCGTCTGGTCAGCGAGGCGCAGCGCCCGGGTAACCAGCGCTACATGCCGTCGCGCGGCCTGCCCGAGGTGCGCGCCGCGATCTGCGACTGGTACGCGCGCCGGTACGGTGAACGTTTCGATCCCGAGAGCGAGGCGGTCATCACCCTCGGGTCGAAGGAGGGCCTGGCCCACCTGCTGCTCGCGATCGTCGCGCCCGGCGACTGCGTGCTGTCGCCCGACCCGTGCTACCCGATCCACCGCTTCGGCGTGATCATCGCCGGCGGCCAACCGGTACCGGTCGCCACCGGCCCGGGCCGTGATCCCTATGGCGAGATCGAGGCGGCGCTCGGGCGCTCGCCCAAGAAGCCATCCGGCCTGATCGTCAACTACCCCCACAATCCCACCAGCGCCGTCGTCGACCTCGCGTTCTTCGAAAGGGTGGTGGCGCTCGCGCGCCGCGAATCGCTGTGGGTGATCTCCGATCTTGCGTACGCGGATCTCGTCCACGACGGCCGCCCGGCGCCCAGCATCTTCCAGGTCGATGGCGCACGCGACGTCGCGGTCGAGTTCTTCACCGTGTCGAAGAGCTACTCGATGCCGGGGTGGCGCGTCGGATTCTGCGTCGGCAACCGCGCGCTGGTCGGCGCGCTGACCAGCATCAAGGGCTACCTCGACTACGGAATCTTCGCGCCCGCACAGCTCGCGGCCGCGACCGCGCTCGCGAGCTGCGACGCGGAAGCCGCCGCCAACCGCTCGCTCTACAAGCGGCGCGCGGCGCTGCTGTGCGACGGACTGGCGGCGAACGGCTGGTCGGTCCCGCTCCCGGTGGCGTCGATGTTCGTTTGGGCGCCGCTGCCGGCGTCGCACGCGGCGCTGGGCTCGGTTCGATTCGCGTCCGAGCTGCTCGAAAAGGCACGCGTCGCGGTGTCGCCAGGGGTCGGATTCGGCCCGGGCGGCGAGGGTTTCGTGCGCTTCGCGCTGGTCGAGAGCGACGACCGCGTGCGCCAGGCCTGCGCCGCGATCGGCGCGTATCTTTCTAATTCAGAGGGCAGAGGGTCTGGGCCCCCACCCTCCCCCTCCGAACCTCCTGCGAAGGGCTCCGGCGGCGAAGCCGCCGGCGTTCCACGCGGCACCGCGGCCGGCGCACCGGCACGCGTTGACAAAGCCGCCCAGCTCAAGTAGAAAACCCCGCTTCATGCCCGCAGCACCTGTTCACCACCGACCGACCTATCAGGCCACGGCGTCGTTCGCGCGCTCCTGGCACATCGCCGACGTCGAAGGCCAGACCCTCGGCCGCGCGGCGACCAAGATCGCCGACATCCTGCGCGGCAAGCATCGCCCGACATTCACGACCCACGCCGACGCCGGCGACTTCGTGGTCGTGGTCAACGCCGAGAAGGTGAAGCTCACGGGCAAGAAGTGGCAGGGCAAGCTCTACCGGGACCACTCGCTGTTTCCCGGAGGGTTGCGCACCCAGACCGCTGAACAGCTGGTCAAGCGTCACCCCACCGACCTCGTGAAGCGTGCGGTGTGGGGGATGTTGCCCAAGGGCCCGCTCGGCCGCCGCATCTACAAGAAGCTCAAGGTCTACGCGGGCGGCGAGCACCCGCACGTCGCTCAGCAACCCAAGCCGATCAAGTTCGCCTAGCCGGAGTCTGTCGATGCCTGACATTTCCAAATCCGTTTACGCCACCGGCCGCCGCAAGCATGCCGTCGCGCGCGTGTGGCTGCAGCCAGGCACCGGCAAGATCGAGATCAACAAGCGAAGCCTCGAGGATTACTTCGGGCGCGAGACCTCGCGCATGGTGTTCCGGCAGGCGATGGAGCTGACCGAGACCTCCGGGCAGTTCGACGTGTTCGTGAACGTCAGCGGCGGCGGCCTCTCGGGCCAGGCGGACGCCATCCGTCACGGCATCTCGCGCACGCTGCTCAAGATCGATCCGAACCACCGCCCCGCCCTCAAGAAGGCCGGCTACCTCACCCGCGACGCCCGCCAAAAAGAGCGCAAGAAGTACGGCCAGCGCGGCGCCCGCGCCCGCTTCCAATTTAGCAAGCGATAGAAACCGGCTGCCCGGAGGCGCCCGCGTGAAGGCGGGGAGAACCGGGAACACATACCGGCGACACGTATCGAGTGTCGCCCCCATGTGCTGTCGAGGTGCGTCGTTCATCCGGGCTCCGGCCCTGCTCGCGCTGGGCGCCTTCGGGTGCTTGGGAGGCGGGTCGACCACGCCTTCGGGGGGCGGCGGGACGAACGGATCGGGGCTGGCGGGGGGCACCGGCAGCGCGGGCACCGGCACGACCGGCGCGGCGGGTATCGACGCGATCGGGACAGCGGGTGGTGGCGGCAGCGAGGCCAGCGCGGGGACGACCGGCGCCGCGGGATCAGCAGGCGGCACCCTCGGTGCGTCGGGGACCTCGGGTGCCGCCGCCGGGCAAGGGGGCACGGGCGGAACCGCGAGCGGAGGGAGAGGTGGGCATGGGGCCGCGGGTGGGCGCGGGGGCGCCGCGGGAACCGGGGCTGCGGGGACGACCGGCGTCGCCGGCACGACCGGGGTCGCAGGGACGACGGGCGGCGGGGGCAGCAACAGGTGCGACGTGGGCCGCGCCTACGATGCGGCGTCGCCGCCGGCGGTGCAGATGTTGTCGGGGAGCCTCGGCGCGCATGATCCCGCGACGTACGTCGTCGGCAACACGATCTATCTCGTGGCGACGGGCCTGGTCGCGAAGACGTCGACCAACCTCACCAGCTGGCAGAACGCGACCGCGCCCCTCAGTCCGCGGCCGGCGTGGGTCGGGGAGAAAGTGCCGGGCGCGAACAATCTGTGGGCGCCCGACATCTCGTACTTCGGCGGGACGTACCACCTCTACTACGCGGCCTCGACGTTTGGCAGCAACAGCTCCTGCATCGGGCACGCGACGCGGGCGGCGCTCGACAGCGGCAACTGGGCCGACCAGGGCACGGTGATCTGCTCGAACATGGGTTCGAACGACAACTGGAATGCGATCGATCCCAACATCATCGTCGACGCCGCCGGCACACCGTGGATGTCGTTCGGGAGCTTCTGGAGCGGCATCAAGATGATCAAGCTCGACAGCACGGGGGCGCGCGCGGACACGACGCTGCTCGCGATCGCGAACCGTCCCAGTGCGGGCGGCGCGCTCGAGGGGCCGTGGATCTTCGAGCGCTGCGGGACGTACTACCTGTTCGTCTCGTGGGGCGCGTGCTGCGACGGAGCGTACGACTACAATGTGCGGGTCGGGCGTTCGACCTCGGTGATCGGGCCGTACGTCGACAAGGCCGGAACCGCGATGACTCAGGGTGGCGGCACGTTGCTCGTGCAGGGCAACAGCACCGTGACCGCGCCCGGGCACAACGCGATCCTGGTGTACGGCGGCAAGACGTACAACGTGTACCACGCGCTCAATGCGTCCCACGGCAACGCAAGCCTGCGCATCGCCGAGATCGTGTGGGACGCCGACGGCTGGCCCGTGTCGGCCGGGCCCTAGCCCGAGCGTTACTTCTTCGCGGCTTTCTCGGCGTCTTTCTGGGCATCTTTCTTGGTGTCGACGCCGGCCTTTTCGGCCTTGTTGCCCGCCTTTTCCATGTCGTTGGCGGCGTCGTGGTGGGCCTCGCCGGCTTTCTCGATGGCCTTGCCCTGCTTCTTCATCCGCTTGCCGGTCTCTTCCTGCTGCTTGTTGTCGGCCTTGTCACCCGCCTCCTCCATCGCCTTGCCCTTCTTCTGCAGGCGGGCGCCTTTGGCCTTCTCGGCCTCGGCCGCCTTCTCCTCGGTGTTCCCGCGCTTCTCCATCGCGTTCCCCTCCTTTTCGGCGGCGGTCTGCGCGCTCGCGCGCTGACCCGAGGCGAGGAGGAAAGCGGCGGCGCCGAACATCACACACGTACGGAGCAGGGATCGAATCATTGGGGGTCTCCTTGCGACAAAGGGTCGCGGGCCTCCACATAGCGAGGCCCGTGCCAACGCGATATTGCGCGGTGGACCGCGGCTTGCCGGCACCACGCTGTTACTTCCATGTAACCGACTGGGTCCTGCTGGACACGCCCGGCGCTGGCGTGCGCCGGCGCGCACCGGCAGAATGGCGGCGATGGTGGCCCGGCCTTCCCGGCGGCTCCTGCCACGGTTGCTGGTCGGCACGATCGCGCCGACGGTGGCCGCGCTGGGCCTGTTCGGATTCTTCGCGCACGAGGTCGCGCGGCGCGCGCTCGAAGACGAGCTCGGGCGGCGGCTGGCGACCGCGGCGGCCGGCGCGGCGGCGATGCTGGTGCCCGACCAGCTGCGCGCGCTCGCGCCCGGCGACGAGGACACACTCACCTACGCCAACGTCCGCCGGCGGCTCGATCTCGCGCGTGTGCGCTTCGGCGTGCGGCGGATCCTCGCGGTCACGCCCGAGCTCGACGCGCGTGGCGACACGGCAGGAACTCTCGCGCTCGGAGCCCGAGCGCACGAGTGCTGGCGCTGACGATCTGGATCGCGCGCCGGATCTCGCGCCCGGTGGCGCGGCTCGCCGACGCGGCGGCGCGGCTCGGACGCGGCGATCTCGACGCCCACATTCCGATCGAGACCCACGACGAGGTGGGCCTCTTGGCGCAGACCCTGGAGGAGGCGCGGGTGGCGCTCGCGGCGCGCGACGAGCGCCTGCAGATGATGCTCGCGGGGATCGCGCACGAGGTCCGCAACCCGCTCGGCGGCCTCGAGCTCTACGCGGGCCTGCTGCGCGAGGCGCTCGCGGCGCAGCCGGAGCGTCTGGAAGAGGTCGCGCGCATCGAACGGGAAGTCGGGCACCTCAAGGCCGTCGTGAGCGAGTTCCTCGAGTTCGCGCGGCGCCCGTCGCCCAGGCTGGAGACGGTCAGACTCGACGCGCTGTTCGCGGACGTGCGGGAACTGACCCAGACTGGCGCGGGCGCAGAGATCGCGATCGACGTCGCACCCGGGCTGGCGGTCACCGCCGACGCGGGCCAGATTCGCCGCGCGCTCTTGAACCTCGTCCGCAACGCCGCGACCGCGTCCCGCACCGGACGCGTGCGGCTGTCGGCGAGCGCCGCCCGCGGTCAGGTCGAGATCGCGGTGGAGGACGACGGACCCGGCGTGCCGCCCGAGCTACGCGAGAAGATCTTCACGCCGTTCTTCACCACCAGGGAAAAGGGGACCGGCCTCGGGCTCGCCTTCGTGCGCGAGATCGTGCGCGACCACGGCGGCGACGTCGCCGTGCGCGATGCACCCGGAGGCGGTAGCGTGTTCTCGTTCTACATCCCCGGGGCCGGCACGCAGAGCACAGCATGAGCACGCTCGTCCTCACCGACCGGAGGTTCTTGGAGCACGACACCGGCCCCGGCCACCCCGAGTCACCCAAGCGCCTACACGTGATTCTCGACGACCTCGCGCGCGCGCCGATGCCCGGCGTCCGGATCGAGGCGCCGCGCGCGGCGACCGATGCCGAGATCGACGCGGTCCACGATCCCGACTATCGCGCCTCGTTGGCAAGCATCGCGGGGAAGCGCGGTCGCCTCGATCCCGACACGGTGGTGTCGCCGGGCAGCTGGGACGCGGCGCGGCTGGCGGCGGGCGCCGCGGTGGGCGCGGTCGAAGCGGTGATGCAGGGCCGCGCCGACAACGCGTTCGCGCTCGTCCGCCCCCCCGGACACCACGCCGAGGCCAACCGCGCGATGGGGTTCTGCCTGCTCAACAACGCCGCCATCGCCGCCGAGGCGGCGCGGCGTGCCGGCGCCGCGCGCGTGCTCGTGCTCGACTGGGACGTCCACCACGGCAACGGCACCCAGGACATGTTCGCGGCGCGAAGCGACGTGCTGTACATGTCGGTGCATCAGTATCCCTTCTACCCGGGGACGGGCGCGGCCGAGGAAGTGGGCGTGGCGGCGGGCCGCGGCGCCACCGTCAACTGTCCGCTGCCCGGCGGTCAGGGCGACGCCGACTACGGCGTCGCGTTCCACGATCTGTTCCTGCCCGCCGCGCGCACGTTCGCGCCCGAGATCGTCATCGTGTCGGCCGGCTTCGACGCGCACGCGCACGATCCGCTCGCGGGGATGCGGGTCACCGAGCGTGGCTTCGCCGCGATGACCTTCCTCATCGGGCAACTCGCGCTCGAGAGCTGCGGCGGGAAGCTGATCCTCCTGCTCGAGGGCGGCTACGACCTCGACGCGCTGGCGGCGTCCGTGCGCGCGTCGCTCGAGGTCCTGGGCGGCCGCCGCGAAGACTTCCCCACCGGCGCGGGCCACGAAGTCGTGAACGCCGTCGCGGCCGCCAAGGCGGCTCTGCGCGGCGCGGGGCGCGCAGTATCCGCGACATGAAGCCGCCGCCGTGGCCGCCGTGGCGGTTCGGGTCCGGCCCCGCCGTCGCTGGGCTGCACGCGCGGGTGCTGGCGCTGCTGTCGGTGGCCGCCTGGCTTTCGCTCGGCGTTCAAGTCCGGGTGCTCATCGGCAGTCGCGGGTTGCTGCCCGCCTCCGAGCTCATCGCCGCGGTGCGAGCCGAGCCCGGCGTGACGGCGTTCGATCTTCCGACGATCTTCTGGATATCTCAGTCAGACGGTGCGCTGATCGCGGGCGTCGTCGCCGGCGTGGCGCTGTCGGTGTTGGCGCTGCTCGGCATCCAGCGCCGGCTCAGCTTCGCACTGTCGACCGCGCTCTACCTGTCGTACGCCACCGTGGCGCGCGACTTTCTGAGCTTCCAGTGGGACAACCTGTTGCTCGAGTGCGGGCTGCTCGCCGCGTTCTTGCCCACGGAGACGCCCTCCCCGCTCGCGCATTTCCTGTTCCGGGCGGTGCTGTTCAAGCTCTACTTCGAGTCCGGGATCGCGAAATGGCAGTCGCCGCTGCACGACTGGCACGACGGCAGCGCGATGACGGCCTACTTCGAGACCGCGCCGCTTCCGACCTGGGTCGCGTACTACGCCCACCGGATGCCCGGCTGGTGGCACCACTTCGAGAGCCGCGCGACGCTGGTGCTGGAGCTGGTCGTGCCGCTCGGGATCTTCGGCCCGCGCCCGGCGCGGCTCGTCGCCGCCGCCACGTTCACGCTGTTCCAGCTCGTCAACGCGGCGACCGCGAACTACGGCATCTTCTGCTACCTCGCGCTCGGGCTGCACCTGTTCTTGCTCGACGACGCCGACGTCGAACGCGCGCGCCGCCGGCTGGCGCGCCTCGTGCCCGCGCCGGCGCGAGAACGCTGGCAACGGCTGGCCGCGGCCCTGCGGCTGTCGCGTGAGCGCAGGCGAGCTTCGCTCGCCGGAGCTCTTCGCGGGAGGTTCGGAACCCTCCCAGGGTTCCGAGTAAAGTGCTGGCTCGCGCGCGCGGGCGCGACCACATTCGTGGTGGTGTCGTTCGCCGAGGCGATGTTGCACTTCGCGGAGCCGGGCTGGATCGTCCGCGTGGCGAATCCCCTGCTCGAGCTCGACCAGCGCCTCCGCCTCGTGAACACGTACCACCTGTTCGCCGCCATCACCCGCGAGCGGGTGGAGCCCGAATTCCAGACCCTCGACGGCGACGGCGACGGCGACGGCGACGGCGCGCTCGCGGATCGATTCCGCGACGACGCCGCGTGGACGCCGCAACACCTGTGGCACAAGCCCGGCGACCCCGCGCGCCGGCCCGACTTCGTCGCCCCCCATCAGCCGCGCGTCGATTTCCAGCTTTGGTTCTACGGCCTGTCGTTCGAGCGACGCGAGCCCGCGTACGTGTCCACGCTGGTTCGGCGAATGTGCGAGGATGCGCCGGCCGTGCAGTCGCTGTTCCGCGCGCCCTTGCCGCCGCACCCCACCGCCGTCCGTATCGTGTACTGGCGTTACGAGCTCGCGAGCCGCGCCGAGCGCGCGGCGGGGCTGTGGTGGCGGCGCGCGCGCGTCGCCGTGAGCCGCGCCATCCCCTGCGCGGCGCGCGCGTCGAAGATCAGCCCGCTCGGCCGGATGGGCTTGATCACGGGAGGTCTCGAACCCTCTCCGGGTTCCAGGTAACCCGTGACCGAAGCCGCTGCTCCCCCTTCGCCGACCGGCAAGCTGCGGACCGCGTCGCTCGGCACGCTGTTCCTGACCGTGTTCCTCGACCTGCTCGGGTTCGGGCTGGTGATCCCGTTCTTGCCCGGGCTGGCGCGGCGCCTGGGCGCCGGCGACTTCGCCGCCACCGTGCCCGGCGCGGTGTTCTCGGTGATGCAGTTCCTGTTCATCCCGCTTTGGGGCCGGCTGTCGGATCGAATCGGTCGCCGTCCGGTGTTGCTGTGGAGCATTGCCGCGTCGTCGGTTGGCATGGCGGCGGTGGGCCTGGCGCCGACCCTGGCGCTGCTGATCGCCGCGCGTGCCGCGAGCGGCATCGCCACTGCGAACATCGCGGTCGCGCAGGCGTACATCGCCGACGTCACCACACCCGAGACGCGCGCCCGGGGCATGGGCCTCATCGGCATCGCGTTCGGCCTGGGCTTCATCCTCGGTCCGTTCATGGGCGGGGAGCTGTCGCGTTTCGAGGTGCTCGGCCGCGAGGGCACGCTACCCGCGTTCGTGGCCGCCGGGCTCTCCGCCGTCAATCTGTTGCTGGCGCTGCGCACGCTCCCCGAATCGCTGCCGGCGGCCGCGCGCGCCGCGGGCGCGCGCTTGCGTCGCGCGGTGCCACTCGACGTCAGCGCCTTCAGGACCGCGGTGAGCGTCCCCGGCATCGGCGCCGCGGTCGCGATCAATTTCATGTTCATCCTCTGGTTCGCGGGGATGGAGCAGACCTTCCGCCTCTTCACCGCCGACGAGTTCGGGATGTCGGACGCCGCGACCGGCCGCGTATTCGGCCTGGTCGGGCTGGTGAGCGCCGCGATGCAGGGGCGGTTCGTCCCCCGCCTCGCGCCCCGGTTCGGCGAGGCGGCGCTGGTGCGCGCCGGCCTCGTCGTGCAAGCGGGCGCGTTCCTCCTGCTCGGTGTCTGCCCGATGCTGGGCGCGGGCGCGACCGCCGCGCTGTATGTCTCAGCGGCGCTGATCGCCGCCGGCAACGGCCTCACCCAGCCATCGCTGCCCGCGTTCGCCTCCCGGCGAGCGGCGCCCGGTACCCAAGGCCTGACGCTGGGGACGCTGCAGTCAGCGTCGGCGCTGGCGCGCGCCGCCGGCCCCATCGTCGGGGGGGCGCTCTACGCCGGCGTCGCGCCGTCCGCGCCCTACCTCGCAGGTGGGGTCGGGCTACTCGCCGCCGCGCTCGTCGCCGCCGCCCGACTTCGCTGACCGCGACGCGCCTGAGGCGTCGTCGTCGGGCGGGGTCGAGCGAATCGGTCCGGACCCGCGCCGCGCCGGCCCGGACAGCTCGCGCTTGCGCGGCTCGGGGGGCGTCTGCTCGGACCCGTGCACGCACACGCGATTGCGCCCGCTGCGCTTGGCCTCGTAGAGCGCCTTGTCCGCCGCCGCCAGGAAGGCGTTGTGGTCGGCGATGCCGCTCTCCGGGATCGCCACGATCCCCAGGCTGATGGTGACCGGAATGTCCTTGCCGCCGAAGCTCAGCTTGCGCTCCTGGACCGCGCGCCGGAGCCGCTCCGCGACGATGCGCGCGCCGCCCAGATCCGACCCGCGGCACAGCACGGTGAACTCCTCGCCCCCGAACCGCGCCAACACGTCCTCCGTGCGCAGCAGGCCCGCCATCAGCTGCGACAGCTCCGCGAGCACGAAGTCCCCGGCCGGGTGACCGTGGGTGTCGTTGATCTTCTTGAAGTGATCGATGTCGATGAAGATCAGCGCCAGCGGCCCACCGTGGCGATCGGCGAACGCGAACTCCTTCTCGAGGTAATCGGTGAAGTACTTCCTGTTGAAGATCTTCGTGAGGCCGTCACGCAACGCCGACTCGTACATCTGGCGCTGGAACACTTCGTCCAGGTAGTCGTGGTACGTGAACTTGAGGATCGTGGTCGACCCAACCATGATCTTGTCGCCGTCGGTCAGCTCGCGACGATCGACCCGGATGCCGTTGCAGAACGTCCCGTTGGTCGATCCCATGTCCTCCACCGAGACCTTCTCGCCGTCCCGGACGAAGCAGCAGTGCTCGCGGGACACGCCCTCGTCGTTCAGCCGGACCGCCACCTTGGGTCCACGGCCGACGACGGTCTTCTCCTCCTGGAGCTTGAACATCTCGCCCGCGCTCACCCCGGCCAGCACGACCAGGTAGGCGAGGTTTCGTTTTTGTTCTTTGTCGGATTCAGGAGGTACGGCCGGGCTGGTCGCCGTCACCTCCTTTGGCCTGTCGCCGCCGGGGCGCTGCACGGCGCCCAATGTACCATGATCCGGATGTTCGGTTCAGCCGTGCTCGGAAGCCGGGGCGGCCGGGCCGCCGGTGTCGCCCGGGCCCGAGGGCCCGTCCGCCGACGCGGGGGAAGGCACCGCCATGCTCTCGGGGCCGGGCGACGCCTCGCCGCCGTCGCCGCCCTGAGGCGCGGCGACGGGCGCGGGACTGGGCGCGGGGACCGGCGCCGGGCCCGCATCGATGCCGTGCTGCTTGAGCGCCGCCAGGTAGTGATCGCGCTCGGCGATCGCGGTCAGCAGCCGCTGCCTCATGGTGTCGTTGTTCTGTTTGAGGCGCGAGATCTCAGACAGGTCGCGCTGGCGCGTGGAATCGACCCGCGAGGCGCGCGCGAACGCTTTCAGGAATTCTGCCTGGCCCAGGTCGGATATCCCGGTGGCGCGGTACTTACCCACCTCCACCTTCTCGAGATAGCCCTCCGCCGCGAGGCCGAGCAGCGCTTTGGAGACCTGGGGCTCGCCCGCGCCGATCGCGAGCGACACATCGACCGGCGTGAAGCTCTCGTTGTTGGCGGCGAGCCGCCTGAGCTCGTCGTAGAGCTCCTGCCGATCCACCTTCGCCCCGCTATCCCCGCCGCCGCCAAAAGAGCTCTTGCCGCTGCTGTGGCTGCGCTTGAGGCTCATCTTCGTCTCCTGTTGTGGACGATCGGATTGCCGATCGCTGGCCTTATACCATTAGCGCCGCGCGCCGAATTTGGCATTTGCGTCGGGCCTCCGACCCGTGTCCCAGCCCACTTAAAAGCCCAACTGGACTCCCGCCCGGAGGCGGTGAGCCTCGGGGGCATGGGTGGCGGCGAGCGCGCTCGCGTGGGTGTAGTCGAGCTGCAGCTTGGCGTGATGGCCGCGCAGGTAGCCGCTGACCGACACGCTCTGCTCGTCGACCCGGGAACCGCGTGCGGCGCGGGTCTCGGCGTCGGCGCCATAGAGCGGCTGCTCGGTGCGAACCAACCGCGCGCCCACCTGCAGGCGTTGAGGAAGCACGAAATAGCTCGCTTGCAGGTAGCCGCCCCAAAACTTGCGGACCGCGCTCGCGGCGCCCGGGTCCTCGACACGGCTGAACAGCTCGGCCTGCAGCGCCGCGCCCATCCATAGCGCCCGCAGCTCGACGCCCCCCTGCCACACGGCGACGTTGTCTATCCGGCCGTCACGGTCGACGTCGACGTTGGCGGTCGGGTTCGCCCCCCGCGCGACGACGTCGGTCGGGACCAGGCTGTAGTAGCCGGCTACTCCGCCCGAGACCAGCGGGTAGGGATGATTGTCGACGTCGCCCTCAGTCATCGGCAAAGGCCCGAACGGCGCCGCGACGATGCGGGCGACGTAGGCCATGTCCAAATTGTCGACCGCGGCGCCCGAGCCGGTGCCATTGAGCACGCCGGCCTCGTAGCGCAGCCGCCCGGCGAGCGGCCGGCCTTCTACGAGCAGGCCCACGTCGCGCTCGAGCGAGAACGCCGTCATCGCCGCCGAGCGATCGACGAACTCGAGCTCGCCGCTCCATACCAGGCGCTGGAACCCGAACGGCACCTTCAACTGTCCCGCCCGGATCGCCAGCGCGGGTGCGACCTTCCAGCGAACGTACGCGTCCTTGACCGCGCGTGCCTCGGCGCCGTCGACCTGCAGACGGAACTCGAACGCACGCGTGATCGCGTGCCCCTCGAGGATGACCTCCGCGTGCGCGAGCGAGAACTGGGATCGATCGGGGTAGACGGCGACCCCGTTCCGCTGATCGGCAGCGCCCGCATCCGCGATCTCGGCCAGGTACACGGTCTGGACGCGCACGCGCGGGCGCAGCTGGAACGCCCGATTCGGGGAGCGTATGAAGAGCCCTTCATCGCGGAACTTGATCACGGACGTGTCGCGCGCCTCGTCGGCATCGACGAGCGCCCGGCCGTCGGTCTCGCCGAGCCGCGCGTCCAGCTCGTCCAGCCTGCGGCGCACGTCCTCGAACGCCGCCCGCTGCCGGTTGAGCGCGTCCAACCGGCGCTGGAGCTCGATGACCTGCGCCTCGACGTCCTGCACCGCCTTGGCTGCGGCGGCCGCCTGCGCCTCGGCCTTGGCGCCGCCGTCTCCGGCGGCCGCGGTGTCGGGCGCCGTGGCGTCGGCGCCGCCGTCGACCTCCGCACGCGCGGGCGTCGCCGCCACCGCCAGGGTCAGGGCTGAAACTGAGACTGCTCGCAGCGCCGCCGCCCGCCCCCGCGTCATCGTCGTTTCTTGCGGCGTTTCCCGCCCGCGTCGCCCGCCGGTGCACCGCCCGCGGGCGCGAGCTCCCACAACCGCAGGCTGGCCGGATCGCGCCGGTATTTGCGCAGCAGCACGACCATCAGGACGAGGCCGAGCACGACCGAGGACATGCCGATGATCTGGGAGGTGGAGAGTTGGACGTGGACGAGCGGGAGGGTGAAGAGGCCGCGATCCTCGTCGTCGCGAACCGTCTCGATGAGCGGGCGCAGGATACCGTAGCCCAGCACCCATCCCAGGAACACCTGCCCCGAGAACCGGCGGTAGCGCCGGATCAACATCAGCAGGGCAAACAGGCCGAGGCCCACCAGCGCCTCGTAGAGCTGCGTCGGGTGGACGGGATACGACCACTCGGCTGTGCGCGAGAGGCCGAGATCGCTCACGTGGTGTTGCCACGCCGGGCTGCCATGCGGCGCGAGGGGATTCGGGCCCGGGAAACGGACCGCCCATGGCAAGCTGGAGCGCGCGCCATAGTCACACCCGAACAGAAAGCAGCCGATGCGGGTGATGCCGGTCCCCAGCACCACCGCCGGAGCCGCGACGTCGCCCCACTTGAGGAGCGGGATGCCGCGCTTGCGACAGCAATACCAGCTGGCGATGAAGCCGAGGATCATGCCGCCGTACGCGACCAGCCCCCCTTCCCAGATCTTGAAGATGACGAACGGCGAGGCGCCCTTGTACCCGTCGGTCAGGTACCAGAGCAGGCGCGAGCCGATGATCGACCACAGCGCGGACCACATGTAGATCGCCTCGATGTCCTTGCGCTCGATGCCGTCCTGCTTCGCGAGCCGCAGCGCCAGAAACCACCCCACGAACAGCGAGGTCCCCAGCATCACGCCGTACGCGTAGATCGGCACCGGGCTCCACGGCTCCGAGAACGTGTCGGTCCCCGGGATCCACGACCTCGACTTGAGACCCATGACGATCTCGGCCCCGACCAGCAGGTAGAGCGGGGTCGAGCCGTAGGGCCGTGCCGGATCGTTCCGCTTCCGGATCCAGTCCCACACGAAGATGCCTGCGGCGGCAACGACGAGCGCCACGAACAGCAGCTTCGATGGGATGTTGATCAGGATCGGACGCATGCGCGGGTGAGGATTGAATATGCCGGAGACTCGCCTGCGTCAACGACGCAACCGGCGCGTTAGCGCCGGCGCATCCGGCGGGTTAGCGCCGGCGCATCCGGCGAGGGCGGCCGGCGAACCACGCGAGGACCAGCATGACCGCGAAAAACCCTGATGCAACCGCGGCAGCCAACGCTGCGCGCGGCATCCCGCGGCCGCTCCACACCGTCCCCAGCGCCGCCGCCATTGCGGTCATGATGCCCCACAGGATCTGCTGGCCGCTGTAGTAAAGCAGCCGCGCGTTCTCGTCGAGGCCGTGCAGCTTGAGCTCGATCTCGCCGCGAAGCGCGCGATCGATGAACCGCTGCAGCTCGCCCGGCAGCTGCAGCGCGGCCAGCGCGACCTCGCGCGAGGCGTCCACCACGATCTCGGACCACTGCCGTTTTTCGCCCAGCAGGAAGCGCTCGAGGTAAGGCTCGATGATGTCGGTCGGGTTCATCTCCGGATCGAGCGTCGTGCATACCCCCAGCAGCAGCAGCAAGGCGCGCTCGAGCAGGATCCACTCCTTGGGGATGTGGAACGCGTCGCGCAGGTCGGCGAGGCTGACGTTCAGATCGCGGAGGTCGAGCAGGCTGCCCAGGCTCTTCTCCGGCTCGAACTTCAGGTTCTTGAGCGAGAACCCGTCGATCGACATCTGCACCCGCATCTTGTCACTGAAGTACTGCACCACGCGGTCGAACACCTCCGGGTCGGCGCGGCGCGAGATGAAGCCCATGTCGCGCATCGCCGACACGATCCGTCCCGTATCGCGTGTCATCGCACCCTGCAGGAACGTCATCATCCCACGCCGCATGCTCTCACTGACCGTGGCGGTCGCCCCGAAGTCCAGGAACACGACTGTCGGCGGGGTGCCCGGGGTGACCGGGGTCGCGATCAGCAAATTCCCGGGGTGGGGATCCGCGTGATAGAGGCCGTCGACGAAGATCTGCTGGCAGTACGCCTCGACGCAAACGCGCGCAGCCGCGCGACGGTCGACCTTGAGGGCCTCCAGCTTGCCGAGGTCCGCGACCTTCGGGCCCTCGATCCACTCGGTGGTCAACACACGCGTGGTCGAGAACGCGGTCATCACGCGTGGGAAGCGCACCGGCAGGTCCGATTTGCGCGCCGCGAAGTTGGCGGCGATCTTCTCGATCGCCGCCGCCTCGCGCTTGTAGTCGAGCTCGGCCAGCACCATCTCGCGGATCTCGCGATAGATGGTGTCGAAGCCGTAGTCAGGCATGAACCAGCGTAAAAGCCCGAACACCCGGCGCAGCGCCCGCAGGTCGACCCGGACGATTTCCTCGATGTCCGGGTACTGCACTTTGACCGCGACCTCCTCGCCCGAATGCAGCCGAGCGCGGTGCACCTGGCCGATCGACGCCGATGCCACCGGCTCGGACGAGAACGACGCGAACACCTCGCCGGGCGCGCGGCCGCCGAACTCCTCTCGCAGCCGCGCCTCGATGTCGCGCGCGGGCCGGGCCGGGACCTGGTCCTGCAAGCGCTGGAGATCTTCGCGAAACGCGTCGGGGAGTACGTTGGCCATGATGCTGATGAGCTGGCCGACCTTGATGAACAGCCCCCGCAACCGCAGGATCGCTGCCTCGATCCGGCGTGCGTTGCGCCGGTGTTTGGCCAGCGTCAGTCGCTCCATCGCCTCCGGACCGCGGAATCTGCGCGCCAGCGCGAGGCCGAGATACGACAGCGTGACCCGCGCGGTCACGAGGTACACGGTCAGCAGACGTAGCGAGCCGGCCACGGTAGGTGGGGAGGATATCGCAGCAAAGGGAGCGCTGCGGTACCCTTCACCGCATGGGCGACAGCGTGGACAAAACCATCGTGAACGACGAGGCGGCGGGCGACGCGAAAGAGGACGTCGGCGACGAGGAGGTCACCGCGCCCGGTGGCGACCGCGGCGGCGATCGCAGCGATCGCACGATCTCGGATTTCGTTCGGCGCGCGGTGTCCGCCGGCGTGGGCGCCGCGAGCCGCTCGAAGGAAGACATCATGCGCGCAGCGGCGGGCGAGATGCGCGCGTGGCTCGAGCACCTCAACCTCGACGAGGAGCTGGCGAAGGCCCTCGCCAAGCTGGTGATCGAGGTGAAGACCGAGATCCGTTTTCGCCCTAACGACGCCGGCAAGCTCACGCCCGAGGCAAGCAACGACGTGAAGTTCAAGCCCGCGCCCGGGAAGTAAATCGCCGGTCCGGCCGCCAGGTGTGGCGCTAAGTGACTGGAATCAACCATATTCAGATGGTTAGGACGCAATGCGTTTGTCTGCGCGCGACATAATCGGCGCTTAAAATAGGTAATTCGGATTGCTAAAATAAGCGCCTCTGTGGCATCTTGGATCTCACGAATTCGTCGCCGTGCGGGGGTGCTCGGAGACAGTCGGTTCAAGGCAGTCACAGGAGAAAAAACATGCGAGGCATCGTCGGTCTTAAGAAGCTCGGAATCGTGGGAGCGTTTACGTTGCTGAGTGCCAGCCTGGCCAGCGCGGCCGAGGTCACCCACTTCAGCGCCAACGGCAGTTTCGCGACAATGATCTCGAACGATGGCGACACGTCGCTCCAACTCGCGGTGACGCGCAACGAAGCACAGAAGGAGACGACCACCAACCTCTTCTTCAACCAGCAGTTGTGCGACGCGAACGCGTGCAGCGGCATCTTTGGCGCGGGCACGATCCCGAACGCCGACTTCAACGTCGGCGGCGGCCTGTCGAGGGTCGACACCAACCTCGCGACTAACCCGACCTTCCAGTGCGCGTCGTTCATCCAGGATTTCGTGAACGGGTATAGCCAGACGCCGATTCCGTGCGGCGCGATCGCGATCGCCTGGAAATCGATCCCTCGCCAGTCGAACACTTCGAACGGCCACCAGAGCTCCACGGCGGGCCCGTTTAGCACGCACTTCACGGGCCAGCAGAGCTCGGACCGGGCGAAGGCGAACGGCATGTTCTTCGGCGCGCCCATCGCGACCGACAGCAGCGGCCAGATGGGCGTGAACAAGTCGAGCTTCCTGCAGATCGTTCGGTAGCTCGACGCTCAGCTTCGCCCGCGGCCAGCATTTACCCGCACCGCGCATCCCCTCCACCGTGCCAGCGCCATCGGCTGGCACGGTGCGCAGGGGATTTGTTGCGTCAGCGACTGGCCCCGACGCCGCTACTTGGCGAGCTTGAGCTTGGCGCGCTCGAGGTCGCTGAAGCACACGGTGCGGTTGCGGCCGCCGTGCTTGGCGGCGTAGAGCGACTGGTCGGCGCGCGCGATGAGCTCGGCTTTTTCGCGCGAATCGTCGGGATAGCTCGACACGCCGATCGACAGGGTGGCGTTGAACGTGCCTTTGCTCGAGGGGAAGCTCTGCTGCTCGACCTCCTGGCGAACGCGCTCCGCGAGCTGGCGGGCGCCGTCGCGGTCCGTGCCCTCGAGCACGATCGCGAACTCCTCGCCGCCGTAGCGCGCGACGATGTCGATCTTCCGCGCGCTGGCCTTCAGGATCGCCGCCACCCGGCGCAGCACCTCGTCGCCGGTGGGGTGGCCGTAGGTGTCGTTCACCTTCTTGAAGTGATCGATGTCGGTCAGCAGTATCGACACCGCCAGGTCGTGCCGCTCCGCGCGCCCCAGCATGGTCGAGAACCGCTCCTGGAAGGTCCGGTGGTTGACGAGGCCAGTCAGCCCGTCGGTGGTCGCCTGCTCCTCGACCAGCTCGTACATGCGTGCGTTCTGCATCGAGATCGCGACCTGGTTCGCGATCACGCCCAACATCTCGCGCCGGTCGCTGGGGAACGCGCCCGAGCGCAGCGCCGCGACGGTGAACGTGCCCACCACCTCGTCTTTGACCAGCAACGGCAGCACCAGCAGCGATTCGTAGTCCTTGATCCGCATCGGGTGCGAAAACACGGGCACATCGCGCTCGCGCCAGTCGCCGCCCGCGGGCAGCGCCAGCTTGTTCTTGGCCACCATGGATGCGATCGACGACGGATCCTTGTGCGCGGTGCCGAGCAGGTTGTCGGCCCCCTCGCCCACCACCTTGCGGATGGTGTGGCTCCCGCGCCGACTGTCGTAGGTGGCGATCGCCGCGAAGTCGAACTCGCACACGCCGCGCGCGCCGGTGATCCCGGCCTCGTATACTTCGTCGAGCGTCAGCGCGCGGTTGAGCTCGGCGGAGGCTCGATAGAAGCGCTCGTGCTCGTGCTTCGAGCGCTCGACGGCTTGAAAAACGCGCTCGGACTGGACCGCCCTCACGACCTGCTCGGCGGCGCGCGTGCACAGCGCGACCGCGGCTTCGTCGAATTTGCGCGCGTCGGCGCGGTCGGCGACCAGGATGCCGCGCGCGGTTCGGCCTTCGACCACCGGAACGCCCGCGAAAGCGCCGACCTCGGCGGGCCCGCCGTAGTACGGGAGCAACGACAGCCGCGGCGATTCCAGCACGAACGGCCGCCGCTCCTTGAGGATCGCGCCCAGCACGCCGCCGCCCGCCGAGATCGCGCCCTCGACCAGGTGCGGGGAGTCGCTGCACAGCTCCTTCATCTTGAGCTGCTCGCCGCTCTCGTCCAGCCACAGCAGCGCGCAGGTCTGCAGCCCGAGCGCCGCGCGCAGCAAGTCGAGGTTGTAGTACAGCTGCTGGTGGATAGTCTGGATCGATCCCTGCGACAGCTTCTCCTGCTCCTCGTCGCGGGTGCGGACCCGGCTCTCAGGCGCGAGCGCGGTGGAGATCAGCCGGAAGTCGCGCGCCTCCTCGCGCATCGAGGTGACTTCGTCCTCGACGCGCTTGCGGTGCTCGCGGCGCTGCCGGGCCACCTCGGCGTGGAGGAAGACGACGTTGAGCAGCGCGAACACCCCGATGAAACCGGCGTGACCGGGAAACATCGACGCTGCATCGGGCGGCGCAGTCGGTCCGAACGACAACGCCGCCTCGAACCCAATCGCGGCCGCCGCCAGCGGCAACCCGACCGACAACCGGTGGAACGTCACCAGGAAACTGACCACCGCGTATACGAGCGGGTACAGCACCGACGTGACGCCGCCCGAGAACGCCAGCAGGAGATAGATCGCGGTGAGCAGCACCAGCCCGAGCTCGGCGTCGGACACGGCTTCGCGGCGCGGGTGACGGCGCCGCTCCGCGGTCCGCACCCGGGCCGCGATCTTGAACGCGAGGATTGCGGTCAGGCCCGCGGCCGCCGCCACTCGGCGCAGGTCCGCGCCCGGAGAACGAACGTCCGGGAACCAGCCGCGCCACAGCAGCACGACGACGCCCGCACACATCGCGAACGCGAGGTAGGCGCGGAACAGACGCCCGGCGTGATAGCTGACGCGCTCGCCGGCGCTCATCGCCCTCCCGGTCTTCACCGTCCTCATGGCCCGCGCCCCATCTCCAGCACCAGCTCGCCGGGCCGGACCCAGCCGAGCTCGACGCGCGCGACCCGCTCGAGCGCCGCCGGGTCATCGCGCAGCGCCGCCGCCTCGCGCGCGAGCGTGTCGTTTTCGGTGGCAAGCTCGCGGTTGCGCGCGAGCAGCGTCGTCAGCTCGCGACGAAGCCCCATCGTGCGCGCCAGCCCCGACCGCGCGTAGAGGTGGTAGGGCACGTACGACAGCACCAACGTCACCGCCAAAGCGGCACCCAGCCGACCCGCCCAAGTCTTGGTGTCCCGGCGCATGCGAGGTCCCGCTCGGACAGTATCGAGGCCCCCTTCGGGCCCGTCCATTTTCCAGGGTCCTACATAGGTGCTACGCCGCCTCGAGTCTCGTCTCCTCGGGGTAACAGCCGCCCAACACCACGTTTCTAGTTGGTAACGGTTTAGCGGCGCAAGCCGTTGAAACCGTGGGGTTCGGCGCGGATCTCCGCGAAAACCCGATGGTATGGGTCTTGAACTGTTGGCGCCCGGGTGACGACTGCCCCTGCATACGCGCGACTGGACCGGCGGCCATGAGTGGCAGTGCCGGCGTCGAGGACGACGTCGCGAAGATCCTGATCGTCGACGATCACGAACCCAACATCCTGGCCCTCGAGGCGATTCTGGGGGCGCCCGGCCACGAGATCATCCGCGCGCAGTCGGGAGCCGAAGCGCTGCGCCAGGTGCTCAAGCACGACTTCGCGGTCATTCTGCTCGACGTCCTCATGCCGGTGATGGACGGGTTCGAGACCGCGCGCCTCATCCGTAGCCGCGAAGCCTCGCGCGCGACCCCCATCATCTTCCTCACCGCGGCGGGGTCGCGCGAGGACATGGTGTCGACCGGCTACGAGCTGGGCGCGGTGGACTATCTCATCAAGCCGCTCAACCCGCGCTTCGTGCGCGCCAAGGTCGAGGTGTTCGTCGATCTCCACCGCAAGAACCATCGGTTGCGACGGCAGGAGGAGGCGCTGCGCGCGGCGGAGCGGGACCGGCACCACTCGTTGCTGGCGGGGGTCAGCCAGATCCTGCTTCGGGTCCTGGACCGCGAGGTGGTGTTCTCGGATGTCGCTCGCTTCATCGCTTCCTCGTTTGGAGACTGGTGCGTGATCGGCACATTGTCCCCTGACGACAACACCACCGCCGAGGTCTGCGTCGCGCACTGGGATCCGTCGCTGTCGGCGGTCGCGGACGAGCTCGGGCGCAAGCTTGCGGACAATCCTCGGTTTCGGCAGGCGCTTCACGGCGGGGGTCACGGCGCGGTGATCTCCAACGTGCCCGAGGTGATGCATGAAGCGTGGGGCGCCGATCTCGAGACGTTGGGGCTCGTCCACCGGCTGGGCGCGTCCGGCCCGGTGATGACCGCGCCGCTGTCGGTTCGCGATCAGGCGCGCGGGCAGGTGGCATTCGTGTCGGCGCACCCGAGCCGCCGATTCGGCAGCATGGACACTTCGACCGCGACCGACCTCGCCGATCGGATTGCGCTCGGGCTGGAGAACGCGCGCCTCTATCACGAGGCGCGCGAAGCGGTGCGCGCGCGCGACGAGTTCTTGTCGATCGCATCGCACGAGCTGCGCACGCCGATCACGACGCTGCAGATTCACGTTCAGCGCCTGCTGCGGGGGCGGGCCAAAGACGTCCCGCCGTTGCAGGAGCGCCTGCGCGCGATCCTCGAGCGCTGCGAGCGTCAGGTGCGGCGGCTGGAGTCGCTCATCGACCACCTGCTCGACGTATCGCGCGTCTCCGCCGGGGGCTTGAAGCTCGAACGTGAGCCCGTCGACCTGGCCGAGCTCGTGCGTGAAGTGTCGACGCGGTTCGCCGAGGAGCTTGCCGAGACCGAGAGCCAGCTCGAGCTCGAGGCCATCGACTCGGTGCCCGGCGTATGGGACCGCCTGCGACTCGAGCAGCTGGTCACGAACTTGCTTTCCAATGCCATCAAGTACGGCAACGGCAAGCCCATCACGGTCAGGGTGCGGTCTACCGCGGCCGGGGGAGAGCTCGAGGTCCGCGATCGCGGCCAGGGGATCCCAGCCGTCGAGCTGCCGCGGATCTTCCGCAAGTTTCAGCGCGCGCTGTCGGCACGGCCCAGCGCCGGGTTGGGACTGGGTCTCTACATCTCACGACAGATCGTCGACGCGCACGGGGGTTCGATCCGGGTGGAAAGCGAGCCGGACGCGGGGTCGGTGTTCGCGGTCGAGCTTCCGAGCTTGCCCCCGGATCGAAGCGCACCGTTGCTGCGAAACGTGCTTGAAAACCAGGGCCGCGCCGTCCATGGATCAACGTGAGGCCGCCATGGAACCTCGAAAGACGATCCTTCTCGTCGAGGACGACCTCGACATCCGCGATGTCGTTCAAGAGGTGCTCGAGGAGCACGGTCACGACGTGGTCCCCGCCCGCACGGGCCGCCAGGCGCTGGAGTTTCTCGCGCTCGATTCGCACTCGCCGCCCGACGTCGTGATTCTGGACCTGATGATGCCGATCATGACCGGCTGGCAGGTGCTGGAGGTCATTCGCCGCAGTCCCCACCTCGCGGACGTCCCGGTCGTCGTCGTCACCGCGGCGACGCAGGACCGCCCGCTCGGCGTGCAGGCCTTCCTGCGCAAGCCGTTCGACGTCGGCGACCTGCTCGATACGCTCGGCCGGTTGCCGACGCGCCGTCGCTCGGCGTGAGCGCGCCTCGGGCGAATCAGCGGTTGTCGTCGTCCGCCCCGTCGCGCTGGCGGCCGAGGACATCGGCGAGGCCGAGGAGCTCGTCCTGAATCATCGGAATCACGGCTAGCCGCAGACTGGTTCGCAGCGTGAAGCCCAACATGCGCACGGTCAGCCGCGTGAAGAGGCCGCCGCCCAGCAGGTAGCCCATGCCGGCCGCCGCGACCAGCGTCCCAAACGGGTGGCGGTCGACGCGGCCCTGGAGGTCCACCGCCTCGCGCACGTCGCTGAACGCATCGCGCGCGTGCGACCACGCCTGTTCCGCCGAACCCTTCGCGTGATCCAGCTTGGCCCTGCGGGCCGAGCCATCGCTGTCGAGGGACTTGCCGTTACGGGGACTCTGTCGTGCCGGTTCCATGGCGTCTCCTCGGTTAGCGGCGTGCCAGCCGCCCGATCAGGTAGCCGACCGCGATCGCGCCGACCACACATCTGCCCGGGTTCTCCTTGACGTACGTGGTGACCGAGTCGCCGAACGACGACAGCTTGCGCTTGGCGTCCTCGATGTCGATCTTGATCTCCTCGGCCTTCTCCTCGAGAACACTGGCCATCCTGTTCTTGTCACCCGTGGTTTCCATGCTCGACCTCCGACGGTTTCTCGAACTGCGGTTAACGTCTGCCTCCCGCGCGACCTGCCGCGCGCCAACCTAGAACCAGGCCAATCGCCAGCGCCGCGCCCAGCACACTGACGGGCCGGCTGCGCACCCAACCGCGCCAATCGGTGCGGCGACGGACTTCCTGGCGCAGCGCCAGCATCGAGCGCGCCACCCGATCGCGGCCCTCCGCGATGCGTGCCTCGGCGCGGGCGACCTCGGGGTCGACGCCGGCAGCGATGCTGTCGAGCACCTCGGGAGGCTCGCGGCCGGTCATGTCGGGCTTCCCGTCGCGCCGTTGCGCGCCGACGCCCCGGCGGGGCGAGCCAGCGCCCCGGCGGCGGGGCGAGCTGTCAACGCCGACATGGTGCGCGAGACCTCGAACGCGGTCTCCTGCATCGGCCGCCCGGCGGGCATGCGGCGCGCGCTCGACAACATCAAGATCGCCCCGACGATGAGGTGAAACCCGCCCACGGACAGGAAGGCGAGCGGGCCGCCGATGACGCGCGCGAGCGCGAGCGCGCCCGCGACGCATGCCAATGCATATCCGAGACCGAGCACCACCCCGGCCACGACCATCCCGGTCAACTTGTGCGCGTAGCCCTTGGCGTCGGCGACGAGCTCGGTGCGCGCGAGGCGCACATGGTCGGCCACCAATCGACTGAGCCCGTCCGCGGTCTCGCGCACCAGCCCGACGATTCCGTCGCTGCTGTCGCGGTCGTTGTCCAGGGCGGATGACATCGCGCCAATAAGCTAAACACCGGTGCCCCGGAAACAAGGGCTAGCGCACGGCTAAGCGCAGGGCTAAGCGCACGGCTTTGCGCAGGGCTTAGCGGAGGGCTAGCGCTTGCCATCGAGGGGGGCCGGGCAGATGTCGCGCAACCGGCAGCCCTTGCAGGCGGCGCCGCGCCAGACGCGGTCGTAGAGCTCCTGCACGCGATCGAGGAGAGCGTCGTCGCCGCCCGCGAACCCGAGCTCGAAGTTGCGGCGGCCGGTCCCCTTCGCGCCCAGGCCCGCGCCGGTCCAGTTGGCGCTGCCGAGGTAGACGAACGAGCCGTCCACGGCGAGCGCGGCCCGGAACGGGCCCGAGGGACGGGCGGCGTGCAGGATGCGGAGCTCCACGGCGCGCGCCGCCAGCTCGTCGAGCACGTCCAGCACCGAGCGGTAGGCGGGCGCGCGCGAGGACGCGGTTCGGATCGTCCGGCGCCGGCCGGGCGCGGCGCGATCGTCCTCGACCATCAGCTCCTTGAGGTTGGCGGTCGCGATCCACACGCTGCGGCGCGCGTTCATCACCGCGCGCACGACGCGCTCGTAGTGGCCGCGGCCACCGACCAGCTCGAGCGCAATCGGGCGGGCGGGCTCGACGAAGTCCAGAGCGGTGGTCGCGTCGAGCGCAGCGCGGCTTGGCCGCGCGGAGCTCATCGCGGGAGGGTTTGGGAACCCTCTCAGGGTTCCCATGGACGATCGTTTGCTGGGGCGGCGGGGGCCAGCGACAGTAGCGGCTGCTGCTGCGAGCGGCGCGCCGGGCCGTCCTCCTCGGGCAGCCGCGAACGGGTGGCGCGGACCTGGATCTCCTCGAGCGCGCCGAGGTCCTTGCGACCCTTCGCGTCCAGCTCCGCCAATCGCCGCGCGGACACCACGACCCGGCCCTCGAACGAGTGAAGGAAGCGGTTGTAGTGCTTTACCGACTGGTTGAGCGCGTTGCCAAGCGAGGCGAGGTGCTCGACGACGGTCGCCACCTTTTCGTGCAGCTTGCGGCCCTCGGCGCTGATCTTCTGCGCGCTCTCGGCGAGGCGCTCCTCGCGCCAGCCGAAGCTCATCGCCCGCAGCAGGCCGAGCAGCGTGGTTGGCGTCGCGATCAGCACGCCTTGCGCGAACCCTTCCTCGAGCAGGCCAGGCATCTGTTCGAGCGCGACGCTGTAGAGCGGCTCGGCGGGGATGAACATGAGCACGAGCTCGGGACGCGACGCGAAGCCCTCCCAGTAGCTCTTGGCCGCCAGCTTGGCGACGTGCTGTTGCACCTGCCCCGCGTGCTGGCGCAGCTTGGCGGCGCGTGTCTCTTCGTCGCCCGCCTCGCGTGCCTCGAGGTACGCGCCAAGCGGGACCTTGGCGTCGACGACGATGTTCCGCCCGCCCGGCAGCCGAACCACCATGTCGGGACGCAGGCGGCCGTCCTCGCCGCTGACCGTGACCTGCTGCTCGAAGTCGCAGTGCTCCAGCATGCCGGCCAGCTCGACCACGCGCCGGAGCTGGATCTCCCCCCAACGCCCGCGCACCGCCGGCGCCTTGAGCGCACTGACCAGGCTGCCGGTCGCCCCCAGCAACTTGACCTGGGTCTCGGACATCGACTTCATGTGCTGGCTGAGCGCCCCGTAGGCGGCGCCGCGCTCGCGCTCCATCACCCGCACCTGCTCGTCCAGTTTCTCGAGCGACGCACGCACGGGCGTCACCATGCCCTCGAGCGCCTTTTGCTGCGCCTCGCTGCGCACCTGGATCTCGGTGGTGGCCTCGGTCTTCACCGCGCCGAGGCGCTCGCTCGCGAGGGCGAGGAAGTCCTCCTGGCTGGTGCGCAGCGCGTCCGCCGCCAGCGACTGGAACGTTTCGCCCAGCGTTTCGCGTTCCCGCGCGCGCTCGGCCTCGAACGCGCGGCGCTGCTCGATCAGGTTGCAGGAGATCGCGTCGGCATGCGCGGCGACCGCGGCGCGCTGGGCGTGGGCCTCGCGGAGCTCGCACTCCAGCGCCCGCGCTTGCGCCTCGAGCTCTGCGGTACGCTTGGCCAGCAGCTCGGCCTGCGCACGCGCCGCGCTGGCCGCCGACTCGGCCTGGGAATGCGCCGCAACCGCTCGCCCGCTCACCCGGCCGATGGCCACCAGCCAGGCCAGGGCTCCCACCAGTACGCCCCCCACCACGAAGCCGATGACCAGCTCTGCCATGCTGAATCCGCATACTATCCACCTGTTCAGGTCTGAGCAAGTTTTCCCTGCGGGACCGCGGGACAAGCTGGCCGTCGATGGGACACGCTGGGAGCAGGCTGGGGGACAGGCCGCACCGCGGCATAGTTTCAATCCAATTTGAACAAAGCCGTGGCCCCACGGCGACCGGCGCGGGACTCTTAGTCGTGTCGAGCCGGGTACGATAGAAACCTGCAAACTATGGCGGACGGCGGAATCAGCCAGCGAAAGGCGGACCACCTGGCGATCGCGGCGGCGGGCGCGGCGGAGTTCCATCGGCCCACGCTGCTCGACGACGTCCACCTGATTCACTGCGCGCTGCCGGAGCGCGCGGTGGACGCGGTCGAGCTCGGCACCACGCTGTGCGGGCGCCCGATTCGGGCGCCGCTCATGGTCACGGGCATGACCGGCGGGACGCCGGAGGCGGGCGAAATCAACCGCGCGCTGGCGGCGGCGGCGGCGGCGCACGGAATTCCGTTCGGGCTCGGCAGCCAGCGCGCGATGCTGCTGCATCCGGAGCTGGCACCGACGTACGAGGTCCGGCGCGCGGCCCCCGACGTCTTCCTGTTCGCGAACCTGGGCGCGGTGCAACTGGCGGCGCTGCCGACCGCGACGGTGCGCGAGGTGGTGGCGCGGGTGGAGGCGAACGCGCTCTGCGTGCACCTGAACGCGGCGCAGGAGATCGCGCAGACGGGGGGCGATCGCGATTTCTCGGGCGTGCTGGACGCGATCGCGCGTGTGACCGCGGAGCTCGGGCTGCCCGTGATGGTGAAGGAGACGGGCTGCGGGATCTCGCCAGTCGTGGCGCGGCGGCTGATGGCGGCGGGCGTGCGCGCGATCGACGTGTCGGGCGCGGGCGGCACGTCGTGGACGGCGGTCGAGGCGCAGCGCGCGCAGGGCGCGGACAAGGCGCGCGGCCAGGAGCTGTGGGACTGGGGCATCCCGACCGCGGCCGCGGTCGGGTGGTTGACGGCGGAGGGCGTGCCGGCTGCCGGCGTCGACGTCGTCGCGTCGGGCGGCATCCGCAGCGGGCTGGACATCGCGCGCGCGCTGGCGCTGGGCGCGCGGCTCGGAGGGCTGGCGCAGCCGGCGCTGCGCGCGGTCAAGGACGGCGGCGGGGACGGCGCCAAGGCGTTCATCGGCCACGTGATCGAGGGCGTGCGCGCGGCGGCGCTGCTGGCGGGCGTCGCGCGCGCAGCGGACCTCGTGACCGCTCCCCGAGTGATCAGCGGCGAGCTCGCGGCGTGGCTGGCGCAGCGGCCCGGGAGCCGAACATGACCGGGCGGGGGTTTGGGCACGGGAAGTTGATCCTGGTCGGCGAACACGCGGTGGTGCACGGGCACCCCGCGCTCGCGGCGGGGATCGCGGCGGGCATCGCGGTCGAAGCACTGCCAGGAGACGGGCGGCTGCGGGTGCCGGCGTGGGGGCTCGACGCGCGCGCGGGCGACGGCAGCGAGGTGGGCCGTGCGCTGGCGGCGATCATGCGGCGGTTGGAGACGCCGGCGCTCGACTTCGAGGCCGAGGCTGCCATCCCGTCGCGCGCGGGGCTGGGCAGCTCGGCGGCGCTGGCGGTGGCGGTCGCGCGCGCGGCGGCGTCCGCCTCCGGGCGCGCGGACACGGACGCCGCGATCGACGCCGCGGTCGCGGAGGCCGAGGGCGTGTTCCATGGCAACCCGTCGGGCATCGACGCGGCCGCGAGCAAGAGCGGGCGCGTGGGCCGGTTCGTGCGCGGGCGCGGCTTCGAGCCGGTGCCGGTGCTGCAGTCGATGCGGATCTGCGTCGGGCTGTCGGGCAAGCCGCGCGACACCGCGCGCCAGGTGGCCAACGTTCAGCGGCTACGCGAGCGGCTGCCCACGATGGACGGCGTGCTCGCGCTGCTTGGCAAGCTGGCCGACGATGCGGCGGGCGCGCTCGCGATCGGCGACATCGACGGCCTCGGGCGCGTGTTCGACGCCGCGCACGGTTTGCTCGTGGCGCTGCGGGTGTCGAGCCCCGAGCTCGAGCGCCTGGTCTCCGACGCGCGCGCGGCGGGCGCGGTGGGCGCCAAGCTGACCGGCGCGGGCGGCGGCGGCGCGGTGATCGCGCTCGCCCCGGGGCACGAGCGCGACGTGCTGCGCCGCTGGAAGGACGCCGGCTTCGAAGGGTTCACGACCGAGATCGCGGCGTCGCCGGGAGCTGCAACATGAGCGATCGCGTGGTCACCGCGGTCGCGGGCACGAACATCGCGCTCGTGAAGTATTGGGGCAAGCGCGACGCGGCGCTGAACCTGCCCGCGACCGGCAGCCTGTCGCTGACGCTGGACGGGCTCGGGACCCGCACCACCGTGTGCTTCGACGGCGGGCCGAGCGATCGGCTGCAGCTCGACGGCGCGCCGGCCGCCGAGGCGGACCGCGGACGCACGTCGGCGTTCCTCGACCACGTGCGCGACCGCGCCGGAATCACCGCGCGCGCGCTGGTCACCTCGGCCAACAGCGTCCCCACCGCCGCCGGGCTGGCGTCGTCGGCGTCAGGGTTCGCGGCGTTGGCGGTCGCGGCGGCGCGCGCGGCCGGGTTGTCGCTGTCGACGGACGAGCTGTCCGCCCTCGCCCGGCTCGGCTCCGGATCTGCGGCGCGTTCGCTTCACGGCGGGTTCGCGCGCATGGCGCGCGGTGAACGTGCCGACGGCGGCGACGCGATCGCGCACCCGTTGCCGGGCGGCGACGGCTGGGACGTGCGGCTCGTGGTCGCGGTGACGGCGACCGGCCGCAAGCCGATGGGCTCGACCGCGGCGATGCAGCACACCGCGCGCACGTCCCCGTTCTACCGGGCGTGGATCGAAAGCGTGGAGGCCGACCTGGCCGACGCCATGCGCGCGATCGACGCCCGCGATCTGGCGGCGATCGGGCGCGTCGCGGAGCGCAGCGCGCTGCGCATGCACGCGACCGCGATCGCCGCCGATCCGCCCATCGTGTACTGGAACCCCGCGACACTGGCCGCGATCGATCGGGTGCGCGCGCTGCGCGACGCCGGCACGCCCGCGTACTTCACCATCGACGCTGGCCCACACGTCAAGGCGCTGTGCGCCGCCGCCGACGCGCCCGCGGTCACCGCCGCGCTCGCTGAGGTTCCGGGCGTGCTGCGCACGCTGGTCGCGGCGCCCGGGCCGGGCGCGCGCGTCGTGGAGGAGACGTAATGGAAGCCGAACGACCTGGCGACGGGGCGCCGCCGCCGCGCTTGGGCGATGTCGTCAGCGCCCCCGGCAAGCTATTCCTCGTGGGCGAGTACACGGTCCTCGTCGAGGGCACCGCGGTGGTCGCCGCGATCGATCGCCGAGTCACCGCGCGGTTCGTACCGGGCGCGAAACCGTCGAGTCCCCTGATCGAAGAGGTGATGCGGCTCGTAACGCGGCTTGGTGACCGAGAGCTGAATGGCGCGCCGGTCGTCGACAGCGACTCGTTCTTTGTCGACGGGAGAAAGCTCGGGCTAGGTTCCAGCGCCGCGGCGGCGGCCGCCGCGGTCGGCGCCCTGACCGTGGCCGCCGGCATGGATCTGGACGCCCGGCGTGACGGACTCGTTCTTCCCTATGCGATGGAAGCCCACCGCAACGCGCAGCAAGGTCGGGGCTCGGGCGCAGACGTCGCGGCGGCGGTTCACGGCGGCATCATCGCCTTTACGCGACGCCGCGGTGAGGACGCATCGATCCGCGCCCTCGAGGCGCTGCCCGTCGAGCTGGTGGTGTTCTCGACCGGGTCGCCGAGCCCGACGGTCGATCACCTTCGCGCGGTGGAGCGGTTGGCGGAGCGAGACAGCCGCAACTACGTCGCGCGGATGGCGGAGCTGCGCGTGGCGGCGGAACGGTTCGTGCGCGCGTACGAGGCCGGCGACGCGCCGACGCTGATCGCCGCCGCCGACGCGGCCGGCGTCGGGCTCGACGCGCTTGGGCGTGACGCCGACTTTCCCATCGTCATCCCGGCGCTGGGGTTCGCGGCCAAGCTGGCGCGCGAGCTGGGCGGTGCGGCGAAACCCTCGGGGGCCGGGGGCGGCGACGTCGGGGTGGCGTTCTTCGCGACGCCCGAGGCCGCGGAAGCGTTCCGTCACCGCGTGCCTCCCCTGGGCGTCGAGATCCTTAGTATAAGGCCCACCGATCGCGGCCTGGACCGGGGGCCATGAGCCGCAAGAACAGAACACGAAGAAGGAAGTGATGTCGCAAGTCAGCTCGCGAATTCCGGGCTTTTACAATCTGCCGATCGAGGAGCGGCGGCGGATCCTCCGCCTCGCCGCCGACCTGTCGCAGGACGACCTCCGCGCGCTCGACGGCGGCGGACTCGACACCGAGGGCGCGGATCGCCTGGTCGAGAACGCGGTCGGCGTGTACGCGCTGCCGCTCGGGATCGGCCTCAACTTCAAGGTCAACGGCCACGACGTGCTGGTGCCCATGGCGGTCGAGGAGCCGTCGGTGATCGCGGCCGCGTCGAACGCGGCCCGCATGGTGCGCGAAGGCGGCGGGTTCACGGCCGAAGCCGACGACGCGGTGATGACGGCGCAGATCGAGATCGTCGGCGTCGAGGATCCGGCGGCGGCCAAGGCGCGGCTCGAGGCCGCCACCGACGAGCTGCTGGCGCTGGCGCACGCGACGTTGCCCCGGCTCACGGACCGCGGCGGCGGGGCCCGCGCGCTCGAGGTGCGGACGCTCCCGGAGCGCATCATCCTGCACGTTCACATCGATTGCCGGGACGCGATGGGCGCCAACCTGGTCAACACGGTCGCCGAGGCGCTCGCGGATCGCGTCGCGGGCATCGCGGGTGGGCGCTCGGGCCTGCGCATCCTCACCAACCTGTGCGACCGCCGCTGCGTGCGGGTCGGCGCGCGCGTCCCCGAGCGCGCGCTCGCCGCCGAGGGCTTCGACGGCGCGGCGGTTCGCGAAGGCATCGTCGCCGCGTCGCGGTTCGCCGAGGACGATCCCTACCGTGCTGCCACCCACAACAAGGGGATCATGAACGGCGTCGACGCGGTCGTGATCGCGACCGGCAACGACTGGCGCGGCGTCGAGGCGGGCGCGCACGCGTTCGCCGCCGCCGACGGCCGCTACCGCCCGCTCGCGACCTGGCGCGCGGAGGGCGGCGACTTGGTCGGTCGGCTCGAAATGCCGCTCGCGGTGGGCACCGTGGGCGGCACGCTGCACGCACACGCGGGCGCGCGGCTGGCGCTCCGGCTGCTCGGTGTCACCGACGCGCGCGCGCTGGCCACCGTGGTCGGGAGCGCCGGCCTCGCCTCCAACCTCGCCGCGCTGCGCGCGCTCGCGACCGAAGGCATCCAGCGCGGCCACATGTCGCTGCACAGACGCTCCTCCCAGCCGGTCCCCGTGCTAGAACCCGCTGCGCAAGGCGGTCGCACATGATTCGGCAGATCTTGAGGAGTGGGCGAGAGGACGTGGAGAAGGGCCCGGAAATGGGGAAGCCGCCGCTTTCGAGCGTGTCACGGCCGCCGGTGCCGTGGCTGGATCCGCCGCCCGGGCCGTGGACGGTCGAAAAGGCGTACGCGTACTGCGAGGAGTTCGCGCACGCGCACACCGAGAGCTATCCCGTCGCGTCGAGGTTCGTGCCGCTAGCAATCAGGCCACACCTGGTGGCGCTGTACGCGTTCGCGCGCAGCGCCGACGACTTCGCCGACGAGCCCGAATACGAGGGTCGCCGGGTCGAGGCGCTCGACCGCTGGGACGACGCGCTCGGGCGCGCGGCGCACGGCGAGGCCGAGCACCCGATGTTCGTCGCGCTCGCCGATACGATCGACAAGCGCGAGCTTCCGGTACCGCCGCTGCAGGATCTGCTGGGCGCGTTCCGGATGGACATGGAGGTGCGCCGCTACGCCACCTTCCAGGCGCTGCGCGGCTACACCGCGCGCGCAGCGGAGCCGGTTGGGCGCCTCATCTTGGCGCTGTTCGGCTATCGCGACGCCGCGCTGGTGCGCCACGCCGACGAGCTGTCGACGGCGCTGCAGCTGACGAACTTCTGGCAGGACATCGCCGCCGACGCGGCCCGCGATCACCTCTACCTGCCGGCCGAGGACCTGCACTTCTTCGGCGTCAGCGAGGCGGACGTGAAGGCTCTCCGGCCCACGCCGGCGATGCGCGATCTCGTTCGCTTCGAGGTCGCGCGCACCCGCGCGCTCTACGACAAGGGCCGCCCGCTCCTGGAGAAGGTGGGCAAGGACCTGCGCATGGAGCTGACGCTGATCTGGCTGGTCGGCACCACCATCCTCGACAAGATCGAGGACGCCGACTACGACGTGTTCACGCAGCGGCCCGCGATCCGCCGCCGCGACCAGGCCAAGATCATGGCCCGCGCCGCCAAGGAGTGGGCCGCGAGCAAGCTGGACTTGAGCGCCCTCAGGGCGCTCTGGCCCTAGCCGCTCTCGCGCGAAGCGCGAGTGTGCGGCTATTTGTGCGACAGTCTCCTAGTACTACTGTGTTAGTAAACACGGGTGGCTCCGCAGGCGTGACAGCACGCGAGATGCCGTGCGAGTAGCCTCGCAATCATTTTGCGAAGGGATGCGATCGACGCCGGATTGTGGCGTTCAGGCCTTAACGGG
>WNGA01004082.1_pt1 | contig 38202 bp, 30 predicted proteins | sample 5400061 | NCBI WGS metagenome assembly WNGA01 (sample SAMN13153366, study PRJNA577476) | soil metagenome | isolation source: 100 cm soil or saprolite under grassland replicate 2 | place: USA:California | collected 2016-06-15
TGACCGCGCAGCGCCTACCCACGGCAAGCGCCGGCGTCGGATGGTTGGCACTCGTCGCGGCAGCCGTTCGGCATCATCCGCTCTCCAGCAGACAGACGAGGTTGTGCTGCAGGCAGGGGCCCGAGCTCGCGTGCGCAAGGGCACGGTCGGCTGAGCCGTCGATGATCCGTGCCGCCGCCTCACCGATCCTGATCAGGCCGGCGGCCATCACCGGGTTCGCGCCAAGCGGCCCGCCGGACGGGTTGACCGTCACCCCGCCGGCCAGCCCGAGCGCGTCGCGGAGGATCAGCTCCTCGTGGCTGAACTGCGCGTGTAGCTCGGCAACGTCGATCGGCCGGAGAGGAACCACGCCGGCGCCCGCCGCCGCCAGCGCGGCCGAACGCGACCTGGCCAGATCTCGCATCCCTGGATAGTGGGCCTCGATGCGGTGATCGATTCCACGGATCCAGGCGGGCCGCCGCTGCAGACGGCGTGCCACGTCACCCGCCGCGAGCACCACCGCCGCGGCACCATCGGTGACCGGCGCGCAGTCCGCGGGCCGTAAAGGTGCCACCACCGGCTCCTGAGTGAGCACCTCGTCAGCCGTCAGCTGATCTGCCGGGAACGCATACGGGTTGGCCGCGGCCGCAGACCGGCTGCGGGCGGCGACGTCGGCGAGATCACGTTCGGTATGCCCGGTCGCGTCCAGGTATGCGCGGGCCGCCACAGCGGCGAGGGAGACCTGGTCCAGCCCAAGCGGCGCCAGGTAGTAGGGATCAAGCTGCAAGGTCATAATCTCGCGCAGCTCACCCTGGGTGGGCTGGCCGAATCCGTAGACCAGGGCCGAGCTGATGTCCTCGTGCTGAAGGCGGACCCAGGCCTCATAAAGCGCCCAGGCGCCGTCCATCTCGACGTGGCTTTCGCGGATCGGCGGCCACGCGCCGACAGCGTCAAGCGCCGGAACGAACGAGAACGGGGTGCCCGCCAGGTAGTCGCAGCTCCCCGAGCAGGTGAAGCCGATGTCGCAGCGGTCCAGGCCCGCCTGCGCGAGCGCATCCGCGATCACCGGCTGCAGCATCTCCGTCTCGCTCAGCCCGCTGCCACTGATGTGCTTGGTCTGCGCGAAAGCGACCACCGCGACGTTACGCGACGCCATCACAGATGATTCCGATAGGCCTCGAACGGCGCGTCTGGCTCGCCGGTCGGCTCGAACCAGCGGATGTTGTCCATGGAGCGCTGCCACTGCGCGCGGGGCAGCCACGCCGCCCGCACCCGCATGCCCATCCGAACCTGAGCGGCCGGGAGGCCGCCCACCAGCGCGAGGATCGGGACGTCAGCCCCGTCAAGAACAATGTAGGCGGACACGAACGGCACCTGGGGCGCGCGCGGGTCAGGGATGTTGTTCACCGCGAACGTGGTGATGGTCCCGACGTCAGCGACCTCAACCTCCTCGGTCATCGCCGCACCGTCGGCCGGGCACACGCCGCGCATCGGCACGTACACCTGGCCGCACGCGCCGCAGCGCTGACCGAGAATCGCGCCCTGCCCGATGCCCTCGAGAAAGCGGCTCAGCGCGCGCCCGGCACGCATCCGGTAGTCGGCTCGCGATGGTGAGGTGAGGATGGCGACCGTGGGGCCTTCGGGCAAGCTCGGCCGCGGACCATGGCTCGCCATCACACCGTCAGCTACGAAGCATTCGATGTCGCGGATATGACCGGTGCGCTCGCTCGCCTCGCGCCATCGCGGCCGCACCCGCAACCCGGTGCGCATCCGCTCCGGCTCACCTGCGGTATCCACGGCGTGCAGGATGGCGGTGTCCGCACCGTCCATGCGGATGAGCGCCCACCCGAACGGCTGCCGCAGCGGATGGGCCTCGCGCGGACGAGTCACCCACGCCCAGGCCGTGACCGTGCCCGCCGGACCTACAGGAACGAAGCCATCGTCACCGATAGGTGCTGCCGTCACCGGGTCGTATTCCAGCGGCGGGAGGAGGACCCGGCCGTCCGGCGTCCGGACGCCGACGAGACGGCCATCGCGCAATTCGGCCAGGAAGCGCCCAATCACAGGACCGGTCGAGCGCGTGTATCCGCCGGGAAACGCGAGCGAGTGATCGGCAACAAGACCGGCCGGCTCATCCCGGTCCGGCTCAGATGGCACGCTCACGGCCCAGGCCCCGCCAGTACGGGTCGCGCAGCTTGCGCTTGAGCAGCTTGCCGCTTGGGTCACGCGGCATTTCGGCGATGAAATCGATCGACTTCGGCCATTTCATCTTCGCCAGGCGGCCCTCCAGCGAGCCGATTAGCTCGGCCGCCAGCTCAGGCCCTGGCGGCACGCCATCGGCCGGCTCCACGACGGCCTTGACCTGTTCGCCCCAATCCTCGTCGGGGATACCGAAGACGGCCACGTCGGCAACCTTTGGATGCACCATGAGCTCGGCCTCGATTTCGGCCGGGTAGATATTCACGCCGCCCGAAATTATCATGTCGGACTTCCTGTCACACAGATAAAGGAAGCCCTCCTCATCAAGAAAACCCACGTCGCCGACGGTGAAGAAGTCCGCACGCCTGCCCGCGGCCGTTTTCTCCGGATCCCCCTTGTATACGAAGTCGCCGGCATCCATCTTTATGTATACCGTGCCCGGAATGCCAGGGCCGCAATCACGGCCATCGTCGCTAATGATGCGTATCTCACTGATCGGCCACGGCCTGCCGACCGTCCCTGGATGCGACACCCAGTCCGCAGGCGTGGCGATCGTGCCGCCGCCCTCCGTTGCCGCGTAATACTCATAGATGCAAGGCCCCCACCAGTCCAGCATTGCCTGCTTGACGGGCACCGGGCAGGGCGCCCCCGCGTGAATCAGCCATCTCATCGAAGACAGGTCGTAGCGCTCCCTTATCTCGCCCGGCAATGCCAGCATCCGCTTGAACTGGGTAGGGACCATGTGAGTATTAGTTACCCGATACCGCTGCACCTTTTCCAGGTTCGTGGCCGGATCCCATTTATCCATGTAGATGAGCGTCTGGCCCATGTGCAGCGCGGCGCTGCCAAATTGAGTCACTGCCGTGTGGTAATTCGGCGAGGTAACGAGGTGAACATTGGGTTCGCCGGCAGTTATGCCGAACAGCTGCAGCAGGAAAGTCATCAACTCGCCGAGGTCATCTGGCGCTAAGCCAGACAGTTCCCGCCGCACGCCTTTCGGCCGACCCGTGGTCCCAGACGTATAGTGCATGGTGACGCCGCCGGTGCGGTCCCCAGGACGGGAATCGGGCTGGCCAGAACGCAGGTCCGCGACAGGCAGAAAGCCGGGCAGCTCGCCGTAACTGAAGCGCGTGCCCGCAGGAAGCTGAGCTTCTTCAGCGGCCTTAACGGCTTGCGCAGCGTATCTCGAGTCCGCAAAAAACGCCTTCGCTTCACAGTCACGCAGGATGTAAGCGACCTCAGGCCCGGTGTAGTGCCAGTTGACCGGGGTGAAATACCAGCCCGCCTGCATGGCCGCGAGGTACACCTCGAGGGCGCCGACACCATTGGGAAGCAGGCTGGCGATTCCATCCCCCGGCCGCAGACCGCGTTCGCGCAGGGCGTGGGTGAGCCGGTTGACCCGGGCGAGCACATCACCCGCAGCGTGTTCGGTGCCGTCCGGGTCGATCGCCGCGATCCAGTCCGGCTGGTCGCGCGCCAGCCGCCAGAAGCCCAGCGACCCCATCCACTCACCTTCCTCGTGTCAGCAGCGGTGACGAACGGCTCCCGTGCGTAAGTAGATCACGTTCTCGTTTCTGGTCACAAGAGACCTCGGCATCGCGAGTATTAACTAGAATCTGTTCTCAAAACTCATATTGAGGAGGCTAGCGCGACCATGACGGAACGGCTGCCCATCAGCACGTCCCATTGTGACGTGGAGCAGGAAGGGCCCGTTGTCCTTGTCACGTTGAACCGGCCTGCCGCGAAGAACGCGCTCAGCACCGACATGCTGGTCGGCATGGCCGATGCGTTCGCCTACATCGACACGGCACCGCAGGTGCGGGCCGGAATCCTGACCGGAGCTGGCGGGGAGTTCTGCGCCGGAGCCGACCTCAAGGCACTCGGCTCCTCCGCAAGCGGCAGCGGCGACGGCGAGCAGGTGCGCAGGCGGGCCGCCGAAATCGAGAACTACCACTGGAAGGGCCTGTTGCGCGAAGCCAGGCCGCGTAAGCCCCTGGTGTGCGCGGTGGAAGGTCACGCCGTGGCGGGCGGCACCGAACTGCTGCTCGGCACCGACATAAGGGTGGCGGGCGCCAGCGCCACCTTCGGGGTGTTCGAGGCCAGGCGCGCGCTGTTTCCCATGGGCGGCGCTGCGATGAGGCTCGCCCGCCAGATCCCCTACACGCACGCAATGGACCTGCTGCTCACCGGGCGGGCTGTCACCGCTGCAGAGGCGCTCGCGATGGGGCTGATCACTCGCGTCGTGGCAGATGGCTCTGCACTCGCCGTGGCACGAGAGATCACCGCCCAGATCGTGGCGTGTGGGCCGCTAGCGGTCCAGGCCATCCTGCGCTGCTATCGGGAAACCGAGGGCATGCCAGAGGAAGAGGCGCTCAAGATATCGGATGCCATCGGCTGGCCGGTCATCGCCTCGCAGGACGCCAAGGAAGGCGCGCGCGCCTTCGCGGAGAAGCGGCCTGGCGTGTACCACGGCCGCTGACGTCATCAGTGTGGCGCCAACCCTTGATCCTGCGGCTCGTATCCCTCCTCATCGACAGGCTCGCTTTCCGCACGACGGCCCAGGACACTCATCGCAATGCCCACCGCGAGCAGTACGAGTCCGGTAATCAGCAGAATTAGCGGCAAGGTCGAAGATATCAGCGTAATCTTGTTATGACCCTTGCGATCGTTGTCAGCGAAGCTCTTTATGCTCTGCGGAGTGAATTTAAGGTCAGCACTAAATAGCACCAGGCGCGTGACGCCGCTCGTGTCCCGCAAGGTGAGGGTCTGGTTTTGCTCAACGTTGACGGGCCCGCCCGTCAACGGATCCACCCAGAATGTGTTGGTCGCCTCGTAGTACTCGGGAAGGGTGACGGAGGGCTGGCCCTTCATGCCGACAAGCGAGCCGGGCAGTGTCTGCGTGCCTGCCTGAGTAGGCGAGACGTGTTCAACGTAACGGTAGGTCTGTATGCCGTCGACCGTGGCGGTGCCCGCGTAGGTCGCGGGCATTGCCCTGGCCAACGTGGTGTCGAACAGCGGATAAGTTTTCTTCTCCGCCCCAAGTGGCCATACAAAGCCCTGTCCCGCCAGGTGGACCTTAGCTGGCAAGTGGACCGCCCCATTGGTCAGGCTTGCTCCGCAGCAATTGTTGAACACTCCGGTTCGCCGGTCGAATGGTCCCCGTAGCTTGGTATAGTTGAAATCCGCCTTGTTCGTATCGTCCCGCACGGCGGTAAATTCATCCCAGACGGCGGTGCTGCCATTGCTGGCCGCCACATCGCCACGGAGGGTACTCGTCGCTGTCACAGAGACGCCGGTAAGCACCTGCAATTTCGCCGCGCTGAAGTAGCTTGCGTTGTCGGCATGCAGAGTAGCGATCTGGTATTCATCGAGCGGAAACTTGATCACTTGGCCAGGCACGTAGAACCGCAGCAGCACAGCCAACACGACGAAGAAGGCCCCCAGCCCAGCAAGTATTAAGCCAACGATTCGGCGCACTCGTCCCTCCTGGCTTTGCAAGGCCGACACAGCGGCTTAGTGTTATGGCGCTACCTCGTTACACGCATTTGCGGCCCACCACGACCAGCCGCCACGGCGATGATGGCAGGTCACAGGACGCATCACCTCGACCTCCATCGCCTGGGCCCGCTGCACCAAAACATAAGGTCGCTACGGCGAGCGGGACGTGCCACAAGACTAGAACGTGATCCACGTCACAGGCGAGAAGGTATACCGAATAGTAACTTTTCTCCCACCTGCCGCAGGAGTCCTCGCGTATCTGCTCGCTCCGCGGCGGCGTGGCAGATCTGCCGGACACTCCCTTACCTTGCACTGGTCCTGGCCGGTTGGCATGACGGGCAGGACGAGCCAAGGACGGGCCAAGGACGGGCCCGCCTGTCCTGGCCAGTCCCAGGCAAGGCCAATCACCGAACCTTCACTGTGGTCGCTGAACCGCGACCGACGCGGTCCTTCACATTGACCGGCACGATACGGACCTGATAAGTGCTGCCTCGGTTAAGACCCGAGAGAGTGGTTCCCGGTGTGTGCAGTGTTCGCACGAGAACGTACGGCGCACCACCCAATAGGCGCATGTAGACGCGGTACCGAACGCCGAGTCCCGCAGTCGGCCATTCCAGCCAGACCGACCCGCCCGATTGCTGGGCGGCGACATCGGCCACCGCGGGAACCGGCGGGCAGCCGCCCGGATAGGCCCAGGCGTTGAACCATTTCGATCCGTTCTGGCTGACGATCGCGGAATATGCGGAAGGACCGGCTGTCACACGGTAGCGGCTGGCAGTACCCGGCGCCGCACCACTGAACGCGGCCCGGGGTACAGCGATGAAGCGAGGCTGGGTGATCGTGTTGGTGAAGGCCGACAGGGGGAGACATCCAGCGGTGACCGCCACCGAGTTGACGTTGTAGCTGATCACCAGGGCGCGCCGGGTGGAGAGCGCGGGCTCGGCCCGCGCTTCGTACATGATTCTGTAGTCGTGCGCCGCGTCGAGCCCGACGTCGGGCGACCGGTACACCAGGACTCCCGCGGCCGCGTCAAACGGACCCCAGGGGGTTGGCGCCGGGTAGGCGTCGATGTCCGGGTTGCCAGCCTGCACGGCCTGCTCGATCAGCCAATACCGCCCCGCCATGGGGACAACGCTGAACCCGGTCGCGAAGCTGGGCCCCGTTCCGGGCTGCTCGATCGGCCGCGCATCCGCCTGCCTCGGCGCCCATGTACCGCTGCCCGCGTAGAAACGCCACGCTGTCATGTCGGTCAGCCGCGACGCGGCCACCCGCGCCACATAGGCCTGTCTCGTATTTCCCTCGGCGGGATCGGCGCTCTGCCAGCCGTAGACGTAGACGGTGCTGCCCAACCGCAGCAGCGCGGCTCCCCAGATGATGGGAGTGCCGCCCTCCGGTGGCGTGTAGCTGGGCAGCAGCGTAATCCGAGGTCGCGCCACGCCGCCGTACGCGGGCCCGCGGCCGACGCGGGCAAGCTGGCCCGTGGTGAAGCGGGCGATCGCAGTTCCTTTTGGGATGAATGGTGGCGGCCCGGCCAGGTACCTGTTGTAAAACTTCACGATGGTCCGGCCAACCCGGATGCCGTCCGCGTCCCAGTAGCGCTGATGAGCAGGCCCCGGGCTGCCTACTGCTGACACCACCGAGGCGGCGGAACCGTGCGCCCCAGGACGAGCACAGGCGCCGCCCCCCGTCAGCGTTACGAACCTGCTGCGCCGACCCGTCGTGGTCTGCACCACCACTAAGTTATGCACAAACCCGCTCATGTGGGAGAAGCCGAAGCCCGGTCCAGCCGGCCCGAGGTAGCTATCCGAGAAGAACCAGGCAGTCTGCGACCTGCTCAGCCGCACGGCGGACACGCCATCACCGCCGGCCCAGTCGGCGCAGGTTGACCGATCAGAGTAGGCCTGCCACTGCGCGTCAAGCGCCGCTGGCGATGGCTCGCCCGCCGGAGCGGGCTCGACCGCCACCGGAGCGGACGAACGCGTGCTGGCATGATGCCCGCCGCCGCGGACGGCAGCCAGTCCCGCGAGCGTTACGCCAAATCCAGCAATCAGGCCGCACACAACAAGGCCAGCCTCCAGCCACCGAGCCCAGCCCGCCTTCCCGTGAGCATCCTTCCTAACCACCCGGCTGGCGGCCAGATCTGGGCGAAGTCCCACGGAACGGACCGTACCAGGACAGTCCGGCTTGGGTCTGTATGGCATGCCAACATTGGGTGCGGACGCAACGCTCTGTCAAAAGGACTCATCGTGAGCATTGCTGCGGAGGGATCACGATTCCGCGCGGACCTGGCGCGTTCCGTCCGCCTGCTACGAGCATTCCGCACCGAGCAGGAAGACACCGCCAGGTACTACACGCTGCTGGCCGATGACACTGTGGGCCAGCTTGGCCAGTACACGAGCCTGCGCGGCAGCCTGGTGCTCGATGTCGGGGGCGGTCCCGGATTCTTCGTCAACGCGCTGCGCGCCGCGGGTGCCCGCGCGTTCTGCGTGGATGCTGACGCCGGGGAACTCGCCGGGCGGGGCACCACGGAGCCCGGCAGCGTGCTGGGCAGCGCGCTCGATCTTCCTGTCAGATCCGGGCAGGTGGATGTGAGTTTCTCATCCAACGTCTTGGAGCACGTCCCTGACCCGCACCGGATGCTGGCGGAGATGATACGGGTGACGCGCCCGGGTGGCGTCGTCTTCTGCGCGTTTACGAACTGGCTTTCCCCGTGGGGAGGTCATGAGACCTCCCCCTGGCACTACCTCGGCGGCGAGCGGGCGGCGCAGCGATATCAGCGCCGTTACGGCAAGCCGCCGAAAAACCGGTACGGTAACGGCCTTTACCCGGTATCGGTCGTGCAGGCGCTGCGATGGGCCAGGTCGAGCAGGGATGCCCAGCTTCTGGACGCGGTGCCACGTTATCTGCCCGGGTGGAGCAGGCCCCTGCTCCGTGTTCCCGGTGCCCGTGAGGTCCTTACCTGGAACTTGCTCGTGGTCCTGAAGCGACGGTGATCCTGGGTTCGCGCCGTCGGCGGGCCATTGCCCGGCGGGATTGCTCGCGGCCCGTGGGCGTGGCCACAGCCGAACCCGTCTTGTTGACCGGCGCAAACGGGATATGTTCCGTTAAGGGGTATCGTGAGCCGTTCAGGAGCGAGCGGAACGCATCGCGAAGTCGAGCGAAGTGCCATGGAGCCTGACTCGTGACGTCGAGGCCAAGCCCTCATAATCAGCCACGTCGCTGGCAGCAGGAAAGCGCGTCCGCGCAACGGGACCTTCCTATGGTCTCCGGCCACCAGGACGCGCTCGACGGGCTCCGCGCGATCGCCGCCTTCGCCGTGCTCGTGGTCCACGTCGGCGGGCGAACGGGTTACGCCTACACCGGAACGCCCGCGTCGTGGGTCGTATCACGCGGCGACATCGGCGTACCGATTTTCTTCACCCTTTCCGGCCTTCTGCTCTACCGCCCGTGGGCCCGCGCCGTAATCCTGGGCAACAAGACCCCGAGGGCCGCTCCCTACCTCTGGCGCCGGGCGCTGCGCATATTGCCGGTGTACTGGGCAGTTGTTCTGATCGCGCTGCTGACACTCAACCGAACCCACGTCGGCTCGCCGTGGACGTGGATACAGTACGTCTTCCTGCTCCAGAACTACGATCCGCATCCGTGGTGGGTGGGCACCGGCGCGCCGGGACTTGCCCAGACGTGGACACTTTCCGTCGAGATGTCCTTCTACCTGGCGCTCCCGCTGTTTGCCGCCGGCCTCAGCTGGTTCGCCAGCCGCGCCGGCCCGGACCCCGACCAGCGGGCGAGGCGACTGCTCACCGGGATCGCGGCGCTGGCGGCGTCGTCCTATGCCTTTATCCTCGTGGTGTTCTTTCCAAGGCCACAGTTTTGGCTCGGGGATACCCTCCCCCGTCTCACAACCTGGTTCGCAGCAGGCATGGCCATCGCGGTCATCACCGTATGGGCGCGGGCCGAGCGGGGCCATGACGGCCCGGTGCGCCAGTTCTGCCGGACGGTAGGGTACTCGTCCGGTGCGTGCTGGCTAATCGCGGGCCTCGTCTTCGCCATCGCCTGCACACCCCTGACAGGCGACGAGTCTCTCGGAATACCTGGCGTGTGGAGCACCGAGATACGGACTGCGCTCTACACCATCGTCGGGGCCGTGGTCGTCGCGTCTGCGGCCTTCCAGCCACCCCAGGAGACCCGCGTCAACAAGCTGTTCGGGAATCGTGTCATGCGCTTTCTGGGAAAGATTTCCTATGGCATCTTCGTCTGGCAATTTCTAGTCATATACGCGTTCTTTAACATAACGCACCTGAAGGATGTTTTCCACCGTGGGACCTACTCCACGATTGAGGTAATCGGGATTCTCATCGCCGTTGCGCTTCTTACCATTGCGGTGTCGATAGCCGGCTATTACTACATAGAGCGCCCCGCCCAGCGTCTCTACCGGATTGTCCAACAACCGCCGCGGGACCGGCCAACACGGGGCGTGGCCCCAGGTGACACGGTAGCGGTGATGACGGAGCGTTTGGCGCCCGGCGCCGCCATGGCGCAACCGGACCGCGGCCCAACGTCTGGCTTACCGTGACGCACGTGACGCTGTTCGAGCTGGATCGCAAGCAGATCGCCGTCGTCAATTGGCGCGACCCGTGGCATCCCGACGCCGGAGGAGCCGAGCGTTACGCCTGGGAGATGGCGAGCCGACTGGTGCGTCGCGGTGCGCGAGTCTGCTTCATTACCAGCCGGGCACCTGGCCAGCGGCGGCGGGACAGGCGGGACGGCGTCGAGGTGGTCCGCATGGGCGGACGCTTCTCGACTTACCCGTTAGTCCTGTTGTGGATGCTGGTCCACCGGCACTCATTCGACGCGGTAGCGGATTGCCAGAACGGCATTCCATTCTTCACACCCTGGGTGCTGCCCCGCCACGTCCCCGTGTTCTGCGTCGTGCACCACGTGCACGACCGCCAGTTCGGCGTCCACTTTCCCGCCTGGCTGGCGTGGATCGGGCGGCTGCTGGAAGGGCCGGTCGCCGGCTGGACCTACCGGCGCCACGCGTGCATCGCCGTCTCGCTCTCCACACGGCACGCGATGCGGGAAAGGCTGCACTGGACCGGACCCGTCTACCTCGTTCCGAATGGGATCGCCCAGGTACCTTACACGCCAGTCCCGCCAGTGGGGCAGGTGTCGCTGACGTGGGTCGGCAGGCTCGTCGCCCACAAGCGAGCGATCCGGATACTTGACGTGGCAGCGAGGCTGGCCGACCGGGGGATCGCGATTCACGTGATTGGGCGCGGACCCGAGACGGGCCCGCTCGCCGAGCAGGCCGCGGCGCGGGGGCTGGCCGACGTCGTGCACCTGCACGGCTACCTGCCCGAGCACGAGAAGGCCGCGCTCGTCGCGGGCTCGGTGCTCCATCTGAACACCTCACAGGGCGAAGGGTGGGGCCTTTGCGTCCTCGAGGCCGCCGCGCTCGGGGTTCCTACCGTCGCGTACGACGTGGACGGCCTTCGCGACGCTGTCCGTGACGGCGAGACTGGGTGGCTCGCGGGTAGCGGTGACGCGATCGAGGACGTCGTCGAACAGGCGCTCAAGGAGCTGGCCGACCCCGCGCGCCGCGTCAGCATCCAGGCTGCGTGCCGCCGCTGGGCGGCGTGTTTCGGCTGGGACCGCAGCGCGGAACGCTTCGCGATCCTGCTCTCGGCCGCGATCCAGTGCGGCAGCTCGCGGGGCAGTCGTGCTGGCGCCCGCCTTGTTCGCTACCGCGAGGCCGGCACCAGCCAGTCCGTCATCGCTGAAGGGCCGGTTCGAGACGTACTCCGTGAGCGGGCCAGCGGGGCGGTGGAACTCCGCGACGCGACAAACACTGAGCGCCTGCTGGGGCACGAGCTCGATCAGGCGGGCCGACGACCGTGACGTTGGTGACCAAGCTAGCCAGCCGGGGTCTCAGCGGGCCGATCCGGCCCGTCACCCAATGGCTCCTCGAGCCGAGCGAGGCCTCACCCGCCGCAAGACGGCCGGCTGGCTTGGACGAGCGCCTGCGGCGCTCGATATGGATGGTCGTTTGCTGCCTGCTCCTCACCGTGCTCGCCTTTCTCACGCGGCCGGGCCGGGTTATCGCCGACACCAAACTGGATCTGGCGATCAATACTCGCGGGTTTCTCGGCCGAGCGCTTCACCTGTGGGACCCCGCCCAGTTTGGGCAGCTCCAGGACCAGGCAACCGGCTATCTGTTCCCGATGGGACCCTTCTTCTGGCTGGGGCACTTGATAGCCCTGCAGCCGTGGGTGATCCAGCGATTGTGGCTGGCAGCAGTCCTGATCGCCGCCTTCTCCGGCATGACCCGCGTGGCGGCGCGCCTCGGGGTCGGCACGCCAATGACGCAAATCGTCGCTGGCCTCGGATATGCCATGTGCCCCCGTGGCCTCGGCCTGCTTGGCCAGCTTTCCTCGGAATTCCTGCCGGCAGCGATGCTGCCATGGATCCTGCTGCCACTGATTACCGCCATGCAGGGAGGCAGGCGAGCGCGAGCGGCACTCAGGTCCGGAGTCGCCGTGAGCCTAGCCAGCGGGCTGAACGCGACGGCCACCTTCGCCGTCCTGGTTCCGCCGCTGATTTATCTGCTCGTCGGCCGCACCTCGGCTGCGCGGTGGCGGATCGCCGGGTGGTGGATAGCGGCCGTCACGCTTGCGTCGGTGTGGTGGCTGGTGCCACTGGTTCTGCTGGACAAGTACGGATTCTCATTCCTGCCGTACACGGAAAGCGCCTCGGTCACCACCGCGGTGACGAGCCTCACCAACACGTTCCGCGGTACCGAGGATTGGGTCAACTACGTCATCGTCCATGGCCAGCCATGGTGGCCGGTCGGTTACGCGCTGACCGTACAGGTTCCGCTGATCCTGTTCACCGGGCTGGTCGCTGGCCTTGGCCTAGCTGGTCTCGTCCGCAGAAGGCTCCCCGAGCGCCGATTCCTGCTCTGGACGCTACTCGTCGGCGTGCTGCTCATCACCGCGGGCTATGTAAGCCGCCTTGGCAACCCACTGGCCGAACCTATCCGCCACATCATCGACGGCCCCCTCGCACCGGTGCGCAACGTGCGCAAGTTCGATCCGCTAGTCCGGCTTCCCATAGCGGTAGGTCTGGCCCACATGCTGGCGCCACTTCGCTTCCCCCGGCTCCGGACGGCGGTCAGCGCGCTCACGGCCTTGGCCATAGCAGGCGTTGCCCTGCCTGCCTTCACGAACGGGCTCTCATCCTCAGGCGACTTCCAGCAGATCCCCACGTATTGGCGGACCGCCACGCGGTGGCTGAACCAGCATGCCGGAAGTCAGGCGGTACTTGTCGTTCCCGGCACACGGTTCGGCGAGTACACGTGGGGACGGCCGCTGGACGATGTGATGCAGCCCCTGTCGACGGCTCGCTGGGCGTCCCGCTCGGTCGTACCCGGGGGCTCCGTCGGTCTCACACGGCTGCTCGATGCCATCGATGAGCGCCTTACCGAGGGCGAAGGATCCCCCGGCCTCGCGCAGCTGCTGGCCAGGCTGGGTGTGCGGTACGTGCTCGTGCGCAACGACCTCATCAGGTCAGACCTGGATGGTGCGTGGCCCTCACGCGTGCTGCAGGCCATGAACTCCTCGCCGGGGCTGCGCCTCGCCGCCACCTTCTGGGACCAGTCTCATCCGTTCTCGGGATCCGTGGGAGCGAGCGATGCCACGACCACCTTCGACCCGCCGTACCGGCCATTGCTGGTCTATCAGGTCACAGACGCCCAGGACATCGCAACCGTGGTACCCGCGAGCCGGCAGCTGCGCGTCTATGGAGCCCCGGAGACGCTCCTTACGCTGGCCGATGACGGCTTACTGCCAGCAGACCGCCCCGTCCTGCTTAACTCCGATGCGAGTTCGGTCCGCGCCAGCCAGTCCGTCGTCTCGGACGCGTTGCGGCGCCGCGTCGTCGGATTCGGCGATCCGCGTATCGCCCGTTCCGAGACCCTGACCGCGAGCGAGCCGGCCAGGACCTTTTATGCCGCGGACGATTACCTGGAACCCGGCTGGCAGCGTTACCTGGCGGTCGCTCAATTCCAGGGCGTCAAGAACGTGACAGCATCCTCGTCAGCCTCCGATATCGGCGGCATACCCGCACAGGATGCGACGGGCTACCTTCCGTACGCGGCGATGGATAACGACACGCGCACCGCCTGGAAATCCGGCAGCTGGGACGGGCCGATTGGCCAGTGGATCCGCATCGCGTTCCAGCACCAGGTACGCCCATTGACGATCAAGGCTGGATTCGTCGCTGATCGGGTAATCGGGCCACCCGTGACCAGGGTGGCGGTGCAGACCGCCGCGGGCCAGGTCGTCCAGTCGGTCAGGCGGACCGATGTGCCGCAGGCGCTGCGGGTACCGGCCGGGACGACGACGTGGCTGCGCATCAAGGTTGTCGGCCTCGCATACCCGCCACATCCGAGGCTCGGCTCTCAGGTAGCGATTTCGGAGATAGCCATTCCAGGGGTTTCGGCGAGCCGGACGATCCGGGTTCCCGTCATCACCGCGGCCGGCGGGCAGGACCCGACGGCCTTCGTGATGGCACGCGCGGAGATTCCGGCATCGGGCTGCATGCGAACGACGCCGCGGTGGGTGTGCTCGGGGCAACTCACCCGGCCCGTGGAGGAAGAGTTCGGTTTCAATCACACCTTCGTCACACACGCGCCTCAGCGGGCTCAGCTGTACGGAACCGCGACCCTCACCAACCCGGACCTGCTTGAGGGGTATGCGCGCGTCAGCGCGGCTGCGCCGGTCGTGACGGCAAGCTCGGAGTCAATGACGGCCCCGCAACAGCTCCCCCGGGCGGCATTCGACGGCGACCCTTCGACCACCTGGATTGCCAAGCCGAACGACCGGGACCCCGTGCTGACGATCTCTTGGACACCGCGCCGCACCATCAGGCACGTGACCATCTCACGGCCGCCGGGAGCGGCTCCGCCGACAAAAGTCCTTGTCACAGGCTCCGCTCCCGGCCAGCTCGGCGGTGGCTGGATCGTCGGGAAGAAGGCGACCATCACGTTCCCCGCCATGCGCACGCATCGCGTCACGGTGACGTTCTCACCGTTGCAGGCGCCGCTCGAGATCACCGATGTGACGATCCCTGGCGTCCAGCCGCTCACGGATCCCGGGCAGGCACCCTTCGCACTCCCCTGCGGCTCCGGTCCGCAGATCAAGCTCAACGGCGCACCGCTCGCCACGGCCGTGTCGGGTACTTACGCCGAGCTCCTCACTGGCCAGCCGGTGCGCTTCGCCGTGTGTGGACGCGTCAGCGAAGCCGCAGGCGCCAATCAGCTATCCGAACGCGGCACGGACGCATTTCAGGTCGACACCGCCGTGGTGGACCGTCGGGGATCCGGGTCACTCGCGGCCCATTCGATCACCTACCAGTCCGCCGGGCCTGCCTCGGGCGCCCAGCCCATGGCCCGGCACCGGGGAGCGTCAGCCTTGCTGGCGGCACCTCCCACGGCGGACGGGCCGAGGATGCCCTACGACTCCGCCGTCAGCGTGGAACGTTGGACCACCTCGGACCGGATCTTGCTTGTCGCCGCGAGTCATCCGTCGTATCTGGAGGTTAACGAGAACTTCAACGCTGGCTGGCAGGCACGCATTGGCACGACCGTGCTGAAGCCGGTCAGAGTCGACGGCTGGAAGCAAGCATGGATCATCCCCGGCGGAACATATGCTGAGGTCCGCCTCCGGTATCTGCCTAATTCCACGTACCGTCTCGCCCTGTTCGGCGGTTTCGCATCGATGGCGGTTCTCCTCCTGCTAGCGCTGGCACTGGCGCGGCCCGAGGGACTGCTACCTCTTCCCGCGCCGCCTGGGCGCTCCTACCGACGCCTTTCCGGTGCCACACGCCAGCTCTGCACACTGCCACTCTGCGCGGCAGCGGGGCTCTGGATAGGCGGATACCCCGGAATGATCGCGCTCCCGATTGCGACGGTGGGCTTCCTCGCGGCTCTTGGCCGCGGGCCGACGGCGCGAATGGCGGGACGGGCGTCGCGACCTTGGGTTGTGTGCGCGCTCATGGTGACGGCGTCCGCCTGTGCCGCAGCGGGCCAGCACCTGCGCATGGCCGAGTATCAGGGCCCAGCGCTTGACCTGCTCTGGAGCGCGATCCCGCAGACGCTCTGCATGGTAATCGTCGCTCGCCTGATTGCGGACCTTGCCCGGGGTGAGCCCGAGGGCGCGGCGGGCGCGGCGGGCACGGCGGCTGCCGCGGCCGACGGGCGGCGCGTACTGCCCGCTCAGCATGGCATCGCGCACGAGGGTACCGGCCTAGGCCGTGTCTCGCAGATCTTTGGCGGCGCGGATCGGCGCCCAGACGACGACCGGCGGCGTTGTCGTCGTCGCCGATAGGCCCACTATCGGCTCCTCCTCCGCCTGGCCGGATCGCCGCCTGGCCACCGCCCGCATCCACCAAGATCTACGAGACACGGCCTATTACTACTTTTGAGTAATGAGTGTTTGCTCTTTTTGGCAATCAATCTAGTCTGTCGCGCATAGCACGCTTTAGCGTGATCCCTGTCCGCCCGCTTGCACGCTGCGGACCTCCGGTTCCGCGGCTGGCGGCGATTGCTGCCGAAGGAGGAGGTGCGATGGTTCGCTTGCTTGTCGCGATAGCGATCGGCGCCATGCTTGCCGCCGGGGCTAGTTTCCTGGTCTCGAGCGTCAGCGGGGCACCCAAGCCAGTTAACCAGCAGCTGTACAACTACGGTTCGCGGTAAGCCGGGCTGGGCGGCGTGATGAGGCATCTGCAACCGGGGGATCAAGGCAACGGTCCCCCGGTTTTACTTGAGATCGTCGTTCCCGCCTACAACGAGGCTGGCCGGCTTCCGGCCGGGTTAAGTTTGCTCACCACCAAGGCGGCGGCGCTCCCGGTCAGCACGTCAATTCTTGTCGTTGACAACGCGAGCACCGACAACACCTCTGACATCGTCCGTAACTGGCCCCGGGAGCCCGTTCCCGTGCGGCTGCTGCACTGTGCGCGGCGCGGCAAGGGCGCGGCCGTGCGCGCGGGCCTGCTCGCCACCCGCGCTCCATTCATCGGCTTTTGCGACGCGGACATGGCGACCGACCTGTGCGCGTTAGACCTTGTTATCAGCCTGCTGGCCACCGGACACCGGGCCATTATCGGCTCCCGAGCACACCGTTGGTCAGTCGTCGAGGCACGGCACAGTGCCTTCCGCACCGCCGGAGCGGCTGTGTTTCGCCGCCTCGCACGAACGATCGTTGCGGACGCCACGGACACCCAGTGCGGGTTCAAGTTCTTTTCCGGCCCGCTCGCCCGAGCCGCGGCGACGCGGATGCGCGCCGCCGGGTTCGCCTTCGACGTCGAGCTGGTCGCCAGGTGCATCCAGCTCGGCGCCAGGGTGACAGAGATCCCGGTGGCGTGGCGGGATGTCCCAGGGTCCACTTTCCGTGTGCAGCGTCATGGCGCGAGCGCATTGCGCGAGATCGCGTCGATATGGCTGAACCTCAAACTGAGTGATCGCCAACCAGGCGGCGGTCACGTGCCGCTGCAGATTCCACTGGCCCGGGCCAGCGACGGAATCCAGGTAGCACTTGATCCCGTCCTCGAGCCAGCCCCGATGGCCACAGCCCGCCAGTCATGATCGGCCCCCAGCGGTCGGGCTGGTACTCGAAAAGCGGGCAATCCCATCGTGCCTGGTTGGCCTGTTTGCGGCCGACCGGAATCCTGGTCGCGGGTCTGGTGCTCGTACTGCTGCCGCAACAGGCAGCCGCACGGCGGCCGCAAACGCGAGCCGGCCACGATGCGCCGACGGCACGACTATCGCGCCAAGCACTGACAGTGGACCAGAATTAGTTATCCATGCCGCGGTGCGGCGGGAATCGGCACGACGAATGGTCCGGGCTGAAACACACCTATTGTGACTGAGCCGATACAGGCGCCCCGGCCGGGCGTGAGCTTTTTGATGCGCACGCTCGAACCGGAGCCCTGAACTTGCAGGTAGACGTTGGTGAGGTTGCTGCGGGGCAACGTTACGACGCTGGTGTGGCCAGCGAAAAAGACGTCCACGATGATATCGCGATTGGCGTAGTAGCCAATCTGCATGGTCGACTTACGGGGCGGGACGGTACGGCTGAGGGGGAGCTTCACACCTCGTACCGTCGGGGAATGACATTCCTGAGGCCGCAGGGAGGTTGGGCCAACGACGACCGCCTGCTCCAGCCGGCCGAGGGTGTCGAAGATCATAATCTTGGGGATTTTCCCCTCCGGCCGCGAGGTCCAGATGATTTTCTTGTGCAGTTTGCGGAGCAGCGGGTCAAAAATCCGCGACTCGTAACTGTAGCCCCCGCTGCCCGCTAGTACCGGATTGAGGATCGTGGCCGGGACGACCTGATTGAGAATGACAGTTCGCTGCGGCATTGCTTTTAGTGCCGCGTTCGCCGTGGCGATATAGGACCGAGCCACGTTCGCCCGTAGCCCTTCGAGGAAGCCGTTCACCGACCAGATCGAGCCGAGCAGGAAGACGCCAAGAGCGGCCCCGGTGACGGCAGGCAGGAGCCGGTTGTCAGGCAGTACGGCGCGGTGCGCATCCCGTTCGCCCAGCAAGGGAAGGAAGGCCAGAGCCAGACAGATCGCGAGGACGGGAACCGCGTCCGCTACGTAACGCGTCTGCAGGCCGAGCAGCCTGCCGGTCAATCCGATGCGGCCCGCCGCGACGGGGATGACGTCGGCGACGATGAGCCAGCCGAACAGGATTGCCCAGGCGCGCCAGGCGTGCCGCCGGAACCAGAGGCTCGCCCCGATGACGACGACAGCCGCCGCCCAGGCCGCCACCATCAGGCCGGTGGGAGCATCCGCGAAGGGCTCCGGGGCGGCGCCGAAGGTCGCCCACCCCCATGGCCCGCCGAACGCACCAGGCACGAAGGTCTTTGTGACCAGATCAAGCCCGAAGTACGAGAGATCGGACGGGGCGTGCGGCACACGCGGGGTGACGGACGAGGTGTGCAGCCTTGAGATGTAAACGGCGACCTGGATCGCCAGTAGCGCCGTGTAGATCGCCCACGCCGGCCAGTACCGCCGGATGGTTTTCAGCATGGTTTTCCGCCAGCCGCCCTCGACGAGAAAGGCGGAGGTCAGCGCGAACAACAACAGCGGTACAGCACCGCCCTTGAGGTAGAACGCCATGCCGAAGAGCGTCCAGAACCCGGCCGCGATCGCGTGCCTGGCCCGCCCGCCCCGCACGTACCTGACGTGCGCGTCGACGGCCATGGGAATGGCGATCTGAAGCGGGATGGCGCTGATCCCCGCCGCGAACCACGCCATATTCGCGATGGTCAGCGGCGTGAACAGGCACACTGCGAGTGGGAAAAGGATTATCGGCCGGTCGCCGACCAGTGTGCGCAAAGCGCGCAGCATGGCGAGCCCGGCAAGCGTCTGGAGCACGAGCATGGTTCCGCCAAACAGCCCCCAGTCGTAGGTGGAGACGCGGACTAGAATCCACACCACGAGCCAGCTGCCGGGGGTGAGCTGTCCTGCTCCGATACGAAACAGGTAACCGAGGCTGAGATGGTGGTCCAGCCCCCGGGCGGTGAACTCGAAGTCGTCCTGCTGGAAGTACGAATGCGCCAGCACGTTCGCCTTCCACAGGACCTGGATGGCGATGATCAGGATCGCGCCGAGCGTGACGCGGTTGCGGTAGATGGTTTCGCGGAATCCCTCCCAGCCCAAGCCGGGCTGGCGGTCGCCCTGCCCCGCCTGGCTGCCCGCCGGGCTACGCGACTCGATTCCCGCCAAGACGATCCCACATCCTGCCGACAGACCCGTTGGCTCGCCTAGCCCGGGCACACGCTCGAAATAGCGTAGTGCGGAGCGTTACATCACGAAACCGGACCAACGCAATCCTTAGCGCACGCGCAGTCGCCAGCCCGACCCTTGAGGTTGTGTGCGGAGCAACGGCGGTGCGGATCGAGCGCCGTAAGCCGATACACGACGACGTCCGGTCCGGCGAATACGACCGCTGCCCCGGCAAGCCGCCGGGCGAGCGCGCTCGGCGGCCGAATCGATCCGCCGCGGGTGGCAGGACCATCGAGGCCTGCGTCCACAATCACGTACCGCACACCGGCCGCGCGCAGCGGGTCGGTGAGCGGCTCCGCCGATGTGATCAGCCCAGCGAGCCGGCGCGCGCCGGTGTCCTCCGCGGGCACCACCAGATCGCTCACCTGCACCGCGTCGTTCCAGATCACGGTGCGCGAGAGCAGCCGTGGCCATGGGTCGAGCATCGCCTCACCGTGATTCCACCCGTACCGCCGGTACGCGGCCCACGGCAGCACGAGCGCGCTGCCCGACGACGGGCCGGCCTCGATGACGGCGCGTGCCCGCAGCCAATCCGCCGGGTACTGCGCGGGCCGCAGCCGCCCGGCCGCGCCCCAGGTGAGCCCGGGGAGCAGCAGCACGGGGACGAGCACGCCCGCGACCGCGAGCACAATGGCCAGGGGATCCCTGCCGCTCACACGGCTGCTGCCTTCTTTATTTATCCCGAACGGCTGCCGCGCCGTGGCACACCATGCCGCAAGCGAACCGATTCCAGTGGCCTCCGCCAGCGCCAACGGCGCCACGAACTGCTGGCCGTCGCGCAGCACCGCGAAACCGGGCCACAGCCCGATCAGGCCGCGCAGCATCTCACGGCCTGGCGTGGTAACCCCGATCAAAGCGAGGCCGAGGCCAGCGAGCGCCGCAATACCAAGAGCCGGCCAGCGCCGATCGTGGCGGCACCGGGTCACGTAGCCGATCACGCCGACCGCCGCCAGCGCCAGCCATAGCGCGGATACGGCGCCGCCGTATCCGTTGGGCACGGTTTCGGCGTTCCATGTGCCACCAAGCATCACCACGCTGCCAAGCGACCCGAACGGCGTGTCGGCGCGCGCCGCGAACGCATCCACGCCGGATGGCGATGTGTGCGGCGGGCGCGCCAGCGACGGGATCAGCCACGGCAGGCTGAGCAGGCCGAGCAGAAGCAGCATGGTCACGACCGCGTTCGCGCGCCGGAATCGCCGCGCCGGCGCCGGGCCGTTGTCCTGCCCTTCGTGGGGTTGGCCTGGCGCGGCCGGTTTCCCCGCCGCCGGGACCTGGGCCGCGGCGGGCACGGCGACAAGCGCTGACACGCTCATCGCCGCGAAGCCGCCGGTCGCAGCCGGCACCAGCGCAAGGCACAGCCGTGCCTTGCCCAGCCAGCCACCCGTCCCTGCCCGGGCAGCCCGCAACACCCATGGCAGGCCGGCGTAGCCGAGCAGCAGTGCCCATTGGCCGAGGATCAGCCGCTCGGCGACATACGGGTTCCAGGAGTAGAAGACCCCGGCGGCCAGCCGCGCCGTGAGCGGGAAGCCGCGCAACAGCGCGGCAGCGCCTGAGCAGGCGAGAGTGAAGATCGACAGTAGCACGATCTTCTGCGCGATGTCGGCGGGCACCACGTGGGAGATGACGGCCACCACGGTGTCGCTCGGCACCGCTCGCGGCGGGCCACCGGCCAGGCCAAGCGCTGCCGCGGTGAGCGGAGGACTCGGCACGAAGACCATGTCGTAGGAGAGCAGGAACCCGCGAAGGAACCCGGGCCCAAGCGCGAGCGCGCCGAGCGCCAGACCCGTGACGGGCGGTGCGAGACGCGCAATGGCTCCCGTACGCACACGACTCATCTAACCCGCCAGCGCCATACGCGGATGTGCGGACGCTGCCACGCGCCGCGAGCGAGGTGCGCAACGGCCCGTTGCACCCCCGATAAGCATGCCTGTCAATATGTACCATCATCCAAACAAGATTCTTTGCGCAGTGCTTAGCGATGTGCGGACGGAGGGGCGGGGCCGGATTTTTGGCCGGTGTCCTGCGGCGGGCTGGGAGCGAGGGGCGCCGTACGCTGGCTCTGGCGGCCGGGGCAGCCTTGCTGCTGCCCTTAATTGTCCCGGCGGCGGCCCTCGCTTAGGGTTCCAGCCCGACGTAGGTGGGTAAAATCCGCCCCCCCGGGCACCACGCACGATCGGTCGGCGTGTGGGCCGTTTGCTGATTGGGCGGGCGTGCGCTTATGTCTCTCGCGATGCCGTAGTGGGGTCTGCCAGTGTCGGGTGGAACCCAACGGTCGTTCGGCGCAGGGACGGGCGCCGCTACTCGGCGGGCCAGTCGAGGCGAAACCATACGAGTGTCCTGCTCGTGGCGTCGGGGTCCGGGCAGACGCTGGTGTGGCCGTGGTGGCCCCATTGGCTGGCGAGCAGGTCCACGAGTTCAAGGCCTCTGCCGGATTCGGCTAGCTCTGGCTGTGGGTGAAAGCTGGGTGCGGGGACGGTGGCGGAGCCGTCGTCGATCACCGCGATGTAGGTGGCGGTCTGGCTAGCCCAGATGATCACCTCGAAGGTTCCGTGAAGGCTGGTTCGGGTGTGGGTCAGTGCGTTGGTGACCAGCACGCTGGTGAGCAGGATGGCGGTGTCTGCCACTGGGCAGCCATCTAAGACGCGGGCGACGAATCGGCGCGCGTGCCGTGCCTGGTCGGATGTGCCGGGGAAGATGCGGCGGACGGGCCGGGCGAGCCGGTGCGCGGTGATGAGAACGTCCGCCAGGTCGGGCGTGATCGCGTCTGTTCGGCACATCGGGCACCACCGTTTGCGTGTTGAGCGGTCGGCCGGGTCTAGGCTGACGGCAGCATCTCCACGATTTCTCGCTTCTGCAATTTAGCACCTTTGCAATATCGCAGCGATGATGGTAGACGTGCATGAGATGAGCGCCCGCCAAGGTGAGCCACTCGGGCGGTTGACCTGCAGGAAGAGGGAGAACACGGCGTGTCGAACCCATCAGTACGAGGCCGCCGGGTCGCCGCTGAGCTGGCCCGGCTGCGCGAAGCCACCGGCCTGAGCCGGGAAGAAGTCGCTGAGAGGCAGGGCTGGTCGGTGTCGAAGGTGTGGCGCATCGAAACCGGGCGCACCCGCGCCCACCACGGCGATGTCGCCGACCTGCTTGACCTCTATGGCGTCGGGGGAAGCGAGCGGGAAACGCTGATCCGGCTTGCCCGCGAAGCCCGCCGCCGTGGCTGGTGGCACAGCTACGCCGATGTACTCGCAGAGGGTTTCGACACCTACGTCGACCTGGAGATCCAGGCGACTTCGATTCGCACCTATGAGGCCCAACTGGTCCCTGGCCTGCTGCAAACCGAAGCCTACGCACGCGCCGTGCTCAGCGCCGCCTGGGTGACCACCGAGCAGGACGAGATAAGCCGCCGCGTCGCGGTACGGATGCGCCGACAGGAGGTGCTGGCCAGCAAGGAAGACGGACCACAGCTATGGGCTGTTCTGGACGAGGCAGTTGTACGGCGGGGGATCGGTGGCATCGATGTGATGCGCGAACAACTCAGCCGACTCCTCGAAATGGCCGAGCAGGCGACCGTCACGCTGCAAGTGCTGCCGTTCAGCGTGGGCGCGCACGCCGCGATGATCGGCGCATTCGTCATCCTCGGCTTCCCCGACCCCGATCGCCCAGTTGTGTATCTGGAGACCGATACACGTAGCTTGTATCTGGAAGAGGCAGCAGAGCTCGATCGTTACATGCTCGTCTTTGATCACCTCAGGGCCGCTGCGCTGAGCCGGGCGGAATCGGCAGCGTTCGTGTCCCAGGCAAGACGCGAACTTTAGCGAAACATTAGGAGGGCGCGTGACCGGCTACGATCTGTCCCGCGCCAACTGGCGTAAGAGCAGCTACAGCGGCGGCACCGGCGGCAACTGTGTGGAAGTCGCGCAAGCGTCGCCCGGCGTGGTGGCGGTTCGTGATTCACGTGACCCGCACGGTGCCGTACTGGTCTTCAGTAGACACCAATGGAAGACCTTCACCACCCACGTAAAGAATGGCACGCTCACCAGGGCATTGCGCATGACCGCTCGCGCGGCCGGGTAGCGTGCACTCAGCTTCGCCCAGAAGGGCACCACAACGACCAGCGACGAGGGCTGCCGTCTCATGCGTCAGCACTTGAAGCGGTGTCTTGCCCGAATTTCAACAGGTTCCCGTCCTCGTCCGTGAGCTGTGCGTGGGCGGCCGAATCAACTTGAATGTCTATAACACGCCAGGGCCATGGTTGTGCGTCGATGCCGCCCGTAAGGAGGCAGAAATGTTCCCTAGCCGCTACGAGGAAACCTGCCTCAGTCAGACTCTTGATGTACTCGCCGAGGCCCTTGGCGGCATCCCTCTTCGCTTGAAATGAGTCAAGTTCACCACTGACGTCCATCCAGTCACGCAAGTGATCAAAAAATGCGGCAATCAGAACTTCATTCTCGTCGGTGAGCCCATCTGGCCAGCTTGGGTAGAAGGCACGCGCACCATCGAAGAAGCGCCACAATGAGCTTCCGGTTGTGAATATCTTAAGGGCCTTGGGTATCGGCCGCGTCGGATCAGGCACCAAACGTACCGGGCCAGGGCTGGTAGCCTCTCCCAGGTTCGTGACCCATTGCTCATGCGTTTGCTTGATTTCTCTCAAGCGCTCAACGGTGTAATGCCCGACTTGATCATCGATCCGCTTGTAGCCTTTTCTGCATAACAGGATCAGGTTGTCATAAGCGTCAACGTCAGCAATGTTTCCTGCCCGAGGACCCTTGGGTGCCTGTCCAACGATGTGTGCCTCTTCCCCGAAGACCGAAGGATCATCGGTATCGGTACCTTCGGTGACTAGCTGGGCTCGGCAGATCGAGCATCGGCCTCCAGACTTGACCCGGAGAATCTTCCGCGTCCGGTCTGTGATGGGCACGCCTGACAGGCTATGCCCCCAGGGTTCGTGAGCGGACCATGCGCGGAGAGTCGTCCCTCGCCCCGTCAACCATGCAGATCAGGACCGCCAGCGCCTACCGCCTCGGGAGACGTTAAAGCACCTCGCGGATCTTCGTCTGGCAGGCGCAACGCGACCCGGCACGGAGGGAGAATGAACCCCTCTTTTGGACTCAATCCGCCTTTCAAGACCCAATGGTGCTCGCTCGCTTGGGCACAGAATGCGAGACTCGCGTCATGGGCGTAAGCGTGCTGGACCGGGAGATGTTCACCGAGGCTGAGGCGGCGCGGCTGCTCGGCGTGTGGCAGAGCACACTCCATTACTGGCTTGAGGGCGGGGTCCGGCGGGGGAAGGCATATAAGCCGGTCGTCCGGGTGCAGCCGCGCGGAAGCCGGGCGTCGGTCACCTGGGCTGAGTTCATCGAATCCGGCCTGCTAAGGGAGTACCGCCGCACGCACGGAGTGCCGATGGCCGAACTGCGGGCCTTCATCGATCAGGTGCGCAAGCACTACGAGGTTCCCTACCCGCTCGCCGACCGGCGCCCCTGGGTTAGCGGAAAGGAGCTTCTCGCGGAGGCTCAGGACGCCTCGGGGCTGGATCCCGACTTCTGCCTGGTCGCGGTCGTCAGGGGTCAGTACGTCCTTACGGCCCCTGCCGATTCGTTCCTCAAACGGGTTACCTGGGACGGCGACTTCGCTGCCGGGTGGCGTCCCCATGATGATCCCAGGTCGCCAGTGCTCATGAAGCCCGACACCCGCTTCGGCCGACCCGCAGTGAAGGGTGTAAGCACCGAGGTGCTGTGGGAGCACGAGCAAGCGGGCGAAACGGTCTCCGACATCGCTGCTGAGTTTGACCTAGGCGAGGCCGACGTGCGGTGGGCGCTCGCCTATGAGACCTCTGCCAGGGACAAAGCTGCATGAGGCGGCCGGCGAAGCCGGCGACCGTCAGGTATTACGTCGACGCCGACGTTCTCGGCCTGGCCAAGATCCTGGCCCAGATCAGGGGTGATGTGACGTATCCCGGCGACCTTGGCGGTGTTATCAAAGGCGGAAGGGCCCGGCCGCCTTGCCCGGTAGCGGCAGTGAGCACGCCCGATGATGTCTGGATACCGGAGACCGCCAAGCGGGGGTGGCTCATCATCACGCGCGACAGGCACATTCAGGAACACCGCGCTGAGATCGACGCCGTTCGCTCCAGCGGTGCCCGCATGGTCACGTTCACGGGTGTCGAGGCTGTGAATACCTTCCGCCAGCTCGAGACACTCATGTGCCAGTGGCGGCGGATCGAAAAGCTGTTGAGCGAGGATGGACCTTTCATCTACAGCTTGACCAGGACACGGCTCAGGCGTGTGCCCATGTAACCTGCGGGCTGCGCGATCGTGCGGGTGCTTGGCCGTTCCCTGACCTCGACCGAGCTATACCGTGCGGCATGTGGTCGCCAGGACCGCGCTCGCCATCGCTGCGCGATGTCGTGTCTAGTGCCCCCAGCGAGCCGACTCGCCGACGGCGTAGTTGTGAAAGATACTGGGCCGGCCTGGCAACGGCCCGGAGCTGGCATCGGCACCCTTCCGCAGTGGTTTCGCTGTCCCTCCGCGCTCCGCCGCGCGGAGCGCTGGCGCCCTGGGTTTGATCTTTATCTTTATCTTGATCTCAATTTTGATTTGGTTGGTGCCTGAGCCGGAGCCGCGCCTGACCACACATCCTCGGGCGCCTCTGGGGAGGTGTGTAGTCAGGCGCGGCGGAGGCTCCCGCCCCGCAGGGGCGGGTTGCGCGCGTTTTGCAGGCAGGCGACGACACACACCGGCCACAGGCCTGTTCACAGCGCCGCGACAGCGGCGTCACAGCCGGTGACGCGGCTGTCGCGGGGGTGTGCGGGTGCTGTGACGCCGCTGTGACGGGCGGTGCTGTTGATGGGGAGGGTGAGCGGGGTCCTGTTGTGCCCGGAAGTACCGGCATCGCCGCTGTGGCACCCGCGCAGCCTCTCCGGAGTCGGTAACGGGACCGGTGAGCCTGTGCCGACCGCTACACGATGTGGGTACGCTGCGGCATATGAGCGATGAACCCACAGTGGACCCGGTCGACCAGCAATGGCTGGATCAGGTGTGACCATGGGGGGCATCGTGCGCTCAGGACCCTTTAGGGCTGTTGAAATAACCTGGGAAGTTGATGTAGCGCAAACCGATTGACGGCTGCCAGTGTAGTCAGGACCTCACGTCCTGCGACATGAGTCTGGTACATTTTCTCCGTCTCCCCGCCACCACCGGCACTGGCGTACCAATTCCAGCAGCCGTAGTGGTCGTAGTAGTGCTCAGGGATATGTATCTCCGAATTCGCTACTTACGGCAGCAGGCAGAACACGTACTGGCTCAGCTGGCGTTTTGCTATCGTCCGACGGATCGCGCGGTCTTACAGCAGCGTGGTGAACAACTTGACCACGCAAGTGCGTTAGCCCGCCTACCACTTTTCCGTCGTCTGATGAACGGCACGCATCGTCGTATTTGCCCACGCCTAGATCTCTCGACTTTCGCATTTTTGGGGATGCGGCCGATCGGGCAGCGCGGGTTAGCGGCATCGCGGCCGGGGTGGGCGCAAGGGCTGACGGGCACGGCCGGGCAATAGCGACACGCCGTGTGAGCTGCTGCAACGCGGATACTGATCATCTGGCCGGGTGAAGAAGGGAGCATCGGCGGTGCTTAAGTAACCCCACGTACGGAGTTCCGCCGATGCTCCCGGATGTGACCCTACCTGCTTCGCTGCCTGCGCTGCTGGCCGTCTTTGCGCCGTGCTTCACCACCCCTTCGTTCCGCACGTTCTGCGCGCTGGCCTGCGGGTTCCTCGGGCAGACGGGCAAGCGGACGGTGTGCGGCATGCTGACCGGGGCGGGGCTGTCCCGGATCTGGCCGCATGACCGGGCGCACTCCTTCTTCTCCTGGGCACGCTGGGACGTGGTCTGGGTACGGAGGCGGCGGCGGTAGTTGGTTAGGTGGGCTGACCTAGGTCCGAGGCTGCCTCGCCGGGGAGGCGGCCGACGGGCCGACTTTCACATGTCGCCGCAGGGACATCAAGGGCTGTTAGTTCGAGAAGTCCTGCGTCAGCCAGACGGTGCCGGAGGCATCCCGCTTGATTGCGATGCCGATGTGGGTGAACGTGCCGCTCAAGATGTTGACGCGGTGGCCGTCGTCGGGTGGCTTCTCGTTCAGCATGGTCTGGGTGAGGCGCACCGCCATCTGGGCAATGGCCGACGCCGTGCCGGATACCGGACCGCCTTCACCGATGTTCTCGCCTGCCGCCGTCCAGTGCACACCCGCCGCGGTCTCGCGATCCCCGAGGGCCGGCTCGCCCGGGCATTGGTGTGAGAGCCCGCAACCCTGAACCATCACCGCCGTATGTGCCGCAGCACTGCGGTCAAGACCCGAGGTAAGGGTGTACGCCGGCCGCCCCGCCCGCACACGTGCCTGGTTGACGAGGGCCAGCACCTGGCTCGCCGCTGGCACCGACAGCGCCGGGCGGACGGGCGGCGCCGCGGGGGTCGGCGAGGCCGAAGCCGGCGGTCGGTGCGAATGCTTGGGCCTGGCCCGCGGCTGATGCCGCGCCCGGTGGCTGGCACGCGGCGGGTGCACAACGCTCACGTCCGAAGCGGCCGACGTTACCGCGCATCCGACCGCCTCCAGGCCCCGCGACGCGCATCCGTGCGGCGTCCGGGCCAGGGTCTTCGTGGCCCCTGAACCGGTGGTTTGCGCAGCCTGATCCGCGCTGACATTCGCGACCAGCAGGCCCGCTGCGACGAGCACCGGCAGGGCAAGCAGACCCCACAAGGCCATCCGGCTACGGCGGCTCCGCCCCGGCCGATAGCGCGCCGATCTCCGGTCCGGCATCTCGCGACCTCACATCGCCGTCCGCGTGCGACGGTCCCTACTCCGCCCCGACGATCCGCTCGAAATTTACTACAGCGGACGCATGAGCTACCGCAACTCCGCTGAAACCGGCAATGCCGAGAAACCAGCACGCGTGGCGCGCCCCGCGGCAGCGTTAAGGACTCGTATGGTTCTACCCAGAAGTAACCGGGTGATGTACTGGACGGTCAGGGGTCGCGGGGCAGGCCGAGCATGCGCTCGCCGATGATGTTGAGCTGCACCTGGGTGGTGCCGCCGTAGATCGTCATCGCGCGAGTGCCGAGGATCATCCGCCCCCAGAAGCCTTCCGCCCCCGAGGTCAGCGCGCCGCCGATTGCGCCGCGCGCACCGAGCATCGACCAGCATGCGCCCGCGATTTGCTGCGCGTGCTCCATCGCGAGCAGCTTGCGCACACTGGCTGCCGCACCCGGGTCCGTGCCTGACAGCTGGCTGAGTGTCACCCGCAGCGCGAGCAGCGCCAGTGACTGACCTTCGCAGACCAGCCTGCCGACATGCTCACGGCCGCCAGGATCTAGGTCGGCGTTGCGGGCGACGTCCAGCAGTTCCTTGACGCTGAGCACTGCCGACGCTCCCGAGGAAAGCGACACCCGTTCGTTGGCGAGCGTGTTGCGTGCCACCCTCCAGCCCTCGTTGACCTCGCCCACCACCATCTGGTCCGGGACGAACACCTCGTCGAAGAACACCTCGTTGAACAGCTCCTCACCGGTCATCTCGGTGAGCGGGCGCACCTCGATGCCCGGGGATGACATCTCGACGAGGAAGTACGTAATTCCTTCGTGCTTGATCGACGGGTCCGTGCGGGCCAGGCAGATCGCCCACTGCGCCTGCCGCGCCAGTGACGTCCATACCTTCTGGCCTGCCAGCTTCCACCCGCCGTCGGCGCGCTCGGCGCGCATCTGCAGCGACGCCAGGTCGCTGCCCGCTCCGGGTTCGCTGAACAGCTGACACCAGACCATCTCGCCCCGCAGGGTGGCGGGGAGAAACCGCTGTTGCTGCTCTGGCGTGCCGAAACCGACCAGGGACGGCACCACCCACGCCCCGATCGCCAACGTCGGCGGACGGACTCCAGCGGCGCGCAGCTCCTGCTGGATCAGGACCTGCTCAAGGGGGCTCGCGGCACGGCCCCAGGGCTTCGGGAGGTGGGGCATGACCAGGCCATCGTCGGCGAGACGGCGCGCCTGCTCGTCGCGGCCAAGGGCAGCGATCCCGGCGATCTCGTCCCTGATCCGCTGACGGGCGGGCTCTGCCTCGGCAGGCAGGTCGACACCCAGGTCACGCGCCGCGCCACCTGCTGCCAGCTCGCCAACCTGAGTTGCCCAGCGAGTTGCCGAACCGGCGAGGGCGCGGAGCGTCAGCGCCCGCCTGTAGTACAGGTGCACGTCGTGCTCCCAGGTGAACCCGATGCCACCGTGCACCTGGATGCAGTCCTGCGCGCACTGCACTGCCGCGTCCGGCGCGACCACAGCGGCGATCGCCGCCGCCAGCCGGGCGCCCCGGCCGTCGTCGGCGTCGGTCTCGTCCAGCGCCCGTGCGGCGTCCCAGATCACCGCCTGAGCCTGCTCGAGCGCGACAAGCATCCGCGCACACAGGTGCTTGACGCCCTGGAACTGCCCGATCGGCCGGCCAAACTGCTCACGAACCTTGGCGTAATCCGCGGCTGAGGTGACACACCAGTCCGCGATCCCCACTGCCTCGGCACCGAACAAGATCGCCGCCAGGTCTGCCACGTCGGCCGCGGTCAACCCGTCAAGCACCCGGTCCGCCGACACGGTGACGTCGTGGGCCTGGACCTTCGCCACCCGGCGGACTGGGTCCATGCTGGGGACCTCGGTGATGGTGAGCTCGCCCGCGTCCACCGCCACCCATTCCTCGCCGACGTCGGTTGCCACGGGGAGCACGATGACGTCGGCGACGGTGCCGCCAAGAACGGGCTCCACGGTCCCGTTGATTAGCAGCCCTTCGTCAACGCGCCGGGCAGTGACACCCGCCGTGGGGGCGGCGCTGGCACGGTCCGTGGGCGCCGCGCTGCCGACGTTGCCGTGGGCCCGGCCGACGAACACAGCGCCGACCCGTGATCCGTCGGCCAGGCCGGGCAACAGCTCAGCCTGCGCCTTGATCGCGCTCGAGGCGAGCAGTCCCCCGCTGGCCAGCACCGTCGGCAGGAAGGGTCCCGGTGTCGCGCGGCGGCCAAGTTCTTCGAGCGCTACGGTCAGCTCCACCAGGCCCGCTCCCTGCCCGCCGTGCTCTTCAGGGATGTGCAAGCCGAGCAGGCCCTGCTCCGCGAGCGCCGGCCAGAAAGGCGGCACGGCGGTCTCCGCGGGAGCGCCGAGGGCTTGCCTGATCACCTCTGGCTTGACGTGCCGTTCCGCCCAGCCGCGCACCGCCGCGGCGAGAGCCTCATGCTCTTCGGTCAGCCCGATCGCCATTCCCGGCCCTTTCGACGTCTGTTCGTCTCGCGGCGGCTGGTGACGTCGATGTGCGTTGTCTCGCCACGGCGGTTACCCGTGAGTCACCTACCGCCTCAACTCTAGAACGGGTTTCAAGTTTTGGCATCCGCGACCTGGCTCACGCGGACGACGTTCGGTCAGGCAGGTTCCACCACGACCTGGCTGACGTAGCGCTCGTAGGCCGGGATGTCGATCGAGCCGAACGGGTCCGCCGCGGCCGCGAGGGCGAGGGCGTGGCGGAGCCTGTCGGGCCATGACCAGCCGAGCAGCAGTCCAGGAACGAGCCCGGCGACCAGCGCGCCGCGCGCACCGCCGGACCAGCCGGGTACGCCAGGCGACGCCGGGCCGCCCTGCCAGGCTGGTGCGTCGGGTACCGGCACGCCGTGGGCTCGCCATCGCACCCCAGCCGTCGTGGCACTGACTCCGTCGGCCGCCGGGACGACGACGGCACCGACTCCGGCATCGATGAGCTCACGTGGCGTAACAGCGGTAAACGGCTCCACGTCGGGTGACCCGATGTCCGGCACCACCAGAGCAGGGTGTCTGGTCACGCCCAGCCGCAGCGCGACGCCCCCGGCGTGCAGCACAACGGGCACGTCGGCCTCGGCCGCATAGGTGGCGAGCGTCCCGAAGATCTCGGGGGGCAGCCCAGCGGCCAGGCTTCCGCAGAGCACGACGGCGGTGGCGTCCTTGATGAGCCGACGGTAATCGGTGGCGAACCGGCCCAGTTCCTCGGTCGTGATGTACGGTGCCGGCTCACTGAAACAAGCCGTCGTGCCCCGCTCCGTATCCGTCACCCAGATCACGCGCCGTGACTCCCGGCCGGTCCTTGTGAACTCGGTGGGCACGCCTGAGCTGGCCAGATCGGATCTGATCAGTTCGCCGGTAGCGCCGCCAGCAAGCCCCGCGGCTGACACCTCGTGATCGAAGGTGTGCAGCACACGAGCGACCATCACGCCGCGGCCCGCCGCCCTGTGCCTTGGCACGGGCACCCGGTTGATTCCGTCCCAGACCACACCGGCCACCTCGTAGCCAACGTGCAGCGTCGCATTGAGCGTGACGGTAATGATCAACTGCCATCCCTTTGGCCAGGCCAGATCGATGCCTGCACGTGGAGCTTTGCCCGAGCGCAGGTAAGCACATCCTGACAGCAGTAAAGGGGAGGATCCGCGATTCCCTGATCACGCCCGGTCCATGCCGCGCGTGGCGGGGGCACGAGCACCTGGCCGGACTGTGCAACCAGGGGCAGAGCAACCACGGGCCGAGCAACCACGGGCAGTGCAACCAGACGTGGCTGCGGCGGGTCCGGCGGGACTGCCCATCCCTCCAAACGGCAGTCGCCGCCGGACCGCGCCTCCAATCGATCGAGCGTTGCACCGGCAGGAAAAGACCCGCTGGGCACACCTGGCACAGGGAGCGGGCTGCCGTAACTCCCGCGCCGACTCAATTCTCGGCGCAGCTGACCGCAATCCGCCATCGGGAGATGTCCCTAGGCATACCTACGTCTGCACCCCATTGCCTCCCCCGGCGCGGTGCCGCTCTACCCATGCCGCGACCTGAGCGCGGGACGTGAAACCCAGCCTGGCCAGGATGTTCTCGACATGAGCATCGGCGGTCCGCTTGGCGATCACCAGCCGCTCCCCGATCTCGCGGTTGCTCAGGCCGTCAGCAACGAGCGCTGCGACCTGGCATTCACGGCGCGTCAGCGGCGGCCAGAGGGAACGTTGCCGCATGCGCCCGGCCGGCGCGGCGCCGCGGGGGATTTGTGGCTCAAGTGCGCCGAAGCGGGCTCCCACGAGTTGAGCACCGAGCGCCCATGCCACGGCGTCGTCGAGAGAAAGCCCGGCGCCGTAGTCGAACGCCGCACTGAATTCCACGTCGCTCAGTGCCTGCCTCGTGAGCCGCACGCTCTGGTCGTGCGGTGTGTTGAAGTGCTCCGAGCCGAACAGCGGCGTTCCCACGCGCGGCCAGATGTTGGCTGCCACACCGAGCAGGGTCGCGCCGCGACGCGGGTCGCCACGACTGGCCGCGAGCAACGCCATCAGTTCGACGGCGAGAACGATTCCCACCAGGTCGTGGAAGGTATGATGGATCCGCAGGCACGCCTTCGTATGCTCCGCCCCTTCGGCGAGGTTGTGCCTGGTCCATGCGGCATAAGCGAGCACGTACCGGACGTAAGCGCAGGCCCACTGCTCACCCGAGGCCTCACACACGTCTCGTGTCTGCCGACATATGCGTTCCGCGGTGACCTGGTCACCGCGGAACGCGAAAGCCATGGCCAGCGCCACCCGCGCCATGATCACATTGCTGTTCAGCTCGCCCAGGCTCTTGAACCTGTCCAGCGCCTCAGCGAGAAGCGCGCTCGCCCTCACGTGATCGCCGACCATCACCGCCGCACAACCCAGACATTGGATCGAGTAGGCAAGCGCCGGTTCATCTGCCGCCTTCGTCGCATAGTCCTTGCAACGCTCCAGCATGGGAACGGCGAAGCCGAGATCACCCTGCAAGACCGAGATATAACCGGCGACCCACAGGGCTTTCGCCCACTCCGGGGTCTCGGGTGTGGCATCGCGGAGCGCTCGTTCCAGCCAGTTCCGCCCCTCACCAAGCCGACCGCAGCCAGCCCAGTAGAACCAGAGAGCCGCCACCAGTTCCAGGCCGCGTAGCCGCTCGGCCGGGGTGGTGAGGCTGAACTCCAGCGCCGCTTGGAGGTTGGCGTGCTCACCTTCGGTGCGCCGATAGATCTCGGCTTGGCCGCCGCCGAACCACTCTCGTTCCCCGCTGCACGCGAGCTCAAGGCACCAGTCACGGTGCCGCCTGCGCAGCAGCGGGGTTTCACCGAGGTTGCCCAACCGCTGCGTGCCGTACGCGCGGATGTCGTCGAGCAGCCGGTATCTGACCTCGTTGCCGCGCTGATGAGCCAGCACGATGGACTTGTCAACCAGACCTGCGATCACATCAAATTCGGCCCCGGCCAGTATCCCCGGTCCGGCGCATACCCGTTCGGCAGCGGCGAGAGGGAAATCGCCAGGGAACACCGACAAGCGCGCCCAGGCAAGCCGCTCCGCATGAGTACATAACGCATAGCTCCAGCCGATTGCCGCCCGCATCGTCTGATGGCGGGGCGCGCCGCCTCGCCGCCCCGCGCCGAGTAACCGGATACGGTCATCGAGGCGTTCGAGTAGCTGGTCGACGGACAGCACGCGGAGCCGCGCGGCGGCCAGTTCGAGCGCGAGCGGCACACCGTCCAGGCGACGGCACAACATGGCGACGGCCGCGCCGTTGCGGTCGTTGACGCTGAAGCCAGGCGCCACGGCGGAGCCTCGCTCCGCGAAGAGCACGACCGCCTCGCTGCGCCGCAGGGCAGCCAGGTCGGACTCTGCATCCAGTACGGGCAGGGTCAGCGGCCTGATCAGCAGCACGTGCTCGCCGCTGACTCCTAGCCGCTGGCGGCTTGTGGCGATGATCCGCAGCCGCGGCGCTGCCTCGAGCAGTTTCTCCGCTAGGCCTGCGCAGGCGTCAGTCAGGTGCTCGCACGTGTCGAGGATGAGCAGCAGGTTCTTATCTGCCAGGTACTCAGCAAGCACTTCGGCTCCGCTGCGGCTCGTGTGGTCACGAATTCCCAGAACCTCCGCCACTGTGTAGGGGAGCACACCAGGGCTTGTAACGGCCGACAGTTCCGCGACCCACGCACCATCGCGAAATCTGTCGCCCAGTTCGCCGGCAGCGCGAATGGCGAGCCGTGTCTTGCCGATTCCGCCCGCGCCGGTAATCGTCACCAGCCGCGATATTTCGAGCAGGCGGCACAGCTCGGCCAGTTCGGCACGTCGGCCGACGAAACTGGTCATTTCCGCGGGCAGGTTCCCGTTTCGGTGCCAGCCGGTCCCCGCCGCGGGCCCTGCACGCCAGGCCAGGCGTGTCGCCCGAAGGTTCACGTTGGCATTTTGACCGGCGCGAAAGCCGGGCCACCCCGTCATGCGATCCCTCACCACCCGCCAGCATGCTACCCACGCGAACGTCGCAGAAGCGGACAAAACGTTAGCGGATATTAAGGTATAGCTCGCCGGTTTTGTCGTCAATGTGCGGCTCACTGGCCGCAACCGGGCGCATCCGCCTGCGCGACCCGAGGATGCTGGCGGCAGCGCCTGGCACCCAGCGTGCCGTTCGGCGGGCTATGCAGGCATATATCACCACGCACATAACAGGGAAAGCAATCGGGGCGCAGTTATCAGCAATGGGCGTAAAACACGCTGAAAATCAACGTGCTTGCGCAATTTTCGGCGTGTCATTCAGCGGGTTGGCGCGCGATCAGAAAGCATGCGTTAAGGAGCGAGCCTGCGTCAGGAGTTCAGCCGGTGAGCCACAGGAGTCCTGCGATGAGCCGACGACATTTTCCTACGAGAGCAGCATCGTTTCCCGCGCGGGCTGTGTCGGCGGTAATTACGGACGCCTCGCTCGCCGTCAGCGGCGCGCTGGCATTGGGTGCTATGGCGCTCGGCGTTCCCGCGTTCGGTTCTGCGCATGCGGCAGCGCTAGCTGTACCGCCCACCGAGGAGAGGAGCGTGTCGTACCTTCGCTATCGCGTCGAGGTGCCCGCGTCGTGGCCGGTCATCAGTCTCGCCACCGCACGTTCCGCGTGCGTGCGCTTCGATCAGCATGCGGTCTATCTGGGCACACCGACGCCGATGCAACGCTGCCCGGCGCACCTCATCAGGGCCAAGACAGAGGCGTTGCTCATCGAACCACTGAGCGCGCGGCATCACACGTCAGGCACGACCGCCAGCCGGGTGGCCCATGAGTACGTGGTCACGGATGCCGCAGCAGGCGTCCAGGTCACCGCGACGTATGGCACCGACCGCGTGCTCATCGACAACATCTTGAGACGAGCGGCCACCTCGCCCGGTGCGCTCACGTGGGAGGCAGGTCAAACGGCGCGTCAGTTTCTTGCGGCGCCTGCCGCGCGAGCAACGGCCAGGTCAGGCCTGCCTGACCCAGCCCTGACGCGGCCGGCGCTGCTGCCGATCAGCGCGACCAACGGCACGGGCCGCGGCTTCGACACCTGCACTGCGCCCAGCGCGGCAACAATGAACGCCTGGATGAGCCATTCAAGGTACCGGGCGGTCGGCATCTACATCGGCGGCTCGGATCGGGCGTGCGCGCAGCCAAACCTGACGGCGGACTGGGTGAGCCGACAAGCGGCTGCCGGCTGGCACTTCATCCCGTTGTACGTCGGGCCGCAGGCGGAGTGGGGCGAGATCACCGCACCAGCCCGGCAGGGCACTAGCGCGGCCGACGACGCCGTCGTGCAGGCGCGGGCCCTAGGCTTTCGCGCAGGTGCTCCCGTGTACTACGACATGGAGGCCTATCCCCGCCGGCAGAGCGCGCGGGCGCTGGCCTTCCTGTCTGCGTGGACCAACGAACTGCATCGGCGGGGTTACGCGTCCGGTATCTATAGCAGCTCCGCTTCGGGTGTTACCGACCTGGTGAATCACTACGGCAACCCCGGCTACGCGACGCCCGATGTGCTCTTCGACGCGCTATGGAACGGCGACGCGGACACGAATGACCCGGCGATCCCACCCGGTTACTGGGCCCATCATCAGCGCCTTCATCAGTACAGCGGCGGTACAAAGCAAACCTTCGGTGGCCGATCGCTCGAGGTCGACCGCGACTACCTGGACGTGCTGCTGTCCCGCAGGCCAGGAGGGCTCGTCCCTGACGCCGCCGCGCCGCTTTCCGGCCGGGAAGGCCTGTTCCTGCTGCACTAGACCCACCGGTGGCCCCTTGCGCACGCAAGGAGGCCACCGGTGGCACTGCGATGTTGGGCGTCAGCTGTCCGTTGTCGGCTGACGTCTGCGTTGTCAGTGTGCGACGACGATCTTTCCAAACAGCCCGTGGGACTCTTCGTCAGGCCCGGCGGAGAACATCAGCTCGTCGGTCTTCGCGGCGTTCCCGTTGCCGAAGAGCAGATCCCAGAGGCCATCGATCACGATCGCGTGTCCGTTTGGCCGCCGCAACTGGCCCAGGTGCGCGCCGGTGTTCGGGTTGTAGGCGTTGATGTGGCCATTACCGAAGTTGCCAACGAGCAGTGCGCCGCTGAACTGGCCGAAACCGGCCGGCGCCAGGGCGAGCCCCCAGGGCGAGTTCAGGGCGCCACGGGTCACCAGCCGCCGGACGAAGGCACCGTCATTGGTGAAGACGTCAACGAAACCATTACCCTGGCCCGCGACATCGTCCTCCAGCCCCTCGTCCTGTTTGGCGTAGGTCACGTAGAGCTTGCCCGCGATCTCCTCGATACCGAACGGCGCGTAGCCAGCCGGCAGCCGGTGGTCCACGAACAGCCCCCCAGGCAGCTCGGCCGGCGTGAAGGTGCTGTCGTAGGCCTCGACCCGGCCGGACCGGAAGTTGGCCGCGTACAAATAGGTTTTGCCGTCGGACGCCTTGGCGATGGCGAGTCCCTTGTAGACGGCGTTGGCGCCGTTGTCGCGGGCGACCTCGGTCACAGTGGACGGCGGTGTACCGGTGACGCCGACGGCGGGGTTCCAGCCGTCGATCGTGCCGTTCTCGGTATCGAAGAGGAACACCGCGGAGCCGGAGTTGCCGGCCGCGTCATGGACGACGAACGACGACGGATCCGTGTTGAACACCTGCCCGGTCGGTGCCTGGCCCGTGATGCTCACCTCGAGGTGCCAGGCGATGCCGCCATGCCCCACGCGTTGACCAGGTTCGTGTCTTGCAGATTGGCCACTCCTAGCTGGTCTGAGACCAGGTTGATCTGGCGGTAGGCCGTCTCGTTCGCGCCGGCCGACGCGGCGCCCAGCGTCATCGCGGCAAGCGTTCCGGCTGTCGCAATCGCTGCCGCAGGCACGATTCTGCGCCAAACCATGCCCGATCTGGCTGGCATCAAGGCAGGACTCGATCGAAGGAAGGGCGGTCGCGTCATAGGGATCCTCCCGCTTTGGGGCGCCCGGAGCCCTTGTGGCACTGCGGCGCCCACATCCGCCCATCACGTAAGGAGGTTCGATTGGGTTCACGTGTCGCGCGAAGAATTTGATAAGTGGAGTCTTTGGTGCGCGCGCCGGCGGCCGGAGCGGCACGCGCCGCGGCAGCCGTTAGGTATCCGTAGCATTCGGTCCTGACCTGGGCAGAGCCGGTGCGGATCTCGGATTGCAGCGCTATACCGCAGCCGAGATCGTGACCTAGCATGTCGGATTATGGGGGCTGGCGCGGAACGTGAGCGGGTTCGGTTGGCGGAGCTCGTCGCGGCCCTGTCGCTGGGTGTCGATCTCGGGTTCGGGCAGCCGATGGAGCATGTGCTCCGTCAGTGCCTGATCGCGCTGCGGATGGCGGACTGCCTACGGCTCGACCAGCACGAGCGGGCG
>WNGA01001670.1_pt1 | contig 38185 bp, 36 predicted proteins | sample 5400061 | NCBI WGS metagenome assembly WNGA01 (sample SAMN13153366, study PRJNA577476) | soil metagenome | isolation source: 100 cm soil or saprolite under grassland replicate 2 | place: USA:California | collected 2016-06-15
TCAAGCACGGGCCGCTGGCGCTGGTCGACTCGAACATGCCGGTGGTGGCAATCGCGCCGAACGATGCGCTGCTCGAGAAGCTGAAGTCCAATCTGCAGGAAGTGCGCGCGCGTGGCGGCGAGCTCTACGTGGTCGCAGACGCGGACAGCCGCATCCAGTCGAGCGAGAGCGTCCACGTGCTGCGGCTGCCCGAGCACGCCGGGCTTCTTTCGCCGATCGTGCACACGATCCCGCTGCAATTGCTGGCGTATCACACCGCGGTGATGCGCGGCACCGATGTCGACAAGCCGCGCAATCTCGCGAAATCGGTAACCGTTGAATGATGGAGTCGGCGAGAGCCGCTGCTTGCGGCGGAGGCTAACGTGAGCGGAGCGAACGTTAAGCGAGCGAAAGCGAGCGGCCGGAGGCACAAGCCGCGGAATCTGGCGAAGTCGGTGACCGTCGAGTAGCAGGATGATGGCGATGGCAGTGAAGCCAACGCCGCGAGTTCAGTTCCGCCTGCGTATTACGAGTGGTGACGACATCGCGGTGGGCCCCGGCAAAGTCGATCTGCTCGAAGCGATTGCCTCCACGGGATCGATCACCGCCGCGGCGCGGCAGCTGGGAATGTCATACCGTCGCGCCTGGCTGCTCGTCGAGACGATGAACCGCTGCTTCGAGGAGCCGGTCGTCGCCGCGGAAGCCGGAGGCAAGCGCGGCGGCGGGACGCGGCTCACCGCGACCGGCCGGCGGGCGATTGCGCACTACCGGCGCATCGAACGGCTCGCCGCAAAGGTATCCGCGAGAGAGCTCCGAAGCCTGGTGAAATTGCTGCGGCGCTGATTTGTAGCCCGGGTTGAGCGCAGCGAAACCCGGGCATCGCTTCGCTCAGCCCGGGCTACGCGTAGCCGACGCTGCGGCGATCGAACGACACGGCCTTGACCAGCGCATAGATCCGCTGGCCCTCGGCGAGCCTGAGATCGACGCGCGAGCGCTTGGTGATCCTGGCTACGAGAGAGGCCGTGCCGACGCGAAGCTGGACCTCGACGATCGGACCGCCCGGGTCGGCGATCGCGACCAGGGTTCCCGGCAGTACGTTGACGACGCTCAGGCCTTCCGGGCGAGTGAGCGCCAGCGCTACGTCGCGCGCGCGAATGCGCACGCGCACGCGTTCGCCGACCAGCGCCTCGACGTTCGGCACGGTCAGCTCGCCGCCGTCGAATCGCAGCGTCGTCAATCCATACTCCGTATCGTGCGCCGCGACGACGGTGTCGATGACCGCGCCCGCCTCGTAGCGGCCCGTCTGCGGGCGCAGGTCGATCCGCCCCATGACCTCGTCGACGTCGCCCACCGCGATCGCCTTGCCCTCGGAGAGAATGACGACCGTATCCGCGAGGCGCGTAATCTCCGCGACGGAATGACTGACATAGACGATCGGAATGGCGAGGTCGTCGCGCAGCAACTCGATGTAACGCAGCACCTCATCGCGCCGCGCGACATCGAGCGACGCCAGCGGTTCGTCCATCAGCAGCAGCCGCGGCTGCGCAAGCAGCGCGCGGCCGATCGCGACGCGCTGTTTCTCGCCACCTGAGAGCGCGTCGGGCAGGCGGTGCAGCAAAAGCCGCAAGCCGAGCAAGTCGATGACGTGCTCCGGCGCGATGACGCGTGCCGTCGCCGGTGCCCGGTGAAAGCCGTAGAGAAGGTTGGCCTCGACATTAAGGTGCGGGAAGAGCAGATCGTCCTGGAAGACGTAGCCCAGCCGCCGTCGTTCGGGCGGGAGATCGACCCCGCGCTCCCTGTCGAAGAGTGTCTCGCCGTTGACGACGATGCGCCCGCGCAGCGGGCGGGCGATCCCGGCCAGCGTATTGACCAGGCTCGTCTTGCCCGCTCCCGAGCGGCCGAACAAGCCGACGATCGGCGCGTCGGCCTGGAATGCAACCTCGAGCCGGAAGTCGCCCAGAATATGCGTGACGTCGACGTCGATCACGATCGCGGCCGGCGCGCGACGGCGGTCTTCCTCCGCGCGATCCATTCGGCGGCGACGAGCGCGACGAACGAGAGGATGACCGCGATCGCGCTCAGGCGCAGTGCCTGCGGATCGCCGCTCGAGGTCTGCGTGTACGTATAGATCGCGAGAGGCAGTGTCTGCGTTTCGCCGGGGATGTTCGCGACGAAGGTGATCGTCGCCCCGAACTCGCCAAGGCTCCGCGCGAAGGAAAGGACAATCCCGGTGACGAGGCCCGGAAGCGCGAGCGGCAGCGTCACCGACACGAACACCCAGGTCCGCGAGCCGCCCAGCGTTCTCGCCACGGTCTCGAGGCGCCGGTCGATCGCCGAGAACGATAGTCGAATCGCGCGCACCATGAGGGGGAAACCCATGATTGCGGCGGCCAGCGCGGCGCCGGTCCAGCGAAACGCAAAGACGATGCCGAACCAGCTCTCGAGCCAGGCGCCGATCGGGCCATGGCGCCCGAACAGGACGAGCAATGCGAAGCCGACCACGACCGGGGGCAGCACCAACGGCAGATGCACGACCGCGTCGAGCAGCGTCTTGCCTGGAAACTCGAACCGCGCCAGGACATACGCGACACCGATCGCCACCGGCAGGCTGAAGGCGACGCTCACCAGCGCCACCTTGAGGCTCAGCAGAATGATGCCGAGCTCGTCGGCGCTTAAGGCCACCAGCCAGCCTCACAAGGGCGCGAAGCCATATTTCTCCCAGATCGGCCGCGCCGCGCCCGAGCGCAGAAAGTCGAGGAGCGCCTTCGCCGCGGGCGATCGGCCCGGCGCCACAAGCGCGGCGGGATACACGATCGGCGCGTGCGTCGCCCGGGGAAACGTGTCCACGATGCGCACATTTTTCTCGGTCATGGCGTCGGTCTTGTAGACGATGCCGAACGCGGCTTCGCTGCGCGCGACCAGCGCGAGCGCGGCGCGCACGTTGTCGGTGCGCACGACCTGCTTCTCGAGGCTGTTCCATACGCCCAGGCGCTCGAGCGCGCTCTTGCCGTATTTTCCGGCGGGTACGCTATCCGGATTTGCCATCGCCAGCTTGTCGCTGCCCAGCGCCGTCGCGAGGCCAAAGCCTGGCGCGATCCGCAGCATCGTTCGGCTGCCCGCGGGCACGATCAGCACCAGCTCGTTCCCCAGCAGATTCGACCGCGTACCGGGGACGAGCAGGCGACGCCGGTCGAGGTAGTCCATCCAATCTTCGTCGGCTGAGACGAATACCTCCGCTGGCGCACCGGCCTCGATCTGCCGGGCGAGGGCATTGCTGCCTCCGTAAGCGACGATCACCTTGCTTCCCGTAACCGACTCGAATTTCTTCGCCTGCTCGTCCATCGCTTCCTTGAGACTCGTTGCGGCGAAGACTGTGACCGCGGCGCTCATAGCGGGCATCGCCGCCCCCATCGAAAGCGCGAGCAGCGTGACTAAGGCGGCTACGCGGAACACGGCGCGTCTTCCGGTACTCGACCGGGGTAATATACCGACGTATATAACGATAGGCAAACTCAAAAACTAGGTTCCGGGACCTGCACGAGCGTGCAGCCTGTAGCCTGGGCTGAGCGCAGCGATGCCCCGGGGACCTACGTGTAGCCCCAGACCTGCGTAGCGATGCCGGGGCCTACGCTCAATATGCAATGCTCCACCCGGGCTTCGCGCGGCGCGCTCAACCCGGGCTACGCCGTCTTACGCGCTCGGGTCGCCTGCATTGGGATAGAACAGCTGTTCGCCGTTGATCGTATATCCGGCAATCGCCTTCTGGCCCGCCGGAGAGATGATCCAATCGATGAACTGCTGCGCGAGCCCTTTCTTGACGCTCGGATGCATCACCGGATTGACGAGCATCACGCCGTACTGGTTGAAGAGGCGTTTGTCGCCTTCGACCAGGATCGCAAGATCGCCGCGATTCCTGAATGCGAGCCAGGTCCCGCGATCGGAGAGGATGTAGGCGCCCATCGACGCCGCAGTGTTGAGCGCCGGACCCATGCCCTGCCCGGTGTCGCGATACCAGGCGCCCTTGGCTTTGTCGATGTCGATACCGGCGGCCTGCCACAGCGCGAGCTCGGCCATGTGCGTCCCGCTGCGATCGCCGCGCGATACGAATGGTGCGCGGGCGGCCTGGAGTTTCTTCAGCGCGACGACGATGTCCTGGCCGCCGCCGGTTTTCGCCGGATCGGTCTTCGGGCCGATGAGCACGAAGTCGTTGTACATCACCGGATAGCGCTTGACGCCGTGACCTTCCGCGAGAAATTTTTCCTCGGCGGCGCGAGCGTGCACGAACACGACGTCGGCATCGCCGCGCCGCGCGACATCGAGGGCCTGGCCCGTGCCCAAGGCGACGACGCGGACCTTGATGCCGGTCTGTCTTTCGAAGATCGGCAACAGATGGTCGAACAGCCCCGACTGCTCAGTCGACGTGGTTGAGGCAACGGTGATGAAGCGCTCCTGCGCGTGCGCGATAAGGCCGGCGCAGATCAGGATGGCGGCGAGGAAGATACGGCGGGCGGCTACCACGGCAGCTCTCCTTCCAGAAACTGCGCGGCTTCCGCGGACGCGGGCTGCCGGAAAAACCCGGCTGCCGGCGCGCGCTCGAGCACTCTCCCCTGGTGGAGAAAGAGGATTTCCTCGCCGAGCCGGTGCGCCTGCCCGAGGTTGTGCGTGACCATCACGATCTTGGTGCCGGCGGCGTGCATCGCGGCGATGATTCGCTCGATCTCGTGCGTCGCGCCCGGATCGAGGCTCGCCGCGGGCTCGTCGAGAAACAGCACCTCGGGACGGAGCGCCCAGACGCGCGCCAGAGCGAGGCGCTGCTGCTCGCCGCCCGAAAGCACCCGCGCCGGATGGGCAGCAAGTGTCTCGAGACCGACTTTGCGCAACGCCTCGCGTGCGCGTGTCTCTCGCTGCCGCGGCGGGACACCGGCGACCCTCAGCGCATGGAGAACATTGGCCAGCGCTGAGCGCCGCAGAAGAACGGGTCGTTGGAAAACCATCGCCTGTCGCCGCGGCGCGCCGGAGGCTTCCGGCGCGTTCCAGGTGATCTTCCCGGACGTCGGCTGCAACAAGCCGTGGCACAGCCGCAACAGGACGCTCTTCCCCGCGCCGTTGGGGCCCACGATGACGGTTCGTAGTCCTGCTTCGAGCTTCAGCGATACGCCATCGATGATGCGCCGGCCGCCGGCCTCGAACACGACGGCGTCGAGGCATACAGGCAACAGCGTCGGCGCGTGCATGTGCATCGAGGCCGTCATCCGAAGCGTCGCTGTGTGGTTTCCTTGACCAGGTACGCTCCGGCATTGAGCGCGAGCACGATGCTGAGAAGCACCATCCCCAGCCCGAGCGCCAGCGGCAGATCGCCCTTGCTCGTCTCGAGCGCGATTGCAGTGGTCATCACCCGCGTAACGCCATCGATGTTGCCGCCAACGATCATCACCGCGCCGACCTCCGCGGCCGCGCGACCGAAGCCAGCGAGCACGATCGTGACCAGCGAAAAGCGCAAGTCCCAGAGCATGGTCATCACGGAGCCGAACCGGCGCTCGCCCAGCGAGCGAAGCTGCTCGCGATATTCGGCCCAGGCGTCTTCAACCACCTGTCGCGATAACGCGGCGATGATGGGAGTGATCAGGATCGCCTGCGCGATCACCATCGCGGTCGGCGTGAAGAGCAATCCCATTACCCCCAGCGGCCCAGCCCGCGACAGCAGCAGATAGACAGCCAAGCCGATGACGACGGGCGGCAGGCCCATGAGGGCGTTGAGCACGACCACGACGGTGCGCCGACCGGGAAAGCGGCTGACCGCGACAGTCGCGCCCAGCGGCAGGCCGACGGCGCAGGCGAGGACGACTGCAGTGAGACTCACCTTGAGGCTGAGCAGCACGATGTCCAGCAGCTTGGGATCGCCGACGGCAACGAGCCGCAATGCCTCCGCAGCGGCCTGTGAAAGATCGCTCATCGCGCTTGGCGCCTGGGCGCCACCGGTTTGATATATGTGCGCTGCTGCATATAGACTAGCGTGGCACCAATCGATGATAGCGATCGGGTGCCCATCCTCAAATATGTATTTATTTGCATAATGCGCATCGTCCCAATGCTGTCATGGAGCTTCGCCAATACGGCCGAAGCGCTCGATGCGCGGCTCTTCCCGCTGCTCGGCGCGATTCGCGCCAAGGGCTCGCTTGCCGCCGCAGTCGCCGAGCTGGGCCTGTCGTACCGCGCGGCGTGGGGCCTGCTGCGCAACTATCAGCACATGCTGGGTACACCGCTGGTCGAGCTAGAAAGGGGGCGCGGCGCCCGGCTCGCGCCTGCGGGCGAAAAACTCCTTGCGGGGCACCGGGCGGCGGGGCAACGATTGGAGCGCATCCTTCCGGCCCTGGCCGTCGAGCTGGGGTCGCAAGTCGGACACGGGGTACGGGCGGCGCGGCTCACGATGGCCGCGAGCCACGACCTGGTGCTCGCCGCACTGCGCGACGCGCTGCCTGCCGCAGCGGGACTCTCGCTCGACTTGGCGTTTATGGGCAGCCTGCACGCTTTGCAGCAATTCGCCGAAAGCCGCACGGACCTCGCCGGCTTTCACGTTCCCATCGGCGTGTACGCTGCAGGCGAGCTCGCGCCATTCCGACGTCTATTACGAGTGCGGCGCGACCGGCTGATCCGCGTTGTCGATCGCGAGCAGGGATTCATGCTTCCCCGCGGCAATCCGGCGCGCGTTCACGGCTTTCGTGACGTCCAGCGCAAGCGGCTGCGCTTCGTGAACCGCCAGCGTGGTTCCGGTACTCGCTTGCTGATCGATCGCCTGATCGCGGACGAAGGTCTCGAAGCGTTGTCGCTCGTCGGCTACGCCAACGAGGAGTTCACGCATCCTGCTATCGCGGCTACGGTTGCATCGGGGGCCGCAGACGCAGGCTTCGGGCTGCGCGCGGCCGCCGCCGAATACGGGCTCGCCTTCGTGCCGCGGGTGCGCGAACGCTACTACCTCGCCGTCCGCGCGTCCGCGCTTACGACGCCCGCTGTCCTGCGGCTGATCGAAGTGCTCCGGGGATCGATCTTTGCACGCATTGCGGGAACTCTGCCGGGATATCGGCGGGAAGAAGCGGGAGCGGTGGTCGGCGTCGAGGCGCTCGACGCGTAGCCGTGTACCCCGGGATATTTGCGGTACGATGGCGCTCCTGCATGCCGCCCCCGCCGGCCATGGAATTCGCGTTCATCCTCGATCCTCTCGCTTCGCTCAAGGCCTACAAAGACACCAGCGTGGCGATGATGCGGGCGCTGCGCGATCGCGGTCATGCGCTGTTCGCATTGGAGCAGCGCGATCTCTTCTGGGACGGAAAACAGACGTTCGGCACCGTGCGGCCGCTGACGGTGGCCGCAGACGACCACGACTGGTTCCAGGTCGGAACGCCGGCGATACGGCCGCTCCAGTCGTTTGCCGCCGTTCTGATGCGCAAGGACCCGCCGTTCGACATGGAGTACGTGTATTCCACCTATCTCCTCGAAGTCGCGGAGTCCCAGGGTGCACTCGTGTTCAACCGCCCGCGCGCCCTGCGCGACTACAACGAAAAACTGGCGATCGCAAAGTTTCCCGATTTCATCGTGCCGACGCTGGTCACGCGTGACCCGGAGCTGCTGCGCGAATTCGTCGACGAGCACGAAGACGTCATTCTGAAGCCGCTCGACGGCATGGGCGGGGCATCCGTATTCCGCGTCCGCGAGGATGATGCCAATCGCAACGTCATCGTCGAGACAGTCGGCCACCACGGCGCGCGCACGATCATGGCGCAGCGCTTCATACCCGAGATCGTCGACGGCGACAAGCGCATCGTGCTGATCGCCGGCGAGCCGGTGCCGCATTCGCTCGCGCGCATTCCCAAACCCGGCGAAACGCGCGGCAACCTGGCCGCCGGAGGGCGCGGCGTCGCGCGCCCACTTTCGCCCCGCGACCGCCTGATCGCGGAAACGATCGGGGCGAAGCTTTGGGCGGACGGCCTGCTGGTCGTCGGCCTCGACGTCATCGGGGATTACCTGACAGAGATCAACGTCACCAGTCCGACGGGCTTCGTCGAGATCACCAAGCAGACCGGGTTCGATATCGCGGACCGGTTCGCGGAGGCGCTGGTGCACGCGGCGAACCAGACGTCGAGCCGGCGCGTCGCAGCTGCGTGCTAAGATAACCTCGAGACTCAAAGGGCGCGCGCCGGCGTCGATTACGCCGCAGTGGGGCGCGCGCTACGCAAAGAGCTCGACGGAGCCATCATGATCGGCATCCTGATTGTCGCTCACGGCACGCTGGGCGACAGCCTCGCCGGCGCGGTGACGCACGTGCTGGGTAGCCGCCCGCAGAAGTTCGATAGCCTGCGGGTCGCCGCGACCGACGATCCGCTGCATCTGCTGCCGAAAGCGCGGGCGCTGGTGGAGGCGCTCGACAGTGGCGACGGCGTCCTGATCTTCTCGGATATCTACGGCGCTACGCCATGCAATCTCGCCGCCAAGTTGCTCGTTGCGGGGCGCGTCGAGGCCGTCGCCGGCGTGAATCTGCCGATGCTGGTGCGCGCATTCACTTACCGCGACAAGGGCATGGAGACGATGATCAAGAAGGCCATCAGCGGCGGCTGCGATGGCGTGCTCCATATCGATGTCGATCCGATCTATGCGGCAACAAGAAGTTGAGATCATCAACAAGCTGGGGCTGCACGCGCGCGCGGCGGCCAAGCTGACCCAGCTCGCGGCCAAGTACCAATGCGACGTCTCGGTCGCGCGCAACGGCCGCAAGGTCAACGCCAAGAGCATTATGGGGGTGATGATGCTCGCCGCGGGCAAGGGCAGCCGCATCGTGCTCGAGACCGACGGTCCGGACGAGACGGAAGCGCTCGACGCGATCGTCGCGCTGATCGGCGATTGCTTCGGCGAGGGGCAGTGATGCAGGCCGCAGGCTGTCCGCGCGTCGTCATCCGGCGACACGTGCTTTCGCAGGCTGCGCGGAACCAATGCATGGCAGGATCGATCAATGCAGGGGCGCTCAAGCTGTATCCCGAGACGCTATCCCTGGACAACGACGGCTCCACTCATGCAAATACGCCAAGTCGAATTAACCAACCGCCGCGGGCTGCATGCGCGTGCATGCGCGAAGGTCGTGGAGCTGGCATCGCGATTCCGCTGCAATGTTTGCCTGGTATGGAATGGACGGCGGGCGAGCGCGCGCAGCATGATGGCGGTGATGCTGCTCGCGGCGGGCGTCGGCGCGACGATCCGGCTGGAGACCCAGGGCCCGGACGAAGCCGAAGCGATGACCGCGATGGTCGAGCTCATCGCCGGTCGTTTCGGCGAGCAGCGGTAATGGAAGGTTGGGGAAAGGGGGCGAGTGCCTGCAAAATGCAGACCCGCCGGCGATGTCGCGGTGCAGCGCGACGTAAAACCAGGAACTAACGTTCTCTCTTGCAACCACACCGGGAGGAACTTTATGGCCTTTCGGATGTTGCCCCCTCCTTTTTGCCTTTCGCCGTTCCGCGCCCCATGAGCTTCGTTCTGCACGGTATCGGAGTCTCCGGGGGCATCGCCATCGGCAGGGCGCAGCTCGTCTCGCACGCGACGCTCGAGGTGGCCCATTACTCGATCACGCCCGCGCAGGTGCCCGGCGAGATCGAACGCCTGACGCAGGCGCTCGAGGCCGTCCGGAAAGAGCTGGAGAGCCTGCGCGGTGCGATGACCACCGGCGACGCCCCGGCGGAATTCGGCGCGTTTCTCGACGTGCATTGGATGATTCTCACCGATCCCGTATTGCGCGAAGTGCCCAAGCACACCATCGCCGAGCAGCTTTGCAATGCCGAATGGGCGTTGACGCAGCAGCTCTCCGTGCTCGTCGAGCAGTTCGAGTCGATCGAAGACCCTTACTTGCGCGAGCGCAAGGCTGACGTCGTCCAGGTTGTCGAGCGCGTTCTCAAGGTGTTGCTGGGCAAGCCCGGCAACGTGAGGCCGGCCAACGCCGAGGAGCACACGATCCTCGTCGCGCACGACTTGTCGCCCGCCGATGTCATCCAGTTCAAGAACCACCACTTTGCCGCTTTCCTGACCGATCTCGGCGGGGTCACCTCGCACACCGCGATCGTCGCGCGCAGCCTTAACGTACCCGCGGTCGTCGCGACGCACAATGCGCGTGCGCTGATCCGCGAGAACGAGCTTTTGATCGTCGATGGCGGCCGCAACGTCGTCATTGTCAATCCCGATCGCTCGGTGCTCGCCGAATACCGCGTCAAGCAGGACGAGCTCGAGCTCGAGCGACAAAAGCTCCGCCGCCTGCGAACCACCCCCGCAACGACGCTCGACGGCTGTCGCATCGAGCTCATGGCGAATATCGAGCTGCCTGAGGATCTCGAGCAGGCGATCGAGAACGGGGCGGCCGGCGTGGGGCTGTTCCGAACTGAGTTCCTCTTTCTCAACCGCGACGGGCTGCCTTCCGAGGATGAGCAATTCGAGGCATATCGTGCGGTCGCTTCGGGGATGAAAGGCCATCCGGTGACGATCCGCACTTTCGACCTCGGCGCGGACAAGCACAAGGAAGGGCTCGATGGCCTGTCGCGCGTCGCGCCGAATCCGGCACTTGGCCTGCGCGCGGTGCGCTTCTGTCTGGCCGAGCCGCGGCTGTTCCTCACCCAACTGCGCGCCATTCTGCGCGCGTCGCATTACGGCCAGGTGAAAATCCTGCTGCCCATGCTCTCGTCCGTGGGCGAGATCGAGCAGACGCTGGTGCTGCTCGCGCAGGCGAAAGAGAGCTTGCGCGAGCAGCGTGAAAAGTTCGATCCCGGCGTCGAGATCGGCGGCATGATCGAAATCCCGGCCGCGGTGCTTTCGATCGGAGCGTTCACCACACGGCTGGATTTCCTTTCGATCGGCACCAACGACCTCATCCAGTACACGCTCGCAGTCGATCGCGCCGACGACGCGGTTTCCCAGCTGTATGACGCATTGCATCCGGCCGTCATAAAGCTCATCGCGCTTGCCATCGCCACTGCCAACAAGGCCGAGGTGCCAATCGCGGTCTGCGGCGAAATGGCGGGCGAGGCCCGTCTCACGCGGTTGCTGCTCGGCATGGGGCTCACCAACTTCTCCATGCATCCGGCGCATCTTCTGACGATCAAGCAGCGCGTGCTCGCGAGCGACATCGGCGTGGCGAAGCCGATCGTCGGTCGCATGCGGCGCACCGACGAGCCGGCAAAGCTCGTCGCATTGCTCGAGAGGCTCAACGCCGACTAAGTAGGGTCAGAGACGACTTTCTTGGAACGTTCCGAGTTACTCCGGACCTGCTCGAAAGTCGTCTCTGACCCTACTTAAGCCCTAATTGACTTCCCGTAACGCCTCGGTAAACTAGCAGTCACGCGCCGATTTGACGATCAGCTTGCGGGCGCGAAGGGGCTTCCCCGACAAGGAAGATTCCCCGACAAATACGGCTAAAGCGGCGAGGTTGCTGTGTCGAAGTCTGCCGACCCGATTAGCGCGAGCTGATCGGGTTTTTTATTGGCCATCGTGACTCAATCGCCAGGCTCGGTCGGCATCGTTCAACCACGGCGCGCCGCGTTCACGGAACCGCTTGCGCTCTCTTCCGGCGCAAGCTTGCCCGCGTTCGAGCTGATGTACGAGACCTACGGCGAGCTCAACGCGGACCGATCGAATGCGATTCTGGTCTGCCACGCGCTGAACGCGTCGCATCATGTCGCCGGCACCTACGCCGGTCAGCCCGACAGCGAGGGTTGGTGGGATAACATGGTGGGACCGGGCAAGCCCGTCGACACGACGCGCTTTTTCGTCATCGGCGTCAACAATCTCGGCAGCTGCTTCGGCTCAACCGGTCCCGCGTCGATCAATCCGGCGACCGGTGCGCGGTGGGGCTCGGACTTTCCCATCGTCACCGTCGAGGATTGGGTCGACGCGCAGGCACGGCTCGCCGATTATCTTGGCATCGAACGCTTCGCCGCGGTCATGGGCGGAAGCCTCGGCGGCATGCAAGCGCTTTCCTGGGCGATCCGCTATCCGAAGCGCATCTGCAACGCGCTGGTGATCGCGGCGGCACCCAATCTGTCCGCGCAGAACATCGCCTTCAACGAAGTCGCGCGCGCGGCGATTCTGACCGATCCCGAATTCCATGACGGTCACTACTACGCGTACGGCGTCAAGCCCGTGCGCGGCTTGCGCGTCGCCCGGATGGTCGGCCACATCACTTATATCTCGGACGAGCAGATGGGCGAGAAATTCGGGCGCCAGCTGAAGGACGGGATCCAGTACTCGTTCCGGCCGGAATTCGAAATCGAATCGTACCTGCGTTATCAGGGCGAGAAATTCTCCGAATATTTCGACGCCAACACGTATCTGCGCATCACCAAGGCGCTCGATTATTTCGATCCCGCACTGGCGACAGGGGGCGATCTCGCCCGTGCGCTCGCGCCCGCGACGTGCCGCTTCCTGGTCATTTCGTTCACGACCGACTGGCGCTTCTCGCCCGCGCGCGCCCGCGAGATCGTCAAGGCGTTGGTCGACACCCGCCGCGATGTCTCGTACGCCGAGATCCTCGCGCCGCACGGCCACGATGCCTTTCTGCTCGACACGCCGCAGTACCACGCGGTCGTGCGCACCTATCTTGCGCGGGAGGCCGGATGAAGCTCGCCACCCGCGCGGATTTTTCGACCATCGCGGGCTGGATCGCCCCGACCGCGCGCGTGCTCGACCTGGGCTGCGGCGACGGGAGCCTCTTCGCGTACCTGCGCGAATCGCGCGGGGTGACCGGCTACGGAATCGAGATCGACGATGCCGGCGTGCTGGCGTCGATCGGCAACGGTGTCAACGTGATCCAGAGCAACCTCGAGAGAGGGCTCGCCGGCTTCGACGACAAGTCCTTCGACAGCGTGATCCTGTCGCAGACGCTGCAGGCGATGCGCCATACCGAGGAGATCGTGCTCGAAATGCTGCGCGTGGGACGCGAGGCGATCGTGACATTCCCGAATTTCGGCCACTGGTCGCACCGGCTGCAGGTTCTGCGCGGCCGGATGCCGGTGTCCAAGAGCCTTCCCTACCAGTGGTACGACACGCCGAACATCCATCTGTGCACGGTCGCGGATTTCGACGCCTTCTGCGCGGCGCACGCCTTCCGCGTGCTTGAACGCGTCGTGCTGCACGAGACGCGCAGAGTGACCGTGCTGCCGAACCTCTTCGGATCGCTGGCGATCTACCGCTTCCAACGCGGGTAAAGCGAGCCTAGGTTCCTTGGCGCGGCGACGATACAATGCCGCCGATGACTGCGTCTTCCGTCAGCTGGCGTCAGGCGCTGTTCAACCGACGCATGCTCATCTGCGTGTTCACCGGTTTCAGCTCCGGCCTGCCGCTGTATCTGCTCATCAACCTGTTGCCGGCGTGGCTGCGCTCGGAGCAAGTCGATCTTCGATCGATAGGCTTGTTCGCGCTGATCCAGTTGCCGTTCACGTGGAAATTCTTCTGGGCGCCTCTGCTCGACCGCTACGCGCTGCCGTTCTTCGGCCGCCGGCGTGGCTGGATGCTCGTGACGCAGCTGCTGCTGCTCGTGTCGATCCCGCTGTTCGGTGCATTGCGGCCGCAGCTCGACCTCTGGACGATCGCGTACCTCGCCGCCGCAGTGGCTTTCTTCGCGGCGACGCAGGACATCGTGCTCGACGCATACCGGCGAGAGCTCCTGCCCGACCCTGAGCTCGGCCTCGGCAACGCTATTCATGTCCAGGCGTACCGCATTTCGAGCCTCGTGCCCGGCGCGCTGGCGCTGGTGCTGGCGGATCATTTTCCCTGGCAAACAGTCTTCATGGTCACCGCGCTGTTCATGCTGCCCGGAATCGCCAACACCTTGCTCGTCGGTGAGCCCCGGCTGGCGCGCCCGGCGCCGCGCACCCTGGCCGAAGCGGTGGTCGAGCCGTTCCACGAATTCATCACGCGCTCCGGCTGGCAGCAGGCGCTGCTCGTCGTCGCGTTCATCTTCTTCTATAAGCTCGGCGACTCGATGGCGACCGCACTCGCGACGCCGTTCTATCTCGACATGGGATTTTCCCTTTCCGCTATCGGACTTGTCGCCAAGAATGCGGGATTGTGGGCAAGCGTGATCGGCGGACTGCTCGGGGGTCTATGGATGCTCAAGATCGGCATCAATCGCGGACTCTGGCTGTTCGGCGTGGTGCAGGTCGTATCGATCCTCGGCTTCGCCTGGCTTGCCTATGTGCACGAACCCGATCGCGTCTTGCTGGCGGTCGTGATCGCCTTCGAGGCGTTGGGTGTGGGCCTCGGCACGGCGGCGTTCACCGCGTTCATCGCGCGCGCGACCGACCCGCGCTACACCGCGACGCAGTTTGCGCTCTTTACGAGCCTCGCCTCGGTACCGCGCTCGCTGGTCAACGCGACGACCGGCTGGATCGTCGAGCAGACCGGATGGTTTACCTTCTTCCTTCTCTGCACGGCGCTGGCGCTGCCGGGCATGGCGCTTTTGCTGCGCGTCGCTCCCTGGAATGAACCCGTGCCCGGCGGACCGCAGGAAGTGTGATGAATCCGCACAAGTTCAGCGCGATCGCGCATCGCGATCACGCTTACTGCAACCCGATCGCGGCGGCGAAGATCGAGCGGATCCTCGAGCTCCTGCCGCTCGTGCGCGATGCGAGCGTTCTTGATCTGGGCTGCGGCCGCGGCGAGCTCTCGCTCGAGCTCGTCGAGCGCTTCCAGGCGCGGGTCACCGCCGTCGACATTTCGTCGCCGATGCTCGATGCGGCGAGGGAACGCGCGCAGTCGTGCGGCGCGCTCGAGCGCCTGCGGCTGCTGGAGATCGACATCGCTGAGTTCAAACCGGAACCGGAGTCCTTCGACCTCACGGTGATGCTCGGCGGCGGAGGTATCGCCGGCGGTATCGCGGGCATTTGCACCGCGCTCGCCGGCTGGACACGCCGCGGCGGCTATGTTCTTATCGGCGAGGGTTATTGGGCGCAGCCGCCGGCGCCGGAATATCTCGCGCATCTGGAAGCGAAGGATGACGAATTCCGCGATCACCGCGGCAACGTCGAAGCCGGTATCGACGCCGGCCTGATCCCGTTGCACGCGTTTGTAGCGTCGCCCGACGAATGGGACGAATACGAATGGACCTACAGCCGCTCGATCGAGCGCTACGCGCTCGAGCAGCCGGGGGACCCCGACGTTCCGGCAATGCTCGAGCGTATCCGCCGCTGGCGCGACGGATACCTGCGCTGGGGCCGCGATACGCTGGGCTTCGGCGTCTACCTCTTCCATCGCCCGGCTGCGCGGTGAATACGCCGGGGAAATCGTCGAGCGTCGGATATTCAGGCACGCCGCTGCCGTCGAAGCTGGGGCTCAAACCCGGGATGAGATTTGTCGCATTGAACGCGCCGCCGGACCTCGATGTGCTGCTCGCCGGCGCGCCGGATCTAGAACGCCTGGCCCGCGTGACATCCTTCGAGTGCGCGCTCGCGTTTGCGACGACCGAGCACGCGCTCGCGGCGCTGTTCGCGAAGCTCGCGCCGAAGCTACGCGACACCGGCATGATCTGGATCGCGTGGCCGAAGAAGGCGTCGGGTGTCGCGACCGAGCTTACGGAAGGCGTCGTACGGCGCGTCGGGCTCGCTACCGGGTTGGTCGATGTCAAAGTCTGTGCGATCGATGCCACGTGGTCGGGCTTGAAATTTGTGCGGAGACTGCGCGATCGGCGAGTCTGAGAAGGCGTTGTGAACGCGCGCAGATAGGCATTGGCGTCGTAGGGCCAAATTCATTCGGCCATGCGGTTTCAACGCGCGCTGCGTGCGAATTTGTCGCACCTACGAACCTCTCGAATTACCCGCGAAAAAGAGGAGCTTCATGACCCGTCGCTCAACTTTTGCATCAGCGAGCGCCGCCTTGCTGCTCGCCGCCTGCGCGAGCGCGCCGGTCGCATATCCCGACGCCACGCTGGAAGGCTTGTTCGACGCCGAGCGTGCCTTTGCCCGCGCGTCGACCGAACGCGGCATTCGTGCGTCGTTCCTCGAGTATTTCGCGACGGACGGCATCGATTTTCGGCCCGCCCCGGGCCCTATGCGCCAACGCATGCTCGCGCGGCCGGTGCCGGCGGATCCGCTGGCGTTGCTCCTCGATTGGTCACCGCAGGCCGGCGCCGTCGCCCGTGCGGGCGATCTCGGCTTCACGACCGGGCCTTATTCGCTGCGCAATCAGCGCGACGCGAGCGCTTCGACGCGTTACGGCTATTTCTTTTCGGTATGGAAGCGCGAAAACGGCGTGTGGCGCGTTGCACTCGACGCAGGCGTGTCGACACCCGGCGCGCCCCAACCGGAAACGCCCGCAACCGCGGGCGGCGCGACGCAATATCCGTCGAAGCTTGTCCCGATGGCGGGCCTGTCCAAGCGCGGCAAGGATGCGCTCCTCGCGCTGGAACGTGAGGCGCGGAGCCTCGACCCGGACCCCGCAGACGCGCCATCCTATTTCGAGCTGCTGGCAAATTCGGTTCGCGTCTTGCGCGAGGGCAGCTACGCGCTGATCGGCGCCGACGCGGCGCATAAGGCTTTTGCCGCGACAGGCCGACGCGTCTTCTGGACTCCGGCCGGCGCCGGCGCGTCCGCAAGTGACGACTTGGGCTATACGTACGGTCGCTACGCGCGCTTTGTCGGTACTGGCGAGGAAGCGACAGGGTATTACGTGCACGTCTGGCAGCGCGACGACGCGGGTGTGTGGCGGATCGCGGTCGAGGTGCTGCTCCCGCCGGAGTGATTATTCGATCTGCTCGAGCGCTGTAGCCCGGGCTGAGCCGCGCAGCAGCGATGCCCGGGGGCGACGTTTCGCTTGGATACGATCCGGGCATCGCTTCGCTCAGCCCGGGCTACGACAACAGCGTCAGCCTATCTCTTCGAGCTTGCCCTGCAGTTCGAGCCACTGGGCTTCCGCACGTGCGAGCTGCCAAGTGAGATCGCCCTGGCGCTCGAGCATGGCGATCAAGCTCTCCTTGTTGCCCTCGGCGTAGGCGTCGGCGGACGCGAGCAACGTTTCGAGCTCGCGTTTTTCCGCCTCGAGAGCCTGCAACTCGGCTTCGACGTCGGCGAGCTCGCGCTGCAGGGGCTTCCGCAGGTTCGCGAGCCGCTGGCGCTCGGCCGCCTCGGAGCGTTTCTGCGCCCGGCGGTCGGGCGCCGATCCGTTCGTCGCCTTCTCGCGTCGAGCGGCGACATCGCGCCCGCGCCTTGCCCGGACCCAGTCGCGATAGTCGTCGAGATCGCCGTCGAACGGCGCGAGAGCGCCGTCGGCCACCAGCCACAGCTCGTCGGCGGTGGCGCGCAACAGATGCCGGTCATGGGCGACGACGATTAGCGCGCCTGCGTAGTCCTGCAAGGCCTCGGTCAATGCTTCGCGCATCTCGATGTCGAGATGATTGGTCGGCTCATCGAGCAGGAGGAGATTCGGCCGCTGTCGCACCAGCAGCGCGAGGGTGAGCCGTGCCTTCTCCCCGCCCGAGAATTCCGCGACCGGCGCCGACACGCGCTCGCCGCGGAAGTCGAACCCGCCGAGGAAGTCGCGCAACTCCTGCTCGCGCGTCGCCGGCTCGAGCCGCCGCAGGTGCCACAGCGCGCTCTCTTCCAGGCGCAACTGCTCGAGTTGATGCTGCGCGAAATAGCCGATGCGCAAGCCCTGTGCGGTCAGCCGCTGCCCGGCCAACGGCGGAAGCTCGCCAGCGATCGCGGAGAGGAGCGTCGATTTACCCGCGCCGTTGGGACCGAGCAGCCCGATGCGCTCGCCGGGGAGAATCGCCCAGTCGACTCCGCTCACGACGCTCTCGCGCGCGTAGCCGAGCGTTGCGTGGTCGAGCTTGACGAGCTGTCGCGCGTGGATCTCGGTCGCCGGAAACGCGAACGAAAACGGGCTGTCGACGTGCGCCGCGGCGATCAGCTCCATGCGCTCGAGCGTCTTGATCCGGCTCTGCGCCTGCTTGGCCTTGGTCGCCTTGGCGCGAAAACGGTCGATGTACGAACGCAGATGTGCTATCTGCCGCTGCTGCTTGGCGTAGGCGGCCTGCTGCTGCGCCAGCTCGTGCGCGTGCTCGCGCTCGAACTGCGAGTAGTTGCCGGCGTAGAGCCGCAGCTTGCACCCGTCGAGATGGACGATCGACGCGACAACCGAATCGAGAAGATCGCGGTCGTGCGTGATCAGGAGCAGCGTTCCGGCGTAGCGCTGCAGCCACTCCTCGAGCCAGAGCACGGCATCGAGATCGAGATGGTTCGTCGGCTCGTCGAGCAGGAGCAGGTCGGAGCGCGTCATCAGCGCTTGCGCCAGGTTGAGCCGCATGCGCCAGCCGCCGGAGAAGCTTGCGACCGGATCGCCGTGGCGGGCTACGGCGAATCCGAGGCCCGAGAGCAGGCTCGCCGCGCGAGCGCGTGCGCTATAGCCGTCGATCGCATCGTAACGATGGTGCAGCTCCGCCAAGTGTTCTCCGGCCGTGCCGGGATGGGCTTCGGCGTCAACCAGCGCGCGCTCCACGGCGCGCAGCTCCACGTCGCCGTCGAGCACGAATTCGATCGCGGCAGCAGTCACGGGCGGCATCTCCTGCGCAACGTGGGCGATCACCCACGATGGCGGCACAGACACCTCGCCCGCGTCGGCATCGATCTCGCCGCGCAGCAGCGCGAACAGCGATGACTTGCCGCTGCCGTTGGGGCCGATCAGCCCCACCCTGTGTCCGGGGTGCACGGTCAGCGCCGCGTCTTCGAGCAGGCGTTTGTTGCCGCGGGCCAATGTAAGGTTGCTAATTCGGATCAAGGCTGTTGACGAGTGGAAAGCGTCGCGAGGAGGCCGAGATGCAAGGCGCGAGCCCGAGAGGGACCGGAGTGTACACGGTTAGTACATGAGGATCCCGAGCGGGCGAGTAACGACGCAGATCGGCCCCGCAGCAGCTTTACACCGTCAACGCAACTCGAAGTCGTAGTCGATGATCAAGGGCGCATGATCGGAAAAGCGCCGGTTCTTGTAAATCGACACCGCATGAGCCGTGACCGCGATCCCTGGTGTCGCGATTTGGTAGTCGAGGCGCCAGCCCACGTTCTTTGCCCAAGCCCGGCCGCGATTCGACCACCAGGTGTAGTGCCCGGGCTCCTGGTTGATGCGGCGAAAAACATCGACGAAGCCCAGCTCGTCGAAGACTCGCGTCAGCCAGGCGCGCTCCTCGGGCAGGAAGCCGGAGTTCTTCTGGTTGCTGCGCCAGTTCTTAAGATCGATCGCCTGATGTGCGATGTTCCAGTCGCCGCAAAGAATGATTTCGCGCTTCTGCCGGCGCAGCTCGAGCAGATGCGGCAGGAACGTCTCCAGAAAACGAAACTTCGACGCCTGCCGATGTGGACCCGCGGATCCCGACGGCAGGTAGACGCTGGCGATGGCGAGCGTGCCGAAATCGGCTTCGAGATAGCGGCCTTCACCGTCGAATTCGGTGGAGCCGAAACCGGTGGTTATCTTGGGCTTCGGCTTGGCATAGAGCGCAACACCCGCGTATCCCTTGCGAGAGGCGGACAGGAAGAAGCCGTGCGCCTTGCGCGGCGCCAGCAATGGGCGCGGGACCTGGTCCGCGCCGGCCTTGATCTCCTGCAGGCATACCACGTCCCAGGGCTCGACGCGCGCGAGCCACCGCGAGAGGCCCTTGTGCTGGGCCGAGCGGATGCCGTTGACGTTGAGCGTGATGATGCGCATGAGGCGAGTCGGGTGCCGCGAGGAGCGCGGAGTTTACGGGTAAAATACGCTCCGTTTTTTACCTTAAGCCGATGAGCCCGTTTCGCCACGATTTTCTCGCTTTTGCCCTGGCATGCGAAGTGCTTAGATTCGGTCAGTTTGTGACCAAGGCGGGGCGCAAAACACCATATTTTTTCAACGCCGGGCTGTTCAACGACGGCGACAGCCTGCGCCGCCTCGGAGGGTTCTATGCCGAGGCGTATCTCGCCTCCGGGATCGCGTGCGATCAGCTGTTCGGGCCGGCCTACAAGGGCATCAGCCTGGCCGCCGCGACAGCGATTGCTTTGGCCGAAAAAGGGCACAATCTGAGGTACAGTTTCAATCGCAAGGAAGCCAAGGACCATGGCGAAGGTGGCGTGATCGTCGGCGCGCCGCTGCGGGGGCAGGTACTGATCGTGGACGACGTAATTACCGACGGCGGCGCGAAGCGCGAAGCGATCGAGTTGATCCGGGCGAACGGTGCCAACCCCGCAGGCGTGCTGATCGCGTTCGATCGGATGGAGCGCGGACGCGGCGAGCGCTCGGCGGTGCAGGAGCTCACGCGCGAGTTCGGGCTGCCGGTCATCGCGATCGCGACGCTCGACGATTTGCTGGCGTTCCTCGCCGGGCGACCGGAGCTCAAGGCGCAGGCCGCTGAAGTGCGTGCATACCGGAAACAATACGGGGCGGCGGCGTGAGCAAAGGCCACGGCGCGCACCGGACCAAAAAAGGGCGGAAATGATCGGAATCGAGCAGGCAAACCCAGTAGAGCGGTGGCCGCGTGCGCGTCTTGCCCTGTGCGCGGTCGCGGCGTTTACGGCGGCGGTCTTCGCCGGCGCCGCCACGGCGGCGGGCACCTACAAATGGACCGACGAACAGGGCGTCGTGCATTACAGCGACAAAGCCCCTGCCGAAACCCCCGCCAAGGGCGCGACTGTGCTCGATAAGCAGGGCCGGCCGGTAAAGAAGATCGATCCCCCGCTGACGCCTGAGCAGATCAAGGCCAAGGCTGACGAGGAAGAGCGAGCGCGCGCGCTCGCGAAGGCGAAGGACGAACAGGCGCGCAAGGATCGGGCGCTGATGCAGTCCTACACCAGCGAAAGCGAAATCGACATCGCCAGAAACCGCGCGATATCGACCCTCGAGTCGCAGATAAAGTCGGCGGAAGCCTTCAGCGCCGACCTCACCCGCCGGCAGAAGAGCATTGCCAAGCAGAAGGCGACTTATGGGAGTAAACCGATCCCGATCGAGCTCGAGCGCGAGTCCACGGCGGTCGACAATGAGCTCTCGCGCCAGACGATTCTGATCCGGCAGAAGCAGGAAGAACTGACGCTGGTCACCGCCAAGTACGATACGATCAAGGAGCGCTGGCGCGAGATCCTGGCCGATCAGCAACGCGCCGCGGCTGCCGCAGCCGCGGCGGAGGCGGCCAAGGCTCAGAACCCGCCCCCGGCGTCGGCCAAGCCTGGTGCGGCCAAGCCGGTGACGACTGCGCGCCCGGCATCGACGACGACGAACAAATAGGCGCGGCTCGGCGAGCCCCCGGGCATCGCTTCGCTCAGCCCGGGCTACGCGTCCATGCGAATGGTGAGGGCGCGGCCAGACCTGCGATAATCGCAGCCTTCGGTTTCTCGCATCGCATTTCCCCGATGGCGCAATACGTCTACACCATGAACCGGGTGGGCAAGCTCGTGCCCCCCAAGCGAGTCATCCTCAAGGACATCTCGCTCTCCTTTTTTCCCGGCGCCAAGATCGGTGTGCTGGGGTTGAACGGCTCGGGCAAGTCGAGCTTGCTCAGGATCATGGCCGGCGTCGACCACGAATACGACGGCGAAGCCACGCCGATGCCGAATTTGCGCATCGGATTTCTGCCGCAGGAGCCCAGGCTCGATTCCACCAAGACCGTGCGCGAGACGGTCGAAGAAGGGATGCGCGAGGTGCTCGCCGCCAAGGCGAAGCTCGAGGAGATCTACGCCGCGTACGCGGAGCCCGACGCCGATTTCGAGGCGCTCGCCGCGGAGCAGGCGAGATACGAGGCGATCATCGCTGCCTCCGGGGCGGATTCCGACGTGCAGATGGAGATCGCGGCCGACGCGTTGCGCCTCCCTCCTTGGGACGCGAAAATCGAGAAGCTCTCGGGCGGCGAAAAGCGCCGCGTCGCGCTCTGCCGCCTGCTGCTGTCGAAGCCGGACATGCTGCTCTTAGACGAGCCGACCAATCATCTCGATGCCGAGAGCGTCGAGTGGCTCGAGCAATTCCTGCAGAAGTTTCCCGGCACGGTGATCGCTGTGACGCACGACCGCTACTTTCTCGACAACGCGGCGGAGTGGATTCTCGAGCTCGACCGCGGTTACGGCATTCCGTGGAAGGGCAACTACAGCTCGTGGCTGGAGCAGAAGGAACAGCGTCTCGCGACCGAGGCCAAGCAGGAAGACGCGCGCATCAAGGCGATGCACAAGGAGCTCGAGTGGGTCCGCACGAATGCCAGGGCGCGGCAGGCGAAGAACAAGGCGCGGATCGCCCGCTTCGAGGAGCTTTCGTCCTACGAGCACCAGAAGCGCAACGAAACGCAGGAGATCTTCATCCCGGTCGCCGAGCGCCTGGGCGATGCCGTCATCGAATTCAAGCGCGTCAGCAAGGGTTACGGCGACCGGCTGCTCATCGACGATTTGAGCTTCATCGTTCCGGCGGGCGCGATCGTCGGGGTCATCGGCCCGAACGGCGCTGGCAAGACGACGCTGTTCCGTATGATTACGGGCAAGGAGAAGCCCGACCGCGGCGAGATCGTCGTCGGCTCGACCGTGAAGCTCGCGGTCGTCGATCAGACGCGCGAGTCGCTTCCCGACGACAAGACCGCGTGGGAAGCGATCTCGGGTGGACAGGACATTTTGAGCGTCGGCAAGTTCGAGATGCCGTCGCGTGCGTATCTGGGCCGCTTCAATTTCAAGGGCGCCGACCAGCAGAAGAACGTCGGCGCGCTTTCGGGCGGCGAGCGCGGCCGGCTGCATCTCGCCGCGACGCTGCTCAAGGGCGGCAACGTGCTGCTCCTCGACGAGCCGTCCAACGACCTCGATGTCGAAACGCTGCGCGCGCTCGAGGACGCGATGAACGAATTCGCGGGCAGCGCGCTCGTCGTCTCGCACGACCGCTGGTTCCTCGACCGCATTGCAACGCACATCCTCGCCGCCGAAGACGATTCGAAGTGGATGTTCTTCGAAGGCAACTACCACGACTACGAGGCCGACAAGAGAAGGCGGCTCGGCGAGGAAGGCGCACGCCCGCACCGGCCGCGATACAAGCCGCTGATGCACTAAAGGACGTTGACCGACGTTCGATGCGTAGCCCGGGCTGAGCGTAGCGATGCCCGGGAGGTCATTGCTACGCCGCCCCGGGCTTCACTAGCTCGGTCCGCCCGCATTTCTACGGGACGTCATTCCCGACGAGCACGTAGCCTGGGCTGAGCGCGCAGCGCGATGCCCGGGAGTTCATCGGTACGCCGCCCCGGGCATCGCTTCGCTCAGCCCGGGCTACACTGATACGTAGCCTAGAGTGAGCGGCAGAGAATCCGGGAGGTCATCGGTACGCCGCCCCGGGTTTCGCTTCGTTCAACCCGGGTTACAACCTCGACAGCTTCTGTCTCAGGATCGTATTGACCTGCGCCGGATTGGCCTTGCCTTTGGTCGCCGCCATCACCTTGCCGATGAGCGAGTTGAACGCCTTTTCCTTGCCGGCCTTGTACTCGGCGACGATCGATGCGTTCGCTGCGATAACGTCATCGACGATCTTGCCGATCGCGCCGACGTCGGAGATCTGCCTCAGGCCCCGGGCGACGATGATTGCATCGGCGTCGCCGCCGCTTTCGCCGGCCCACATCGCCTCGAAGACTTCCTTGGCGATCTTGCCGGATATCGTTTCATCCTGAACGCGCCTCAGCATAATGCCGAGCTGCGTTCCTGTTACGGGGGCCGCCGATGCGTCGATGTCGGCTCTGTTGATAGCCGCCGAGAAGTCCCCCAGAACCCAGTTTGCGGCGAGCTTAGCGTCCACGCCGCCCTGGACCGCTGCTTCATACACCTGCGCCAGCGCCGGATGCGCCGTCAGGCTCGCGGCGTCATCGGGTGGGAGCCTGTCGTCGATGACAAAGCGCTGTCGCTTGGCTTCCGGCAGCTCCGGCATCTCGGCACGAATCCGCTCGATCCAGGCATTGTCGATCACAAGCGGCGGCAGGTCCGGATCGGGGAAATAGCGGTAATCCTGCGCGTCTTCCTTGGTGCGCATGGAGCGCGTCTCGTCGCGGTCGGGATCGTAGAGCCGCGTTTCCTGCTCGACGGCGCCACCGTCTTCGATCAGCTGGATCTGGCGGCGGATCTCGAATTCGATGGCGTGCTGCAGAAAGCGAAAGCTGTTCACGTTCTTGATCTCGCAGCGCGTGCCGAGCTTCGCTTCGCCCGCCTTGCGCACGGAGACGTTCGCATCGCAGCGGAAGCTGCCTTCCTGCATGTTGCCGTCGCAGATGCCGATCCAGCGTACGAGGGTGTGCAGCGTCTTCGCGTAGGCGATCGCCTCCTCCGCGCTGCGCATGTCGGGCTCGGAAACGATCTCGAGCAGCGGCGTGCCGGCGCGATTCAAGTCGATGCCGGTCATGCCGGAGGCCGCCTGACTCAAGCCCTCGTGCAACGACTTGCCGGCATCTTCCTCGAGATGCGCGCGGGTGAGGCGCACGGTTTTCACGCCGTCCTTGGTGGTGATCGTGACCGCCCCGCCCTGCACGACCGGGATTTCGTACTGGCTGATCTGATAGCCCTTGGGCAGGTCGGGATAGAAGTAATTCTTGCGCGCGAACACGCTGCGCTTGTTGATCGTTCCGCCGACGGCAAGGCCGAAGCGGATCGCGCGTTCCACGGCTCCCTTGTTCAACACCGGTAATACGCCGGGAAGCGCGATATCGACGCCAGAGGCCTGCGTGTTCGGTGGCGCGCCGAACTTCGTCGACGCACCGGAAAAGATCTTCGACCGGGTCGAGAGCTGCGTATGGGTCTCCAGTCCGATGACGACTTCCCAGCTCATCGCGCGGTCTCCAGCGCGATGTCGGCGGGCTCGCGCCGGTGCCAGTCCGTCGCCTGCTGGAACCGGTGCGCGGCATTGAGGATCACGCTTTCGGTGAAATGGTTGCCCTGGAGCTGCAACCCGATCGGAAGACCGTTGCGGTCGAAGCCGCAGGGAATCGAAATCGCCGGTGCGCCGGTCAGGTTGCCCGCAACGGTGAAGATGTCGTTTAAATACATCTGCACCGGGTCGGCCGTCTTGGCACCGAGCTTGAACGCTGCTGTCGGCGCGGTCGGGCCCAGGATCAAATCGCACTGCCGGTACGCGCGCTGGAAGCCCTCCGCGATCAGCCGCCGCACCTGCTGCGCCTTCAGGTAGTACGCGTCGTAATACCCGTGCGAAAGGACATAGGTGCCGACCAGAATCCGACGCTTGACCTCGGCGCCGAAGCCTTCGGCGCGGGTCTTCTTATACATGTCGGTGAGGTCGTCATGCTTCGCCGTGCGATGACCGTAGCGCACGCCGTCGAAACGCGCGAGATTTGACGATGCCTCCGCTGGCGCGATGACGTAATAGACCGGCACCGACAGCTCCACGTCGGGCAGCGTCACGTCGACCGTCGTCGCGCCGAGCTTGCGGAATTCGCCGAGCGCTGCATCGACCGCGGCGGCGACGTCGGCATCGATGCCTTCGCCGAAATATTCCTTCGGCAGGCCGATGTGCAAGCCGGCCAGCGGCTTTGCCCCGGCCGCGGGGCGAAGCAGGCGCGCGTAATCCTCGCGCGGCCGGTCGAGGCTGGTCGAGTCGCGCGGATCGTGCCCGGCCATGGCATTGAGCAGCAGCGCGCAGTCCTCGGCAGTCTGTGCGAACGGGCCCGGCGTATCGAGGCTCGACGCAAAGGCGATCAGCCCGTAGCGCGAGCACACGCCATAGGTCGGCTTGAGGCCGCAGACCCCCGACAGCGCGGCCGGTTGGCGAATCGAGCCGCCGGTGTCGGTGCCGGTCGCGGCTGGGACGAGCCGCGCCGCGACTGCGACGGACGAGCCGCCCGAGCTGCCGCCGGGGACGTAATCGACGTTCCAGGGATTTTTGACCGGACCGAAATACGATGTTTCGCTCGACGAGCCCATCGCGAACTCGTCCATGTTGGTCTTGCCGACCAGCACCATGCCGGCATCGGCGAGGCGCTCGACGACGAAAGCACTGTACGGTGCGACGAAATTCTCCAGCATGCGCGAGCCGCAGGTCGTCTTCCAGCCCGCCGTCATCAGCACGTCTTTGTGCGCAATGGGAATGCCTGTCAGCGGCGTCGCGTTGCCGGCGGCAAGGTGCGCGTCGGCGGCCTTGGCTGCGCCGAGCGCGCGCTTGCGGTCGCGGGCGAGAAACGCGTTCAGGCGAGGATTGAGCGCGTCGATGCGGTCGAAGAGCGCGCTCGTCAGCTCGACGCTCGACAGGCGCTTCGACGCGAGCGCTCGCGCAAGCTCGGCAATGGGAGCGGTGAACACGCGTTTTATTCGATGACCTTGGGTACGAGATACAACCCGTTCTGTACTGCAGGCGCCACGCTCTGGTAGAGCTCGTGCTGATCGGTTTCGGTGACCACGTCTTCGCGCAGCGGCAGCGTCACGTCCTGTGCATGCGACATCGGGTCGATGCCGGTGGTGTCGACGGCGCGCATGCGCCCGATCAGATCGAAAATGCTGTCGAGCTTGGCGCGGACATCGACGCCCTCGGCGGGCGTGATTTCGATCCTGGCCAGGTGCGCGATGCGCTGGACGTCCTCGGAGGAAAGTGCCATTTTCGAGGCCTTTACGCGTTTTTGGCGTCAGAAGCGGTGTAGAGATGAAGCATATTAGGTTATCATATTCGGATTGTCCGGGCAGCCGCCGGGTTGCTTTCTTGCGCCGCGATCAAGGCTTTCATGTTCGAATCGTTCAAGGGTTATTTCTCCAGCGATCTCGCCATCGACCTGGGGACGGCCAATACCCTGATTTACGTGCGCGGCAAGGGCATCGTATTGAATGAGCCCTCAGTCGTTTCGATCCGCCAGGAAGGCGGCCCCAACGGCAAGCGCGTCATCCAGGAGGTGGGCCTCGCCGCCAAGCAGATGCTCGGTCGCACGCCGCACAACATCACCGCCATCCGGCCGATGAGGGACGGCGTGATCGCCGACTTCACGGTAACCGAGCAGATGTTGAAGCAGTTCATCAAGAAAGTGCTCGATTCCAAGCTCTTCAGCCCGTCCCCGCGCATTATCATCTGCGTGCCCTGCGGCTCCACCCAGGTCGAGCGACGTGCGATCCGCGAATCCGCGCTGGGCGCGGGCGCGTCGAAGGTCTATCTCATCGAAGAGCCGATGGCGGCCGCGATCGGCGCCGATCTGCCGATCTCGGAAGCGACCGGCTCGATGGTCGTCGACATCGGCGGCGGCACGACCGAAGTCGGCGTCATCTCGCTGGGCGGGATGGTGTACTCGGGCAGCGTGCGCGTGGGCGGCGACAAGTTCGACGAAGCCATCGTCAACTACATCCGCCGCAACTACGGCATGCTGATCGGGGAAACTACGGCCGAGACGATCAAGAAGACGATCGGCTCCGCGTTTCCCGGCTCCGAGGTCAAGGAGATGGAAGTTAAGGGCCGCAATCTCGCCGAGGGCATCCCGCGCAGCTTTACCGTATCGTCGAACGAAATCCTGGAGGCGCTGACCGATCCATTGAACAGCATCGTCTCCGCGGTGAAAAGCGCGCTGGAGCGCACGCCACCGGAGCTCGGCGCGGACATCGCGGAGCGTGGCATGGTGCTGACCGGCGGCGGCGCGCTCTTGCGCGACGTCGATCGCCTGCTGATGGAAGAGACGGGGTTGCCGGTCGTGGTCGCCGAAGATCCGCTGACCTGCGTCGTGCTCGGCTGCGGCAAGGCGCTCGAGAACATGGAAAAGCTGTCCACCATCTTTACCTCCGACTAAGGGTGCTGAGTGGGCTAGCGCATGCAGCGGTCACCCCTCACCCGGCGCGCGCTGCGCGCGGACCCTCCGTCTCCCCGCGCGCGGAGAGAGGGCTGGGGTGAGCGGGCGCGCTACGCATAGCGCCAACCGTTAGCGTCGCGATGCGTCACATCCCGGTCGAGCCGCCACCATTCTTCCATCGCGGACCCTCGCCTCTCGCGCGGCTCGCCTTCTTCGGATTGCTCTCTCTCGCCCTTTTGTTTGCCGACACGCGCTACCGTTATCTCGAGAGTGTGAGGCACGCAGTGGCGGTGGTGCTCTACCCGCTGCAGCGCGCCGTGCAACTTCCCGGCGAAATGCTCGTCCAGGTCACAAGCTACTTTTCCTCACAGAGCGCGCTCGCCGGAGACAACGCCGCGCTCAGGCAGCAGCTGCTCTCCGAGGCGCCTGCCGTGCAGGGCTACCAGCTGTTGCAGCAGGAGAACGCGCGGCTGCGGGCACTGCTCAACGTCGAGAAACGCTTTCAAGGCGCGACGACCGCGGCCGAGGTGCTCTATTCGGGGCGCGATCCGTTCACACAAAAGCTCTTTGTCGACAAGGGCGAATCCGCCGGCGTGCAGGCTGGCCAGGCGGTGATCGACGAAGTCGGCGTCGTCGGTCAGGTAACGCGCGTGTTCCCCTACATGGCCGAAGTGACGCTGGTCACCGACAAGGATCACGCCGTGCCGGTAAAGGTCGAGAGGAGCGGCGTGCGCAGTGTGATGTACGGGGCAGGCAGCGGACGGTTGCCGGAATTGCGCTTTCTTTCCCCCAACGTGGAGATCCAGGCCGGTGACAAGCTGTTGACGTCCGGCATCGACGGCACGTATCCCTCGGGCCTTGCGGTGGCGCAAGTCGTGTCGGTCGAGCGCGAGACGGGCCAGATGTTCGCCCGCGTCACTTGCATGCCGCTCGCCGGCGTAGAGAAGAGCCCGCACGTGTTAATCCTCGGCCGCGCCGCGGCGACGCCGCTGCGACCGGAAGAGCCCGCTGAGTCCGACACGCCGCGCAAGGGCCGCGGCCGGCATCGCGGCTAGCACCCCTTCCACATGCCGCACCTGCCTTCGTTTGCGCGACCCGAGGAGATACTGCTCCCGGTCAAGCCGTGGTTCGTCATGCTCACCCTGATCCTCGGTCTGATCGGAAACCTGGTTCCGGTGAGCGGCGTTACGCTGAGGTTGCAGCCGGACTTTCTTGCGCTGGTGCTGCTGTACTGGTGTATCCAGGAGCCGCGTCTGATCAGCGTCGGTATGGCCTGGTGCCTGGGCCTGCTCATGGACGTGGCCGACGCAACGGTGTTCGGCCAGCACGCGCTCGCGTACGCTGTGCTCGCCTATGCCGCCGAGTATTTCCGCCGCCGCGTTCTGCGCTTTCCGCTGTGGCAGCAGGCGGCGCAGGTCGCGGTGCTGCTGCTGTTTTGCGCCGCGCTGGTGCTGCTGGTGCGCGTCGTCGGCGGGGCTCCGATCCCGCGCTGGACCTACGCCGTCGGCCCCCTGGTCGGGGCGCTGCTCTGGCCCGTGGTGACTATCTTGTTGCAATGGCCGCAGCGGCCGCGGCGCTCGCAGGCCGAGGTCTGAACGCCCATGCGACGACTATTCGTCAAGCGCGGCCGGCCGTTCTCGGCCCTCGAGCCGCCCGAGCTCAAGAATCCCGAGCGCGAGCTATCGCATTTCCGCCGCCGCCTGATCGCCGCGGCCGCGCTAATCGTCTTGGGCTTTGCGGGGCTCGTCGGCCGCTTCGTCTATCTGCAGTTGTTCCAGCATCAACATTACCAGACGCTCGCCGAAAGCAATCGGATCGCCATCGTGCCGATCGTTCCCAACCGCGGTGTCATTACCGACCGCAATGGAGTCGTCCTCGCCCAGAGCTACTCGGCGTACACGCTCGAAGTCACGCCCTCCCGCGTAAAAAACCTCGACGAGACGATCGACGAGCTCGGGAAGCTTGTCGACATCCAGCAGCGCGATCGCAAGCGATTCCGCCGCCTGCTGGAGGAGACGAAGAACTTCGAGAGCCTGCCCTTGCGCACGCGCCTTTCCAACGAGGAGGTGGCGCGCTTCGCCGTCAACCGCTATCGTTTTCCGGGTGTGGAGATCAAGGCGCGACTGTTCCGCCAGTACCCGTTTGGCGAGATTGCGTCGCACGTCATCGGCTACATCGGTCGGATCAATGACCGCGACGTCGAGCGCATCGACGAATGGGACGAGACCGCGAACTACAAGGGTTCGGATTACATCGGCAAGGTCGGGCTCGAGCTGTCTTACGAGCGCGAGCTGCACGGCACGACCGGGGTGGAGGAAGTCGAGGTCGACGCGGGCGGCCGCGCGGTGCGCACGCTATCGCGCACCGCGCCGACGTCGGGCAATAATCTCCGGCTCTCGCTCGACATCAAGCTGCAGCAGGCGATCGAAGCCGCCTTCGGCAACCGCCGCGGTGCGCTCGTCGCGATCGATCCGGCCAATGGCGAGGTGCTGGCCTTTGTGTCCAAGCCCGGGTTCGATCCGAATCTGTTCGTCGAGGGCATCGATCCCGCGAGCTGGGACGCGCTCAACGATTCCCCCGACAAGCCGTTGTTGAATCGGCCGCTGCGCGGCGCGTATCCGCCGGGCTCGACGATCAAGCCCTTCCTCGCGCTCTCCGCGCTTACATCGGGCAAACGCACCGCGACGCAAGCAATCTTCGATCCGGGCTTCTTCCAGATCGCAGGCAGCGCGCACCGGTTCAACGACGACAAGAAGGGCGGGCACGGGTACGTCGACATGACCAAGTCGATCATCGTCTCCTGCGACACGTACTATTACATGCTCGGAGCCGACAGCGACATCGACGTCACGCACGACTTCCTGGCGCAGTTCGGCTTCGGACGCAAGACCGGCATCGACATCGAAGGCGAGCTGCCCGGCGTGCTGCCGTCGCGCGCGTGGAAGCGCGAGCGCTTCTCCGGCAAGAATTATCGCGAGGAGCATCGCAAATGGTATCTCGGCGACTCGGTCTCTGCGGGCATCGGCCAGGGCTACAACGCGTTCACGCCGGTCCAGCAGGCCGAGGCGATCGCGACCATCGCCAATGACGGGCGCGCGTTCCGCCCGCATCTCGTGCGCAGCATTGAAAACGTCAAGACCGGCGCCGTGCGGGATATCGCGCCGGAGTTAAGCCACACCGTCGCCGTCAAGCCAGAGCATCTCGCCGTGGTCAAGAACGCGTTGATCGGCGTGGCGAAGGAAGGGACGGGCGCGCGCGCCTTTATGGGCGCGCAATACGTGTCGGCGGGCAAGACCGGCACGTCGCAGCTGTTCTCCCTCAAGGGCGAGAAGTATTCGGCCGGTCACATCGACGAGCGCCTGCGCGACCACGCCTGGTACCTTGCGTACGCGCCGGCCGATCGTCCGCGCATCGCGCTCGCGGTGCTGGTCGAGAACGGCGGCTTCGGCGCGCAAGCCGCGGCGCCGATCGCCCGCGCGGTGTTCGACTACTATCTGCTCGGTCGCCCGCCCGCCGCGGCATCGGGCGAAGCTCCGCGCCCGGCCGACGACGAGAGCGACTGAGAGCGAAAAGAGGTCAACGTGCGGAATTTTCTCGGGCTTCTCGGCAGGATCTGGGAGATCCTGGCGCGCCGCGTGGACAACTTTCTGATGGCCTCTGCGCTCGCGATCGTCGGCGTCGGGCTGGTGACGCTGTTTTCCGCGTCCGATCAGAATATGGCGCGCGTAACCAGCCAGGCGGCCTCGCTCGGCTTTGCGCTGGTGTTGATGTGGATCGTCGCCAACGTCGCGCCGCAGCAGCTCGTTCGCGCCGCAGTGCCCCTGTATGCCCTCTCGGTGCTGCTGCTCGTCGCCGTCGCGCTCGGCGGCACCATGGTCAACGGCTCGCGCCGCTGGTTGAACCTCGGGATCGGGCGCTTTCAGCCTTCCGAGCTTATGAAGATTGCGCTGCCTTTGATGCTCGCCTGGTACTTCCAGAAACGTGAAGCGAAGCTCGCTTTCGGCGACTTCATCGTCGCCGCCGTCTTGATCGCGTTGCCGGTCTGGCTGATCAAACGGGAGCCGGACCTCGGTACCGCGCTCATGATCGGCGCCTCTGGATTCTACGTGCTCTATCTCGCCGGATTGTCATGGAAGATCATGCTCGGTCTCGCCGCGGTGGCCGGCGCTGCCGCTCCGCTCGTCTGGCCCCATCTCCACGATTACCAGCAGGAACGCATTCTTACCTTCATCGATCCGGCGCGCGACCCGCTGGGCGCGGGCTACCATAGCGCGCAGGCGTCGATCGCGCTCGGCTCCGGCGGCGTCATCGGCAAGGGCTGGCTCAATGGCACGCAGACGCATCTCGATTTCCTGCCCGAGCGACACACCGACTTCATCTTCGCGGTGTTCGGGGAAGAGTTCGGGCTGATCGGCAATACGGTGCTGCTCGTGCTCTATCTGCTGCTCATCGGCCGCGCGCTGATGATCACCGCCAATGCGTCGACGCTCTTCACGCGTCTTCTCGCCGGTGCGATCACGCTGATGTTCTTCACCTATGCGTTCGTCAATATGGCGATGGTGAGTGGTCTCCTTCCCATTGTCGGCGTACCGTTACCGCTCGTTTCCTACGGCGGCACGGCGCTCGTCAGTTTGTTCATCGGGTTGGGAATCCTGATGAACGTGCAGGCGAACCGCAAGCTCGTCAAGACGTGAGGGCCGAATGAATTCGGCCCTACGAAATCCTCGGGCAGGCGGGCGTTAGTCCGCCACGCCTCTTAGTCGCGACGCGAGGTTGTTGCCCGCTGCGAACCGCAGCCGCTTGGCGATCACGCTGACGGCGCCCGCCGCAAGGAGGATGCCAGTGATCCAAAGCGCAAGCGTTGCCACGCCGGCAGCGCTCGGTTGCGGCCAGCTCACTTTCGACAGTACCTCCCATCGATCGGACATCCAGTGCCAGCCGATGTGCGCGACGATCGCCGAGAGGATGATCATGCCCACGCGTCCGGGGAGCAGGTAGCGACGGATCACCGCTAGGACCGGCAGCATGACCGCAAGGACCAGGATCTGGCCGATTTCGATGCCGACATTGAATGCCAAGAGCGACACCAGCAAATGCGTGCCGGCGAACTGCAGGGTCTCCTGCAGGCCATAGGAAAAACCGAAACCGTGAACGAGCCCGAAGAGGCCGGTGATCAGAACGCGGCGGCCGACGTCGACGCCGATGATGTTCTCCAGCGCCATGTACACGATCGACGCGGCGATGGCTGTTTCGACGAAGGGCGGAAACCAGGTGCCTGCCGGGGCCAGGCCGAACGCCGAACCGAGCAGCGTGAATGAATGCGCCACGGTGAACGTCGTGATGATCGCCAGGATCTGCCGCCAGCCGCGCAACGGAATGATCAGGCAAAGCAGAAAGAGCAGATGGTCGGTGCCGGCCAGGATGTGCGCGATGCCGAGCTTGATGAAGCCCGTGGCGGCGCCGTACCACGGCGGATTTAGGTGTACCGTTCCCGAGACGCTGGTGAGGACCATTGCTCGCGTTTCCTCGCCGAGCGGCAGATAACGGAGCGCCAGCTTGAGGTAGCTTCCGAGCTCGGGCGCCGCGGTCGTTCTGACGCTGAAGACCGATTTCGGCGAGCCGATCGGGTATGTGAGATGCGCGTCGACGTAGCCTTGATCGATGTAGATCGCCGTATCCGAGGCGATCGGCTCGGCCACGTGGCGCACAGCCTGTTCGTAGGCCTCGAAGGACTTGTCCGAGGGGAGAGACAAGCGCGCGCTTGCCTTCGAAGCGCTCAAAGGCCGTCCATCCTCGAAAACGATCACGTCGTGCTGCAATCCGGCAAGAGCGCGCGCTATCGCGGGCGCTGAGTTGGCGACATCGATCTCGGCATTCTTCACCGGAAATTTGGCCGATTTGAATAGATAAAGCGGAGCGCGGATGGCCAGATGGGCCTCTTCGGCTTCGATCTTGACGAACGCATTCATCACCGCATCGAGCTTGAACTCGTGCGCGCGCGCCGTGGCGGCCAACAGCGCAAAACACGCGGCGACAAATACGCAAGCAAGCAACGACCGGTGATGGCGACAAATACGCAAGCAAGCAACGACCGGTGATGACTCATGTCAGGCCTCCGCGTACGTTGATGGACCATGCCGCGAAGCGATTCGTGCTTGGGCCGCGGACTTCCCGGGCACAGCGGGATACGCGGCTCCGACGGCCCGAAACTGCGGCCGGGAACATGGCGTCCCCGGCCGCAATCTTCGCACGTCAGCTGCAGTTGCCTTGGCCGCTGCCCTGGCCAATGCCCGCGTTGCACTCGAGGTGCGTAAACTTCTGCACGCGGCGGCCGTTGATCGTCTCGCCCGTATAGAGGTTACCCTTCGAGTCCTTCGCAACCGTGTGCAGGAAGGTGAACTGTTTGCCGGCTTGGTGTCCCGGTTGACCCCAGGAATCGAGGATCGAGCCCACGACACGATCCATGATGTGCATCTGCTCGTTGCCACCGTCGACCTCAAACATGAAAGTCTGCAAGGCGTCGTTCGAGAAGTCGAGGTCCCACGCCGAGCCCGCGGTGCCGAGTCCCGGCGCGCCTCCTATTCCCAGCGTCACGCCCGTGCCGGGAACGACAGCGATGATACGGACCGGCTGGCCGGTCTTGGTGAATACCTCGATGCGGTCGTCGGCACGATCGCAGGTATACACGTAACCGTCGTTGCCGAGCACGACGCAGTGCGGATGCCCGCCGTCGCCCGCGGCGAAAAGGTAGGGTGAATCGGTGAGCGGGTAGTTGACCGTACCCGCTACCCCGCCCCATTGCCGCAAGTATGTTCCCGTTGCGCTGAACACGACGACCCGATGATTGCCGTAGCCGTCCGCGATGTAGATGCTGCCGCGTTCGCCCGTGACCGGATCCGGGTTCGGATCGATGAACATGTCTGCAGGCTGGTTAAGCAACGTCTGGCTTTGGTTCGCCAGCGGGTTACTTCCCGAGTTTCCGCAGGTGTTGGCCGGCGGGTTGTCGCACACTCCGCGCGTTCCGATCTGGAGGAGGGGCGTGGTCGCGCCATCGTGCGGATATTTCTGCACGATGCCGTCGCCGTTGCCCGCGATCCAGACGTTGTCCTGGTAATCGACGAAGCAGCCGTGAATGCCGTTCGGCAAGACGTTGCGGTCGCCCCACGCGTTGACCACGTTGCCGCTGGTATCGAATTCAATCACGGGCGGAGCCGGGACCGCCTCAACGGTTTCCGGCGAGACAAGGTTGCCGCGCGTGACGATGAATACGTGATCCTGCGAGTCGACGCAGGTTCCTGCGACTTCGCCTGTCACCCACGGCTTGAACGCTCCGGTGGCAGTGCTTTTTTGTCCGAGAAACGCAGGGGTGGTCCGCGGATCGTCGGAACTTGGCAACGGCAGTTTCGGCCAGAACGGATCGACTTGGTAGGTCGGAACCTTCGGCGCTTTCTTCGGGTCGGCCTGGCTCAGGGTCCAGGCGCCCAATGCGGTGGCCACCGCAGCGGCGAGCGCGCCCGCATACAGGTACGGCTTGGCTCTCATGGGAATCTCCTCGTTACGTGGTTTCGGAACGTCGCGGCCTGGAACGAACCCAGCGATCGGCGGCTTCGCCAGCGTTTCCCCGGCGCAACGCGAAGCCCTGCACGATCCACGTGTCGCGAGGAACGGCGTAGTAATTCAGGCCAGCCCTCACAGCGCTGGCACCGGCTCGCGTCGACCCACTAAAGGAACCGCATGTGTCAACGAAACGCTGGGCCGCTACGCTGTGAACAAATTGCGCTCTGAAGAGTTGGTTTTTCGGACTGCGCTGTTACGAAAGACTTGGCCGGTTACTTACGTTGCCCGTTGCGCACGCGCGCGAAATTATCGTAGGACCGCGCAGGTAATCTGTCAAGTTGTTGTGTACAGTTTGTAACTATTACAAATTTTTTGACGACGTTGCTACTCGGTACCGATAGACAGGAGACCGAAGGCAAATTGGGGAGGCACGATTCCGGCTTCACAACGGCATCGCGCAACACCAACGCCGGGCTTCCAGTGCGGCTAGGAGGTTTCGAGAGCTTGTCTTGCGATAGGCTGCGCCGGGATCAGCCGACATTCCATGCATAGTAGATGCCGATGCCGAGCAGTGCGACCAGCCAGTAACCGGTAAGCGTGAGCCGCATCAGCGTCTTCCACTTAGCCGTGTGCCAGCGCGGCGGCAGCACGTCGTTGATCTGCAAAACGAGCCAGAGGCCGGCCGCTAGCGTCAGCACGCCTAGCGCCGCGTGGAGCAACGGCAGTCCGGTCGAAAGCTTCGCGAGATCGGCGAGGCTCTTGGGTTTCGCATTCTGCAGCGAAGGAATCATGACGCAGAGGACCAGCGCGGCATTTACCAGCACCCATGATGTCTGGTTGAGGCGGTGCGCTTCGATGCGACCGCTGCGAGCGAGCGCCATGCCGAACGTCAGCCCCAGGACGAGCAGAATCTCGAGCGTGAGATTCAAGTCCGAGAGCAGGGACGCGGGGCCGAGAAACCCGCCGGCATCCGCCTTCCCGGCAGCGCGCAAGCCGAGCACGAATGCGACGATCGCGAGCGCGAGCGCCGCGCCGGCGAGCAATGCAATTCTTCTCACCCGACCTCCGCGCGCGAGGTGAAGAACGCTGATCGTATAATCGCCGACTATATGTCGCCGACTCGTGCCGGTCAAAACGGCAGCGATCTCGCAGCGCGTGCGCTCATCGCTGCCATCGCGCTTGCGCTGGTCGCATGCACCGCGACGCCGAAGCTCGAGCCGCCCGCACCCGCAGCACCGCCGTCGGTCTCGCCAGCACCGTCGCGACCCGGCGGCTACTACAAGGACGACGGACCGGGCGAGAGTCCGCCCGCCAATCTCGACGCGCTTCCCGATGCCATACCGAGACTCGAAGCGCTGAACCGCTTTGCCAACCGTCCCTACTCGGTCTTCGGCCGCGACTACGTGCCGGCAACGAGCCTCCGGCCGTACCGGGAGCGCGGGCTCGCTTCGTGGTACGGCCGCAAGTTCCATAACCAGAAAACCTCCACGGGCGAGATCTACGACATGTACGCCATGACCGCTGCGCACCCGACGCTGCCATTGCCTTCGTACGCGCGTGTCACGAGCCTCGCTACCGGCAAGAGCGTCGTCGTGCGGGTCAACGATCGCGGCCCGTTTCATGCCGGCCGCCTCATCGACCTGTCGTACGCGGCGGCGTACCGCATCGGCATTGCGCAGCGAGGCAGCGGCGAGGTCGAAGTCGAGAGCCTGCTGCCTGTCGATGCCCCCGTGACCGTGGCCGCGGCGCCGCTGCCTCCGGTCGCCGCGACCGGAGCGGCGGCGCCCCCGCCGATCCCGGTCGGACGCGAAGCGGGCGGCTACGTCGTCCAGTTGGCGGCGTTCGCCAACAACGTCAACGCGCAGGCGTTTGTCACGCATGTGGCGAACCAAACCGGAGTGCTCGGCGTCGAAGCCAAGGTGCACGAAACGGGCGGACTCTATCGCGTCGTCGTTGGCCCTTATCCGAATCGCGATGACGCGAAACGCACGGCCGACCGCTTGCGCGATGCGTTCGGGCTGGACGGTATGATCAGGCCGCACTGACGGTGCATAGACCCGATTCGGCTCGTCTCTTCGTTATAATCCACATGCCATAACGTTCGCGTCTCGCCGTCGCCTGCCGACCGCCGAACCGAGCGCCCTTCGCTACCGATGATCCGACCGCCTCGCTTTTTTGCAACCCTCGTGTGGGTCGCGGCGCTTGCGTTGGCCCTCGCGAGCACGGCGTCGCGTGCCCAGCTCACCATCGAGATCATCGGCGGGGGCGGGACGACGGTGCCGATCGCGATCGTGCCGTTTGCCGGCGAAGCCAACTATCCCTATCCTTTGACCGGGATCGTAGGCGCCGACCTTGCCCGCAGCGGCCTGTTCAAGCTGATCGATCCCGCCGGCGTCAACCCGCTGCCGGCGCGCCCGGACGACGTCCGCTTCGGCGAGTGGACCGCGCGGGGCGCAGATGCAGTCGTCGTCGGCAGCGTGACGCCGCGGTCGGAGGGCAGGGTCGAGGTGCGCTTCTTCCTGCTCGATGCGGTGAAGCAGACGCAGCTTGCGGGCTTCTCCTACGTCGTCACGCCGTCGCAGTTTCGCGCCACTGCGCACAAGATCGCCGACATCATCTATGAGAAGCTGACCGGCGACGCCGGCGTTTTCAGCACGCGCATCGCCTACGTCGCCAAGCAGGGACCGCGCTACGAGCTTCTGGTCGCCGAAGCAGACGGCTACAACGCGCAAATCATCGTCACTTCCAACGAGCCCCTCCTGTCGCCGGTCTGGTCGCCCGACGGCACGCGTATCGCGTACGTCTCGCTGGAGAACAAGAAGCCGATCGTCTACGTGCAATCGCTCGCGACCGGGCAAAGGCAGGTACTCGCGAACTTCCGCGGCAGCAACAGCGCGCCCGCGTGGG
>WNGA01003713.1_pt1 | contig 38142 bp, 39 predicted proteins | sample 5400061 | NCBI WGS metagenome assembly WNGA01 (sample SAMN13153366, study PRJNA577476) | soil metagenome | isolation source: 100 cm soil or saprolite under grassland replicate 2 | place: USA:California | collected 2016-06-15
AGGGCGGGGAGGGCACGGGCCGCGGGGCGGAGGAGGGCCTTGCCGGCGCGGGTGAGGGCGGCGCCCGGGATGACGGTCAGGGTGAAGTCGAGCCCGAGGGACGCCCACGAGCCCTCGCCGGTGGACAGCTTCAGCAGGACGTCGATGCCGAGCGCGGCGCCACCGGCGACCGCGGCGACCGCCAGCGAGATCGTGCCGGCGACCTGGCCGACGACCGGTACGAACTGCACGACCAGCGCGAGCGTGGCGGCCGCGGCGGCGATCCCCTTGAGCACGCCCGAGATCGTCCGCAGCACGTCGGCGTGCTGGGCGACCCACTGCTTGGTGCTCTCCCAGCCTTGCCGCAGCCGGTCCAGGCCCTGCTGGAACAGGTTGGGCTCGCGGTAGGGCGCCAGCTCGGCGGCGGCGCGGATCTGCCTGGCGGTCTGCTCGGCGACGCCGAACGCGTGCTCGTGGAGCCCGTGGGCCTCGCGAATGATCGCGCCCAGCTCGCCGTCGGCGTCGGCGGCGCGAAGGTGGGCGGCGCGCAGGTCCGCCTCTCGCGCCCTCCTGATTGCGTCGGTCTCGCCGTCCGGCGCGTGGCGCAGGACCGCGGCCTGGGCGGCGGCGCGCTGCTGGGCGGCGCGGGCCTGGGCGGCGCGCTGCTCCAGCAGCATGGCGCGGCGCTGGGCGCCGTCCAGCTCGCGGGCGTAGGCGTCCAGCGCGCCCGCGACGGTGCCGAACGCGCCCGCGGACCGGTCCAGGTCGCCTGGCAGCGGCGCGATCTCGGCGGCGAACGCGTCGGCGGCCTGCCCGCTCCAGCCGGTCGCGCGGATACCAGCGACCTGCCGCCCGCCGGCGGCCAGCGCGGTTGCGTGCCTGGCCACGTCATGTCCGAGAGAATCGAGCTCGGCGGGCTGCCCCGGAGCCGGATCGAACCCGAGGGCCGGGAACTCTCGGACAGCCATGCGCTCCCCACAAGACCGAGGCTGCGGACGAGAGGGGATACGGCCGAACCGAATCGGGCGGTTCATCCTACTCGATGCCGGATGCAGCACCAAAGAGCGGACGAGGGGGAGAAATGGGGCGCATCGAAGTCGACCCGCGCGAACTGCAGGTGCTGTCCCGCCAGTTGGCGGCGGTCACCAGCGACCTGCGCGGCATGGGGAGCCGCCTGCGGCTGGGACAGATGGCGACCGGCACCGAAGCCGTCGCCGACGCGCTGGGCCATTTCGCCGAACGGTGGGACCATTCCCTGGAGAAGCTGGCCGAGCATGCCAGCAACACCGCCATCGACCTGCGCACGGCCGGCGACGGCTACACCCAGGTCGACGGCGCGATCGCGGGCGGGTTCCATGTCCAGCACTGAGGTCACCTACGGCACGCTGCCGGGTGGCTCCTGGATCGACCCTGCCGCTCCGCGGCCTCCGGTCGGGTTCCGCGTACAGCTCCCGGACGCCTGGACGGCCGTGGACCTGGACCCCGCGACCTCGCCGGGATGGGTGCGCACCTACGTGCGCGAGCGCGTCGACGCCGCCCCGGAGCTGGCCCGCCACCGGGGCCGGATGCGCCGCGTGCTCGGCGAGTTCCTCCACGGCTGCCGCGCCCAGGGCGTGTTCGTGCTGCTGATGCTCGCCGGACGGGTAGGCGACCGGCCGGAGGACCTCGTCGGCGCCAGCCTCGCCCTGGCCTGGCGGCGGCTGGCCGGCACCGACCACGTCGACGTCGACGGGATCGCCCAGACCATCGCGAGCAGCCCGCCAGCTCCCGGCGAGCCGGCGGCCGAGCGGATCGTCGCCGTGGTCGAGCTGCCCGGCGGCGCGGCCGCCTACCTGCACACCAGCCAGCTCACCGCCGTGCCTGGCCGGCCTGGTCAGCGGCGCACGACCGTCCTGAGCCAGTTCCTGGTCCCCATCCCCGGCCTGCCATGGCTCGGCGTCATCACCGCCGCCACCGCCAACCAGGAGCTGGCCGACGGCATCGACGCGATCGCCGACGGCGTGGCGAGCAGCCTGGAGTTCCTGCCACCGACCGGCCACCGCGACGCGACCAGGGCACCGGACCCCGCCCGGGTCTGAACGGTCGACCGCGGCCGGCGCGCCGCAGTCAGCGGCGAGGGCGCCACCGCTCTGGGCGCCAGGCCGAAACCCTGCCGGCCGTCAACGGGCGAAAGCGCCGCCGGGCTGGGGCGCCGTCGAAACCCTGCCGGCAGTCAGCGGGCGAGGGTGCCGCCGCTGCGGACGCTCTCGGACCCGGTGAGACGTTGCGCGAGGTAGACCGGGACGATGGAGAGCAGGATCGCGATCACGCCGACCGCGTTGACGATCGGTCCCTGATTCGGGCGCGAGTAGTTGCGCAGGATCCAGATGGGCAGGGTGGGGTCGTCGCCGACCGTGAAGGTGGTCACGATGACCTCGTCGAAGCTGAGCGCGAAGGCGAGCAGCGCCCCGGCGAGCAGCGCGGTGCGGACGGCCGGGAAGGTCACGAAGCGGAAGGTCTGCAGCGGGTCCGCGCCCAGGTCGAGGGAGGCCTCCTCGAGATTGCGGGAGGTGCGGCGCAGTCGGGCGGCGACGTTGTTGAACACGATCACCATGCAGAAGGTGGCGTGGCCGACGATGATCGTGAAGGTGCCGAACGGCACGCCGCCGAGCAGCGGCGCCTGCGAGAAGGTCGCGTTGAGCGCCATGCCGGTCACGATCCCTGGCAGCGCGATCGGGATCACCACCAGGAACGAGATGGTCTCCCGGCCGAAGAAGCGGTAGCGCTGCACCGCGAAGGCGGCCAGCGAGCCGAGCACCAGGGCGATCAGCGTCGCCCCCAGGCCGACCCGCACCGAGGTCAGCAGCGCGGCGCGAGCGCCCTCGTTGGTCAGCGCCCGGCCGAACCACTGCAAGGAGAGCCCGTCGATCGGCCAGCGCTGCACCCGCGAGCGGTTGAACGCGTACAGCGCCAGCACCACGATCGGCGCGTACAGGAACGCCACCGTGAACCCGGCGGCGACCCGCAGGGCGATCCTGGCAAGACGCGACTGCACCATCAGGCCGTCCCGGTCTCGGCGTCCACTAGAGGCTCTCGAACGCCGACAGCCTGCGGGCGAGGAGCAGGTAGACGATCATGACGGCGATCGGCACCGTGGCGAACGCCGCCGCCAGCGGCAGGTTGCCGGCGACGCCGACGTTGGCGTAGACGACGTTGCCGATGAACTGGGTGCTGGAGACGAGCTGCGGCGTGATGTAGTCGCCGAGCGTCAGCGAGAAGGTGAAGATCGACCCGGCCACCACGGCCGGGAACGCCAGCGGCAGGACCACCCGCCGGAAGGTGGTCACGGTCGGGGCGCCGAGGTCGCCCGACGCCTCCAGCAGCGAGTCCGGGATCCGCTCCAGGCCGGCGTAGATCGGCAGGATCATGTACGGCAGCCACAAGTAGCTGAAGACCAGCCAGGTGGCGACGTTGCCGAAGCCTGGCCCCTCGATCCCGAGCGGCCGCAGCGCCCAGTTCAGTATCCCGTCCTCGGACAGCATGATCCGCCAGGCGTACACCTTGACCAGGTAGCTGGCCCACAGCGGCATGAGCACGGCGATCACCAGCAGGCGCCGGGCACGTGGCGTCGCCACCTTGGCCATGGTGAAGGCGATCGGGAAGGCGAGCACGGCGGTGGTCAAGGTCACCGCCGCGGCGATCGCGGCCGTCCGCAGCGTGATCGAGCGGTAGACCGGCTCGGTGAGGAGCTCCTGGAAGTTGCGCAGGCCGAACTGCTTGACCAGGTTGCCGAACTCGTCGAGCTGCCAGAACGCCGCGGCGAGCAGCACCGCCAGCGCGCCGAAGTAGGCGGCCACCAGCCAGCCGACCGGGCCGGCGAGCAGCAGGCCGAGCTGCAGCCGCCGGTGGCCGCGCAGCAGCCTCGCTGCGCGGCGCACCGGCCCCGGCTTGGGGCGGGGCATCACCCCTTGATCGCCGTCCACGCCTGGACCCACTCGGCGTAGTCCTTGCACACGTCGCCGCGGCCGTCGCCGCACTTCTTCACCGGGGTGGTCCAGTAGGCCACCTTGCCGAAGTAGTCCTCGTCGTCGGCGTGGAACGTCTTGCAGTGGCCCTTGTCGGCCGTCTCCTCGCACGACAGGCGGTTGGCCGGCGCCTCACCGAACCACTCGGCGACCTGCGCGTTGGCCTTGGGGGAGACGATCCAGTCCATCCACATGTACATGCAGTTGGGGTGCTTGGCCTTGGACGAGATCATCCAGGTGTCCGACCAGCCGGTGGCGCCCTCCTTGGGGAGCGTGACCCCGACCGGCACCTTCTCGCCCTCGAGCAGGTTCGCGATCACCTGCCAGGTGGTCCCGACCACGGAGTTGCGGTTGGTGAACGCCGCCACCTCCTTGGTGTAGTCCGACCAGTACTCGCCGATCACCGTCCGCTGGCCCTTGAGCAGGTCCACGGCCGCCTGGAGCTGCTTGTCGTCCAGCTCGTAGGGGTTGGTGATGCCGAGGTCCGGCTTGGTCGCCTTGAGGTACAGCGCGGCGTCGGCGATGTAGATCGGGCTGTCGTAGGCGGTGATCTTGCCCTTGTAGGGCGAGCTCGGGTCGAACACGACGCCCCACGAGTCCGGCGCCTGCTTGACCACGTCCGTGCGCCACATCAGCAGGTTGGCGCCGCGCCCGTGCGGGATGCCGTAGTTGACGCCGTCGACGGTGTTGTGCGGCTTGTTCTTGAGCGCGTCGTAGACGTCCTTGTAATTCGGGACCAGGGCGGTGTTGACCGGATTTACCTCGCCGGAGGAGATCAGCCGCAAGGTGGCGTCGCCGGAGGCGGAGACGCCGTCGTACTTGCCGCTCTTCATCAGCGTGACCATCTCGTCGGAGGTGTTGCCGACGGTCACGTTGACGTTGCAGCCGGTCTTCTTCTCGAAGGGCGTCACCCAGTCGACCTTCTTGTCGGTCGAGCCGTCCTCCACGTACCCGGCCCAGGCGACCAGGTCGACCCTGCCCTCCCCCGCGCCGAGCTGGCTCAGCGCCTGCGGCTTGGACGACCCGCCACCGCCGCCTCCTCCCCCGTCGCCGCCCCCGCAGGCGGCCAGGGCGAGGAGCAGGCCGATGACCAGGATGGCTGTGCGTCGACGTACCACGTTCCCCACCTTTCTCTCGCGGCCGTCATTCCGGCAGCAGCCGGTTGTGCTGCCGGTCCCACACCAGACGCACCGGCCGCCCCTTGGCGGCCAGTGCCTCCATCGACGAAGTTGCCGAGTTCTGCTGGGTCACGACCAGCTCGCCTCCGGCGTCCAGCCGCACCACGAAGCGCGTCTGCGAGCCGAGGTAGGCGACGTCGGAGACGACGCCGGTGGCGCTGCACTCGCCGTCGCCGACCGCCCCGCCCGGCTCGGTGACCCGGATCTTCTCGGGCCGGACGGTGAAGGTGCCGTCCCGGCCGATCACCGCCCGCGCCGCCTCGCCGCCGAGCAGGTTCGAGGTGCCCACGAAGCCGGCCACGAACGCGCTGCGCGGCTGCTCGTACAGCTCGGCGGGGGTCGCGACCTGTTCGATCCGGCCCTGGTTGAAGACCGCGATGCGGTCGCTCATGGTGAGGGCCTCGTCCTGGTCGTGGGTGACGAACACGAAGGTGATGCCGACCTCGTGCTGGATCACCTTCAGCTCGCGCTGCATCTCCTCGCGCAGCTTGCGGTCCAGGGCACCGAGCGGCTCGTCGAGCAGCAGCACGCTCGGCCGGTTGACCAGCGCGCGGGCCAGCGCCACGCGCTGGCGCTGACCGCCGGACAGCTCGGAAGGGTGCCGCCCACCGAAGCTCTCGAGCCGCACCAGCCGCAGCGCCTCGGCCACCCGGCGCTTGCGCTCCGCCTTGGCCACCTTCTTCACCAGCAGGCTGTACGCCACGTTGCCGGCGACGCTCATGTGCGGGAAGAGGGCGTAGTCCTGGAACACCGTGTTGACGTCGCGCTCGTACGGCGGCTGCTCGGTGACGTCCTCACCGTGGAGCAGCACGCGGCCGCTGGTCGGCGTCTCGAACCCGGCGATCAGCCGCAGGCAGGTGGTCTTGCCCGAGCCGGACGGGCCCAGCAGCGAGAAGAACTCACCGGCGCGGACCTCCAGGTCGACGCCGGCGACGGCCTCCACGTCGCCGAACCGCTTGACCACCTCGGCGAGGCGGACGGCCGCCTGGCCGGGCGCCCGCGCCAGCGCGTCGAGCCGCCCGATGGTGTCCAGCGGCGAGCCGCTCCCGCCCTGGCCGGACCCAGGCTGGGAAACAGCCTCCTCGGATCCTGTCATCCGCCTCCTCTGCCGCACGCCCGCACGGCCGCCGCCCGGACCGGCCAGCCGCGGCCAAAGCATGACGGGAGAGGAAGCGCCCAGCAAGAGCACGCTGCCCCGGCCGCCGCTTCTCGCCCAACGGTCCGACCTGCGCCTTGCCCGGCAAGACGTGGCAACCTGGACGCATGTGGCTGACCCAACGCCTGATGCTCCTCCTCGCCGTGGTCGCGTTGGCTGCGGCGTGCACGACGCAGCCGCCCGCCGGGCGTGGTGACGGCGCGGCGGCGGGGACCGGGCCGGCGCCGACCTCGACCACCGCGCCGTCCGCGACGCGCCCGGCGCACGCCGCCGGCGACGCCGAAGCCGCCCAGACCCCCGCCTGGAAGGTCGGCGCGAGGCCGCTGCCACTCCGTCCCGACGGCTTCGGGCAGGTCCTGCCGACCCCGAAGCCACTCCGCGACCGCAGGCTCCCGACGGTCGACCGGCTCCCCCCGCCCGGCGACGACCGCTTCCATTCCACGGTCGGCCCGATCAAGGCGCAGGTTCGCGCCCACATGGGCACGACCTGGAGCCCGGGGTGCCCGGTGCCACTCGACGACCTGCGCTACCTCACCGTCAGCTTCCACGGGTTCGACGGCCGGGCGCACACCGGCGAGCTGGTAGTCAACCGGCGGGTCACCGCCCAGGTCGTCGGCGTCTTCGCCCGGCTCTACCGGGCGCGCTTCCCGATCGAGGAGATGCGGCTGGTGACGACCGCCGACCTGAACGCCCACCCCACCGGCGACGGCAACAACACCGCCGCCTTCGTGTGCCGCAAGGCCCGCAAGCAGACGCGCTGGTCGGCGCATGCGTACGGGCTGGCGGTCGACGTCGACCCCTTCCAGAACCCCTACCAGCGCGGCGACCTGGTCCTGCCCGAGCTCGCCAGCGCCTACCTGGACCGGGACCGGCTGCGACCCGGCATGATCCGCCCCGGCGACGTGGTCACCAAGGCGTTCGCCGGCATCGGCTGGACCTGGGGCGGCACCTGGCAGTCCCCCATCGACCGCATGCACTTCTCCGCCACCGGCGACTGACGGGCCACGCGCCCCGCCAGGCGCGGCGGCAGCGCCAGGCCGCTGTTTGAACCGTCGTTCACCGAATGCCTACGCAGGCGTTCGAGCATCGCGCTTTGCTTGGCAATTGACAGACCATCCGGTGCCGAACTACGGTTCATGGAGATTTCTCCCCTTTCGCACCGCGCCAAGCGGTGAAGCCGCCGTCGCCGGCGGCCGGCCTGCTCGACGGGTGCGACCTCGGTCGGGGACAGGAGGTCGCGATGGCGGACCGCGCCGAGTCACCCGACGTCCGCGGCCGCATCCTCCAGGCGGCCGAGGACCTCTTCGGGACGCGCTACTACGAGCGCACCAGGGTGGCGGACGTGGCCAGGGCGGCGGGCATCGCCACGGGCTCCTTCTACCGCTACTTCCCGAGCAAGCGCGCGCTGATCGTGGAGGTGCTGCGCGAGCTCAACCGCGAGCTGCGCCGCGCGATGCGGGAGGCGATCGGGGACGCCACCAGCTACCCGGACCGGGAGCGGCGCGCGTTCACGGGGTTCTTCGGCTTCCTCGGACACCATCCCAACCTGTTCCGCATCCAGCGGCAGGTCGAGTTCATCGCCCCGGCCGCCTACCGCGAGTACTACGACGAGCTGGCCCGCCGCTACGCGCGCGCCGCCAAGGACGCGATGGTGCGCGGCGAGCTCGACCCCAGGTTCGACCCGGACTTCCTCGCGTACGCGGTCTACATCGGTGTCGCGCATTTCGTGGGCCTCCGCTGGGCAGAGTGGTCAGGAGGCGGCACCGTCCCGAAGGACATCGCCGAGCAGGTGTTCCTGCTGCTCGACAAGGCGCTCAGACCCGTCGACCCGTTGCCGACCGCCGCAGCCCCACGCGGGTGACCCTCCCGGGAGCCCTATGCCTGTGCTACGTATCGGCCAGCTCACCGTCCGCTTCGGCGGCGTGACCGCCCTCGACGACGTCTCGTTCGAGGTCGAGCCCGGCCAGGTGTGCGGGCTCATCGGCCCCAACGGCGCCGGCAAGACCACCCTGTTCGACTGCGTCAGCCGGCTGACCAGACCGCAGGGCGGCCGCATCGCGCTCGACGGGCAGGACCTGCTGGCGCTGGACCCCCACGAGATCGCCGGCCTCGGCATCGCCCGCACCTTCCAGCACCTCGGCCTGGTCGGCTCGCTGAGCGTGCGTGAGAACGTGATGCTCGGCGGCCAGCACACCTGCCGGGGCGGCTTCGGCGCCGCCGCGCTCCACCTGCCGCTGGTCGGCCGGCAGGAGCACGCCCTGCGCCGCCGGGCCGACGAGGTGCTCGAGCGCCTCGGGCTGATGCACCTCGCCGGGCGCCCCGCCGCCGGGCTCCCGTACGGCACGCTCAAGCGGATCGAGCTGGCCAGGGCGCTGGGCGCCGCGCCGAGCCTGCTGCTGCTCGACGAGCCGGCCAGCGGCCTGTCCCACGGCGAGGTCGACGAGCTGGTCGAGCTGCTCGAGGTGCTGCGCCGCGACTCCGACCTCACCGTGCTCCTGGTCGAGCACCACATGGGCATGGTCATGCGCATGTCCCACCAGGTCGTGGTCCTGGACTTCGGCCGCAAGATCGCCGAGGGCGCCCCGGCCGAGGTGCGCGAGGACCCCGCGGTCGTCCAGGCCTACCTGGGGGTGCCGGCATGAGCGCCCTGCTGGAGATCGAGGGCCTGCGCGCCAGCTACGGCCCGCTGCGGGCGCTGCACGGCATCGACCTCACCGTCGAGCAGGGCGGCGTGGTCGCGGTCCTCGGCCCCAACGGCGCCGGCAAGACCACCACCCTGCGGGCGCTGTGCGGCATGGTGCGCGCCAGCGGGCGCATCAGCTTCGACGGCCGCAGCCTCGTGGGGCTGCCGACCGAGCGGATCGTGCGCCTCGGCGTGGCGCACGTGCCGGAGGGACGCGGCACGTTCCCCGCGCTGACGGTCGACGAGAACCTTCGCGTCGGCGCCTACGCCCGCCGCGACCGCGCGGCCGTCCGCCCCGACATCGAGCACTGGTACGGCATCTTCCCGCGGCTGGCGGAGCGGCGCGGCCAGGCCGCCGCCAGCCTCTCCGGTGGCGAGCAGCAGATGCTCGCGATCGCCCGCGCGCTGCTCATGCGCCCGAGGCTCCTGCTGCTCGACGAGCCGTCCCTGGGGCTGGCGCCGATGGTCACCCGCGAGCTGTTCTCCGTGCTCGGCAAGGTCAAGCAGGAGCAGCACACCACCATGCTGCTGGTCGAGCAGAACGCCAACCTCGCGCTGGAGCTCGCCGACCACGCCTACGTGCTGGAGGCGGGCCGCACGATCCTGGCGGGCCCGGCCGAGCAGGTCAGGAACGACGAGAACGTCCGGCGCGCCTACCTGGGCTACTGAGCAAGGTGGCCCACCGAAGCGTTTGAGTAAAGGCGGCAGGCGATGGCACGGTTCGTGCAGGTCGTGGTCGACGGGATCGCCGACGGGTCGATCTACGCCGCGCTCGCGCTCGCCCTGGTGCTGATCTTCCGCTCCACCGGGATCGTCAACCTCGCCCAGGGCGAGATGGCGATGTTCGCGACCTTCATCGCCTGGGGGCTGCACAACGGCGGCCGGCCGCTGTGGCTCGCGCTGCTGGGCGCGTTCGTGCTGTCGTTCCTGGGCGGCATGGCGGTCGAGCGGGTGCTGATCCGCCCGGTCGAGGGCGAGCAGCCCCTCACCCTGCTGATCGTCACGCTCGGCCTGGCCATCATGGTCAACGCGACGGCGGGCTGGATCTGGGGGTTCACCAACCGCGGCTTCCCGCGCATCTTCCCCAGCGGCGCCGCGAGGCTGGGCGGGGTGGCGCTCTCGATCGAGTCGCTGGGCATCATCGCCGTGCTGCTGGCCGTCGTCGGGCTGCTGTGGCTGCTGTTCCAGCACACCGCGCTGGGCCTGGCGATCCGCGCGGCGGCGCAGAACCCGGAGTCCAGCCGCCTGGTCGGCATCAACGTCGGGCGCGTCCTGATGCTCGGCTGGGGCCTGGCGGCGCTGCTGGGCGCGCTCGCCGGGGTCCTGGTCGCGCCGCGGCTGTTCCTGGACGTGAACCTGATGGGCGGCGTGCTGGTGTACTCGTTCGCCGGCGCGGCGCTGGGCGGGTTCGACTCCCCGCTCGGCGCGGTGGTCGGCGGCTGGATCATCGGCGTCGCCGAGACCCTCGCCGGCACCTACGTCGACGCCATCGGCGCCGACCTCAAGGTGCTGGTGCCGCTCGGGATCATCTTCGGGGTCCTGCTGGTGCGCCCGTCGGGACTGTTCGGCTCGCCGGAGGTGACGCGCACGTGAGCCTGCTCACGGTCGAGCGCGGCAGCCGGCGGCACCGGGTGCTGCGGGGCGCGGCGCTGGCGCTGGGCCTGGCGGTCGCGGTCGGCCTGCCGTTCGACTCCGAGCCGGTGGTCAACGGCGAGCTCACCCTCGTCCTGGTCTACGCGGTCGCGGCGCTGGGGCTGAACCTGCTGGTCGGCTACGCCGGGCAGATCTCCATCGGCCACGGTGCCTTCTTCGCCATCGGCGCGTACACCGCGGCGGTCCTGATCGTGAAGGCGCACCTGCCATATCTGGTGACCCTGCCGGTCGCGGCGCTGGTCACCTTCGCCATCGGCTTCGCCTTCGGCGTGCCGGCGCTGCGCCTGCGCGGCGCGTACCTGGCGCTGGTGACGCTGGCGCTGGCGGTCGCGGTCTCCCCGCTGATCAAGCGCTTCGAGGGGCTCACCGGCGGGGTGCAGGGCATGGCCGTGCCGCAGCCGCGCGTGCCCGGCTGGCTGCCGCTCGCCTCCGACCAGTACCTGTACCTGCTGACGCTGGCCGTCGCCGCGGTGATGTTCCTGATCGCCACGAACCTCACCCGCGGAGCGCTGGGACGGGCGCTGATCGCGGTCCGCGACAAGGAGCACGCCGCCACGACCATGGGCGTGGACCCCGCGCGCACCAAGACGCGCGTGTTCGCCTGCAGCGCCGCCTACGCGGGCGTCGCCGGCGCGCTGTTCACCTTCGCGCTGGGGTTCGTCGCGCCCGAGTCGTTCACCCTGCTGCTGTCGTTCACCTTCCTCGCCGTGATCGTGATCGGCGGCCTCGGGACTGTCGGTGGCGCCCTGCTCGGCGCGCTGTTCATCGAGTTCGTGCCGCAGTACGCCGAGGGCGTCAACCAGGCGCTGACCGGGGTGATCTACGGCGCGACCCTGATCGTCGTCATCTTCCTGCTGCCGGGAGGCGCCGCCGGGCTGCTGCGGCGCCTGTGGCGCCGCCTCGTCGAGGTGGTCGAGCCCGGCGGACCCCCGGTGCAGCCCGCCGACGAGACGGCCACCGAGGCCGGCACCGTCCCGTCGTCGCAACGCGGTGGCCTGCCGGCCAGGTAGTCCTGTAGGAGGCTCTCAAGGAGGGACCTTCATGGTGGGAGGAACGAGGACAGCGACCGTCCCGAGGAGTGCTCCGCTCCTGGTCGTGCTGGTGCTCGCGCTGCTCGCCGCCGGCTGCGGCCGCAGCTCCGGCGGCGGGGGCGAGGGAGGCGCGGCCGACCCCGGCATCACCTCCTCGAGCATCAAGCTGGGCAGCTCGTACCCGTTCAGCGGCCCGGCCTCCGCGTACGGCACCATCGCCAAGGGGGCCAACGCCTACTTCAAGTACACCAACGACCAGGGTGGCGTGAACGGCCGCAAGATCGAGTTCGTCACCTACGACGACGGCTACGAGCCGCAGCGCGCGCTCACCAACGCCAAGAAGCTGGTCGAGCAGGACAAGGTGTTCGCCCTGTTCAACACCTTGGGCACCGCCAACAACATCGCCATCTGGGACTACGCCAACCAGCAGAAGGTGCCGCAGGTGTTCGTTGCGACCGGCTCCTCCGCCTGGGGGGCGAAGATCGACGCGCACCCCTACACGATCGGCTGGCAGCCGAACTACGTCACCGAGGCGAAGGTCTACGCCGAGTACCTGAAGAAGGAGAAGCCTGACGCCAAGGTCGGCGTGCTGTACCAGAACGACGCCTACGGCAAGGACCTGCTCGGCGGGTTCGAGGCCGGCATCGGCGGCTCGGGCGTCAAGGTGGTCGACAAGCAGAGCTACGAGGCCACCGACCCGTCGGTCGCCTCGCAGGTGAAGAAGCTCGCCAGCTCCGGCGCGGACGTGTTCCTCGACATCACCACGCCGAAGTTCGGCGCCCAGGCGATCGCCACCGTTGCGCAGACGACCTGGAAGCCACTGCACATCCTCAACAACGTCGCCGCCTCAAAGGCGCAGGTCCTCAAGCCGGTCGGGCTGAAGAACGCGCAGGGGATCGTATCCACCGCCTACTTCAAGGACCCCGAGGACCCGCAGTGGGCCAGCGACGAGGCGATGACCGCCTACAAGACCAACCTGGCCAAGTACGAGTCGGGCGCCGACCCCAACGATCCCTACAACGCCTACGGCTGGGCGGTCGCCAACAGCATGGTCGAGGCGCTCAAGCAGATGAAGGAGCCGACCCGCGCCGCGCTGATGGACGCGGTCCGCAACCTCGACCTGGACCTCCCGCTGCTGCTGCCGGGCATCAAGGTGCAGACCAAGGGCACCAGCGACAGTAACCGCCGCAGCGATCGTGCGCCCCGGCCGGCGGCCGGGGCGCACGGCCGCGAGCGGTCCGGGCCTGACCGTTCCCGAGCGCTACGGCGGCGCGGGCGAGTGGGCCATCAGCCCCGCAGTCAGCCGGTAGGGCAGGGCGCTCCGGCGAACTCAGGGTGCGCGCCGTCGGTGAAGCGGCAGCCGAACGTCTCCTTGGCGACCTGGTGGCGGTCGAGGATGGCGTCGCCGGCCGGACGGTGCCTTCCGCGTACCCACCCGACCAGGTCGTCGAAGCCGCGCTGCAGCTCGGCCGCGGTGAAGCCGCAGTGGCCGTTGCCGCGGATCGCGCGGGAGACGAACAAGCGCGACTGGTCGTGGTGCCTGGCGCGCTGCGCGTACAGCTGCTCCATCAGGAACGGCACGAACAGGTCGCCGATGGTGTGCATGGACAGCACCGGGATGCGCGGGTCGCCATGCACCGCCGGGATGCCGGTGAGGTCGTCACTCGCCTCGGCGGTCGCCGCCACCCGCAGGACCTGCTGGTTGAGGCGGCGCTCGGCCGGCGTCAGCGAGCGCTTGCCGTCGAGCTGGTAGACGGTGTCCACGTTGCTGGTCACGTTGCCGGGCGCGATCCCGATGGTGCCGCCGCTGAGGCCGGGGTACAGCCCGAACAGGAACGGGATGTTGGTCAGCGGGGCGAAGCCGAAGCTGTTCCAGAACGCGAACGCGCTGTCGAAGCCCGGCCGCGTGCCGCCGCTGCGCTGCTCGACCGCCGCCTCCCAGGTGCGGCCCAGCTCGGTGAACTGGACGCCCGGGGTGTTGAAGCCGCTGCCGAGCTGCGGCAGCGCGGAGAGGACCTGCTGGGCGAAGACGGGAGCGTACGCCTGGCCGTCCGCCGGGGTCGCCGGGAAGCGGATCTGGGTCCCGGTCAGCGCGGCCGCGGTCACGTTGGCGTCGAGGAAGTGGTCGAACAGCTCCGTGTCGCCGAGCACGCCGCAGATGGGCATGGCGCCGGCGAAGGTGTGGCGGTAGTGCTCGATCTCGACCGCGGTGATGTGGCCGCCCATCGACGCGCCGGTCATGTACAGCGCCCGCGCCCCGCTCCCCACCGCCGAGCGGAACAGCCCGATGAGCGCGTGCGTGTCGGTGACGCCGTGGCCGACGTCGTAGCCGTTGGTCTGGTAGCTGGACGCCGCCCAGGCGAAGCCGCGCTCGACGAAGAAGCGGCGCAGGGATGGGCTGTCCACCCACACGGTGGTGCCGGTGCCGCGGAAGCCGTGCGCCCACAGCACCAGGTCGTGGTTCCAGTTCTTGGGCACCTCGACGCGGAAGGCCGAGCCGTCCGCGATGCCGGTGTGGACCTCGGAGATCGCGTTGCCCTGCGCGTCGGTCAGGGGCACGAAGGGGTTCTGCGTGCCGAAGTCGCAGTTGGGGTCGGCCACGGTGTAGCCCGGCTGGGTGGTGCTCGGCACCGGCGCGGCGCAGGCCGGTGCCGCGCCGGCGGCGGTGACCAGCGTGGAGCCCGCGACCAGCGACCCCACCGCGAGCGAGAGCAGCAGCAGCCGTATCCGGCCCCGGCCCATCAAGCCACCTCCTCACGGCCGCCCTGCGTGGCGTCCGACATGCACCTTCTATCACCTGGACGGTAGTGGTGGAAGCGTTGGTACACGACTTGTGGATGGTGAAGCGGCGGCCTGCGCCACGCCGTGGCAACATGCCGACGCACCGATCTCCCGACCACGGTCACCGCGCATGCACCAGCAACCACACCGAACACCGCGCCCGGCCCGCTGGCGGGCGGGCGTCGCCGGCGCGCTGCTCGCGTCCCTGCTGCTCGCCGGGTGCTCGGGTGGCGGCCGGCCAGCCGCCAGGCCGGCGGGCGGTGAAGGGCCGGGCGCGACCACCGCGGCGCCCACGACCAGCCCGACGACCACCGGGCCCGCCCCGCCGGAGCGCTCGCCTGCGGGCGCGACCGCCAGGGAGCTGGCCGAGCGCATCACCACGGCCGAGCGGGCCATCCGCGACCCGGCCACGCCGGCCGGGCAGCTCGCCGACCTGGGCCGCGGCCAGCAGGAGGCCTACCGCGTCATCGCCCGCAAGCCGCGGCTGCTGCACGAGGTGCTGCCGCTGGTGGCGCCCACCGTGCGCGGGGTGGCGAAGGCCAACGCCACCGCCGGCATCGAGCTGCGCGCGCTCAGCAGGCCGCGGGCCGACCGGCCGCTGCCCCACTGGCGCGTCGTCGCACCCGCACCGGCGGCGGAGCTGCTGGCCGACTACCAGGCGGCCGGCAGGAACCAGGGGGTGCCGTGGCAGTACCTGGCCGCCATCCACCTGGTGGAGACGAGGCTGGGCCGGATCCGCGGCACCAGCTCCGCCGGGGCGAAGGGCCCCATGCAGTTCCTGCCGCCGACCTGGCGGCGCTACGGCGCCGGGGGCGACATCAACGCCACCCGCGACGCGATCATGGCCGCCGCCAGGTTCCTGCGCGCTCACGGGGCGCCCACCCACATGCGCGCGGCGCTGTTCGCCTACAACCGCAGCAGCCGCTACGTGCGCGCGGTCACCGCCTACGCCGAGCAGCTCCGCGCCGACCAGCGCGCCTTCCTCGGCTACTACCACTGGCAGGTCTACTTCGGCGACGTGCTGCTGCCCGAGGGCTACCCGGAGCGGCCGGCCCGGCGCTCCTGAGCCTCGCGGTAGGCGATCATCTCGGGCTCGCGCTCACGCGGGTCCTGCGCCGCCTGCTCCTCTCGGACGCGGCCCCTGCTGGTGAGCGTGGCGCGGTACCGGTGCACGACCGGCTCCCTAGCCGTGCCGCTGGTGCAGGACCGCGCAGTCGGCTCCGACCGCGAACAGGTCGAGCCGGTTCGCGGCCCACGCGACCGGGCTGACCGCGGAGAACAGCACGCCGCCGAGCGACTCCCAGGCACCCCAGCTCGACCCGTTCCACCAGCGGTGCCGCAGGGCAGCGTCGGTGCCGGCGGCGAAGACGTCCAGCCGGTTCGGCCCCCAGGCGACGGCCTGCGGCGCCGAGGTGAGGGTGCCGCCGAGCGACCCCCAGGGACCTCCCCAGCTCGACCCCTTCCACCAGCGGTGCCACAGCGCGTGATCGGTCCCGAGGGCGAAGACGTCCAGGCGGTTCGGCCCCCACGACACCGCGCTGGCCGGCGACACCCAGGAGCCGCCCAGCGACTCCCAGGCGCCCCAGCTCGTCCCGCTCCGGGCGCGGTGCCACAGCGCGTTGTCGGTCCCGACCGCGAACACGTCCAGCCGGTTCGGCCCCCACGACACCGCGGTCACCGGTGACACCCAGGAGCCGCCCAGCGACTCCCAGGCGCCCCAGCTCGACCCGTTCCAGCCGCGGTGCCAGGCCGCGTTGTCGGTGCCGACCGCGAACACGTCCAGCCGGTTCGGCGCCCGCGACACCGCGCAGGGCGGTGAGACGAGCGAGCCGCCGAGCGACTCCCAGCCACCCCAGCTCGACCCGTTCCACCAGCGGTGCGCCAGCGTGTGGTCCTGGCCGAGCGCGAACACGTCCAGCCGGTTCGGCCCCCAGGACACCGCGCTTGGCGGCGTGACCAGCACGCCGCCGAGCGACTCCCAGCCACCCCAGCTCGACCCGGTCCACCAGCGGTGCGCCAGCCCGTGGTCCTGGCGCAGGGCGAAGACGTCCAGCCGGTTCGGCCCCCACGCGACCGCCGACGGCGGCGAGGTCACCGTCCCGCCGAGGCTCTGCCAGCCGCTCCACGGCAGGGGGATCTGGGTTACGGTCTGCCCCTGGATGCGCAGGCCCACGAGCACGGAGTTGTCGTTGTAACGGTCCTCCGGTGCGGTGCCCTTGTGGTTGGTCGTCGCCACCAGCCGGTAGTCGCCGTCGGCCACGCCGTCGATGATGATGAACTGGCAGGGAAGGCCGGCGTCGTACACGTCCGCCCAGCCGGCCGTGACGCCCTGGTCGCCGCAGTGGTACTTGGGGCTGCCGGCGGCCGGATCGATCTGCTCGATGTCCATCAGGCAGAACGCCTGCTTGAACCCTGGGACGACCTCCTGGCCGGCGGTGTTGAGCAGGTGGTACTGGTTGAAGTCCTTGATGTGGTAGTGCCCGTGCGCCTCGGACCAGACGAAGATGCTCCCCGGCGGGGGCGGCGGGGGCGGCGGGGGCGGCGGCGGGCCGATGTGGAGGTCCTGGTTGCCCGCGTTGTGGGAGAGGAAGTCGAAGCGCAGGACACGATGCCTGCCGGGGGTGACGCAGCCGTCGAGCACGTCGCCGTCGCCGGCCGTGAAGGTCCTCGTTTCGATCGAGAAGTTGCGGACGATCGTGACCAGATTTGCCCCCATGGCGCGCCCCTCGACCCGGCGCCGCCGGCACGCGGCGCCAGCCGCTCGACTCCCTCGAACCGCCCCCATCTTGACGAAGCGGCACGATCCAGGCCAGCAGGCCGACCGCGGATCGCCGTAGTACCCTCCGGTTCGAATGTCGCAACCAGGAGTGGGTGATCGCGTGGCCGACGCAAGCGCCATCGTGGGCCGGCGGCCCGCGTCGATGGCACGGATGATCCTCGACCGGGTCGCGGCCACGCCCGAGCGGGAGGCGTTCCGCCATCCCGTCGGGGACCGCTGGGAGTCGCTCGACTGGAGCCAGGTCGGCGAGCGGGTCCGCCACGTCGCCGCCGGGCTGCTGGCGCTCGGCATCCAGCCAGAGGAGCGGGTCGCGATCGCGGCAGGCACCCGGCTCGACTGGGTCCTGGCCGACTTCGGCATCCTCTGCGCCGGCGCCGCGACCACCACGGTCTACCCCACCACCCCGGCCGCGGACGTCGCCTACATCCTCGGGGACTCGGACAGCCGGATCGCCTTCGCCGAGGACGACGAGCAGATCGCGAAGCTACGGGCGCACCGCGCCGAGTTGCCGGCGCTGACGAAGGTGGTGACCTTCGACGGGACGCCCGACTCCGACTGGGTGATCGGGCTGGCGGAGCTGGAGCGGCTCGGCGGCGACCACCTCGCCGCGCGTCCGGACGCGGTCGACGAGGCGGTCGCCGCCGTCGGCCCGGAGCAGCTCGCCACGCTGATCTACACGTCGGGGACGACCGGCCGGCCCAAGGGCGTGCGGCTGGTCCACGACAACTGGACCTACGAGGGCAAGGCGATCGAGGCGCTCGGGATCCTGTGGCCCGACGACGTGCAGTACCTCTGGCTGCCGCTGTCGCACTCGTTCGGCAAGGTGCTGCTCTCCGCCCAGCTCGCCGTCGGCTTCGCCACGGCCGTCGACGGCCGCATCCCGCAGCTGGTCGACAACCTCCCCGTGGTGCGGCCGACCTTCATGGCGGGCGCACCGCGCATCTTCGAGAAGGTCGAGCACCGGGTCACCGCGCTGGCCGGCGACGGCCTCAAGCGGCGCGTCTTCGACTGGGCGCTCGGCGTCGGCGGCCGCGCCGCCGCGCTGCGCAGGGTGGGCAAGGCACCGAACGCCCTGCTCGGCGCCCAGCGCGCCGTCGCCGACCGCCTGGTCTTCACGAAGCTGCGGGAGCGCTTCGGCGGCCGGCTGCGCTTCTTCGTCTCGGGCAGCGCCGCGCTCTCCCCCGAGGTCTTGGAGTTCTTCCACGCCGCCGACGTGCTCATCCTGGAGGGCTACGGGCTCACCGAGACGTCGGCGGCAAGCTTCGTGAACCTGCCCGACCGCTTCCGCTTCGGCACGGTGGGCCTCCCCTTGCCAGGGACCGAGGCGCGCACCGCCGACGACGGGGAGATCCTGCTGCGCGGCCCCGGCATCATGCGCGGCTACCACAACCTGCCCGAGGAGACCGCCGCCACCATGGCCGGCGACGGCTGGCTGCGCACCGGCGACGTCGGCGAGCTGGACGACGGCTTCCTGCGCATCACCGACCGGGTCAAGGACCTGATCAAGACCTCCGGCGGCAAGTACGTGGCGCCGCAGACGATCGAGATCACCTTCAAGGCGGTGTGCCCGTACGCGAGCGAGATCGTCGTCTACGGCGAGGGCCGCCCGTACTGCACCGGGCTGGTCGCGCTCGACGCGGAGGCGATCACCTCGTGGGCGGCGGAGAACGGCCTCGGCCAGCTCTCCATCGCCGAGCTGGCCGCGCACGAGCGGGTGCGCGCGCTGATCGGCGGCTACATCGAGGAGACCAACCGGCGGCTGCCCCGCTGGGAGACGATCAAGCGGTTCGCCATCCTGCCGCGGGAGCTCACGGTCGAGGACGGCGACCTGACGCCGAGCCTCAAGCTCAAGCGCCGCGCCGTCTCGGCCAGGCACCGGGACCTGCTGGAGGCCCTCTACGACGCCCCGCGGCCGGCCGCCGCCGGCGCCGACCGGCCCTCGGGCGCGTAGGCGCGCGACAACGAAGCCAGGAGCCGCAGGGGTGGCGTGCCGGCGTGCTTGCTGCTATCGTCGGGAGTTCGACGGCACGCACATCCATGCACACGAAAAAGGGCGATCGATCTCGCCACTTACACGGTGGCACAGAAACGCGGGTCTGTCAAGACCCAACGTGGCCGCCGGACGACGCACCACGGAGGCGGACTTGGATCACGAGGCTTCAGGGCTGGCCGAACGGGTGGGCGACCGGGAGCGGCAGGCCGCCCGCCTGGCCGAGCTCGAGCGGGAGCAGGCGCACGTCTCGATGCTGTACGGCTGGCTCGACCGCCTGCGAGCGCGCGCCCGGAACCGGCTCGAACAGGCCCAGCAGAGCGACGGCGGCGGGACCCACCAGGCCTGGCTGGACCGGGACGCGCAGGTGGCGCTGCACGCCCGCCGGCTCGCCCAGCTCTTTGCGGTGGAGCACGGGCTCTGCCTCGGCAGGCTGGACCGGCGCGACGCGAGCCTGCTGTACGTGGGACGGCTCGGGCTCTCCGACGACCGGCACGAGCCGCTGCTGGTCGACTGGCGCGCGCCGGCGGCGGAGCCGTTCTACCGCGCGACGGCGGTCGCGCGCGGCGAGGTCGTGCGCCGCCGCCACTTCCAGACCAGGGGGCGGCTGGTCACCGGGTTCCACGACGACGTGCTCGACCTCGACGCGCTCGACGAGGCCGAGCGCGGCAACCTCGCCGGCGAGGCAGCGCTGCTGGCCTCGCTGAACGCGCGCCGCACCGGCCGCATGGGCGACATCGTCGCCACCATCCAGGCCGAGCAGGACCGGGTCATCCGCTCCGGCCTGCCGGGCATCCTGGTGATCGACGGCGGGCCCGGCACCGGCAAGACCGCCGTGGCGCTGCACCGCGCCGCCTACCTCCTCTACACGCACCGCGAGCGGCTGGCCCGGCGCGGCGTGCTGGTGGTCGGGCCGAACCCGACCTTCCTGCGCTACATCGAGCAGGTCCTGCCCTCCCTCGGCGAGACCGACGTGGTGCTGTCCACCGTCGAGCAGCTCTACCCGGGCGTCACCGCGAGCGGCAGCGAGCCGCTGGCCGCCGCGACGCTCAAGGGCTCGCCGCGGATGGTCGAGGTGCTGGCCGCCGCGGTCCGCGACCGCCAGCGGGTCCCCGAGGCGACGCTCGAGATCGAGGTCGACGAGGGCACCCTGCGCCTGGATCCCGAGCTCTGCGAGCGCGCCCGGGCGCTGGCACGGGGCTCGGGCCAGCCCCACAACCTCGCCAGGCGCACCTTCGTCAGCGAGCTGCTGGCCGCGCTGACCCGCCAGGTGGCAGATCGCATCGAGGATGACCTGCGCGCCGTCGAGGAGCTGATCGACGACTCGCTGTTCGGCCCCGACGAGCAGCTCACCGACGACCCCGTGCTCGACCAGGCACAGCTCGCCGAGCTGGCGGCGGAGCTGTACGCGGCGCCGGCCGTCCGCGCGGCGCTGGACCGCCTCTGGCCGGAGCTGACCGCGCGGCAGCTCCTGACCGACCTGTTCACCTCGCCACGGCGGCTCGCGCTGGCCGCGTCCGGCCTCGACCCGGCGGAGCGGGCGCTGCTGTCGCGCCCGCCGCCGGCGACGCCGGACGCCGCGGCGGATTGGTGGACGCCCGCCGACGTGCCGCTGCTGGACGAGGCCGCCGAGCAGCTCGGCGAGGACGACGCTCCCGCCGCGCGCGAGGCGGCCCGCCGGGCCGCGAGCGACCAGCGCGACCTCGACTACGCCCGCGGCGTCCTCGAGGTCGCCAGCATCGGGGACGCCGCCCGCTACGCCCCGGACACCAGCCGGCTCGACCCCGGGCAGCTCGCCGAGCGCTACCGGCGGCGCGACGAGCCCGGCCCGATCGCCGAGCGGGCGCGGCAGGACCGCAGGTGGACCTTCGGGCACATGATCGTCGACGAGGCACAGGAGCTGTCGGCGATGGCCTGGCGGATGGTGATGCGCCGCTGCCCGAGCCGGTCGATGACGGTCGCCGGGGACCTCGCCCAGAGCGGCACGCCGGCGGGTGCCACCTCGTGGGCCGCCGCGCTCGACCCCTACGCCGCCGGCCGCTGGCGGCGGGAGCGGCTCACCGTCAACTACCGCACGCCGGCCGAGATCATGGCCGTCGCCGCCGACGTGCTCGCCGGCATCGCCCCGGAGCTGGCACCGCCTGCCTCGGTGCGCGACACCGGGGTGGTGCCGTGGAGCCTCCGGCTGGAAGAGGCCGACCTGCCCGGGCGGCTGCCCGAGGTGGTCGCGGCCGAGGCCGCCGAGGTCGGCGACGGCCGCCTCGCCGTGCTGGTCCCGGCCGCCGGGGCGGAGGCGCTCGGCCGGCGGCTCGCGGCCGCGCTGCCGGGGACCAGCGCCGCGCACGGCCCCGAGGCGCTCGACGCGCGGGTCGCGGTCCTGACCGTCACCGAGGCCAGAGGCTTGGAGTTCGACGGCGTCGTGCTGGTCGAGCCGGCCAGCATCATGGCCGAGAGCCCCAACGGCGCGAACAACCTCTATGTCGCCCTGACCCGCGCCACCCAGCGCCTCGGGGTCGTCCACACCACTCCCCTGCCGGCCGCCCTGTCCCGCCTCGCACCGCTTCCACGCAGATAACGCCAATTGCGACGATATTCCCGTTGCTCCCGATGACGCTTGGCCCGCCGTTCGATGGGTAGGCACGCCGGTAGCGGGCGCACGACGGCTGTTCGTGCGCGTCAGGGGGCGACGGTCCGATGAGGGTCGAACAGTCGATCCGGGACGGCTATCTCGTGCTGACCCTGGTCGGCCGGCTGGACCTCGCCGCCGCCTCCCTGCTCCACCGGACGCTGCTCAGGCGGTTGGCCGAGCGGCCCGCGGCGATCGTCTGCGACCTCTCCGGGGTGGACGGGATCGACCCGCTGTGCGCCGGGATCTTCACCGCGGTGCGCCACCCGGCGCTCGGCTGGCCCGGCACCACGCTGGTGCTGTGCAGCCCCGGGCCGGAGCTGGCCGCCACGCTCGCCAGCCTGCGCGTTTCGCGCCGCCTGGCCGTGTACGACAGCTTGCACGAGGCGCTCGCCCGCGCCCGCGAACGGCCGCCGAGCCTGGAGGAGCACATCGCGCTCGCGCCGGTCCCCAGGGCGGCGTCGAGAGCCCGGGCGTTCGTGCGCCGGCAGTGCTCGTCCTGGGAGCTTGGCGAGCTGGCCGAGATGGTCACCCTGCTAGCCAACGAGCTGGTCACCAACGCCATCATCCACGCGAGGACGCGCCTGGACCTGCGGCTGGAGCTGCGCGGGCGGCGGCTACACATCGCCGTGCGCGACCACGGCTCGCGGCCGGTCCGCCTGCGGGCCATCGACGAGCAGGCCGAGCACAGGCGTGGCCTGGTGATCGTCGACCGGGCCGCGAAGGCCTGGGGAGTGGACGACCACCCCGGCGGCGGCAAGGTCGTCTGGTGCACCCTCGACGTCCCAGACGCACCGCTCGTGCGCGCTTGACCATGCCGTGACGCCTACCAACTGCTCCGCCGCGGTGCAATGCCGAACCGACGGCTCACCAGCCGGCGGGCCATTCGCGACGCAGGACCGCGTACAGCAGGTCGCTGGTCCACTCGCCCTTGGACCAGGTGCTCTCCAGCAGGTGGCCCTCACGGCGCATGCCCACCCGTTCCAGCACGGCGGCCGAGCGCGTGTTGCGATCGTCGCAGGTTGCGCTGACCCGATGCTTGCCTCGCTCGACGAGCAGGTAGTGCAGCAGCCGGCGGACCGCCTCGGTGGCATGGCCTTGGCCCTGGTGCTCGGGCGCGAGGGTGAAGCCGACCTCGGCCTGGCGTGGATCGTCGGCACGCACGTGGGCGGCGCAGTCGCCGATCAGCCGGTCGGTGGCGCGCAGGGCCACGGCGAACTGGAACCATTCGCCGGGCGTGTCAGGATGGGTGGCTCGTAGCTCTTGCAGGAACTGGCGCGCCGGGCTGGGCCGGTACGGCACCTCCCAGTTCTGGTAGCGAGCGATCTTGGGGTCGGACCGGTAGGCGACGAAGGCGTCCAGGTCCTCGGGCAGGAATCGGCGCAACACCAGCCGCTCCGTGCTGAGCGTCGTGAAGGCGGCATCAGCCATCATCTGCCACCCGGCGCCGTGAACGCACCTCGACGGCGTGATGGATCGCCGCTCGACGGGCATTGCCGTCGTTGCGTGCCAATGGTGCGCCCTCCTCTCAGAACACCGCGGTCTCGATCACCAGGTCGCCCTCGGCGAAGCGCGACGGGCGCAGGGGGTGCAGGTCGAAGCTGGTGCAGCGGCCGAGGGTGAGCAGCTCCGCGACGGCCCTGCCGGCGGCCGGCGAGTGCATCACGCCGTGACCGCCGAAGCCGGCGCACTGCACGAACCCGGGAGCCTCCGGCGGCTCGCCGACGATGGCGTGGTGGTCGGGCGTCTCCGGGTACAGCCCCGCCCAGCACTGCCGCGGGTCGACCGGGAGCTGCTCGAGGAACGGGAAGCGGTGGCCGACCCGCTCCCCCAGCGCCTCCAGGAAGCGCGGGTCGAGGCTGATGTCCCAGGACGGCGGGTCGGACGGGTCGGACCAGGCGATTCTACACAAGACACCCTCTGTACTGTATAATAGGGACAAGCTGAGCAAGGAGGCCACATGCTGATTCCGGTCTTCATCTACGCTCGCCTGTCCCGGGTCGAGCAGAAGCAAAGAACCGTCGAGAGTGTCGAAGCGCAGATTGCCGAGTGCTCTGCCTGGGCCGCGGAACATGGTCGCGAAGTAGTCGGTACCTTTATGGACAACCTGACTGCGTCGCGCTTCTCACTCAAAGACCGACTGGATTTCGTCCGGATGATGAATGGGATTCGCGATGGTGCGGCTGTCGAGGTTCTGGCCACTGAACAGTCGCGCCTTGACCGGCAGCTCTGGAACATCCTGGAACTGATCGAGCTGGCCCGTACCACCCCATTCAAGCGCATCGTCAAAGTCCGTGATGATGAGGTCCTCGATCTGTCAACTGAGTCAGGCATCAACCGCGTCATTGACCAAGCTAACCGAGATCGTCACGAGTCCGAGCTGATTAGCCAGCGCGTGAGAGCCCGGAAGCGGCAGCACGCCGAAGCGGGTAGGTTCAATGGCGGTCGGCGGCCCTACGGCTACGAGCCGGACGGCGTGACGGTTCGGGAGTCTGAAGCCAGGATCATCCGCGAGTGGGTCAATCGCATCCTGGCGGGTGCCAGTATGATGAGTCTGGTTCGGTGGATGCAGGCCGAGGATATCCCTGCCCCAGGCGGTGGCCGTTGGCACCTCTCGACCGTGGACGAGATCCTGCGAAACAAGCGCATCAAAGGCGTGAGGGTTCATAACGGCGTGGAGTACCCGGCTGCGTGGCCCGCGATCATCTCCCCAGAAGAGTGGGACAAGCTGCAACTGGTCCTCGACGCGCGCAAGGCGCGAGGCCGCCGGTTCAGGCCCACCCGCGCCTATCTTTTGACTGGCTTTGTCGTCTGCGGACGCTGCGGTACTTACATGATCGGGTCTGGCCACAGTCGGGATGGGAGTGACCAGATCGAACGACGCTACCTGTGTCGAGCGCAGTATACGGCCGGGCAACCCAAGGGCTGCGGCCGGGTGGCCCGCTTGGCCGATCCGCTGGAAATCCTTGTAAGTCAGGCCGTCTTGCGCCGGCTTGAATCCGAAGACTTGGCGAAAGCATTAGGTGCGGCAACGCAGGATGACGACATGCAAGCGGCCCTGTCTGAGTACCAAGAGACCAAGAGCAACTTGGCCCAGCTCCTCCGTGATTATTACCTTGAACGCAACAAGTACGCTGCTGACGCCATGCTTCAGCTCAAAGCCGAGCTGGAAGTTCGTCTGGAACAGATCACCCACAGGATGGAGCGGCTGGATTCCACGCGGGTGCTGGCCTCAGTCTCCCCTACTGAACAGATCCGGGCCATTTGGGATAACGCTGACTTGGCTCTCAAGCAAAGTCTAATCGGTCTTCTCATCGAGAAGATTGTGATTCATCCCGGTCGATCCGGTGCTAAGCGCTGGCGCGATCCCGAGTCTGACCAAAGCTGGTACTTCGACCCCTCGCCGTCGAAGATTCAGATCGTCTGGCGGGTGTAGCGCTAGCCAGTAGAGTCACGACATCATGAATCACATCAGGGTCTTGCAGCTTCTCAGGTACACCACTGGCCTCAGTCGAGGCTTTCACCCAGGCATCTAGATCAAATTCACGTATCTTGGCCATTGCGGCTTTATCTATTAATTGTCTTAATTATACTGCGGTCTTCCCTCGCCCGAAAGGGGGCGGCCAGATTGGCCGTTTTTCAGGTAACGCGGTCCGACCTCACCGGCAAGGATGGCGCAGACGACGAGTTCGGTCGCCTGGTCGTCCGTAACTACCCCGGCGTGGACGGGCCACGCCAGCTCGACGTACTGCCGGCCGAGGTGTCGGGCCTCAAGACCACGAGCGACGTTGTGGAAGTCGACTACACCCCACCGGGAGAGACGAACCCTCAGCGCCTGCTCGTGCTCAAGGACGAGTTCGACCAGCTGGCCCCGGACATGCCCGGACTGCTCGCCAAGGCCCGCGGCCTCAAGGGACGGCCCCGCAGCACATAGGGGCTCCGGTCTCTTCGCAAAAAGCGCCCGCGACTCACGCGGGCGCTATCCTTATGCTATACAATTTCGCCGGTTGACATCTCGGAAAGGGGTCAGTAGTGGTCGCGGTCACTCGTTACATCAGCGATCTGTCTGGTGACGACATAGCCGAGAAACAGCACGTCAAACTAGTCATTCGGCGCCATCCAGCCTATGTGGGTCCCGTCACACTCGATGCCCAAGAGAGCGAGCTTGAAGCGCTCAAGACGGTTGATGAGATCGTCGAGCTGGAAATCCAGCCAACCGGCAGCAACGATTCTCCGTCCCGTACGCTCATGGTCGAGCTGTCCGCCCTCAAGGGACTGTCCAAGGACGAGGACCTCGACACCATACTCATGAACGCCGCCGCGTCTCAGGCTCGCCCCAGCGAACCGAAGCCCCGGACCAGACGAGGCAGCGGAGGCACCCAGCGTGCCAAGGTCAACTACGCCACCCTCGAACATGCCGGCGAGCCGCACCGTGGCCGGATCACGGATGCCGAGAAGGAGTTGGTTCGAGGCAACCTGGACAAGGTCAACGAGCGGCTGCGCGAGTCCGGCAAGCGCGAGATCGACCCCAACGACAAGGAGATGCAGCAGCGCTACGGCCTGAGCGCGTAAGGCGCTTGGGGGTTCCCACGCGCCAGGCGGCGAGGTGACCATGAGAGCTGGCCTGATTTTGGAGGGCGCGGCATTGGGTATCTGGGATGAGCGCAGGCTCGCGAAGCAACTGCGCATCCGGCTGAGGGAGTTGCGCTACCTCAAGGACGACGTGAAGCATCTCAGCGATAATCTGTCCGCAGTGGATGGCGATGGAGATCACGCCGACTCACAGCGTGAGCGGGGCGAGTCTTGGAGCGGGGTCGTAGATAGTCTCGAAACTGCGCTTGAGGACTTGGACAGTGTGCTGGATGATACTGAGGCTCTTCTACAACCACATTGAGCCTAGCGCCCTACTGCTGGCTCCCCCATCTGCCGCGGAGCGTCCGGGACGACCTTTGGCATCATCTTCTCCTCGTCCTGCCGTCCTGCGGCCTCTACCGCGTGTAGCGGCCCTCACAGAGGCTCTCCGCGCGTCAGGCCCGCCAAGCGATGGCGCTGTGGACGACAGGCCGGCTAACGTGTCGGCGATGAGTGAAGGCCGCACCATCGCGCCAAGAGGAAGTCGACGGCTGCCGCCGCCGGTCTTTTTCATCACCGGCGCTGTCTCGCTCTATTGGGGTGCTGCCCTCGCCGTTATCGCCTTCCGGACGGTGAGCCCCGTTGGGCTGGCCTGGCTTCGGGTGGTTGGCGCGGCCCTCATCATGCTGTCTTGGCGTCGGCCGTGGCGCGGACAATGGAGCTGGCCGCGTCTGCGCCTGGTTGCCGCCTTCGGGACGGCACTAGTGGCCATGAACTTCTCGTTCTACTTGGCCATTGGCAGGCTCTCCCTTGGAACCGCCACCGCTATCGAGTTCCTTGGCCCGATTGTGGTTGCGGCCGTCACCACACGGACCAGACGAGACCTCCTGGCCCTGGTGCTGGCGCTGGCAGGCGTCGGACTCCTGGCCGATGTCCAGAGGCGTGGCAGCGCGTCGGGTGTTCTATTCGCACTCCTGGCCGCCACCCTCTGGGCGTTTTACATCCTACTTGGTAGCCGAGTGGCGGTAATGGGTGAAGGTATCGACTCGCTGGCAGTTGGCATGGCAATTGGCGCACTAGTCTTCGCGGCCATTGGCCTGCCCGCTGCCCTGCCCGCGTTCGGCCGGCCCATGACGCTACTGCTTGGGCTCAGTCTCGGCCTCTTCTCCAACGTCATACCGTATGCGTTAGATCAGGTGGTGTTGCGGCGGGTGCGTGCCGGTCAGTTTGCGTTGCTCTTGAGCTTACTTCCGGCAACCGCGGCCGTCATGGGCTTTATTGTGCTACACCAAGTGCCGCTACCAGTTGAGGCCGTCGGCATCATCCTGGTCGTCCTCGCCGTCGGCCTCCGTAGTAGGTCCGTCGCGTAGCGGCGTGTGCTTGCGCGCTATGCCTTGCGCAATCGCGGTTTGAAGCGCCTGGGGAACAAGATCAACAAGCCCCTGCGCGAGTCCGGCAAGCGCGAGATCGATCCCAAAGACCAGGAGATGCAACAGCGCTACGGCCTGAGCGCGTAGTCCTCCGCCTGACGCGACCGGAGCCGCTGTAGAGGCCGCGGAGCGTCCGGGACGACCTTTGCATCATCTTCTCCTCGTCCCGGCCGTTCTGCGGCCTCTACGCATGTCTAAACCGACGAACATACTCTGCTTATGCTGTCTTAGCACCTTAGGTAATTAACCGCTCGAACAGGTGGTGTAGGTAATTGAAAGAGGTCATCCATGATCTGGAGATCCGCTCTTGCACTAACTTCTCCATGTCTTCGTCATCCAGCGGAATGATGAAGCCTCTCTCATCTCTCGCTGTATCTAGGCAGCTTGCCCAGTATCGCTCTTTGTCCTCGTATGCTCTATAAACGAGCAGGCCGAATCTCCCTCGGTTCGTAGAGAACCTGCCAGCGAGTTGATCAAACTCCGGATTGCCCAGTTCTCTCAAGTAGTTCTTACACTCAACTGGCACATAAGCAGCAGCAGCGCCTTGATGGCGGCTAAGCCAAGCGAAGAATCCGGAGGTTGCGGCGTTCGTGAATTGAATGTCAATACGCTTACGCCCTTGGTGGATTGGAAACTCCCGCCGTGGGTTTACCAGTGAAGGATAGAATAACGGACCAAGGAGGTTCTCAATAGCTCTGTGGTAGTCATTGGCACCCTCAGCGCCTGGTGGCACCGCTCGCACAGCCTCGATGAGCGCTTCGAAGTCTGGCTCTTCAGCATTCGCTTGGGCTGCGATCTCCTCATGTGAAAGTGGAGGACGACCTTGTGACCGCTTGTCGGCCCTGTATTGATCCAACAGTTCGGGGTGCTTCAGCGTCTCACGGACGATCGCCTCCTTACCAGTGCCGTATTTCTCTCTTAGTGACTTCTTGGTTACGCGGCGCCTTCTATTCCTGAGTAGTTGGACCAGCTCGCTGTTTGCCGATAGCTCTACATCTCGCAAGTATTCAAGGATGTACTGGTTGTAATACTCATCTGGATCATATTCCATCCTCTGTCGCACGATGGACTTGGGTACAAGTATCAGCTTTCTTCCCTGGGCTATAGGCAATGATGTGAAGTGTTGGATCCACTGACGTGTATGTGGGTTCCAGAGTGGACCCGACGCTACACCTGACACGAGCTTGATACCGTAGAATCCGCATGTTTCCTGAGTATAGGCAATCAACGGAGCACGTATGATGTTCGTCGCAATATCCGAAATGATGTCGTTGCTTATGCCTGGAACCATAAGAATGGTATCTTCTAGGTCTTCCAGAAGTCCTGACTGAACAGCTTGGCTCTTCGAGAGAGCTTCCCAGACATCTACGGCTGAATGGTACCCGAGGCCTCTGCCCTGCGATTGCCCTCGTGATAGGCCAAGGTGTGTCTCATTAGGCTCACGCAACACTCGAAGAAGGTTCTTTGCGTCGTCATCACGCCCATCCCCGATTGCTTGCAGAACGGTCTCGAAGAAGTTCTGAACCAGAGAGACGCACTCTTCTCCCCAATCAGAAGGCAATAATCGCAGAGCCCGCGGATCAACATACAGGCGAACATCGTTTCGGACGTCCACATCGATAAAGTCAAGTTCTGGCTGCGTACGACCCAGTCTATAGTATCGGGAGACTCTCATTCTCAGATGTCCTCATCCGGCAGGACCACAGCCTGGTCTCAAGGCCGTGCGTTAGGCTCAGTTCGTTTCTTCTTAGCTTGCCTGATAGCTCGCCGCAAGCAGAGGTTGGGCGCGGTCGAGGTGTGTCCGGCTTCTCAGGGTCAACTCAAGATTGCCTGTTCCGTAGTGGCCAATTTTGGTTACATCACGGCTGAAGCCTCTCTCCAAGGTAACACCCGTTGGATCGGCCTTAATGTAGACTAGCAGGTTCTTAGATTGTGGATGGATCTCGACACAAGCAAAGTTCTTGATGCGGCGAAAGGCATAGTAGAACTGCCGCACCGTCTTGGTAACGTCATCTCCGAGGGCGAGCAAGTAAGCTTCAAGGGCGTCGTACAGATCCCTCAATTCCTGTGGTGACTGCTGGTGGAGCTGTGTAACCGTCTTGTTGGATGAGGCAACGGCCACTGGCTTGGGAACATCTGCCGCGCCGGCCGCTGTGGCGACAGCGCTCGTCGAGGCAATCAGGTCCAAGGTGAGGAACGCGCCGCCATAGTCGCGGTATCGGACAAGCTCGATGCTTCGGTTGATCTGGGCAATGGCGTGCTCGTCATACCGAGTAAAGTCGCTTGCGACACACACCAGCCGTGGAGCCATCCACTCAATCTGCTCAGCGACCGCGGCGCCTAGCTTCTTCATGACTAGGAGCTCGAAGTCAGCGCGGTGGTCCATGAGCCAGTCTAGGTAGAAGAGTCCTTGATTGATGACACTCTCATTGACCGAGCGCTTGTACTCGAAGATGACGGGACTTCCATTCTCATCGAGCCCGAGCGAGTCAATACGCCCACCGTGCTTCTTCCCAGTCGAGTGCTCGCTCGCGACGAGCCGGACGCCGAAGAGAGCCTCCATGTTCCGGTCGATCAGGATCTGGAGCGGTTTCTCCAATGCAGCGGCAGTGCCGAGAAGCTCAACAGCCGTCCCGTCGTCTATTCGGAAGAGTTTGAGGTCACCCATCATGCTTCCTCTGGCGTGGCGAACGTCCCTGCACCTGTTGGCAGCAGCTCACCGCGGAAGGCCTTGGCGAGGACGGCCTGCGAGCTACGTTCGATCCGCCGAACCGCCTTCTCGACACGTGCGAGTAGTCCATCAGCCACCTGGAGTAGCTCATCGACTCGTCGAACGATCTCAGACTGTTCCTGGGGACTAGGTACGGGGACTGGAAGCTCCTTGAGCTTCGTCATGCTGAGCGACGCCAGATTGACCGTCTGTTTGCCCTGGTCAATGAAATACCTCGCGCCAATAGTGTTACCGAACCACGAGTAGAAACGGGGTTGCATTCTCTTATTGCGGAGCCGGGCTCGGAACACATGGTTCTGATGGATGCATTCTGGAATCTGTCCTTCCCAGACCCAGCCTCGGCCGAGCTTGTCGCGGTCTCCGCCCTCGTTGAATAGGATATCGCCAGGTTGCAGTTTGAGATCAGCGATCTTCGACTCAGGGGCCGGAATCGTCTTGATCTCCGACAAGTCGAGCCATCCACGCTGGACATTGGCGACCCGAAGATATGGGACTTCGCGAGTCGGTTCACCCGGCTTAAGTTTAGCGCCCTTCTGGATTCCTCCGCGCACGTCTGCAACGTCTTGCAATTGCACCCACGGCCAAGCATCCGGCGTCTCGACTAGTGGCGATACGTCTTGGCGTGACGCTCGTGCCATAGCGGAATGCATGGGATGTTGGTCGCGCCAATCGGACGTGAGACGGCCGGAGCAGGCGGCGGCGAGGGTCGCTTGTCGAAAGTACTCAATCCTTCGGACCGCAGCCGCGAGCTGCTGAGCTACGTCTTTCCGTCGATGAGCAATCGATTCAAGTGTTTGGACGATTCCGGCTTGCTGATCGAGAGGAGGAAGAGGAATATCCAATGACTTAAGGACCGTCTGACTGATGTTCGGTTGCGCTCCACCTTTGCCTTCACTTATTAGGATTGGCCGGAGGTACAACAGGAGTTGGAACAGAAATTCTGACGTTGCCAATTCCGGGCTGGGAACACAGAATGCGATCGCCTGGTTAGTGGCGCTCCATATTCCTGTGATCCCCAGTTTGCCGATAGAGGCCCCGTACATGGCTACTAGCAAAGCCCCTGGGTCGACTAGCTTTGCTGAACTGCCAGCGAGACCCTCCTCAGTGATGGTTTCCTCTGTGGTGGCAACTACTCCGTCGTTGAGATCGCCAATCTTTATCCACGGAATGGAGCCACCATAGAAATCGCTTCTCCGGCGGTCCGGAGTTCCGCCACTACCCCATTTGCCAATAGAACCTAGTTTGATGTGCCGCCAACCCTCAGGCAGTTGAAAGCTATCTAAGCTCACGGTTCGGCTCCATTGCCCTCTAGGAGGCGCTGAATGTCGGCGAGACCGTCAAGCGCGAGCTGGAGTTCTTCCATCGCCTCTGTGATCAGCTCTTCGGGCTCAGGCAGCTCGTTGGGATCGTCTTGCTCCTCGTCGCGGAGCCACTTGAAACTATCGAGCTTGTAGTGACGTTCTTTGACGTCATTGAGGGTGAAGCTGCGCCAGCGGCCATCCGGTGAGTCGGTCTCCTGCCGCTTGCTGCGGCCGTTGGGATCGGCTCCGTAGCAGACCTCGAATGCTGCGAAGTATGCCGGTGTGAGTGGCCGGCTCTTCTTGGTGATCTTGGGGACGTTGGCACGAGCGTCGAAGATCCACGTGCGCTCGGTTGGGCGGCCCTTGGTGAAGAAGATGACGTTCGTCTTCGTGCCTTCGCTGTATGGACTGAAGGTGCCGCGTGGACAGCGGAGAACGGTGTGGAGATCGCAGTCCTCCATCAGAACTTGGAAGACCTCGCCGGCCTGATTGGCAAAGAGCACATTGTCCGGCACGACAACGGCGGCACGGCCGCCGGGCTTGAGAATCGTAAGCACGTGCTGGAGGAAGTTGAGCTGCTTGTTGCTGGTGGAGACCACGAAGTCATCACGAGCTGGTGCCTGGTTGGCACCCCTAGTGCCGAAGGGCGGGTTCGTGAGTACGACATCGAACCGCTCAGGTGGCGGCATCTCATAGATAGAGTCGCCCAGCGAGATGTGGGGCTCGACCTGGTGCAGGTAGAGGTTCATAAGGGCGAGGCGTCGCGGCCGGGCAACCAGGTCCTGCCCGTAGTAGGTCTGCCTTCGGATGCGCAAGGCCGTCTCGCGATTGAATGCGCCCCCGGTCTGGTCCTTGAGCCACTCGTAGGCGGCCACTAGGAAGCCGCCCGTGCCGCAGGCTGGGTCGCCGATCTTGAAGTCCTTGCTGGCACGGGGATCGGGCTTGATGCAGCGCACCATGCTCTGGATGAGCGGGCGAGGCGTGAAGTACTGACCGGCACCCTTCTTGCCCTCAGCGGCAGCCTTCTCAAGGAGGCCTTCGAAGGCAGCCGCCTTAACATCAGTATCGAGGGCGGTCCACTCGGTCTCGTCGATGATGCCGATAAGTCTGTGCAGGTTGACGGGGTTGGTGAACCGGCTCTGAGCGCCGCTGAAGATGTCGCCAAGCATGCCGCGCTGCTTGCCGAGGGTCCGCAGCGCTTCGACGTACGAGTCGAGCAGGTCAGTCCCGCTCTGCTTGCGCAGATACGGCCAGTCCGTCTCCTCGGGCAGCTCGATGCCGCGCTCATCGGCCATCTTGAGGAAGAGCAAGTAGGTCAACTGCTCGATGTAGTCGCCATAGTCGATGCCGTCATGGCGCAAGACATGGCAGAAGCCCCAAAGTTTTCCGACAACATCGGTCATGCGGCGACAAGCTCCTTGTTAAAGAAGTTCGCTCGTTCCGATGACATGATCGGGCCTGTCCTGGCAGCATGGCCGGATGAGACCAACCGCCTACCGCCGCAACGCCCGTGGTCTTGGCGACCGCCAGGCGTTCGAACGCGTCCGCATGCAGGCCGGCGCGTTGTTTGCCGCCGGCCGCTCCCAAGCCCAGGTGGCCCACCAGCTTGGCGTCGCCCGCCAAAACGTCAGCCGCTGGCACGCGAGCTGGCGGTCGGGCGGGCTGGAAGCGCTGGCAAGCCGCGGCCCCACCGGCTCAGCCCCGCGCCTGTCACAGGCCCAGCGTGCCGCCATCGACCAGGCGCTGCGCCAGGGTGCTCGCGCGCACGGCTTCGACACCGACCACTGGACCCTGGCTCGCATCGCCACGGTGATCGAGCAGCTGACCGGGGTCAGCTACCATCCTGGGCACGTCTGGAAGCTGCTGCGCCGCCTGGGCTGGCGGCTGCAGCGCCCCGCCCGCCGCGCGGTCGAGCGTGACGAGCAGGCCATCGCCCGCTGGGTGGCCGAGGACTGGCCTTAGGGTTCGGCGCAACGCGCGGCGTCGTCGGGCCGCCATCGTGTTCTGGGACGAGTCGGGGGTGTCGCTGTTGCCGGTGGTCCGCCGGACCTGGGCGCCGCGCGGCCACACCCCGGTCATCCGCCACCGGTTCAAGTGGAAGCGGATGTCGATGGCCGCGGCGCTGTGCTACGGGTCCCGTGGCGGCGGCGCGTCCCTGGCTTTCCACCGCCAGGTCGACGCCTACGACACCGACAGCTTGATCGGGGCCCTGGGCGAGCTGCGCCGGTTCCTTGGTGGGGAGAAGGCGACCCTTGTGTGGGACGGGCTGCCCGCCCACCGCAGCAAGGCGATGGCTACCTGGCTTGGCCGCCAGCGCCATTGGCTGGTGGTCGAGCGACTGCCCGGCTACGCCCCCGACCTCAACCCGGTCGAGGCACTATGGTCCAACCTCAAGGGCGTGGAGCTGGCCAACCTGGCCGCCGACACCCTCGAGGAGGTCACCGCGGCGGCCGAGCGCGGCATCCAGCGAATCCGGGCAACCCCACACCTGGCCTACTCGTTCCTGCGCCACTGCGGCCTGAGCCTGTGGTGAGCCACAATCATGTCATCGGAACAGGCGAACCTCTTTAGGTCTCCCTTGGGATCGATCGCAACCAGCCCATAACCCTGTTGCATCTGCTGAGTCATGAGATTGAGCATGACCGTACTCTTGCCGGAGTCTGTTGGACCCATGATGTGCAAGTGCTTGGTCAAATCGCGTGGACTGAACGCCAGCGGTCGCTCTGACCCAGGGAAGTTTGCCTGGGCCACGACGAAGCCCTTGCGCAGGACGTTCCGCGAGGGCATGAGGTGCCGGGAGGTTCCAAGGTGCAGGTTGGGTACTTGCGGAGAACCAATTGGAATCCCGGATAGCATTCCTAGCTCGATGCCATTGAGTAGGCAGGGCCACTCCTGATGGGGCGCCCGCCTCCTTCCCAGCCTTCCCTTGACGAGCGATCTTGGAATTCTGCGGACTGCCACGTACGCGCCCGGGGCACCTGCACTTCGAATAGCCACGAGCGTTCGATTGACTAAGTGCCGAGCCCTAAGGTCATGACCGGCCTGGGCACCGATCCGGCCCACGGCATAGAACATGGGCTCCTTATTCTTGTCATTACCGGCCGGCGTGAATACCCACTGCACCAGCACGGCTTCACCCGCATTCAGCGGGCTGAGGCTGGCTAGGATACTGCCGACCACAGCCTCGGGCTTATCGGTTCGGAGAGGCTCGGATCCTGTCACCTTCAGCTCGACTCCGCGCGTCCAGGTGTACTGGGGCTCTGCTTCGTCGATCCTGATGCCTGGGATAGCATGGCGCAGCTGGGACAGGACGGACTCCGTGATCTGCGGTGGCAGGCTGATGTAGTGGCTAATGCCGTCTTCGTCGGCAATGATTTCAAGGACCATCGTCGCCAGACCCAAGGACCATTGCGGCCGAATCAGACCGCTCAACGCCCGGGTTGTCGTTCTGATCGCACTTAAGTCCATATCCCGCGGATAGGAGATGCTGTATGTCATGCGCTCACCATCTTTGTGATGCTGACCGATGCGTCTCGCCACTAAGAAGACAGCTAATCCTGGAAGGATGAGACTGGCCGCAAGAGTAAGCAGCTGGATAAAGGCGTTCTTCACACCTCAATGATACGGTCAGTGATTAGCGTCCGCGCCAACTTAGAACTTGCCGATAGAACTGCCGATCAGCCTCGTCCAGACTCCGGCGCAATCTTTCGCGTGCATCTCTCTCGCGCTGTACCTCGCGCTGTAGGCCCTCCATGCGAATCCTTCTCTTGCCGAGGCTGTCCACGCACCAGCCATATACAAGCACCAAGACAATGCCAAGGCCGACGGCTAACAGACGATCGAGCAATGCCTCTTAGCTCCCAGCCGCGTACTGTGCAATTGCAGCATTGTAGTCGTAAAGCCATCCCTGAAAAGCTTGCTCACCGACCATGCGCTCAAGCGGATTATCGGAAGCAATCATCTCGGCTGCCGTATGAGCGTATTGCTTTCCAACCTCGAACTGACGTCGGCGAGATCGGTCTGTCTCTGTGAGCCGCGCACGATGAACCATTATTCTAGTGTACTCGTTAGCCATGGCATCGAAATAGTTACGCCGAGCTCGGTACTGCCATATGGCTGGAATTCGGGCCACCTGCGGTGGGGCTGGCTGCTGGGGCATGATACTCATGACTTACGCCTCCATTGCTGTTGCTGCTTGCGATGCCAACGCTTGATGTCCTTTTGCAGCTTCTGCTGACGTTCCTGTTCGATTTGACGTGTCTCATCGAACGCTTGGAACATCCGATCTAACCAGTTCTCCGAGTCATCCGTTTCCCAATTCGCCATGCCATGCTCGATATTCTGGTCCATGCGTTTCACCACCTTCGCTCTGTGACCTGTTCACGAAAGCTCTAGGTCATCGATGCCATCATCGTTGTCGCTTCCATCCTTTGGTGCTGCCAGATCAAGTCCGCAGTCATTACAGTGGCCGCTACCGTCGCTGAATTCGTCAATGTCGATGTGTGGGCAGGTAGTCTGAAGGTGATCCTGAGCATCTGGCCAGTTATAAAAGGATTCCTGGCAGGCGCACACGAAGGGCGCGAGAACAAACATACGGCGAAGCCGCCAGCCGGTGTCGTCCTGTAGTGATTTGCTTGGAACAATCCTTGTGTGGAGGACTCGCTTGATCGGAAGGCCGTTAACGTCCACCTCGTATATCGCTGTACATCGCTCGATGGCGGTATCCCACCGCTCCATGTACAGCAGATTCCGGTAGGTGCACATCGTCTTCCTAACGTGTAAGTGGGAGGTTGGCCCCACTATCAGGCAGAACTCGGGCGATCGGTCCCGCGGGGATACAAGACGATCACATTGTCAATCCGACGCCTCGGCAACGATCCAGAATGCCGCCACTAGATCACCAGTGGGATCGATCACAACCAACCCAGTCGGACCGGGCCAAGGGACCCCGGTTGTTAGTGGTGGTTTGATTCATACTCGGACCAGATATCCTTAATCCAGCCTATATAATGCTCCCACGCCTTAAGCACGATTGCAGCGCGTAGAGGATTATCTGACTTTGCCAGTTCCACGAATACCTGTTCCGCTGCTCTTGTCAGGTATCTAAAGCAGTGCTCAGCTAAACGGTTGGTTTGATCCAGACGCATCAAGGCAATATCCAGCGTCATGCCGGCCGGCCTGCGATCGTCCATCACTCCTCCCGTCCTCAGGTTCTCCTATGTACACCATGACTTCTTGACACAAGGGCCTGGCGTATTTGGATTAGCCGGCGTACACAACCTCATTTCTGGTTGCTAGCCTGAGCGGGGTGATTAGCTCGGAAGTACCGAGCAGTAGAGCAATGGCGTCTTGATCATACTGATGGGCGGTCTGGCCAAGGTCGGGGCGGAGCGCGGTGCTATGGCTGTTGTGCATCCCGCTAAAAATCACGACGAAGTTCTCCTCCGCCTGGTCGTCCCACTGTCCAAGGCCGCGGTTGCGTACATGGATGGCGCGCGCATAGGAGCCTGCCAGTCCGACCACCACCTGGCGGAACTCGGCCCAGGCTAGGTCGGACAGGCGGCGGTTGCCGGCGCCGCGGCCGATCGTGATGGCACCGTCGAGCATGGTTGCCTCCTTGCGGGGCAACCACTGGCGCATGAAGTCGGGAAGGCCAGGGGCTTGGGTCCTGGCACCCATGCGTTTACCATGCGACCTGGCCAGTGGTTGCCCTTGAGACGGGGAGCTGACTGCGCTAGAGGGGGCTGGGTGCCGAATACACCCGGCCCCCTCGTCCTACGCTTCGTTCCTGCTCCGGCGGCCCCGCTTGAGGCCAGGGGCGTTGGCGATCACCTCCGGCATGTCAGGTGCGAGCTTGTCCAAGTCAGCACGCAGGACCACAAACGTTGTTGTCTGCCGCGAGGGGCCTGGCGCCTTGTACTCCACCTTCACCAGGTCCTCCGGTTCCCGGAGGACCTCTACCTCGTTCGGGAGCACGTCGAGGACCTTGGCTCCCTCGATGCCGGGGTAGCCGCGCACCACCAGGCGACCGAACTCCTCTTCAGGAGCCTCTCCTCCGCCCAGGTCCGACTTCCGCACGTACTTGATTGCCATCCATCTTCACCTTCGTTCTAGTAGTCCAGCCGTAGATTGTGATGTTCATGGTTGCCAGGCGGCCTGTCGTTGGTAGTGGCAGGTGCGGGCGCGTGCCTGGTGTCGTCGTCGCCACAGCGACCAGCGCAGTCGGTGGCCGGCTTCACGGGTGGGCC
>WNGA01010867.1_pt1 | contig 38140 bp, 30 predicted proteins | sample 5400061 | NCBI WGS metagenome assembly WNGA01 (sample SAMN13153366, study PRJNA577476) | soil metagenome | isolation source: 100 cm soil or saprolite under grassland replicate 2 | place: USA:California | collected 2016-06-15
AACTTCCCTGCTTGGTCGCCGGACGGGAGGAGGATCGCGTTCAGCAGCGGCCGAGCAGGCGGATCCGATATTTTCCTCATGAACGCCGACGGTACACAGCCAACCCGATTGACGAACCTGACCGAGAAGGGCTTGTTTGCCCGTGCCGCCAGCTGGTCGCCGGACGGGAGGCAGGTCGCGTTCCAGAGCTTCGTGCGGCCGGACATCTTCGTCATCAACGTGGACGGGACCGGGCTAACAAACCTCACGAACCATCCGGCGCGTGATGAACGGCCAAACTGGTCGCCGGACGGTCGGAGAATCGCGTTCACGAGCGATCGGGACGGGAACTACGAGATCTACGTGATGAACGCGAATGGCACGGAGCCGGTCCGGCTGACCTTCAACGCGGCGACGGACCGGGTTCCCGCGTGGTCGCCGGACGGCAAGAAGATCGCCTTCCAGAGCGACCGTGATGGCAACCAGGAGATCTATGTCATGAACGCCGACGGCACGGAGCCGGTCCGCTTGACCACCTACTCCGGTGAGGACGCGCGGCCTTCGTGGTCGCCCGACGGCCGGAGGCTCGTGTTCGACCGCCGGGTGCTCGGCCATGTTCAGGTCTTCGTAATGAATGCCGACGGCAGCAACGTGACCAGGCTGACCGAGCTGTCGTCGCTGGTCTACAACGGGTTCGCGAGCTGGGGCCCGCGGGGATCGCGAGGCCCTTAGCGGCCTTCCCCCCACCCCTTCCCTTTCCGTCGCGATCGTCTGTCCGGTTTCCTGCACCGCCTGCGCCTCCAGTTAGTGGAACGAATTCCTCACGGAGGCAAGCGCTATGACGAACAAGGTCACCGCACTCATGCTCGCGGTCGCGGCCCTCGCGGCCTGCGAGAAGCCCACCGGGCCGTACGACCCGTCCCGCCCCTCTATGCAGGTCGGCTGGGAGTGGGGCCTCGTCTCGACGATTGCGTTCACGAGCACGCGCGACAACCCCACAATCAATCCCTTCGTCGCTGCCGAGATCTACCTGATCGACGCGGACGGCACGAACCCGCGTCGCCTGACGGACAACAGCGACGCCGAGGTGTTTCCGGCACTGTCGCCGGACGGGAAGAAGATCGTGTTCGACTCGAACCGCCGCCGCTCGGCGGGAGAGCCCCAAAACACCTCAGACCTCTTCGTGATGAACACCGACGGCACGGAGCAGACCTGGCTGATCCGGGGCAGCTCAGCCAGTTGGTCCCCGGACAGCAAGAACGTGGCGTTTCACGCCTCGGCGTCGGGCGCGGGCCTGCCAGTTAAGGCCGACGCGGGCGCGCCGACGTTCGACAGCGACATCTTCACGCTGAACGTGGACGACGTCCTCGAGCACGGCGCGGGGCGGACAAACCTCACGAACAGCCCCGAGGCGATCGACGACGATCCGGACTGGTCACCCGATGGGCAGCAGATCGTATTCGTAAGCCACGCCGTCACCGACAATCAACTCAACTCCATCACCGCCGAGATCCACGTGATCAACGCGCATGGGACGGGTGAGCTGGTGCGCCTGACCGACAATGTCGAGGAAGAGCGGGGTCCGTCCTGGTCTCCGGACGGCGCGCGCATCGTCTTCATGTGCCGGAGGGGCGGTTCCGATTTTGAGATCTGTGTGATGAATGCCGACGGGACGGGACAGGTCCAGCTCACCGACAATACAGTGTTCGACGGGACGCCCACGTGGTCCCCCGATGGCGCGAAGATCGTGTTCCACAGACCTGGCGCCCCTCGATCTCAGCTTTGGGTGATGAACGCAGACGGCACGGGACAGACGCAGCTGACCAATACACCGGGCCTCAACCTCATTGCAAACTGGGGCGAGATCCGTGTCCGCTCGCCAGCGGAGGAGGCACCATGAAGAGGATCAACGCGGTATTCGGCGCCGCAACCTTAGTTCTCTCGGCCTGCAATGATGGCGCGCAGCCCAAGAACTTCATCGGACCGACGGCTTCTGTGGAGGCAGAGGGCGGGACCCAGGTTGTCACCGGCGTGATCGGGCCGGGCGCCCTCTACACCCTGTATCGCCCGAGCCCGTGGAACGGGCGGCTCGTGCTCTACGCCCACGGCTACGTCAACCCCGCGGTAGCCGTCCGATTCCCTCCCTCCGCCGTTGCGCTGCGGGACGCGCTTGTCGCGCGGGGGTACGGCTTCGCCTACTCCAGTTACTCCGAGAACGGCTACGCGGTGAAGCAGGGCGTGCAGGACACGCGACAGCTCCGCGGCCTGTTCGCATCGAAGTTCGGTGAGCCGGAGCATACTTATGTCACAGGAAACTCAATGGGCGGCGCGGTGACGCTGATGCTGGCTGAGACGAACCCCGGTCTCTTCGACGGCGCCGACTACTTCTTCCCCGGGGTGATTCCCGGCGACGTGCGGAACGTACCGGACGATCTCAAGCTCAACTTCAACCGCGACGTGGCGCCCGCCGTCCGAAGCGCTTTGTTGGCGGACCCCCCGAGAACGATGGAGATGGCCGGAGTTGACCAGATCGAAATCCGGTATGCGAGCCTCGAGGAGGTGGTAAGCGCGATCATCAGCGCGCTCAACCTGCAGGTGGTTGGGGCCGAGGAATTGGCCGACCGCGTCCACGGCCGGTCGCCGTTTGACAATACGGCGACGGTCTACACGGGCTCGCAGGACGACGCGGCCCTCAACGCCGGCGTCGGCCGCTTCCGCTCCACGCCCGACGCGGCGAACTACTTCGAGCACTATTACGAGCCAACGGGGAGGCTCCGGATCCCGGTGCTGACCCTCCATACGACGCGCGACGCGATTGTTCCGTTCGCGCACGAGCCCGTGTACGCAGGCATCGTCGCGGCGCAGGGAACGGGCGACCGGCTTGTCCAGCGCAGCTTCGACCGCTTCGGCCATTGCACCTTCACCGTCCCTGAACAGGTGGCGGCGCTTGAGGAGCTGGTCGCGTGGGCGGAGACGGGCGTCAAGCCGGTCCCGTGAACAACTCTGGCGGGCGCTGGCCCTGGCTTGCACACTAAGGCCGAGGCCAGCGCCAGGTTGGATCATGGAAGGCCGGGTCGCATGAGGACGTCGCTGCTGGTGGCCCTCGGCTGGTTTACTTGGGCGCTCCCCGCACGCGGCCAGCTAGGGACTATTGAGGGCGCCGTGGTCGACTCGGCTACGCGTGCCCCCCTGTCCGGCGTGCGGGTCACGGCGCTCCGCGCGAACGACTCGGTCGTCGCGACCGGGGTGACCGACGGCCGAGGGCGGTTTCGCCTCCGCGGGCTGGCGGCGACTAGCTACACGCTCATCCTCAGGCGTGTGGGTTACGGGTTGCGGAGCGTCGAGGGCGTCGTGCCCGAGGTGTCGGGGACGCCGCTTGAGATCTCGCTCGCCCCGCGGGGAGTCGTCCTCCATCCCGTGCAGGTCACTGCTTCGCGGACCCCCGAAACGGCGCTCGACGCTCCCACGTCCATTTCAGTCGTCAATCGTCGGCAAATCGTCGAGGCCACGGCCTTTACGCCGGTGGACTATGTTCGGACGGTACCTGGAATGGATTTCGCCTCGAAGGGCCTCATCCAGCACACGTTCACAGTACGGGGGCTCCGGCCCGTTGCTCAGGGTGGCATGCTCATGCTCACCGACGACCGCCGTGCCGCCCTCCCGGCGATCGGCTTCAACGTCCCCTATCTGCTCCCCCTCACGAGCGAGGACCTCGAGCGGATCGAGGTCGTCCGCGGCCCGGGCGCAGCGTTGTACGGTCCAGGCGCCAACCGCGGCGTGCTGCACTTCGTCAGCCGATCACCGTTCGAATCGCAGGGCGGAGCATTCTCGCTCGCTGCCGGGGAGCGCGACCTGCTCCAGGCGACGGCGCGCTTCGCCGCCGTCGTGAGTCCGCGGCTCGCCTTCAAGATATCTGGCGACTGGCTCCAGGGCCACGACTGGGAGTACCGTGACTCAGCGGAGGTGAGCAACCGGAGCAAGGCGATCCAACAAGGGGCCGACCCCGATACGCTCCTGATCGGGCTCCGCGATTTCCGGCTGCGCCGCGCCGCGGGCGAGGCACGCCTCGATTGGCGTCCCGACAACGCCACGACCGTCATCGCGTCGGTCGGTGCGGCGGAGGCGATCAGGGTGATCGACGTGACGGGGCAGGTCGGCGGGCTACAGAACCGGAACTGGCGCTACAGCTTCGCCCAGGCGAAGCTCCACCGCGGCCGGCTCTTCGCCAACGTGACGTACAACCTGAATGACGCCGGTGACACGTACCAGTTGCGGACGGGCCTCCCACTCGTCGACAACTCGCGGCAAACTACCGCCCAACTGCAACATGGAGCCGACGCGGGCCGCGTCGCTCTCCTGTACGGTCTCGACGGGCGGTGGACCGATCCGCGGACCGGCGGCACGATCCACGGTCGCAACGAAGACGACGACCTGGTCGCCGAGGCAGGCGGCTACGTCCAGGCCCGAGCCGTCACGTCGCCGCGCCTCGACCTCGTGGCCGCCGTCCGGGTCGACCGCAACAACCGGCTGAACGACCTCGTCGTGTCGCCGCGCGCCGCGGCAGTCTTCAAGCCGGCCCCCGGGCACGCTCTTCGGTTGACCTACAACCGCGCCTTCAGCGCCCCGGATGCGAGCGCCCTCTTCCTCGACATCATGTTGGCTCCCGGCCTGCCTTACAACGTCCGCCAGGTTGCCATTCCGCGAGATGGATTCTCCTTCCGGCGCGACTGCGGCGGGATCTGCATGCGGTCGCCCTATAACCCGCGTGGCCAGCAGGAGTACCTCCTTGCCGACGCCACCCTGCTGTGGGATACCATCAGGGCCAGGTTCGCTCTGTCCGACGTGCCCCCACCAAATGCTTCTCAGGTGGCGACGCAGCTCGCCGCTCTCAATCCTGCGAATCTGCGAAGCTATCTCCCACTCGCCCCGGCGGAGATCCTCGACGTTGCGCCTCCGCGCCGGGCGATCTTTCAGACCGTGGAGCTCGGCTACGACGGAACGCTCGCGGGTCGGGTTCTCATCGCGGTGGACGCATATGTAAACGAGGTGAAAGACCCAATGGGGCCACGCGTCACCGCCACACCGAACGTATTCTACGACAGCACGACCCTCGCGGCGTATCTCAGCAGCTTTCGCCGGGATTCTGCGGCTCAGCTCGCCGGCAAGATTGCCAAGATCCCGGTCGGGACGATCTCGCCGCAAGAGGCGACCGACCCGATCGACATTCTCCTGGTGCAGTCCCAAGGCGGGGCCTACACCCTTTGGGGTGCGGACGCGAGCCTGACGGCAGCGATCGCGTCTCGTATCGAGTTGACCGGAACCTACTCCTGGGTGAGCAGGAACATCGTCCCCGGCATCCCAACGGCCGGCACTATTGTGTTGAGCGTTCCGCGAACCAAGGGCGCCGTGACGGTGCGCTATCGCGACGAGCAGACGCGCCTCACCGCCGCGCTGGAGGCTCGCGCGGTGGGAGGATTCTTGGCGAGGTCGGGCTTCATCAGAGGCGAGATCGAGCCGTATGCCGTGCTCGACGCGCACGTGGGGTACCGACTTCCGCCGACGGCCAGGATCACGCTGTCCGTCGACGCCTACAACCTGCTGGATCATCGTCACCGCGAGTTCGCCGGAGCGCCCGAAATCGGCCGGCTGGTCGTCTCAAGAGTGCAGGTGCGCCTCTAGGGAGGCGCGAAATCGCACGTCCCCGAAAACACGACCGCCAGCGTGGGTCGACGCTGGCCGGATGCCCTGGCCCGGATTCGAACCGGGATGCCTTGCGGCGCTGCCCCCTCAAGACAGTGTGTCTACCAGTTTCACCACCAGGGCGGGTGCAGAAAGGTAGAATCGACCCTTTGGGGGGTCAACCGATGCGGCGCCGCGCGTCGGCGTGCACTAGATTGGGGCCCCATGGAGCTCTGGGTCTCGTTCGGCTTCGGGGCGTTAATTGGCGCGTTCATCGGCGCGCTCATCGGCCGGCAACGCGCGGCGGCACGCGGCGCCGGTACGCCTCCCATGAACGCGCCGCCCCCGGCCCCACGCTTCTCCCCGCCCGAAGTGCAGCACGTGGTGCTCGACGAGGGCTCGGCGAACGTGCTGAACGCGCTCAACAACCGCCTCGCGGCGATCGGGGCCCTGGCGGACCTGTTGCACTGCAGCCCGCTCGACCCCGAGCGCGCACGGGCGCTCATGATGCTGCACGGCGAAGTGCGGCGGGCGGCCGAGATCACGCAGCACTTCCTCGAGCTGGCGCAGCACCCCATCGGGGCGGCGGAGCCGTCGGACTGCTCCATCGTGCTGAACGGCGTGCTCGCCGAGCGCGAAGGGACGCTGAAGGAGCTCGGCGTGAAGCTGGTCCGGAGCATTCCCCGCGAGCTCCCGATGGTCGCCTGCCCCATGGCGCAGCTCACCGAAATGCTGATGAAGCTGTTGGACTTCGCGCTGCGCCGGCTACGCGACAGCCAGCCGCCGCGCGAGCTGCGCATCGCGGTGAGCGAGACCGGGCCCTCGCTTTCGATCTCCTTGTGGGACTCAGGGACTCCGCTCTCCGTCGAGGCGGAACAGCGGCTGGTGACGCCGTTCCGATTCACGCAGAGTGCGGGCGGGGGTGAGATCGAATTCGCGCTGGCGCGCGCCCTGGCCCAGTCGTCGGGGGGCACGTTGCGACTGCGCCCGCGTCCCGGAGGCGGCGCCGAGGTGGTGGTGACGCTCCCAAAGAGCGTGCTGGCACCGCTGGCGCGCGCGACAGCCACCACACCGTCGCTGCCCAAGCTGCGCATCCTCGTCGTCGACGATGACGCGGTGAACCGCCAAGCGATGCGCCTGTTGCTCGAGCGCGAAGGTCACGAGGTGGTCGCGGTCGAAAACGGCCTCGAAGCGATCGAGCGGCTCGGGCCCGCGAGCGACCGCTTCGACGCGGTGGTGACCGACCTGCAGATGCCGCGACTCGGCGGCCGGGCCTTGTACGAGCAGCTGCGCGAGCAGCGCCCCCTCCTCGCCGAGCGCTTCGTCTTCGTCACCGGCGACCGCGCGCGCGACGAGACGCGTCGCTTTCTCGAGGAGTGCGGCCAGCCCGCCGTGATGAAGCCGTACGACTTCAACGACCTGATCAGTGCGATCGGGAAGGTGGCGGGGAAGGCAGACTGACCACCTCCGGCTCGAACGCGAGCCGGATGCCGAACTGCCGCTCCACGCCGGCCCGGACCTCCTCCGCCAGCGCCAGGAGCTGCGCGCTCGTGCCGCCGAGATTCACGAGTGCCAGCGCGTGACGGGTCGAGATCCCCGCGCCCACCCCGCCTCCGCCCGCGCCCCCGCCCGCTCGGTACCCCTTGGGGAATCCCGCCTGCTCCACGAGCCACGCCGCGGGCACTTTCACGCCCCCGTCCGCCGCAAACGATGGGATCCCTTCCCAGCGCCTCTTGAGGTCAGCGAACACGTCGGCCGACAACACTGGATTCGTGAAGAACGAGCCGGCCGAGCGCGTGTTGGCGTCCGCCGGATCGAGTACCATGGCCTTGCTGCGGCGCAGCGCAAGCACGGCCTCGCGCACGAGGCGGACCGCATCCCCCGGAGCAACGGTGTCGAGCCCGCCGACGCCCCCCACGGCGCGCTCGAGCTCCGGATAGCGGATGCGTGGCTTCTGATCGCGAGCCAGCCGCAGCGTGACCTCGAGCACGACGAAACGTCCCCGGTCCGCGCGCTTGAACCGGCTGTCCCGATAGCCGAAGCCACAGTCCTGCACCGTGAACGTGCGCCGCTCGAGCGTGGTGCGATCGAGACACGCGACGCTGACGAGCGTGTCGGCGATCTCCTGCCCGTAGGCGCCAACATTCTGGATCGGCGTGCCGCCGACCGTCCCCGGGATGCCCGACAAGCATTCGACTCCGGTCCAGCCGCGTTCCACCACGTTTTGGACGAGCGAATCCCAATCGACTCCGGCGCCGGCACGGACCTCGGGGCTGGGCCCGTCACGCAACTCCATCCCGCCGATGGTGATGCGCAGGACGAGGCCGGGGAACCCAGAGTCGAGGAAGACGACGTTGCTGCCGCCGCCCAGGACGTACACCGGCAGGCGCCGGTCCGCGGCGTAGGCCAGCACCGCGCGGACGTGTTCCTCGGTGCCGCACTCGACGAAGTAGCGGGCCTTCCCCCCGAGTCCGAGTGTGGTGTACGGGGCGAGGGGCACGTGTTCGCGGATGCGGAGCGGTTCTGTGCTCACGTGTACGCACTCACACTGTGGCGCGACCGCAACAACGGCGAGCCTTGAACGAACGACACCGGCGAACGAGGTTGTGGTGCATGGATCTCACCGATCGGGTGTCCCCTTCCATCGACCAACTGGTCGGGAGTGTGACGTCGTACGCCATCTTCCTGCTCGACACGGACGGACGTGTGGCGAGCTGGAACCCGGGCGCCGAGCAAATCAAGGGCTATCGCGCTGACGAGATTCTGGGGCGTCACTTTTCGGTGTTCTACACGCCGGAGGACGTAGCGGAGGGGAAGCCCGCCTGGGCACTCGAGACGACACGGGAGGTGGGGCACCTCGAGGACGAAGGGTGGCGAGTCCGTAAGGACGGTAGCCGGTTCTGGGCCAACGTGGTGATCGCCGCGGTCCGGGACGCGCAGGGTGTGCTGCAGGGGTTCGCCAAAGTGACGCGGGACCTCACGCAGCGCCGGCGCGACGATGAAGCGCTTGCGCAAGCGCATGCCGAGCTCGAGAGGTTCAGCTACTCCGTCTCGCACGACCTGCGGGCACCGCTGCGGGCGATCAGCGGGTACGCCCAGGCCGTGCTCGAGGACCACGCCGCCGCGCTCGACTCCGAGGGCCACCGGCTGCTGCGGGTGATCGCCGATAACGCAAAGCTCGGCGGTCAACTGATCGACGGGCTGCTGAGTCTGTCGCGGGTCGCCCGGGGCGCAGTGGCGACGGCCCGGGTGGACGTGACGGCGCTCGCTCGCAGCGTCGTGGACGAGCTCCGCCAGCTCGAGGACGGCGCGACCGTGGAAATTGAGCTTCACCCGCTGCCCGCGGCGATCGGGGATCCGATCCTGTTGCGCCAGGTCTTCACGAACTTGATCGGCAACGCCTTCAAATTCACGCGCGGTCGGCCCCACCGGCGAGTCGAAATCGGCGCCCGGCCGCAAGCCCACGAGACGGCGTACTTCGTCACGGACAACGGCGTCGGGTTCGACATGCGATTCGCGAACAAGCTGTTCGGCGTGTTCCAGCGACTGCATCGCGCCGACGAGTTCGAGGGGGCAGGGGTCGGTCTGGCGCTGGCGCAGCGGATCGTTCACCGGCATGGCGGACGAATCTGGGCGGACGCGAAGCCGAACGAGGGAGCCACGTTCTGGTTCACCTTGCCTCAACGGAGCCTGGCGACCTGAGGCGTGATGTCTGCGGAGTGGGCCGACTCGGAATCGAACCGAGAACCTACTGATTAAGAGTCAGTTGCTCTGCCAGTTGAGCTATCGGCCCTAGAACACCCAAAGACGTCTCGTGAAACTCGTCTCGATAAGAACGTCACGGAACGACGTCACGTAGCAGCGTAACCCAGACGTCCCTCGCGACGTCTCTTCGTGACGTCCGATCGTGACGCCCCTCTCTCGACGTTTCTGGCCTTCCAGCTGCCCCCAAGGGGAATCGAACCCCTGTTCCCACCTTGAAAGAGTGGTGTCCTAACCGTTAGACGATGGGGGCGGCCCGCTCGGGAGAGATCGGGAATAGCGGTAACGGGATTCGAACCCGTGTTTGAGCCTTGAGAGGGCTCCGTCCTAGTCCCCTAGACGATACCGCCACGGCGGGGAAAAATATCACTAGCCGCCCGCACGGCACGCAACCCGACGGTTGACCACAGCCGCGTTCTGCGTACCCTTAACCGCGCCGCCGTCCCCAAGGAGCCAGCGACCCGTGCCGCGAGCCGCACCACAAGCGACGCACCTCTACGAGGCCGTCTGGAAGATCCTCTCGTACGGCCTCCCCGAGGTCCCAATCATCCTCGCGGCGCTGCTGTACACCCAGGCCGACTGGCTCCAAACCCTGCTCGGCCGGGTCACGCCGTTCTACCCGTACGCCGTGTTCGGTGCCGGCGTGCTCCTCGGCTGGCGCTTCCACCGCAGCCGGCTGCTCTTCGCCCTGCTGGTCTTGACGCTCGCGGATCGAACCCTGGTGCACTTCCTGGCGGGGCACGCGCTGGCGCGCGACCGCGTGGTGCTCCAGGCGATCGGCGTGCTGCTGCCGCTCAACCTGGCCGCCCTGTCGCTCACGTCGGAGCGCGGCGTGCTCACACCGCCCGGGCTCGCCCGGTTCGCGACTATCCTGGGACAGCTGGCGCTCGTGGCGATCCTCGACCGCCAGGCCGCAGGAGCCACGGCGGCGCTGCTCCATACGCGTCTCTTACCGCAGTGGCTGTTCGCGTGGAGCTCGCTCGCCCAACCCGCCTTGCTCGCCTTCGTCGTGGCGGCCGGGCTGGTGCTGGCGGCCCAGCTCATGGCGCCCACGCCAACGGGCCGCTCGTTAGCGTGGGCGCTGATTCCGGCGTTCCTCGGCCTCTCGACGGTGCGCCCCGGGAACGCCGGGTTTTCGACGTTCTACCTCACGACCTCGGCGCTCATCCTGGTCGTGGCGGTGGCGGAAGCCTCCTACCACATGGCGTACCAGGACAGCCTCACCGGGCTCCCCGCCCGACGCGCCCTGAACGAGGCGCTGCTGCGGCTCGGCGGCTCTTACACGGTCGCGATGGTCGACGTGGACCACTTCAAGCGCATCAACGACCGCCACGGGCACGACGTCGGCGACCAGGTGCTCAAGATGATCGCGGCGAAGCTGGCACAGGTGCGCGGGGGTGGGAAGGCCTACCGCTACGGCGGCGAGGAGTTCGCCGTGATCTTCGCCGGGCGGGGCGCCGACGAGTGCCTCCCGGACATCGAGGCGCTCCGGCAGACCGTCGAGGACACGCGCTTCATCCTGCGGGCCCGGTTCCGCTCGAAGAAGAAGAAGGAGGAGAAAGTCTTGACCGATCGGGGCCGCGGGGAGCGCGTCCCGGTGACGATCAGCGTCGGGGTGGCGGAGAAGAACGAGCGCCACACGAATTGGGATCAGGTGGTCAAGGCGGCCGACCGGGCGCTGTATCGAGCGAAGGAGGGTGGGCGGAACCAGGTGCAGACCTGACGACGGGCTCGGAGGGCGCGTGGCGATGCCGCTCGAAGTGCGGCTTCTCGACCACGTGGTAGAAGGTGAGAATGGCGCACTGATCGAACAGCGCGGCAACGAGCCCGAACACCGAGGCGGTCGCGAGCGCCAGACCGTAGGTCGGCAAATAGCCCACGGTATACATGGGATTCTTGAGCCAGCGATACGGCCCAGCCGCTTTGGGGACGATGCGGTCGGCGGGCGTGAAGAAGTTGCGCCAGTAGTACCCGTCGCCCAACGTGGCCGCGGCCCACAGCTTCGTCGCGACGCCGAGCAGGGCGAGCGCGGCGCCCACCGCGATCTCCAGACCGCGCGGCAGCCCGACGCGCAACGTGTTCGCACTCACGAGACACAGCACGACGAAACTGACCGCGTCGTTGGCCATGACAAACGCAGCCGCCCGACGGAAACGGCGGAATCCCCTTTCCGCACCGTAACGTCGGGTCAGGTATGCGGTCCGGTCCTGCCGGTTGAGCGTGAGGCCGACGTAGAGCACGTAGGCAAGCCGGCTCGCGAGGTGGTAAGCGAGCGCGATCCAGATCATTCGTGTCCCGCTACGCCGGACGCAGCTGGTCTTTCACGGGGAGCTTCCGGATCCGCCGCCCGGTCGCCGCAAAGATGGCGTTCGTGACCGCGGGCATGACCGCCGACGTGCCCGGCTCGCCGACGCCGCCCGGCGCTTCGGCGCTCTGGATCAGGTGGACTTCGATCGCGGGCGTTTCGCTCATGCGCAGCATCCGATAGTCGTGGAAGTTGTGCTGCTCGACGCGACCGTTCTTGATGGTGATCTCACCCCACAGTGCGGCGGTGATCCCGAAGACGATGCCGCTCTCCATCTGGGCCTTCACGATATCCGGGTTCACGACCGTGCCGCAATCCACGGCGCACACCACCCGCCGGACTCGCACGTCGCCCTGCTTCGACACGACGACCTCCGCGACCTGGGCAATATAGCTGCCGAAGGCGTGCAGCAGCGCAATCCCGCGTCCCCCCCCGCCCCCCCCGCCGCCCGCCGGCAACGGTCGACCCCAGCCGGCGCGCTCCGCCGCAAGCTCGAGAACCGCCTTGGCGCGAGGGGACGGGTCGAGCAGCGCGCGCCGGTACTCGAACGGGTCTCGCTGTGCGGCCGCCGCAAGCTCGTCGATGAAGCTCTCGACCACAAAGATGCTATGCGTCGGGCCGACGCCGCGCCAGAACGCGGTCGGCACCCCAGGCGGCTCCTGGCGGACGTAGTCCACCCGGATGTTGGGCAGCGCATACGGCGGCTCCGCCGCTCCTTCCACGGCGTCCACGTCGAGACCCTTCACCATGGCGAACAGCTGGTGGACGCCGGCTGCCCGCATGACCCGGAGCGTCTTGGGAAAGAGCTGGTTGACCACGCGGGCCATGATCGAGGAGCCCGTGACCCGGTGGGTCCAAGCGAGCGGCTTCCCTTGCGCATCCAGGCCGGCGGCGATGCGGTCGTAGTAGTAGGGCCGATACATGTCGTGTTGAATGTCTTCTTCCCGGCTCCAGATCACCTGCACGGGGCCGGTGACCTGTTTGGCGATCTGCACCGCCTGGATGACGAAATCCACCTCGAGCCGCCGGCCGAATCCGCCGCCCAGGAGATGGTTGTGCACCTGGACCTTCGCCTTCGAGAGACCGGTCACCTTGGCGGCGGCGGTTTGGGTAAAGGTGGGCACCTGCGTTCCCACCCAGATGTCGCAGGCGTCCGGGCGGACGTGGACGGTGCAGTTCACCGGCTCCATCGTGGCGTGCGCGAGGAACGGCAACTCGTAGATCGCCTCGACCTTCTGCGCGGCGCCGGCCATCGCCCCGGCGACATCGCCTTCCTTGCGCGCGACCGCTCCCGACTTCTGTGAGGCCGCCGCCAGCTGCTGCACGATGTCGGCGCTCGAGAGACTCGCGTTCGGCCCTTCGTCCCAGCGGATGGCGAGCGCGGCCAGGCCCTGTTTCGCCGCCCAGGTGTCGTCGGCGACCACGGCCACGGCGTCCTCGAGGCGCACCACCTGACGGACGCCCTGAATGGCCTTCGCCTTGGCGTCGTCGACGCTCGCGAGCTTGCCCCCGAACACCGGACAGGCGGCCACCGCGGCGAACTTCATGCCGGGGAGCCGTACGTCGATCCCGAACTGCGCCGTGCCGTCGACCTTGTCCGGTGTATCGAGCCGCTTCACCGGAGTGCCGATCAGCTTGAAGTCCTTCGGGTCCTTGAGGGCGACGTTGCCAGGCACCGGCAGGAGCGCCGCGCGATCGACCAGCGTACCGTAGCTCAAGCTGCGGCCGGTCGGTCCGTGGATCACCGCGCCGCTCGCCGCGCGACACGAGGTCGGCGGCACGTTCCAGGTCTCTGCCGCGGCGGCCACGAGCATGCTGCGGGCCGTCGCGCCGGCGCGGCGCAACGGCTCCCAGTTGCCTCGCACCGAGGTCGAGCCGCCCGTCTCCTGGACTCCGAACAACGGCTCCGCGTAGAGCGCATCGTCGGGAGGGGCGTGCTCGAGACGGACCTGGCTGAGATCGACTTCCAGCTCCTCGGCGAGGAGCATCGGCATCGCGGTGTAGGTCCCTTGCCCCATTTCCACCTTATGCATGATCAGCGTGACGCGGCCGTCGCGGTCGATGCGGATGAAACCGTTGGGCATGAAGTCGCGGGCGGGCTGAGCGCCGGCAGCGAGTGCGGTGCCGATCCGTGCAGGCAGGCCGAAACTCACGAGCAGGCCACCGCCGGCGGCGGCGCTCGCTCTCAGGAAGGTCCGGCGGGACAGGGTCGGCACTAGCCCGAAATTAACTCGCCGGCGGGTTTCGTGCTTCCCCGCAAACGCCCGATCGTGAACCCGGGCGGGCCAGTCAGTTCGGGGCGTGCACCCGCGGGCCGCCGTAGTCGCGGTTCCGGCCCAGCGTCGGGCCGGAGACGTCGAGACCGCCGCGCGCGTTGTCGATCTTCGCGATGAACTGGCGGATCGAGCCCGGAAACGCTTCCGTCCGGCCGTTCTTGCCGAACGGGTCGGTGAACCAGAACACGGGGCCCTGTGCGTTGGCGATCACGTTTTCGTTGATGTCGACGACGCGCTCGACGCCGTCGAACACCGAGCGCGGGTCGCGAGTTGGCGGGCGTCGCGGGTCCCACCACCACGGTCGAGCCGTCACAGGACCGGTCGAACTGTCCGGGATCGCCGATCGCGGCGAGCAGCGTGACATGTAGCTCAGTGCCGTCGGTGCAGCGAATGTGGTAGGCGAGCTCGTGCAGGTTGTTCGTGAAGGCGTCCTTCGAGTGCGAGCCCTGGTGCAGCTTCGCGAGCACGTCGCAGCGGATCTCGAACAGCGATCCCGCCGCCGCGCTCCCGAACCTCATCGGCACGTCGTTCTCCCACTCGATCTTGTGGCCGAAGTGGTCCTCGTGGCGCGGGTTCGCCGGGTCGTACACGTCGAGCTGCTCGTTCGCGTAGCCGAACGGGGTGGGCCCGACGTACCTGTGCAGCGCCGACCCGCGAGGGTCGCGACCGTGATCGTGGCCGAACGAGCAACCGGTGACCGGATCGACCGGCGGGTGCCAGGTCGGGTAGACCTTGCGATCCGGGCCGACGACCGAGTAGCTGTTGTGAACCTCGACGGTACAGTCATCGCGTGGCCCGGGCGTCCATACGCCATAGGATTGCGCGAACCCGATCGGCGGGCCGCCAACGAACTGCAATACGCCGTCGCCGCAGGCGGCCGCGAGGACGATGAGCACGGGCAATGGTGAGGCACGTTGCATGGCACCCCCTTCGCTTCGAGCTTCGCTGCAGGCTGAGCCCGCGAGCGGTGATGACGGTCACCTCATCGCGGGGCGCGCGTCCTTAGGAATGGGCCACTCGCTATGACGCGTCCCGCGGTGATGCTCGGCCTGGTCGCGGCGCTGGCGCTCGGTCGCGATGTCGCGGCCCAGCAGCAGCGCCAGGCGCGGGACGGCTTCTGGTTCGGCGCTGCTCTCGGCCGCGGCTGGGCGCATGTGTCGTGCCAGATCTGCCAGGCGAACAACCGCGGCGGTCTGTCCGCCACGCTGCGCCTCGGAGGCGCGGTGAGCCGGGCCGTGCTCATCGGCGCCGAGGTGGCAGCGTGGTGGGCGACGATCGAGGCGGGCGCCGACACCGTGCACCAGTCGCTCGCCGCGTTCAGCGCCGCGGCGTACTGGTACCCGAGCCCGCGCCGACCGCTCTACCTCAAGCTCGGGATCGGCTTCCACACGCACCGGGCCGACGACGGCACGGACGTGATCACGTCCACGGCCATCGGGCCGCAGTTCGGAGTCGGATACGAGTGGCCACTCAGCACGCATCTCCTCGTGACCCCGTTCATCAATGCCGCGCTCGGCGTCGTCGGCGGATCCCTCAAGTTCAACGGCGGAACTATTCAGGACAGCCCTGGCGTGTCCCTCGCGCAAGTGGGCGTCGGGATCAGCTGGCATCAGGTGCCGCTGCGGCGGACGCGACGATCGCCTTAGCGGATCACGAACAGTTTTCCCACCAGCCGTGCGACCCCCTGTCCCGCGAGCGCCAGCGGGTCGAGGACGCGCTTGTGCTTCAGGCTGACGGCCAGCGACGTAAGCACCACGCGAGAAACGTGCGGCGGCGAAGGTCCCCGCCCCGAGGTTGCCGGACACTGCTTCCGCTGGCACTATTCCCGACACTGACGCAGCTCGTTCGGGGTCCACTCGGGGGAGATCGCATGTTCTGGTCAAGGAGCGCAGGGAGTGCCCTCGTCATCGCTTCGCTCGCCTGGGCGACGGGCCCGGCCCAGGGTCTCCACCCACAGTTCGGCGCCGGGATGGGCCTGACCGTTCCGGTGGGGGCTTACCACGCGACGGCGAGCGGGCAGGGGTTCAAGACGGCGTGGCAGGGACTCGCGCTGATCGCGCTCAAGCCGCCCGGCTTGCCCGTCGGGTTGCGTGTGGACGCAATCTACAGCGCCAACAGCGCGAACGACCGCCTCAAGACCGACCTCACGACGGCCCTTGGCCAGCCGACCGACGAGAAGACGAAGCTCCTGGGCGCAAGCCTCGACGTGACATACCAGTCGTCGTCGCCTGCGCGTGTGAAGCCGTACGTGATCGGCGGGATCGGGCTGTACCATACAACCATCTCCGTCAGCACCAGCGACTCGACGACGGACGATTCCGCTACGAAGCCCGCCTGGAACCTGGGCGGAGGCGTCGTGTGTGGTCTGGGAGGGGTCGTGCTGTTCGTCGAAGCGCGCTACGTGAACGTCGCGGCGGTGTCGGGCTTTCCCAAGACCACGTTCCTCCCGATCACCGCCGGCGTTCGCTTTGGCGGGCGCTGAGCGTCCACGGGCGGCCCGAGCGCTGGGCCTTCACGATCCGGACCGCGCCTGGAGCTGATATCGCAGCCCGGTGAACAGTCCGGCGACGCCGATGTAGTACGTCCCCGGACTGAGCGAGCGTGTCAGGCGCGAGCAGAAATTGAGGTGTTGCGGGTCGATGAAGTCGGTGCTCGTGATGAGTTGGCCCCCCGCGTCGAACAGGCCGATCGCCGTGGCTTCCTCCAGAGCGAAGCCACACGCCGCCACCCAGCCCGACGTCTCGAACGTGTATGACCCGGCAACCGGAATCCTCACGCGGTACACGTCGATCGCGGTCGAGTCCACGATGATGCCGCGGGTGTAACCACCGATCGCCAGGCCGTTCGCGCTCGCGATCGTGTGGTTGGGCTGAACCTGCGCCGGGATCCCGATCGCGAAGGAAGCGGGGTACGGCCCGGCGCTAAAGACTGTAATCGTCGTCGGAGCCGCCGCACCCCCGAGCGCTCCCCACAGCCGGCCGGGAACGCCGACCTGCTGGTCGCCACTCTCGTCGGTGGCGCCGTAGACGAAGTACATCCCGTCTTCCACCTGACTGAACGCGAAGGCCCCGCCTGCCTCGGCGATCACCGCCTGCACCATCGCGCCCGTAGTCGCCGAGTAGAGCAGCGCATAGAGTCGGGTGGGGGGACCGTGGCTTTGCGTCAAGCTGTTGTATGCGTTGACCAGCCCCGCGCCGTACTGCGTGGCCGGCCCGATGGCATAGCTCGTGAGGCGCGTCCGCAGGGCGCTGGCGGTCAGCGAGGGCGTCTGGGCGAGGAGCAGGGCGGCCACACCAGCCACATGCGGGCTCGCCATGGAAGTGCCCTCGGCGATCGCGTAGTCCGGCTGGCCGGTGGCAAAATTCCAGATGGCGGAAGTCACGCCATCCGTCGCGTCTCCCAGATCGAAATTCCCCCCCGGTGCTCGGATCCCCACGTGGGAGCCGAAGCTCGAATAGGCAGCCGGGGCCGCGTCGGGCCCTACGGCCGCGACGGCCAGGACTTCGGGATAGGCGGCCGGATATTGCAGCGCGGATGTCCCCTCGTTTCCCGCCGCCGCCACGATCAGCGCCCCCGCGTTCGCCGCGCTGATGATCGCGTTGTGCAAAGTCGCGTCGTCGTCCGGCCCCCCGAGGCTCAGGTTGATGATCTTGGCCGCGGTGCCCGGCTGCACGGTACTGCCCGCGCCGTTGTCCGCTGGGAGGCCGGCGGCGTACAGGATGCCCTGCGCGACGTCGTAGTTCTCCCCGAATCCGCCCACCCCCAGCGCGCGGACCGGGCGGATTCGCACCGCCCAGTTCACGCCGGTCACCCCGATGAGGTCGTTACCGACGGCCCCCATCGTGCCCGCGACGTGCACCCCGTGCGCACCGAGCTCGTCTGGACCGAAGCAGGTCCCCGTCGAATCGAGACTGTACGACGCCGGGATCGTCGGGTCGGCATCGTACCCGGTGCCGTCGTCGGCATTGGTGATCGTATCGCCGGCGCAGAGCGGCAGCGAATCCGCATCGGTCACGAAGTCGTATCCATCGGACGTCAGGTTCGCCGCGAGCGCCGGATGGTCGAAGCGCGTCCCGTCATCGACCAGCGCGACGAGCACCGACGCGCTCCCCGTGGTGATGGACCAAGCGCGCGGCAGGTCGATCAGACCATAGTGCCAGGATTGGAATGCGTAGAACGGATCGTTGGGCGTCGTCCGTTGCGCCGCAACGGCTACGCGGCCTATCCCGGCTGGGGCATAGTCGGTGTGATCGAGCCAGATCAGCCGACTGCGCGTGACGGCGGCGATGGCCGGGTCCTGACGCAACGCCGCCGCGACCGCGTCCCGCTGGGTCGAGTCGGCCACTCGAAGCTTCGCCGCGAGGATCGCGGGCGACACACCGGCAACCGCCACGCCCACCGGCAAGACGGCCGCCAGGCGCGAGCGGATCGCCGCGCCGAACGCCCTGGCGCTCGAGGGCCTAGCCAGGGCGGCGGACCCCACGGGGGGCGCACCGAGCGCGCCGTGCCGGAACGTGACAATGAGGCCGTTTGGCGTGGCCGCGGGCCGCGACCCTCGTGCGAGCTGCGCTCGCAGAGCCTGCCGCATCTTCGGGGCGAACGCGGCGATGCTCGGGGGGGCGGGTAGCGCCAGTACTCTCCCGCCTACCTCGGGACCGGCCGTCGCGCCCGATGCAGCACGGGGCGGCACGGGGAACGCCGACGGCGCCGTGATGACGCCGTTGATCGTTCCGTTGCGGGGGATCCATCCCGTGGGCGCCGTTTCACTGCCACAACCGGTGAGCGTCAGGGCGAGCGCGGCGACAACGGCCAGCGGGCCAGCGGGGCGGCGGAGCATGAGGAGAATCTGGCACGAACTCGGGCGCCGCACTACTCCAGGCCGGAGAGCGACACCCCCTCGCGAGCTGGCTGCGGCGGGGTGTCGGAAACAGGCCCGGCAGGAATCGAACCTGCAACCCCCGGTTTTGGAGACCGGTGCTCTACCAATTGAGCTACGGACCTAGGACTTGCTGCGACTGGAAGTTACAAAATCCATGGCGGCCGTGGAAGACTCGATGTTTGCCATTTGTTTGCCATTGCCGAGCCGCCTGGCACCATCGGCGCTTCGGCCCTAGCGCTGCCATCCTCGCTGCACACTTTTCTGGCCATGCACATCGCCAGAGAATCGCGATCCAGCGCCGTTTCCGCTAAGTAGGCGGGATCACTCAGATACACGTCCGCGCCCGGCAAGATTTCGTGGGAACATCTCCCCAAATACAGAAATGCGTCCACGACCGCGCCCAACGGCGGCATTCGTTCGAGCGGCACTGGAACGGGAACCCGCCGGCCGTCGACGATTCGAAAGAGAGTGATGTTCCGCCCGATGAGGACGCTGGAATTACGGGTTTCAGCTCCGTGCCGGCGACCGGAACGACTCTGTTGGGCTGAGCATCGCTGACGAGCTCGCCGAGCTCCGGGTTTGACATTCCAATCACGGTTTCAATGACGTAAGCGCTGCCGGGATGCCTGCGGGCCAGTGCTTCACCAACACTCTCGCGTTCCGGCGCCGGCGCCATGGAGTCTATCCTCGGCCCGCTTTTCCGGACGTGCGTGGTCCCGATAATGACGAGCGCGCGACGCCCCAGCGCCAGCACTTCTCGCTCGATGACTTCGGTGGTCTGCCAGTCGCGATACCCATAGGACCGCGGAAAATCGGCGGGGCTGCGAACCGTCGTCCAGTCTATTGATCGAACGATCCTTTGTCGGCTCGACAATGGTCTTCGACGAAGCTATTGACGGTGCGTTTTTGTTCCGCGCTCCAACGGCCACTGAACGCCGGTCCGAAGCTACCATTCTGCCGGCGCTGCTGGAACGTGAAATGCCAGACGCCGACCAGGAAGTCGAAGTCCTCGCGCGCCCCGTTCGCGGTAGCGCTGTCGGCAATGGAAAAGTTGGCTCCCATTGTATCGGGCAACGTGATCGCTCGGGGGATCTGATCCGGGCCCTACCCGGCTGCAATGGGTGGAACCGCGCCTCCCATTACACAGAGGATAAAAATCCAGTGTTGTCTCATGCCTACCTCTCAAGTGGAACGAAACGCTGCCGATGAATCTGAAATCATCGGCTATCGCAGGCCATGAAGATCGTCACGGTTCTCACGGAGGCGCTATCAAGATCTTGCTAACGGCTTCCAGCCGCCGACCCGATTGGACTGGAAGACGACGAGCCGTTCGCGCGAGACGTGCGGGGGCGTCCTATACGGGCACGACCGGAGTGGGCGCGGCGTTTCCAGCACCCTGCGCCGCAAGCGCGTGAAGAGCAATGACGACGCTCAGAGAAGTCATCGTGAGCGGCCAGCACCACTCTGGAGAACGGAGTAGATGATCTGCGACAACTGTCCCGGGTCACCGGCTTCGTCGTTCATCATCACTACGATTGCACTCGATTCCGCCGGCCACAGCAGAACATCGGAGCGAAACCCCACATCAGCTCCGCCATGGCTTACCAGATCCTGACCACTCAGCTTAAACACTCGCCAACCTAGACCCTGCCCGATCGACGCGTACCGCATCGGTCTGCCTGACTGTCTGGCGCGCTCGATGAATTCGGCCGTTCGATCGTAGGTCATCGTCCACATCTGGTCGTAAGCGGCCGACGACAGAATGCGGTGACCGTCCAACTCCCCGCGGCGCAGGTTTACTGCGAGCCACCGCATCATGTCGGTGAGGTTGGAGTGCAGCGTCGAGCTGGCGGCGTGTGGGCGGTTATACGGGTACACGGAACTGAGCGCGGGCCGGCCCGTCGTATCCCGGACGTGACCGCGCGCCAGGTTTGCCGAATCGAGATCGCTCATGCGCAACGTCGTGTGGCGCATGCCGAGGGGAGTGAAAATGCGTCGCTGCATGTACTCCTCGAAGGGCTCACCGGAGACCTTCGCGATCAGATCAGCCAGGACTTCGAACCCGATGTTGCTGTACTGCCAGCGCATGCCCGGGGCGTCCGGTATGGGTCAGGAGCTGCTTCACTGTAAGGGCCGACGCGCGCGCATCGTTCATCCTGAAGTACGGCAGGTACCGGGTCACGGCCGCATTGAGGTCGACCTTTCCCTGATCGACCAGTTGCATCACTGCGGTGGCCACGAACGGCTTGGTGACGGATGCCATATGGAAGATACTCCGCGCCGTAATCGGAGCGCCTGATCCCAGGCGCGTCGTACCAGTGGCCTGTGCGAGGATGACTTGGCCCCGCCAATAGACTCCGAGCGCCAGACCAGTCGGGTAATGGCTGCGGGAGCGCCACGCCTCCACGGAATCGCGGATCGCCGCACACAGGCCATCCCTGCTCTGGGCCGGCGCCGCCGGCACCTGAATGATCACGAGCGCGATGATCGCAGTGAAGAATCGCATTCAAAAAACTCCTGACGAGCTGTGATCGGAGGAACAACTCTGCCAGGCGTCGCGTCCGCGACGTTTGTCGGCAGCGTGAGCCGATTGCGGGCGCGGCAATAACCTCCGCCATCGTTCGCGAACTCGCCGGCGCGGAGGCGGCGATCGAGCGCCGCGAGCACTGCCGTATCCATCCGCGCAGCGCGCCGATCGCCACCGGCTTCCCGGAAAATCCGCGCGGCGGGCGGCACCGGTGCAACCTGAACGAGTCGGGTCACCCGATCGGGATGCCGAATGGCGTAGACCGCCATCTCCATGCCGTAGCCCGACCATCCGATCACGGCCATCCGCTCGATCCCGAGGGTCATGCAGAGCTCCTCGCGGCGGGAAAAACGCGTCGGTGACGAAGAAATCGTCGAGCGCCAGCGTAACTGCTCCCGACGCTCCCATCGTAATCGGCACAACAGCAGCACGCGACGCGAACGGAGTCGTACCCAATGTTACAGGCAGGGCGGAAAACCAGCCAACCCCGCTCCACGCGCTGACACCGAGATGACTGGTCTTCCGGCTGCGTACGACTCTCGGCAGCCGTTACGGAGAAACGGTGATGCCGCCGCTCACGACGGGCCAGGTCCGGGCGTTGCCCGCGGGCCACGGTTGTCCGGCGCAGTACTCAGCAGACGTCATGAACCCCGCAGAGCCCTCGAAGCCTACGAACGTCGAGCGATCGCCACCCGGTTCGTCGAGCACGCGGAACCAGATATCGCGTCCGTTTTGGGGGTTGGTCGCCGGCAATAACTGCAAGACTCGTGAGCGCGGCGAGTAGACGAGCAACACGCATGGGCTTCTCCTGAGAGGTTGAACGGTCAGGATAGGCAGGGAGGGGACCTGTGTCTTGCGCGGCGGCGGGTCTAGAAGAAAAGCGACATCACCTAATGGGAGCGCTCCAACAAGGCCGAACGCAGGTGATTACGAAGATTCTTGACGCGCTCACTATTCCAGCGCACGCGAAGACTGACGGGAGTTACTCCGAATTCGGCTCTGAAGGCGCTTGTGAAATGGCTGTGTGAGCAGAAGCCTAGATCAAACGCCAGATGACTCAAGCCTGTCGGGGCATCGAACCGTTCAAGGGCGTGGAGCAGCCGCAGGCGGTTCAGGTAGCGATGTATCGGGAACCCCGTTGCTTCACGAAAGACGCGGAGCAGATGGTAAGGGGAGTACCCCGTCTCATCACTGAATACTCGAAGAGACAAGCGCTCCTTGAAACGCGTTGAAGCGATCTCTTTGACCTTTGAAACCACCTGATTTTGCAGGGACTGGCTCAGACGGTTCCTGCTCGGACTGGGCCGCCACTGAAGCCTCAGCGCAGCAGAAACCAAGCCCAGGAGGCGAGCACCGGTTTCTAGATCGTCTCCCGCTTCAGCGGCGATGGCGGCATCGCGAACCGCGAGCATGACCACGCTGCCGACGTGCCCATGCGCGGTCCCGAAGAATTCGGCGCGGCCGCGGGGGTTCCGGATTTGCAAGGCAGCTCGCATCTCGTCCACAAATTCGTCGGAGACGGTCACCACACTGCAGCGGTCGCCGGAGCACGATGGATGGCTCACGGCATAACCTTGGTCCCGCTTGAAGAACAGTACGGTACCGGCATCCGCGACTACGCACTCGGTACCTTGATGCTTTCGAAAGATCCCTGTCCGGACGAAGACGATGGCGTGGCGGTCGGTCGCCTCTTCGGGTCCAGGCCCACTCTGGCTTGGAATGCAGGTCCAGTCACATAAAGTGACTCCCTGTCCTCCATACAGTACGCGATATCGCACCACCGGGATCAGGTTTCTGTGTTTCATCACTCTGTACTCTCATCCCCTGTTTCAATTCGCAAAAGCAACTTTTTGATAGCGGCGGTCTTTACAAACCCCTACAATGCTCCCGCTGGTCAATGTCAGTTGGCCTGCAGTAGGATCGGCGGTTCCCAGGCTCGTGTCAATCTCGTCATTCTTCTGGAGCGGCAGACATGATGAACGCGCTCGGTCGTCGCCTCACCGGTGCTGGCTTCGGCGTATTGATCACCGCCGGATCGCTGTGCGCCCAGAATAGTAGCGGACCCACTCGGCATGATTCTGCGGCTCAACGCAAGGCCATCCTCGCCGACCGCGAAGCGATCTGGCGCGCGTGGTTCACGAATGATCGCACTCAGCTCGAATTCCTCCTTCCCCCGTCCGTGATCGCCATCAATAACGGCGATACGACCTGGCAAGATCGGAGCGGGGCTCTGGCCGGTGCAGCGCAGTTCGCACGCGAGGGGGGCAAGCTAATTCGGGTAGCATTCCCGAGAACGGAGATCCAGATATTCGGCGATGTGGCGATTCTGTACTCGATTTATGAGCTCGAGCTTGAGCAATCTGGAAAACGCAGCATCCAGCGCGGGCGAGCGACGGAAGTCTTCATTCTTCGAACAGGACGCTGGCGTAATGCAGGTTGGCATCTTGATTCGGGAAGCTGAAGCGACTGGAGCCGGCAGCGCGAAAGATCACTTGTCGACCCCTCACCGCCACACCTTGGCGAGATCTCATTCATCGCCCAGCTCAAATGAGCAAGATCTTGATAGCGCCTGCGTGAGGACCGCGACGATCTTCATGCGGGCTTCGTTCCACTCGAGAGGTGGGCATGAGACTATATTGGACTTTTCTCCTCTGTGCGATCGGTGGAGCGGTTCCAGCCATCGCAACTGGGCAGGGCCCGGATCAGTTCCCCCGGGCCATTGCGTTGCCTGACACAATGGGAGCCAACTTCTCGATAGCCGACAGCGCAACTGCGAGTGGAACGCGCGAGGACTTCGATTTCCTGATCGGCGTCTGGCATTTCACGTTCCAGCAGCGTCGGCCGAACGGAAGTTTCGGGCCGGCGTTCATTGGCCATTGGAGCGCGGAAAAGAAACGTACAGCAAATAGCTTCGTCGAGGACCATTTTAGAGCCGACAGCCGGCGATCTCCCGCCGGGTCCGGGACCTGGACGTTTCGAGTGTTCAATCCGCAGCGAAAGTTGTGGGAAATGAAGGGCGTCGATTCTGAACGAGGCGTTTGGGCACCGGGGTTGTGTTGGTCGGACGCCACGAGTCGTTACGTCACACAACACTACGGCACATCAATCATGCGTATACGCTATTTCGCCATCAACGACACATCGTTTCTTTGGCGTGCTGACTTAAGCGAAGACACCGGGCGAACGTGGATAGGCGACTGGTGGACGATGCAGGCACACAGAGTCGCTCGGTAAAACGTGACCCGGCTATGACGCGAGCGGTTCTCCTTCTTGTTCTTCAAATAGCGGCACCGCCTCGCCATGTGGCCATAACGTTCGACGATTTGCCCGGGATTAGGGCGCGGCTGGGCACCAAGGCCGTCTCGAGCGTCATGCGTGATTTGGTCGCAGTGCTGATGAAGCAGCGGGTGCCGGCGATCGGATTTGTCAACGAGGGGAAGCTGTATGTCGACGGCCGGCTCGATACAGCCCGAGTTGGCTTGCTTGATCAGTGGCTACAGGCTGGCCTCGATTTGGGCAATCACACGTTCTCCCACAAGAGCTTGAACGAGGGAAGCCTCAGCGACTTCGAACATGACGTTCTGTCTGGTGAAAAAATCACTCGTGCGCTCATGGCGAAGCACGGCAGCAAATTGCAGTACTTTCGCCACCCCTTTCTCCATACCGGAGGCCATGTCGACAAAAAGCGTGCGTTTGACCAGTTCCTGGCGAGGCACGGTTACGTGATCGCTCCAGTAACCATCGACAACTACGATTACGCGTTTGCTAGCGTCTATGATTCTGTGCTCGCGCAAGGTGATAGCACCGCTGCGACGGTACTCAAGCAAAGCTACATCAGCTACATCGACACCGTTTTTGGATTCTACGAAGCGCAATCTCGCAAGATTGTTGGAACGGAATTTCCGCAGATACTTCTGCTCCATGCAAACCGGCTGAATGCGGACACCTTCGACGAGTTGGCGACAATGATGCGACGCCGAGGCTATGGTTTCATCTCGCTCGCTCGCGCTTTGGCACATGCTGTGTATCATCGGCATCCTGACCGGTATACGGGCCCGGCGGGCATCAGCTGGCTGCACCGTTGGGCACTCAGCGAAGGGTTGCCGACGAGCATATTCGGCGGCGAACCCGACGTCCCAAGCTTCGTTGCGCCCTACCGTTGATAAGGTTCGCCTGGTAATTAATCCCTAAGTCCGACCTGCTCGCTCTGTAGCCGCACCCGCCGGACGGCAACACCCTCCGGTCGATGCTACGTATCAGCGCGTCGTGTCGCTCGCATCTGCCGGAATCGTGATCCGGGTCGCGGTGGATGGCCAGGCACCCTTCAAGAACGACTCGAATCGCCGGGAGAACGGTCTCAGGGGCGTCAAGCCACGGCATGTGGGCCGCGCCCGGCACGCCGAGCAGGCGCGCGTCCGGCAGATGGGCGGCCCACTCGCGGCCGGCGCCGTAGGGCACGTTTCGATCCTGCCTGCCGTGAATCACCAGCACCGGCGTCGCAAGGCCCGCGAAGCGTTCCCAGGTCGGTGCTTCGTCCCGAATGATCGCGGTGAAGAGCCACATGACGTGCCGCTCGTTGTACACCGACCATTCGTTCGGCAAGGCGCAGAGGTCCGGCACCCGGCTCGCAAGGCGGGGATCGCCGACGAGCTTCACACGATTCACTTCGTAGTCCATCTCGCAATCCCGTCGCGGATCTCGTGTGGCCAGGCCCGCTCGGCGTGCCGCTGCAAGCACAGCCACGCGTGAAGAGTCGGGCACCGGCGGCGAATCATGCGCGACGAGGGAGTCGGGATATCGCGTCCGAAACCGACGTGCCAGCGGCCCAATGAGGACGATGCGTTCGACGCGCTCGGGGTGAACCGCCGCATAGCGCATCACGACCTGTCCCAGATAGGACCAGCCGACCGCGACGAACCGCTCCGCCTTGACGTGACGGCGGACGGTCTCGAGATCCGCCACGTCGAGCGCGATCGAGATGCGGGTCGAATCGGTGAGGGGGTCTGACCGGCCGCGACCCCGCATGTCGTAGAACACAATCGTGTGCCGGCGAGCAAGGGAGGCGAAATCGCGCTCGAGAAAGAGTCCGGCAGGAATGATCACCGTCGGCCGACCGGAGCCGACCCGGTGGTAGTAAAGACCCGTTCCGTCGGCCGCGCGAACGAACCCCTGTTCCCCCGGGCCCGCCCCGTGTTGACCCGCTGCGGACATGTTCACTAGGAGCAGGAGAAGCGAGAGAGCTGCCGAGCGGACGCCGCTCGTGAAGGAACCTCCGCTCACCACAGGACTCACGGTCCGACCGTCCCTCTGTCCGTCAGTCCGGCTGTCAGGGTGGCTGACGGGAATCGAACCCGCAACCTCTGGAGCCACAGTCCAGCGCTCTAACCGATTGAGCTACAGCCACCATGGGGGCCTGGACGGCGAGCAGAATCTAATGGGTCGGCGCTGCGGCAAGAAGCGCGCCCGCAACGCCTCGTGTGGCGTGGCGTCCATAACCGCGGTACCAACGCATCCCCCATCCCCGCCGCGTCCCCTCGACATCAGCCACGACATCCGTGGTCCCCGCGCCACATGAGGGCACAGTCCTTGCCGCGAAGTGCTGCCGCACACCGCCATCCTGCGCCCATTGGGGAGGCGCGCGCCAGCGAAAGGTAAGCCACAGATGAAGCGCCTCATCTTGTCGGTGACACCCGCGCTCGTGGTCATCGCCTGCGAGCAGAATGCGACCGGGAACCGTGGGGCGCCCGCTCCACCGGTCGGCGCCGTCGTGGCCGGCTTCGAAGACCAGGCGTACGTCGCGCTCGGATTCGATCCCACCAGCATGGACTTCGCGCCCGACGGACGGCTGTTTGTGGCGGAGCAGCAGGGAAGCCTGCACGTGATCAAGAATGGCGCCCTCCTACCCACGCCCTTCGTGACGGTCGCCGCCGAGCCGACATCCGAGCGGGGTCTGCTCGGCGTGGCGTTCGACCCCGACTATGCCACCAACCGCTACGTCTATGTCTACTACACGGCGGCCGCGACGCAGCGAAACCGGGTGAGCAGGTTCACGGCCGACGCCGCCAACCCGGACGTGGCCCCGCCGTCGAGCGAGGTGGTCCTGCTCGACGGTTTCGCCGGCGCCGCGGGCTACCACAACGGCGGCGCGATCCATTTCGGGGCGGATGGGAAGCTGTACGTCGGCGTGGGCGACTCGCACAGCTCGCTCAATGCGCAAGATCTCACCGTGCTCGAGGGCAAGCTGCTGCGGATCAATCCAGACGGGTCCGCCCCGGCGGACAACCCCTTCGTCGGCAACCCCTCCGCCCGCCCCGAAATCTGGGCCGGCGGGTTGCGCAACCCGTTCACGTTCGCCGTGCAACCAGGAACGGGCACGATATACGTGAACGACGTCGGCGAGGGCACGTGGGAAGAGATCGACGTCGGCACGGCCGGCGCCAACTACGGCTGGCCCACGTGCGAGGGGCCGTGCACCGATCCCTCGATGCAGAATCCCCTATACGCCTACCAGCATCTCGACGGCGCCTGCGCCATTACGGGCGGTACGTTCTATCAGGGAACGCAGTTTCCGGCGGAATACGTCGGAGCCTACTTCTTCGCCGACTTCTGCGGCAATTGGATCAAGGTCATGCGACCGGACCACTCCGTCGTGGACTTCGCGACGGTCGCGAGTGGGTTTGTCGTAGACCTCAAGGTCGGCCCGGACGGCGCCTTGTACTACCTGTCACGGGCAGCGCGCAGCGTGAATCGGATCGGCGCGATCGCGGGAGGGAACAACGCGCCGGTCGCCGTCGCCTCCGCGAGCCCGACCACGGGCGCGGCGCCGCTCGCGGTCACCGCGGACGCATCAGCATCCTCGGACCCCGACGGCGATCCCCTGACCTACGCCTGGGATTTCGGAGACGGGTCGGGCACTCCGGGGAGGACCGTGACCCACACGTACTCGCGCGAGGGTTCGTACATCCTCACCTTGACCGTGAACGACCAGCGCGGAGGAGTGGGACAAGACACGCTCCTGATTCGGGTGGGCCACCCACCCACCGGGACGATCACGCTCCCGCCCGCCGGCGCCAGCTACCGGGCAGGCGACACGATCTCGTTCGCGGGTCAGGGATCGGACGTGGAGGACGGAACGCTGGGCACCGACGCCTTCAGCTGGACCGTGCTGTTCCACCATGATGTGCACACCCACCCGTTCATCGGGCCGGTCACGAACGTCCGCAGTGGGACCTTCGTCATCCCCACGGTCGGCGAGACCAGCGCCAACGTGTGGTACCGGATCTATCTCACGCTCACCGACGCCTCGGGGTTGCGCACGACGCTCACGCGCGACGTGCTCCCGATCAAGGGGACCGTCCGGCTCGAGACCGACCCGCCGGGCTTGGGGCTCACGCTGGACGGCCAGCCGGTGGCGACGCCACTGGCCGTGACGGGCGTCGTGGGGGTCGAGCGTACTCTGGGTGCGCCGTTGCAGCAGACGGTCGGGGGACGCGTGTACGGCTTCGTGTCGTGGTCTGACGGCGGTGCCGCGACCCACACCATCGGCACGCCCGCGGGCTCCACGACATACCTCGCGACGTATCGCGAGGTCGAGGGGGCAACCGGAGACGCCGACGTCACCACGTCCACCACGGGCGAGGACCTGGATCCCGATGGGTATGTGATCGTGGGGGATGAGAGCGTGTTCCGACCGATCGGCCCGAACGCCACCGTCCGCTTCTCCGGCGTGCCGGCCGGCGACCACGTGGCGCGCCTCGACGGCGTGGCGTCCAACTGCACGGTGAGCGGGTCGAACCCCAGGACGGTGACCGTCGTGGCGGGCGCGGTGATCACCGTCCAGTTCGCGGTGAGCTGCACGGCGTCGCCGCCGCCGCCGCCCCCCCCACCCCCACCTCCACCCCCACCTCCGCCCCCGCAGCAGACGCGGGTCACGGGGGTCGGAGCAATCGGACCCGGCGCGGCGTCGCCCGGTAGCAACCGACAGACGTTCGACTTCGACGTGACCGACGCGCCGGGCGGTCGGGTGCGCGCCGTGGACTGGAGCATCGTGCGCTCGGACGGCACAGTGGCGAGCGGCACCGTGGACCCAGCCACGGATCCGGGCACGGCAGTTACATCCTTCACACGGACCTCCGCAGCCTGCGCGACCTTTGGGGGCACGGCCCGGCTGGATACTGGCCAGCTGGTGGGCATCTTCATCGATGCCTGTGACAACGGCAGTCCGGGGACCGGGCGCGACTCGTTCACCATCCGCGTGCCATCGCTGGGCTACCTGACGTCGGGGACTCTCACCGAGGGTGACATCGCCCTGAGCATGAGCAGCGCGACACCCTAGCCGGGCCAGAAGCGGCGGGCCAGCTCGGCGGTGCGGGGATCGGCCGGCACGGGCGTCGCATCGAGCGACGCGATCGGCACGATGCCCCGCACCGCGTTCGTCAGGAACAAGCTCTTTCCCCCGAGCGCCTGCTCAGGGTAGCGGCCCTGCTCCGCGCGCTGCACCAGCTCGAGCACCCGGGCCCGCCCGATCCCGGGCAGGATCCCGAGATCGAGCGCCGGCGTGCGCAGCGCGTCGCCTGCCCACCAGAACACGGTCCACACCGTCCCCTCGGCCACCCACCCCTCGTGCGTCAGCAGGAGTGCGTCGTCGGCCTCCGCCACTTCGGCTTCCTGGCCCGCCTCCGCGAAGCGATCCCGCTCGGTCGTCTTGTGGGGATAGGGCTGGTGCCGCTCGGACGCGGTGATCACCGCCGGCGGCCCGAGCAGGGGCGGCTCGCGCACCGTCACGCTCGCCCGGCCATCCCGCACTTCCACTCGGAGCACGGCATCCCCGGTGCCCGCGAACGGCGTGACCAGCGCGGCGACATCCTGGGAAGGCTTGGGAAGCCCTAGCGCGGCGAGCGAGCGTCCCAGGCGAGCCAGATGCCGCTCGAGAAACGGGATGCGCCCGTCCCGCACGCGCATGGTCTCGATGAGACCGTAGCCGGGTTTGTCCACGGAGCTAAGCCTCAAGCCGCAAGCTGCAAGCCGCAAGACCGCTCTTGCGTGCCGGAGATTGCCTCTTGCGACCCCGTTTCACATTTTGTGACCGCCTGCGACACGGAGGATCAGCATGCGATCGCTGCCCGTTACCATCGCCGCCCTCGGCTTTACCCTCGCGGCTGCGTGCACCCGAACCACGCGGACTGTGCTGGTCGTGCCCGAAGCCCGTTCCGAGGCCGGCCCGAGCACGGCGGCGACCTTGGGCGTCCCGCCCGGGCATCTCCCGAAGCCCGGCCAGTGCCGCGTGTGGATCCCCGGCGTCCCGCCCGGCCATCAGCCCCGGCCGAAGTCCCGCTCCTGCGAGGGGATCGCGGCCGCCGCGCCCGCAGGAAGCTGGATTCTCTACCGGCCCACGGCGGACCGGAAGATCGTGCACGCAAGAATAGTGGATGAGCGGCGCGCGGGCGTGGTCATCCGCATCAGGGTATTCGAGGCCGAGAGCGGGAGGCTTGTGCGGGAGGAGACACCGTGAAATGCCACGACAGCAGGCGTCACGTGGAGACGTCACGTGAAGGCGTCACGAGCAGACGTGCGAGCACGATTCTACGTGACGATGTCTCGCGACGCCTCGTCGTGACGAGTCTCGCTGTGATGATTCTCGGTGCCTGTTCGCATCAGCCGCCCGAGGGTTTCGCCCCCGACCCCGGTCTCGTGGCGCAGGTCCGGGACATTCGGATCGTGACCTCGTACGCGCGGGCCTGCCCGGGCGCTGCGATTCCCACCAGTTACGAGGCGGTGCTGGTCGACGGCTCACGCGTCCCGTTCTCGCGCACCTACGACAAGAAGCACCCGCCGCGGCTCCACGTGGTGTTCCTCGACCGCACGAGCCCCGAAGCCGTGACGCAGCAGGATGGCGACTGGGTGACGGACGGCAACGCCCTCGCCACCGCCACGACAGGGTTCCGGCTCACAGCCACGCTCCGGGCCAGGCCGAGCGTGACCAGCACGGTGGCCGTGCCGCCGGAGTACAGTTGCATGCCGCACGCGTTCGTGTTCGCGGGCGAACCGGGGGGGGGGCCAGGACAATCGGGGGGCAACGGACCGGACGTGACCGTGCGGCTCGCCATGCTGCGCTCGCCGTTCTACGACAAGCTGTTCGTCTCCGGAATCCAGGTCGGCCTGGCGCCGCCGTGCGGCGCGGGCGTGGCGGGGGCTGCGGGAAGCGACGGCGCCCCCGGCGCCGCGGGTTGCCCGGCACAGGCCGGAGGCCAAGGGGGGAACGGCGGCACCGGCGGGCCGGGAGGCTCAGGCGGGCGCGGTGGGCGCATCAGCGTGATCGTGCCGGTGGACAACCCGTTCCTCGCCGGGATCGTGACCGGCCACAGCGGGGGCGGGCCCGGCGGACCGGGCGGGCCGGGCGGGCCCGGAGGCAAAGGCGGCAAGGGAGGCAAGGGGGGCATGGACGCGGGCAACCGGCGCTGTCCCGATGCGGCGGACGGGGCGCCCGGACAGGCCGGAAGTGCCGGCCCAAGCGGCAGTCAGGGAGCGCCCGGACCCCGGTCCTTCGTGGTCACCGCTCCGACTCGGGAGATCTTCGGACTCCAAGTGCCGCCGGAGCTGAGCTCGCTGCTCGAGCGACTGCAGCGGAGGCCCTAGCAAGAGCTCGCGTACGACTTGCACCTTACGGCTTGCGGCTGTTTCTATCGCACCACGAGGTGTGAGTACTGCAGGAAGTTCTCGCCGACGATCTCGAATTCAGCTCTGGCGAAGGGATCGGCATGTCCGGGTCGTACGACATCATCATCGTGGGGGCCGGCCACAATGGCCTCGTCACCGCCGCCTATCTCGCCCGCGCCGGAAAGCGCGTGTTGGTGCTGGAGCGCCGCGATGTCGTGGGGGGTGCGTGCGTGACGGAAGAGCTGTGGCCGGGCTTCAAGGTGTCCACCGCGGCCTACGTGAACAGCCTGTTGCGACCGGAGATCATCCGCGATCTGGAGCTCCCCCGCCACGGATTCGAGCTCTTGCCGCGCAGTCCCTCATCGTTCACCCCGTTCCCCGACGGGCGGTTCCTGCTGATGGGACCCGACAAGGAGCTGACCCGGCAGCAAGTCGCCAAGTTCTCCGAGCGAGATGCCGAGGCGCTGCCTCGCTACGAAGCGATGCTCGAGCGCGTGGCGGAGTTCATCGAGCCCACCTTGCTCCAGACGCCGCCCAATCCCTGGTCATTCCGGCCGAGGAACCTCGCGCAGCTCGCCGGGCTGGGGTGGCGCTTTCTCAAGCTGGGGCGGGAGGGACCGGCAGCGCTCGAGATCCTGACGGGCGCCGCGCGGCCGATCCTGGACCGCTGGTTCGAGTCGGAGGAGCTGAAGATCGCGCTCGCCACCGACGCGATCATCGGCGCGATGGCGCCGCCCTCGGTGCCGGGCACGGCGTACGTGCTGTTCCACCACGTGATGGGCGAGTGCAACGGGGTGCGGGGGATGTGGGGCTACGTGCGCGGCGGGATGGGCGGGATCACGCAGGCACTCGCGTCCGCGGCGCGCGCGCACGGGGCGGAGATCCGCGTGAACAGCCCGGTGGCGAAGATCGTCACGCGCCGCGGTCGGGTGAAGGGCGTGGCGCTCGCGGACGGGGGCGGGACCGAGTTCCAGGCTCGCAAGGTCGTCTCGAACGCCGACGCGCACGTCACGTTCCTCGAGCTGCTCGAGCAGCAGGAGCTGGCGCCCGAGTTCGTCGCCGCCGTCAAGAGCATCGACTACGCGAGTGCCTCGCTCAAGATCAACGTCGCGCTGTCGGAACTCCCGGACTTCACCGCCGTGCGCGGCAGCGGCCTCCCGCCGAACGGACACCTGCGCGGCACGATCCACGTCGCGCCCACCCTCGACTACATCGAGCGGGCATACGACGATGCCAAGTACGGACGCCCGTCGCCAGATCCGATTCTCGAGTGCACGATTCCGTCCGTGGTGGACACGACCGTCGCGCCCCCCGGCAAGCACGTCATGTCGTTCTTCGTGCAGTACGCCCCGTACCGGCTGCGCAGCGGGACGTGGGACCAGGTGAAGGATCAGTTCGCCGATCGCTGCTTCGACATCCTCAACGAGTACGCGCCGAACTTCAAGCGCTCCGTGATCGACCGGCAGGTGCTCTCGCCGCTCGACCTGGAGCGCCGCTTCGGGCTCACGGGTGGGAACATCTTTCAGGGCGCTATGACGTTGTCACAGCTCTTCTTCCTGCGCCCGCTGCCCGGGTACGCCGACTACCGCACCCCCATCAAGGGGCTGTACCTCTGCGGCTCGGCGACGCACCCGGGCGGCGGCGTCATGGGTGCGTGCGGCTACAACGCCGCACGCGAGATCCTGCGGGACCGCTAGTCCATCCCCTTCTTAGCGGTCGGCGGCAGCAGTCCGTTCAAGCGGAGGTAGATCGCCATCTGGCTGTAGTGGTCTGCCCAGTCGGCGACGGTGATCAGCCCTGCCATCGCCTTCGTGACCTTACGACCGCCGAAGAAGTCGATGCTGTCGGCCAGCTGCGCGTCCTGGATCTGCCCCAGCGCGGTCTCGCAAAACTTGAACGAGGCCTTGAGGCCCGCCACGAGCTTGTCCTTGGGGTCCGTGCCCGCGAACTTGTCCGCGTCGGGCTGCTTCATCCCGGACGCCGCGCTGCACAAATAGTTGTTCCCTTCCTTGATCAGGTGGGCGACCACGTCCCCGTAGGTCATCTGAGCGGGCGTTGGCTTGTAGCCGTACTTGTCGGCCGGCATCTCCTCCGCGGCTTCCACAATGTTCTTCGTCTGGCGCTGCGCCAGGGCCCGGATGCCATTGCTGACCGGGTTCTGGGCCTGCGCGGCGACGACGACGGTGAGGGGGAGGGCACAGACGGCAAGCAGCGTGGCTCCGAGCGTGGATCTCATGCGCGAATCTCCTGTGAAGGGCGTGGTGACGACCGCCGAATTCTGCACCGGAAAGCCCCTCCCGTCCAGGCTAGATTGGAGCATGCGCCTCCTAGTCGCTTACACCGTGCTCTGGGCTCTCACAGTCCCCCCTTCCGCCGCCGCGCAGTCCAACGCAGAGCGGGTGGTGAACGACGCCTACACGCGGTCCCACGATTACGACCTGGTGCACCAGCGCATCGAGGTCCGGAACTTCGATTGGGACTCGACGTCGCTCGACGGCCGCGTGACTACTACCTTGGTGGCGCTCCGCCCGGGGATGGACTCCGTGATCCTCGACGCGGGCAACCGGCTCGTCGTATCGCGCGTGGTCGACGCCCGCGGGACGACCCTCAGAAGCACCGCCCACGGCGACACGCTCGTAGTGTATCCCGCGCGCCAGCTCGCTTTCCACGACACCCTGCGCTTTTCCATAGACTACCACGCGCGCATCGACAACGGCCGCGGGCTCACATTCATCGAGCCCGAGGGCCGGGAGCACCGCCCGCAACAGATCTGGAGCCAGGGAGAGGACCACGACAACCACTTCTGGTTCCCGACCTATGACTTCCCGAACGACAAGATGACCTGGGAGCTCGTGGCCACCGTGCCGCGGCCGTACACGGTCGTGTCGAACGGCCGGCTCGTGGCCGATCGCAACAATCCCGACGGGACGCATACCATCACCTGGCGCCAGGACCCGCGGAGCGCGACCTATCTCGTGTCCCTCGTCGTCGCGCCGCTGGTCCGGCTCGCCGACACCTGGCGCGGCATGCCCGTGGAGTACTATGTGTACCGCGCCGACTCGAGTCGCGCCCGTCGGCTGTTCGGCGTCACGCCGGACATGATCGAGGTGTACTCGCGCCTGACCGGCGTCCGATACGCCTGGGCCAAGTACGCGCAGACCACCGTCGCGGATTTCTTCGGCGGGATGGAGAACGTGAGCGCGACCACGCTCGTGGACTGGCTGCCCGACGAGCGCGCTTACCTCGACCGGCCGTGGTATCAGTGGATCCTGATCCCTCACGAGCTGGCCCACCAATGGTTCGGCGACTACGTAACCCTCGAGAACTGGGCCAACATGTGGCTCAACGAGGGCTTCGCCGAGTTCCTCCCGGGGCAGTACTGGCGCGTGAAACTGGGCCCCCACGCCGAGGACGACTACTACCTGGACGAGTACCGCCAGTATCTCCAGATCGACCGGCGGAAGAGCATGCCGCTCGCGGCGCTCGGCTCGAACAACGTGTATCCCAAGGGCGCCCTGGTGCTGCGCATGCTGCTGCGCTACCTGGGTCCCGAGCGCTTCTGGGCGTCGCTGCAGGCGTACCTCACCCGGCACGCCCTGGGAAACGCGACCTCCGACGATCTGCGCCAAGCCGTGCTCGACGCGACCGGCGAGAATGTCGACTGGTTGTGGAGCCAATGGGTGTACGACGCGGGGCACCCCCGGTTCGTGGTCACGGCGGTCTACGACACGGCGGCTCGCAAGCTCACCCTCACGGCGAAGCAGACGCAGACGGATTCGGCCAAGGCGGACAGCACCGGCCTGGCGTTCGAGACCCCGAAGGTGTTCCGCATGCCGGTGACGATTCGCGTGGGGACCGCGAGCGGCGATGTCGTACGGCGGACCGAGCTCGCGGCCCGGGAGCAGACGATCGAGATCCCGGCACTCGCCGGGGCCCCCACGATGGTGGTGTTCGACGACGGCAACACGATTCTCAAGGAGCTCACGTTCGACCAGCCGACGCCGTGGCTCGCCACCCAGCTCAAGCGGGATCCCGATCTCTGGAACCGCCAGTGGGCGATCGAGCAGCTGGCGCAGCGCCCGGCGGACGCGGCGGCCGGGGCGGCGCTCGCCGAGGCCGCGACCGGGGCCGACTACTTCCGCACGCGCGCGGGGGCGGTCGAGGCACTGGCCGGGTTTCCCTCGCCCAGCGCTGCGGCACCACTCGCAGCCGCGTTGCGCGATACGTCCGCCCAGGTACGACGTGCGGCGATCGCCGCGCTGGGCCAGCTCGGCGGCGCGCGCGCCGCCGAGCTCGCCCGCGCCACGTTCCGTAATGACCCGAGCTACGAAGTGCGGGCCGCGGCGCTCACCGCCCTGGTCCGTGCCGACTCCACCGCGCGCGACAGCGCCATCGTCTGGGGGCTCGCCACCCCCTCGTACCAGGACGTGATCCAGGAAGCGGCCTACCGCATCATCGCGCAGACGGGAGATACCGGGGCCATCCCGCGCCTCGAGGCCCTGCTCGCCACGGACCGGTTCGCCGCCCACGTGTTGGCGGCGCTCGCGGCCCGCGGCAGCGTGCACGCGCTCGACGTGCTCGCCGCCCACCTGAACGACGACCGCCGGGCGGTCCGCCATTGGGTGGTCGAGGCGTTCCAGTTCACGCTGCCGCGCCAGCTCGGCCTCCAGCGGCTGCGCGCGATCGCCGGTACGCTCAAGTACCCGGACACCCGGAAGGACGTGGAAACGGCGTTGCAGCATCTGCAGCAGCCCGGCACGGACGACGAGTAGGAGCGTCGTGCGTTGTCCGTGATCCGTTATCCGTCGCTGCCCTTGGCGGATGACGGATGACGAATGACGGATGACGTCTTCCGCCACCAGTACAGCGGCAGCCCGGCGAGGATCAGCGCCGCACCCTCGACGAAGTCACGCGGCTGCTCGCGAGCCGTATTGATCACGAGCCAGAGCGAAAACAGGATGAACAAGATCGGCGTGACCGGGTACCCCCAGGTCTTGTAGGGTCGGGGCAGGTCCCTCGCCGTGTGGCGCAGCCGGATCACGGCGCCGCAGGACATCGCGTAGAACACAAACCCCGACACCACGACGTAGGTGAAGAGTCGGTTGTACGTGTCCTTCCACGAGGGCTCGGTCGAGATCCATGTCAGCGCGATGGCGATGACGCCTTGGACGATCAGCGACGGCGCTGGTGTAAGAAACCGAGGGTGTACTCCGCCAAGCCAACGAGGTAGAAGGCTGTCGCGCGCCATGGCGTAGGGTATACGCGCTCCCGCGAGCACCTGTCCGTTGTTCGAGCCGAGCGTGGCGGTGAGGATCGCCACGGCGACGAGTGCGGCACCGGCGCGCCCCAGGGTGACCTGGGCCGCATCGGACGCGACCAGCGATGACGCCGCCATCCGGACGGGCGAGAGCACGTACGCGAACGAGGCGGTCACGAGGCAGTAGAGCGCCATCGCGATCAGCGTGGACAACACGATCGAGCGTGGTACGTTGCGCTCCGGGTCCTTCACCTCACCGCCCACGTACGTAATCTCGATCCAGCCGTCGTACGCCCACAGCGCCGCCAGCATCGCCACTCCGAACGGCGCGATGAGGGAGCCAAGCGGCGCATCCGGCCACACCGGCGAGAAGTTCTCGAGGTTGCCGCCCGGCACCACGAACCCAGCTGCAATCAGGACGGCCAGTAGGCCGATCTTGACCAGCGTGAGGACGTTCTGGATGAGGACACCGAGCTTGACGCCCAGCGCGTTCAGCAGTGTGAGGGCAACGATCGACACGATCGCCACGCCCTTGATCCCAGGGTCCGCCAGCGGCACGAAGAATCCGAGATAGGTCGCGAATCCCACGGCGATGGCGGCGATGGAGGCCGGGTTGATCACGACGCCGGCCGTCCAGCCGTAGAGGTACCCCCACACCGGCCCATACGCCTTGGTCAGGTAGACGTACTGGCCGCCGGCTTCCGGCATCGCCGCGCCCAGCTCGGCGACCGACAGCGCGCCGAGCAGCGACACGACGCCGCCCACGACCCAGACGAGGATCGCGGGGCCCGTAGCCTGCAGCGTGGCCGCGATGGCGCTG
>WNGA01001315.1_pt1 | contig 38137 bp, 46 predicted proteins | sample 5400061 | NCBI WGS metagenome assembly WNGA01 (sample SAMN13153366, study PRJNA577476) | soil metagenome | isolation source: 100 cm soil or saprolite under grassland replicate 2 | place: USA:California | collected 2016-06-15
ACGAACGTCCTGCCCTCGACCTCCAGGCCCAGCGCCACGAAGAAGGCGGTCACGACGTCGAGATCTGCGACCGTGAGGCCGACGTGGTCGAAGCGTCGTACATGTGACATAGGCCCGTCCTCCCGTCGTCGTATCGACCCGTGCATCCGCCACGGTAGGCGTTCTCAGTACCTCTCGTTGCGGGACCTCCGCAAACGCACACTATCAGCGGCATGTCAGGACGTTCAGCTTGTCTGCCGGACTCACAAGCCCGACCCGCGAAGCGTCGAGCCTCAGTTCGCAGAGTCAGGATCGTCAGCTGTGGCGTGGTGGGCCACCGTCATCCCCGCGTGCTTCAGCGCCCGGTCGAGCGCGAAGTCGGCGACTTCCTCCCACCCATCGATCGCGGGCAGCAGATTTGCCGTCCGAATCGAACAACACGGATTCATCTGAGCTCCGGACCTCGACCCGAGCCCCGTCGTCGATGTACCAGCCCTGAAGTCCGTCGAAGAGGACCGTCGCGGTGCGGCGCACGCTGCCGCCGTCCAGCTCGACTACGCGGGCACGCAATGGGTGGCTTCGGCGACTGCATCGGCTCGAGGACCTGCTCGAAGGTGGGCAACGGCTCAACCATCGCCAAGGAATCGTAGACGGGGCGGTCGGTCTTGAGCGGAGAGGTGTACGGATAGGGGCCGTTGTAGGCGGATCGAGAGGGTGAAGGCCCTTTAGGGCGTCGGACGTGAGTCGCTAGCGGCTGGGCGCTGGAGAAGCATCCGTGACAGGTTGGCACGCCCGGTTGATCTGGTTCCTGAGCGTGTTGATTCGTCTCCATTCCGGGCGAGGCAAGTCTTCGTTGTGGAACATGAAGCGACGGTAGTCCTCATAAGGGAGACGTTCCTGCATCAGATTCAACGAGCACCGGCACATGTCGCTTTCGGCAAGGGAGCAATTTTGGTCGTGAAAACGGATCGCCCGTTCCGGATACGGATACCTGGGCCTCGCGAACGAACACGCTCCCGCGATGAGGAATATCGAAGCGAGCAAGACTGCCAAACCACGCTTCACAAGCCTCACGCTACGTCTTAGCCGCGCCTCCGCGGACCGAGACTGCGCAACGCCATGATCTTGCCATGGAGCTGCAACCCCGTGGGCATAGGGAGACAAGGAGCGTCTACGATTTTGGAACCCTTTCCGCGGATCGAGAAGGCGCTGAGTCGGTCGTTAGGGGCAGTCAGTCTTTGAGCCGACAAGATCGATCTGAACGTTCATCGGCGCAAAGACATGACGTTCGATCCCGTACACGGTGAACGTCACCGGAATCGTGTTCCACTTCACGGTGGCCCCGTCCTCCAGGCATGAGGAAATGGTCACGCGCATCTCCACACCGGCATCTGCCGCGGCTGCAGCGTGAGCGGGCGGACGGGTTCCCAAGACCCGCCGACCGACGGGTCCGTGTACACGTCTGGGTAGACCGCGACCGGGACGTTGGTGAGTCCACCACCGGCTTGTTCGGACTTCGAGATCCCAAACCGCGTGATGGTGATCGGGACCGGGCCGTGGTTCCAGATCGAGAACCGGTACGTGAACGTCAACCCGTTGTAGGAAGGGATCCGGTACGTCCATGCGTTCGGCGGCGCATCGAGCCAATCGATCTGGAGCGCCGTCGCTTCCACACCCTTCGGGGGACCGTACTGCTTGAAGCCAGCGTGGAACGGCTGGTAGTTCGCGACGAGGATGCCTCCTGTCGCGCCGGCCGCGATGAGAGCCGCGAGCAGCCCGAGTACGAGCCACAGAACCCAGCGGCGACGGGGCTTGCGTACTGCTGGCGTGCCACCGCCTGATGGCGGCGCCGTGGGCGGCCGGACGGACGTGTCTACCATATCGGCAGCGTACGCCCGGTAAGGAGCGCCGTCGAGACGTCGAGACGTCGAGGGTCTACGTTCTTGGAAACTAGTCCGCGGCTCGAGAAGGTGACGGACGGTCTGTTTGAGGGGGAGGAGGCCGTCCTACGCGTGATGGGAGATCAGATAGCGAGCGAGAAACGCCGCAACCCGTGGACACCTCGGCCCATCGTCATTCGAGGAGAGGCGCACGCCTGATTGGCGAGCACGCACTCTGTGACCCGCCATGATCGAAAGGATGCAAGACGAACCGCAACTCCTTGAAGTCGTGGTCGCGGCGATGCCGGCGGAGGCCGACTTAGCAGCCGACCCGATGCTCGTGAAGCCCGCACTCCTCTACGCTGATCGTGTACGAATCTTGAGCCCCGTGGCGACACTCCTCGGCGGAGTCGCAGCTCTCGGTCAAGCAGGGTACCGAGCGAGCAAGCGTCATCGCCGACCTCGTGGAGGCGATGGGCGAGCCGAATGCTGACGTAATCCGCGCGATCGTAAAGGGCATGACAGTCGTGTCTCAGCTTCCACGCGCTGAGCGTCGGCAAGCTTTGGGCGCACGAGGTAGCAGAGAGCTACGGGCGAAGATGCGCGAATCGGACGATACCTGGGCCGAACTCGGCGCCAAAGTTGAGGACATTCTAGTAGGTGCACACGTTAGCGAGCTCGTCTTCCTGGTCATCCAAGCCATTGTCGTCACCGTCCCATTCGTGCGAGGCTGGGGGTGGTCGCGATGCCCACCTGATGCCCACCCCTGCACGTCAGGGTACATTTTCGCGGAGGCGGCGTGATTCCGACAACGTCATCTACCAGGCACTATACGGTGTGGAGCGTGTGGACCGTGTGGACCAGGCTCAAGACCCCCGCGCTCCGCCGCCAGCCGTCCAGTCATCGGCGCACCCTCGCCGATCCATTGATCCCACCACCACAACTCGAAGTCACCGCCGCGCGGGATCCACTCCCAGTCGCGGGCACACTTTAAACTGTTGCATGATCTGCAGACTGGCACGAAGTTACTGAACGCGTCTGCACCGCCGTTCGAGATCGCGACGATGTGGTCGATCTCCGTCGCCGGGGCTCCGCAGTAGACGCCCTGACCGGGAGGAGGGCATGAGACTTAGCGACAAGGAGAAGCTCATTCTACAGGCGGCGCTCGGTGTCTCACCGGGGCACGAGATGGAGGCGTACCTGATGCTCGTTCAGTATCTCCGCCCCAGGCTCCGGCCGAAGATCGGATGGCGGAAGTTTGGGAAGCTCACGGCAGTGGAATTGGTCGAGGAGTTCTTGAAAGAGGAGAAGGAATGGAAGGCTGCCGGTTCTCCTGGAGGCCGGTGGCCACCACCCGCAACCACCTAGCTCGGGCAGCCCCGCTCAAGAGTCTCCTTGCGCACCAAGGGTGTTGTCACAGGTGCTCGTGCGGCTACTGCCGCCGCTCGGTGTGGTCGGTCTCCCACTGCAACTCGTTGAGCAACCCTTCAATCTGGGACAAGAGGGGCCCAGGGTCTGTCCCCATACTGGCGTACTCGCCGAACACGCCGTCAGCCAGCCGCCGCACCTCCGCGTAGCCCTGGACGATGGGCCCGCTTCTGATGGCCGGGGCAAGATGAGTTCGCCAGCGGTCGTTCAGCTGCTCGATGAGCATTGGGATGCCAGGCCGGTTCTCGACCACAGCGGTCCGGATCTCATCGAGGCCGTGCGCCAGCTCCCACACAGCTTCTTCTTCGCGCTCGCGTTGCCGGAGCCGGAGGGCAATCTCCTCCGTCCTCCTCGCCTGCACGCGAGCGGCGATCACCCCGGCGGCGATCGCGGAGGCCCCTGCGATGACACCGCCGATCAGCGCGGCGATGACCCCGGCCATGAAGTCGCTGACGCCGACCAAGACCCGACCTTACTCGAACGGCGGAACCCCCCGACACTCGGCGCCGACTAGCAAGTGGACCCACATGGCCCGCCCGGTGAAGCAGTCGCCTGTCAGCAACCAGCGGAGGCGTGGCTCAGCACGCTGCAGGACGCCCTCTACAGTGACTACCGAGACGCCTCGATCACGGCTTCAGCCTACGTCGAGGCCGACACATCGGAGGGACGCGCCTACTACGTTGGGTGGTCGTCGAGGGCGTAGACGGGATCGCCGTCTTCGGCACCAGCAAGCCGCCGCTCCAGTCCGACCCTGGCCTGATCGCCGCCGCCAACGGGCCTGCCAGCCAGCTCCGGTCTAGCCTGTATTAGCCTCCGGCGGATCGGGTGTACGGTTGGGGTCGAGATGGTCGGCTGGATCGTTGTCGCGGCGATCGTCCTCGCGACCCTGGCGGGGGTGATCGTCTTGTTCCGCTCGTTGCGACGTTGGCAGCAGCCTCCCACGAGAACGGCCGACCAGATTCAGGCCGAGATGCAGCTCTACGCGGAAAGCCGCCAGACGGATCGATGGTAGCTATTGCCAGATCCGCGAACGCCGACCGGACGTCCTTGCGGATGCCCCTGCAGGCGCGCTTCTCTTGGACGATGGCTACCAGCTCGCGGGGAGCACGGAGGTCATCAACGACGGGAACGTTGAAGCGACATACGAGATCATGTTCGCCCCCCTGGCTGCTCGGTAGACGGGACGAAGGTCGAAGCGGCCCCGAAGACGATCACTCTCGCGCCCGGCCGCGAGCGGTTGGTCTTCTTCCGTCGTCCCTCGAACATCGACCAGGTTCTGAACTTCCAGGATCACCCCGACTACTTCGACGGTAAGAACTGCCGGACCAAGGTCACGATTCGATAGGAGGAGCGTCATTGAATACGACCATCGTTGTGGTCGGCTTGGTCACACTGCTCGCCGGGTGCGGCGGTTCACAGTCCGCCGCGCCGGAGGAGAACAAAACCCCGAGTCCGGCACAGACCCGTTTCCAGGCTGCGTACAGCGGCTGCGATCAGGTTGACCGGATCGAACTTGCCGACGAGGGGGCATCCATTCTTGCCGACGGGCCGCCGGATCCGTCGGCTTTCTCCCCGGCCGAAGGCAAGGCTTATGACCGATTCATCGAAACCATCGCCTGCATCCTGAACAACCTCAATGTGCCGGACTACGTCGTCGAACAGATCGACAGCACGACGTCGCTGATGGGGCTTCGGGAGGCAACGTGGGACGGCATAGAGGCGTCCTGGTCCTACCATCCCGATAACGGCCTCGATCTCATTCTCAAAGATACGCAGGAGGGAGACGGTTCTTGAATATGGAGCCTGACACACCGAAGCCTGACGAACCGAAGAAGCGTTAGATTGACGAGATGCTGACGACGGGCTAATGCCTCGTGCACGTGACATCGTGATCGGCATGGCAACGGTGATCGAGGGAGCAGCAATGAGAGGATCGGCAAACGATGACCGCTCGTGAGACGTTCCCTCGGATACTCGTGGGACTGTTCTTCATCGGCTGGGGGTATCCCTCAGCATCCTCGGCCTCGTGAGCAGTGCGGACATTGGCTCGGAAGGAATAAAATCAAGACCGCTCCGTTCTTGGACCTTGTCCCACTTCTGCTCTCAAGCAGCCTCGTTCATTCGCCGATGAACATTACGATGAGCCATAACGCCGTTACTATCCATCCGCTTTCACGGTGTGCGGGCTATCACTGCCCCTGGCACAACCCATCGGACCATCACATGAACACCTGGGTTCGGAGGATCCGTACAGACCGACACAACCTCATGGAACGGGTGTGCCTCCACGGAATCGGGCACCCCGATCCCGACTCAATGGAATGGCTAAGTCGAATCGGCGTTGGCGACGACGGCGTCCATCCGTGCGACGGCTGCTGCCAGAAAGAAGGCCCGGGGGCATGAACCGTAGGTTTGCCTCACTGGTGGTCGTTGGGACGCTGGCCCTGGCTGCCTGTTCAAGTACGACAGCTCAACAAGCGCGGCCGGAGGAGCACGGCACTCGAAGTGGGTGTGCGGGTGCCATATCGTGGAGCGATGCTTCCGCCCATATCGGAGAGATGACGATCATTGAGGGACCAGTGGTCGGGACCATATTCGCATCGTCGACCAACGGGCAACCGACCTTTCTCAACATCGGCAAGGATTACCCGGACCCCGGCCGGTTCACCGTGGTTATCTGGGGAGAGAGTCGGGCCAGCTTCACGACTCCACCCGAGGATGCGTACAGGGGGAAGACGATCTGCGTGACCGGGGAGATCGAAACCTATAAAGGTGTTCCCCAAGTCGTCGTCTCATCGCCGTCGCAGATCGAGAGTCCAGGATAGCCAAGGCTGTAGCTCGGCCCCGCTCCTACGTCGCTTTCCGCCAAGGCTTCGCCTCGCTGACCACATCACCGACGAACTCGGGAAGCTGCTGGAGAAGGAACAAGCAGTTCAGGACCGGGCGTGGCAACAGCGGCGTCAGGCATACGATGACGTGCGAACCAAGATTATCGGTGTCCACAGCCGAGTTCGGTACGGGGTGCCCTCAACGTGGCTCAGCCGGGGCATTCCATGTGCTTCGCCGTCAGGCTCTCCCGATAGTACCTTGTCGCCATGGCTCGGGTCTATGTCTTCGCTGACGAAGCAGGCAACTTCGACTTCACGCTGACCCAAGGAGCCTCGCGGTGGTTCATCCTGGGGTCCGTCACGATCCACGACCCGTCGATCGGTGACCGGCTGCTCGCCCTGAGGCGCGACCTCGCATGGCAGGGTGTCGCCCTCGACTCATCGTTCCACGCAACCGAGGACCTGCAGATTGTCCGGGATGAAGTGTTCCGGTTCCTTCAGGGCGAAGCCTTCCGCATCGACTTCACCGTGGTCGAGAAGCGCAAGACGATGCCACATCTTCAGGCCGACATGGAGCGGTTCTACAAGCAGACGTGGTTCATGCACTTCAATTACGTGGCAAAGGGCATCGCGCGGAAGGCGGACGAGCTTCTAGTTGTTGCGGCGTGGCTCGGTACGAAGAAGCGACGGAAAGCGATGCGTAACGCCCTGGAAGACATCGTCGATCAAGCCGCTTGGTGGTGCCATAACTACCAAGCGGCGTTCTGGCCAGCCGAGAGCGATCCCTGCCTGCAGGTCGCCGACTACGTCACGTGGGCGGCGCAGCGCAAGTACGAACAGCAGGACGAACGTTCGTACAACGTCATCAAGGACAAGGTGCGAACGGAGTTTCGACCGTTTGACGCGGGAGACACGTACTACTACTGACCCAAGGATAGACGGCCCCCAGCTCGCTAGCCACGAGGGGCAGAGCCGACGGGGCTCTTTCGCCAGCTGAAGGCCGTCAAATGGAGGCTAACACGAGATGACGGCGAGGGGTGGGACCCGCTCGGTCTCTAATCAGGTGGCCTCGATCAGAAGCCCTGGCGTGGGGCCACGCGTATCACGGAGACCGTGTAGTATCACCGCTCCCGGGATCTCCCCGGGCAGCACACCCGCCGCCCTCACGTCTTCAGCAGTTCACGAACGTCGACCGCCGTTAGGGCCCATTGTGTCCTCGCTGCAGGTAACACGTTCTACCGTATCTCGTCAGAGCGCCGCAGATCGGTCTGTCGTTCTTCTTCACGTCTCCTCCGTTTCAGCGCAGCAACTTCGAGAGTTCGCGCTCATCGAGGTGAATCTTGTGCAATAGCGCGTCGGTCACACGGGCGTGCAGTTTCCTGAACGTCTCGGACGCACACAGATCGCGGGCATACTCAGACGCATCGAGGAGACTGAACCCGGCAGCGTCGGCGAGCATCTGCGCCTTCTGCACGTCGGAGTCCGCACAGAAGAACGCCTTGCCCTCGACGATGCCGGGTTCGAACCCGACGGCACCGATCAGGAACGTGGCCCTGGCGAACGCGATCTCCTGCGGCGAGCGCTTGTCGTCGTCGCGGACGACGGCGCACGTCTGACCCGAGTCGATCGGCGCGTTCCTCGTCACGTAAAGGACCTTGAGACCGAGAAGATGAGCCAGTACGACATGGGCCACTTCGTGATCTACGACCCGCATCGTCGTTTCGGTGATCATGTCAGCGCACCTGAGCAAGAACGTACCCGACGGCGGTTCACGAACGCGGTCACCGTCGATACACCTCCCCAACCAGCCGCTGCGCGGCAGGATGGACAGGTTCGCGAAGGTGGTCGCCACCGTCGACCGACTCCGTCGCTGCGGGACTACGGTTGATCGCGGCAGTGGCAGCGTCGAGCGCTCGCTCGGCAGCCGCGATGGCTGCCTCAGCGTCGGCGATCCGTGCGAGTGCCTCGATCTTGCGGCTATCGAGCGGGTTCATCGGTACCCAGTCGGCCACGAGGCGCGTCTGCTGGAGTCTCTCTTCCACGCTCATTACTTCTTCTCCTCCTCTACCTTGCGGTCACCCTTATCGATCTGGCCGGTGCTCACCCTCACTGTTGTTCCCTCGTCGGGGATCGACTTGTCCGGGATCGGCGTGTCGATCACGAGATCTCCGTACGGTGTCCACGTTGGCCGGTCAGGGTGCGCCTGACGGATCAGACGAGCGTCCTCCTCGTTGATGAGCCCGACCGGGACTGCGCCGATGGACTCACCGACGCCCGGCACCGCTTCAGTTACCCGAGGTTCTGGATACCTGCGCTCGGTGCGCGGCAGTGGCTCGGCACCTATGCTCTCGGTGTAGTAATCAGCGCCGGACGTGCCCTGCCTCCAGGGACGGTTGTCCCGGCTGGCGTCGTCGGCTGCCTGCGCATCAGCAAGTCGCTGAGCACGTTCGTTCGACAGGCGATCTCGTTCGGCATCTTCCGTCTCACGGCGAGACGCTTCGTGCGCGGCTTCATCCGCCGGTGACGGGATCGGCCCCGCGAGCAGTGCCTCATTGGCCTGCACGAACCGCTCGTGCTCTGCGCGCTCACGGTTGGTGATCGACTTCGTGCCGCGCTCGGCGGCGTCGAACTCGGCAAGCATCTTCTGCGCGAGCGGGCTCAGCGCCTTCTCGGGCATGCTCGTGTCGGGGTTCACCGACGTAGTCGAGTCGAACGGGAACTCGGGGTGACAGAAGCGGTGTGTCGCCAGCAACTCGCGCAGGTTCATGCGCGTGAGTGACGCGGGCTTGACCTGCGAACCGTGAAACCTTCGGAGATGTTCCGCCATGTCGACGGGGTCATCTTCGAGGGGAATCGGGTGACGGCGCTTGGTGCCGACACCTTCGAGTTCGTCGAGAGCCCCGATCAACTCACGGTCCTGCGCGGACTTCTTCACCGGCGGTGCCGTCTTCTCGGAGGCGTACAACGCGCGAACCTGCGCCTCGGCCTCGGCGCGCGTGTCGTGGCAGTCGACGGTGGAACCGTCACGGTCGAGGATCACGCAGAACCGACCATCGCGCTCCTCGACGTGCCACGGCTTGAAGCCGATGGAGACCTCAGCCACGAGGTCGTCGAGCCGCGACTTGACGTCAGCGAGCACCTCGGCCTGCATGCGCTCGTCGTCGACGGCACCGTCGATGAGGTCCCTGACGCGACCGGCGAACTCGGCCACGGTGTAACCGTCGGGATCGTCCAGGCAGTACCGTGCGCTGGTCATCGCGGACTTGATGACCTCGGTCGGTGCGCCGTTGTCACGGAGTGCCGTGATGATGTTCCATACGGCGCGCCCGCGAATCTCCTGCAGCGCGTCGGCTCGCGTACCTGGTGGCCACGACTTCGGGGAATATCCCTGGAGGGCACCGCATCCGCTGCACATGCCGATGAACACGCGATCGCCGCTGAAGACGGTCGTGGGGCGCTGCGGGATCGCGGCGAACTTGCCGCAGTTCGAGCACCTCGTGCGACCGTCATCCGTCAACGTCGCGGTCGGGATCGCGGGCGCGGCCTTGACGGACAGCAGCTCCGTGCGGGCGTCGCGTGCGCCTGCCGTGGCGGCGGCACCCTTAAGAACGATACTGATTTCGATTAGGTGAAGTCGGGTGAGCAGCGTGCTTCCGTCGCGCTGCTTCTCCTGGCCACCGGGAAGTACGTCGTAGCCGATGGAGAATTCGACCATGCGCCGCTCCGCGAGCAATTTGTGGACGTACCGCGCCCGCTCGTTCAACAGGTCGAGTTTGATGTGCGCGACCAGGCCGTAGCCCTGGACCGCTTCGAGGCGCTCGACGTGACCGATGTTCGCCGTCGGCTCTTCCCAATCGTGCGATATCAGTACAGGTAGCCGGTTCTTGGATGCGTTCCAGTAGGCAATGTCCTGGGTGTACGCAGACTCGGCGATCACGTCACCCTGCAGGTCCGGCGGACCGCCGAACGGTGACACCATCGCGACAACCTCGCCGGTCGCCTCTACGGCGTCGGCGATGGCCTTACGTGTCTTGATGCTCATGGCTTACCCCTGTTCTTGTTGTTCAGGTTCGCGATCAACTTGTCTATGTGGGCCGCGAGTTCGTGGTCCTGGTCGTCGTCTTCAAACGTTCGGAACTCTGCGGGGAAGGCGCCGAACTTGACTAGGCGCCCCTGCGCGAACACATCGCGCCATCGGCGAACAACCTCGGCGCTGTCGTCATTCGGACAGATCGACCAGACGTGGTCGGCCAGGATCAGCAGGACGCGTGGGTCGTCGTAACCGGCGTGGGCGAGCGCCTGTAGCAAGTTCGCGGCCGTCGGGTAGTCCAAGCGCTGGACGCGCTTGCGGAACCTTCGTCGTGCTAGTGGGTTCATGCTCAGAACTCCTTTCGTTGGTGGGCGGTGCGCGGTGCTGCTCTGAAGGACCTCGATGCTGGTCGAGGCGGCCGCAGCAAACAGCACCGCGCTCCAGGGTGCCGCCCCACCCCGAAAGGCGCTGCGGCCCTTATGCAGCGGTGCGGCTGAAGGTCTGTAGGAGTGTTCGCCTTGACGACCCTTCAGCCGCTTTACCGACGCGCTGCTCGCCGGTTTCAACTCGCCAGGGCGAATAGGTGCTCGGGCGAGGGATACGACCGGAGGGTCGCCCGAGCGTCGCGCAGTTCACTCTTAGCGTGAGTGCGCGAAGTCGTAGTCGGAGGAGCAGCGAATCGGTCGTTGAGCGTGCTCCAGTACCTTCGAATCAACCGGGCAGGCGCAGTTGGGATCGTGCTCCTCGGGAACGAAGATGCGATGAACGACGCACGTCAGACCCTCGCGGCAGCGGCAGTGCTTGCGCGGGATCGGCGGTCGCGGTCCCTCGTAGATCCTCGGCTTCGGGATGCGCGTCAACTGCCTCATGCGTGCCACCTAGCACGAGCGGCGCGACGAGCCTGGCGTGTGCCCTGGGTCTCCTCGTTCATGCCCAGTTGGCTGGCCAGCCGGGCGAGCGCGATCGCGTGCTGACGGCTCGCGGCGACCAGCGGATGTGCGGTCACCTGGCCGTTGCCTCCGGTCGTGGTCAGGCCATCCTTGTCAAGGATCCCTTCCATGATCTCGACCTCATCCAAGATCCTGACCATCTGATCAAGGACGACAGACTGCACTGCATCGGGTGGTTCGAAGTCGGCGGCCAGCGACGCCCTGAACCTGTCGCCTGCAGACTGCTGCTTTGCCATGCGTTCCTCCTGGTAGATAGTGGTTTGGACCCCTTAGATGGACCTTTGCACCCTTGGGTGCACCCTTGCGTGAATCCTTGCTGACTGCCGTTCCGAGCCGGGAGCGCGGTTCTGAGCGTCGGGTGCCGATTCAGCGAAGCCCCCTTCCCCCCGGGTGGTGCAGGTCACGGGGGTGCGGTATCCGCTACGACCTGCTGCGCTCCCGAGAGTCCGAGAACGTGCTCAGGCTCGCCGCGTCGGCTACGCGCTTCTGTTGCTTCCTATGTCGGTCAAACAACCGTTCCCGTGATCACAAGCAGTAAGGTCAGCTTGTGGACCAGTCCACCCGCAAGTTTTCGAGGGCCGTGACCCGCGGCGGCGAGAGGCTTGGGAGGAATCGCTGACCGCTGACCAAAGATGGCGGGTCCGTCGCGCCGTCCGAACCGGGACGCGTCTGAACGAGCCCGTATTGGAGCCGGTCCTGATGGGCTCGTCGCCAGGGAACGAAGGAGGGACCGATGGCTTCTGCGGCTGGCCTGGCCTCTGCAAGTGGCGGTCGCCGGGGCATCGCTTTGGGCGACCGCGGTCCTCCATCCGAGCGGCTGGCGATGGCTGTGGGCAGCCTTCCTGGTGATCACGGTCGTGGCCGGCCGGTGGCTGTTTTGTCTCGGCGAAGACGCTTGTCTCGAGCAGATCCGAGGAACGGGCCGTAGCAGCCGGCCTCCTTGGATGCAGCCCGCCTCCTTGGATATCGGTTTCGATGGGAAGTGACGTCCTCACGGGTGCGATCGTCCATGCGGGATGATGTTCTCGCGGCGCTCGCGACGACGAAGCCGAGACCACGAACCGCCAGCCAGAGGACCCGGCCATGGTTGCTCCAACCGGAAGGTAGCGCCGGCCGTGTTCTGGGATTCACGATCCGTCATCACGCCACTCAACTGTACCGATACACCAACAGCACGTCGTCCGACGCCCACGAAGGGCGGTTGTTGTCGGTCGCGACCTGCACATCGAGCTTGGTGACCCGCCCCGTCGCAACGTCGAGAACGACGACGTCAAGGAGCGGGGCTGTTCCTGTCGGGCAACACCATTGAGCCGCGAATCCCTTCTTCACCCCTTGGACCACCTCGGCACCCGAGTCAGCGCGCGGGGAATTGGGACGGTAGTTGAGGAACGCGATCCGCGAGCCGTCGGGCGACCACGCCGGCGCCCAAGGATTCATCCAGTCCGGAGTCACGCGGTGTGAGTCGCTGCCGTCGGCCCGCATGACGATCAGATCGTCCGGCGGGGCAGTCCGGTAGACGATCAGCTTGCCGTCCGGTGACCACGCAGGCTCGATGCTGCCTGCATCGTCGTGCGTCAACCTCGTCGGCCTGCCGCCTCCCGCGGGGATCGTGTAGATCTCCGCGTCGTCGGGTCCGCCGTCTGGGCTTTCGATCGAGCCGTGCCAGTACGCGATCGTCGAGCCGTCTGGTGACCACGCAGGGTGGTAGTTGCCGGTAGCGGGCCCCGACTGGGTGAGCGCGTGAAGGTTCGACCCATCGGCGTTCACGATCCAGATGTTCTCCCGACGGGTGAAGGCGAGCTGCGAGCCGTCTGGCGACCACGAGATCGCGTACTTGGCGTCTCCCAGCATGAACGTGTCCCGAGAGACCAGCTCGCGCTCTCCGGTCCCGTCGATGCCGACGACGTCCAGGGCGCCGGTTGGTGAGTAGAACGCGATCAACTGCCCGTCCGGGGAGATCTCGGGCGCTTCGCTGAACTCCGGTACGCTCGGGATCTGCCCAACGACCGTGCCGTCGAGACCGATCAGCTGAGCACCGATCGGTGGGGTCGGATTGATCGCGACGCTGGGCGACGGTTGGTTCGCGGGCGTCGGCTCGCTTCTCGAAAACTGGACCGCACCGTATGCGGTGAGCGACGCAACAAGCACGGCCGTAAGGGCGATCGCGCCCCACTTGCGGTTGCGAGCGACGCGAGCCTGTCGGGCGCGTTGCCGGTCGAACGGATTCGGCTGATGAGGAGCCTGTCGAGTGACCATGTCGTAAATCTCCCTCACGTCGGGCATCAGGGCCTCCTCACATCGCCCTCAACGTGCCCCGCCCTTGCGAGGCCAGCACGCGGACCGTGGTTGCCTTGATGCCGAGGATCCGCGCCGTCTCCTCGGAGCTGTAGCCGAAGATCTCGGTCAGCACGAGGGCCGCGCGCTGCCTGGCCGGGAGCCCCAACAGAAGCCGGCGAACGTCCTCGCGCAGCTCGATCTCCTCATAGGGATCGGGTGGCGGCGGTCCGGGGAGCAGCTTGCGGGTCGCTACCCGGGCACGTCGCACGCGGACCCGGAACCCGTTCAGGGAGACCCGGAACAGCCAGGCCGTCGGGTCCTGGATCGAGGCGATCGTGTCCCAACGCTCCCAGAGCTTCAGGAACGCGTCCTGGGCGAGCTCTTCCGCATCGGCCGAGCTCCCGGTGATGAAGTACAAGGCCCTGTACAACCGGTCGTGCAGATCGTCGAACAGGACGTCGAACGCCGGCGGGCTCACGGACGTCTCGTGTCCCACCGCCATCCCATCGATCTCGTCTTCGGACTGCACGGGCTCATGGATGCCTACCATGCCCGATTCGTTTAGGAGACGGGTCGAACCGGGTCAAGTGAGAGCTGGCTGAAGGACCGCGGGCGCGCGGATTCGAGACGGTCCAGCTCTGCCCGGGTCACGACCATCGTCCGGCGGAGAGCACGCCGGCCCCGCTCGGCGAGAAGGTCGATTTCGACGCGGGCAACATCCCGATGGAAGGGCGTGCCAGGTCGTGGCTTCGGGCTCCCTTACTCGAGGGATGTCGTCTGCGGCGGCAAGCGCAACTGCGGTGCGTCACGCTTTCGTCACAGAACGGCATTCTGGAGCAGCCATCGCTCACGAAGCTAGCACCTCCGCGCGGCCCTTCTGGAGCGATTCTCACTACACCTTTTCCACTGAATCGGCCCCTTGATGAAGTAGTGAAGCGTGTGAGGGAAAGTATCCAGATGGATCCGCTTGAGCGGCTATGGCGCGAGGAGGCGCCTCGCCTGTGGCGGGCCCTGCTGGCCTATTCCTCATCCGTGGATGTCGCGAGCGACGCCCTATCGGAGGCGTTCGCACAGGCCGCCGCTGGAGGACCGAAGATTCGGATGCCTGAGCGCTGGATCTGGACGGCGGCGTTCCGTATCGCCGCCGGCGAATTGAAGGACCGGGCGCAGAGCGCTTCCCTGGTCGCGCAGTCTGATCATGTCGATGCGACCGATGACGCGCTCGTGCTGGTCGAAGCACTCAGAAAGCTGGCCCCCAAGCAGCGCGCCGCCCTGGTCCTCCATTACTACGGCGGCTATCGCACACGCGAGATCGGGGCGATACTCGGTACGTCCAGCGCGACGGTTCGGGTCCACCTGAGCGCGGGCCGCAGGCGGCTTCGCGCACTCCTGGAGGTAAAGGATGTCTGATCTGCACGAGCGGTTTCGTTCCCTCGACAACGTCGCGTTCCCCGCAGGATTGTCGCCTCGCAGCGGTCCAACACGTCCGCTGGAGACTCCGCTCTCGGGCGTGCGCCGCATCGGCATCGTGGTCCTGGCGCTTGCCATCGCGGCGGTCGCCTTCGGCTTCTCGGTCGCCGCGCTGCGTCGCTCGCACAACGAGGTGCCGGCCTCGCAGGGCTCGACACCGCCCGCAGCTTCTCCCGCGTCCCCGGTGCGCGCCCAGGTGACCAACATGTTGAGGTTCGACGGCTACGTGTGCTGCGGGGCGTACGGCGACGGGAGCCTCTGGCTGAGCGTCTCGAACGCCGATGGCTCCTTCGGGGGACACCTCGTCCGGATCGACGCCGACACGGGCAAGACTGCCGATGACATCCCCGTCCCGGGCGTCCCCACGTGGGAAGTGGGCGGCGGAGGGCTCTCCGTTGGTGATGGGTCCGTGTGGATCGCGACCTCGGCCACCGGCGAGGGCACGTTGAACTCGCCGGGCGGGGGAAGCGATGCGCTACTCGTCCGCGTCGACACCTCAACCGACGAGGTTGTGGACCAAGTGAACCTGGGCGGTCTGCATGGCGACGACGTCGTCGTCGACGACACGGGCGTATGGGTCCTGATCGACGGCGCGGGGAACCAGATGCACGTGATCCGTATCGACCCAACCAACGATCAGATCGTGGCCGACATTCCGCTCGATTCGACGTACGCGCACTTCATCCTGTCGGCGGGTGGGCGCGTGCTCGTCCTGGGCAACCGGGGAGATCCTCGGAATCTGGCCGAGCCGATCTCGTGGGTCCACGTGATCGATCCGTTCTCGAACACGGTGGTGGATTCGGTATCGCTGGGTGACTACGCTCGACTCGACGAGGCCCCGGACGGAACGGTCCTCTGGGGTCTTGGAACTCATGGGGCGATCGCCTTCGATCCCTCGACCGGATCTGTCACCTCTATCTCGGATTCCGCGGGAACAGGCGATGCCGTTGCTGCCGGCGAAGGTCGCCTCTGGTATTTCGGGCTCGACCGTGCGGAGGTCCAGGGAGTTGACATGGCGACCGGCTCAGTGGACGTGCAGGTGCGGCTCCCTGAGGGTGCTACGCCGATCGCGCTCATCACGTCGCCGGGTGCGGTGTGGGTTATGGACTACAGCGAAAAGGTCTACCGCATCGCGTTGAGTCCGACCCGCTGAGTCGCGCTCGAGCGTTCCCCTGGATGTCGCTTTCGGCGGAAAGCGATATCGGATGTGCTCCATATCTCCGCCAGTCATTAGGGTCTAGGGGATGGAAGGGCCAACGGTCGATCCCGAGCACGAGGAGAGGGCTCAGTTGGTCCTGAGAGCAGCCGAACGGCAGCTCGGAGAAGACAGGTTCGGCGGCGCATGGATCGACCGGGCGGCTCCGAGCCGACCCGTCATCGGCGTGGCCGCCGTCGAGCCGTCGCAGCGCGACGTGGATGCCATCGACCAGGTGGCGCGGGAGGCGGGGTGGCCGGTTCAGATCGTTGCCGTCCGATACTCGCGCGCTGAGCTCGTCGGCCTGCTCGAACGCCTCAGCAGGATGCCCCGTCCCGGCGACGCGTGGGTAAGCCTCGGGTGGGACGCGCGGTTCAACGCGATCCTAATCGAACTCCGGCGTTGGGACGAAGAAGCGGCCTCCTGGGCGCGTGAGCGGCTCCCCAACGATGCGTTGATGATCGTGGTTCATCCCGGCGTCAGCTGGTCGACAGCCTTTGGCGATCGCGTCGCGCCGGACGTCCTACACGCTCCATCTCACCCTCCTGAGTAGCGCTTCCGTCGCTCGCATGCGTCATTGGTCTCACTCTCTCCTCCGTCAGTCGTACTCTCCGTCGTCCCGGGCCGGGTCCCGCCACGGCACCCAGGGCCCGTCCCGCAGGGTCCCGCCGGGAGCCAGCACCAGCCCGTGAGCCCGCGCCATCGCCTCGCGCCAGTACGGGACGGCCCAGTTCGTTCTGTCGTGCATCCACCCGAACCAGTCGGGCATGTCGCAGAGGATGCAGGTCAGGTTCACGGCTGCTCCGAGAGGGCGTGAAGTCCACCTCTACTCCGCCCGGGCCGCCGGGCGTCCTGGGCGGGGTCGGACTGGACAACAGTCCGCCCCGAGACGCTCTCTATACGGGGCGTGGTGTTGATCTGGCCGTTTCCGCTGCTTCTGGTCCGCCCGGGTTCCGGGGCGGACTCGGGCGGAGTGAGCGGAGTGGACTCCTTCGGTCGCAGCCGGTTGTATCGCCCGACCTCCTCCAGGACCCCCTCGCGGACGAGGTCGCCGACCGTCCTCCGCCACGCTGGACGGGACCGACCGGGGATCTGGAGTTCCTGCTCGATCAGCGAGGACTTCGAGTACTCCTCGGGGCGATCCTTGACGGCGGCCAGGATCTTCTCCCGGCGGTCGTGGTCCAACTCCTCCGGGGACTGGGGCGCGACGATCAGCGCGGGACCACTGTCCGACCGGACGTACTGACCCGAGGTGCCGCCCCAACGGCGGCGGATGGACGACCCGCGCTGCTTCCAGACCGTCAGTTGGCTGAACTCCAGGTACAGGACGGCGGACGAGCGACCCTTCCACACTCGGGACCCGAACAGGTCGTCGAACCGGCGACCGATGTCGGGGAGTTCTAACTGAGTCCGCTTCCGGGGCTGGGCGAGCATCAGGACGGTGCGGATGCCCTCGTGCTTCAGAAGACCCCGCAGGTAGATCATCAGCGGCTTGACGGACTTGGAGTCGCTGGGGTCGGTGACCGACTCGGTGCCCGTGTCGAGGATCAGGACCTGAGGGCGCAGTGCCCGCACGTGCGCGGTCAGCCACTTCTGATCCTCGGGGAGGTCGAGTGCTCGACCGTTGGCGGTCAACCAGAACACGCCGTCAACCTTCAGCCCCCGATCGATCATGTCGTCGCGGACGATCGCGGCATCCTCCTCGGACTGCTCAACGTCCACGATCAGGACCGGCGAGACCGGCTCCTCGACCTCGAAGTAGCCGCCGACGTTCTCCCCGGCAGACAGTTGACAGGCGACCTGGGCGGCGAGCGTGGTCTTGCCTCCGCCCTCCTCCCCAACGATGGTCACCAGTTGCCCGTCGAGCAGGAGGTCCCGTGCGGGACCGCTCCCTGGTTGGAGCCGTGACCCCAGGTCTGCGAACGCGACGGGGCCGTCGTGCTCCTCGGCATCCACCGGAGGGGCCGTCCTGACCCGCCACGGTGCGTCCTCGGGGACGACCAACGCGGGTCGTGTCTTCCAGTGGTCTGCGATCTGAGTCCTGTGCGGATCTGGCAGGACCGCTACGCTGCTGCGCTCGTTCACTTGCTCTACCTTTCCGGTAGGACCAAAGAGAGGCCCACCCGTTGACTTGGACGGATGGGGCTGAAGCCTTCATCACGTCCCTAGAGTGTTGGTCTGTTGCGGTCTGCGGTCTGTCCCTGGTTCAACGTGGTGGGGAGCCGGGGTTACCGGCCCCCACACACACGCCTCTAGGGACGGCGCACGAAGCGCTCAACGACGATGACCAGTCGCCGGTTTGGTGGCGCGGTTGTACTCCGCGGGTTCCCTTGCAGGAACGAGTCGGCTCGCGTGGACTCATCACATGAGGACGGCCACGTCGTGCTAGCCGCTAAGAGGTTGTGGAGGTCGGAGATGGGGCCCGGAGTCCACCACAGACTTGAGGCCCCATCAACGACCTGAGACGCGCTGGCCCGCTTGGCATGGGCACAGTTGTTTGGACTTACCGGGTTCGACCCCGAGCCGTGTCGTGCGCGAGCTGGTGCGGGAGACCGTCACGCAGCGCGTCAGGAACTTCTTCATGTCCGTATAACTTCACTTTTGCACTAGCTCACCGAACACCCTGGTCAGGGCGCTAGAGCACGTCTCCCAGGAGGGGCCTCGGGAGCGTCTCGGTGGCCCGCAGGTCCTCGCGGATCGTGAACTCCGGCGCGTCGATCCAGCCCTCGCCGCCGCCGAACCATCGGCGCTTCAGCATTGAGACCCGGCCGTACATGCGATCCGCGGCCGTGGCGCGCAGTTCTCGCCACGTGACCCCCACGCTCTCGAACGGGGAGCGCTCGGGGTCGTCCAGCTCGATCAGGTACTCCACGACCCGTCGCACGGTGTCAGGCGAGCAGTCGAGGAACCGCGCGATCGTGGGCTCCCACATCGATACGGTGCCCGACCCGTCGGCCAGCAGCGCGAGCGCCTCGATCAGCGCCACAGTACGGTTGACGGTGCGGCCGTGCGTCCCGAGCCGTGTCAGCCACTCGCGCGTGTCGTGGAGGAACCAGCCCATCTCGATCGACATCTCGCGGTCGACGACCACGAGCGACTCGATCGGCTCGCCGTCGGCCAGGAAGTCGTCCAGGCCACGCTTCCTGCAGACGTCGCAGGCGAAGCGCGGAGTCCCGTGTTTGCACGGGTGACCGTCGGGCGAGTCCGTCGGCGCGGCCACGTACACCCGCCGGTGGTCGACGTACCGTCGCAGCGCCTGCCGCAGCGCGAACGCCTGCAGCGAGACCTGTGGGTTGTCGATCCAGTCGGAGTCTGGGATCACGAAGACCGGCACCTCGGTCAAGAACGACCGCGCGAACGGAGCTAGCTCGGGGCAGTCCCAGCCCGTCACCGATGGTACGTCCACGACGAGCACGTCGTCGCCGGTGTTCGAGACGGCGCTGTCACCCTTCAAGACGCCCTCCAGAACAAACGCGCACCAGGTGTACGTGCGGCCGTCGAGACGCCTCTTCGACCGCGGGTGAACGTCAATCCGTGCGGCGTAGCTGTCCCGGCGATCCTTCACGTAGTCGATGTGCTCGTGGTCGCCGTACTCGCCCGCGTGCGGGCGCTTCTTCGTCCCGTCCTGGTGCCACCTCGCGCGGTGCCGGTCCGTGTCCTTGTGAGCTGACCACTCTCCGCCGACCGGCTTGCGCCACGACGCGTAGCGCCACGGCTGTGGCACGAACATGTACTTGGCCCGGTCACCCGAGTGCGGGTGCAGGCCGGTCACGTCCTGCCCGCGGTGCGACCGCTTCCCCTTGACGTGCGCCTGCCAGGCGGACGGCTTGACCGAGTCGTGGCGGTGCGGTTGCTGGCCCGACGGGAGCGCCTTGTACTCCTTGCCTTCGACCGTCTCGGCCGTGTGCGTGTGTTCGCCGTCGACGTTGGGACCATCGTGGCGGACCTTCGACAGGATGTGCTTCACGGCGTGCGCAGGCCAGGTGTGGTCGTGCTCGTGCTCTTCCTGCTCAAGCGCGTCGGCCGGTCCGAACTCCGGCATGATCCGTCGGAGCGACTCGTCGACGGGGAGCCGTGGCATCAGGTACCCGCCAGCGAAGTTGATCCGTCGCGTGACCGTCGCACCGCGCTGCCTTCGTGGGATCGCACCGAACAGCTCGATGGCGTCCCGGTCGCCCTTCTCGTACCGGATGTACCCACGGTCGCGGGCCACGTCAGGCGTGACGCCGCGGTCGCTGAAGATCTTCTCGTTGCCGGTGACCGTCTTCATCGTGGTGGACTCCTTCTGTGTGGTGGACTCCTTTACACCTTCGTCACCGGTCTGCCTCCGCTAGCTCGGCCTCGATCACGGCGGCGTACTCCTCGTCGCTCATCAGCAGCGCGGCCAGCTCCTCCGGCAAGTACGCCGGTCTGCGGGCCCAGTCGACCGTGAGCTGCAGGCCCCACCGTCGCCGTGCGCCTTCGATCGCGGTCACTTCGATGCTCCGTTCCGGTGCTCCTCGTGCAGCTCGGCCATGATGTCGGCCAGCGCCGCCCCACCCTCGTCGAACAGGTGGCCGTAGGTCCCGAGCGTCATCTTGACGTCGGAGTGTCCGACGAAGCGCTGGATCTCACGCGGGTTCGCGCCCCTGTCGATCAACAGCGACACGGCGGTGTGCCTCAACTGGTGCGCGTTCACGTCCATCGCGATCCGCTTGCCCGCGGCCTGCACCGAGTGGTTGATGTCGTTGTGGGCCCTCGGCTCGCCGTTCGGACCGTGGAAGATCCGTCCGTCCGGCGCGGGCGCGTACGCCTTCACGAACGACTCGACCTCGTCCCACAGCCAACACGGGATGTCGACGGTCCGCCTCGCGGCCGTCGTCTTCAGCTGCGACACGTACGCGGGCTTGCCCGTCTCGCGGACGACCTGCTGGCGCAGGCGGAGCTGGCAGCGCTCACCCTTGCGCGTCATGTCCTGGCGGCGAAGGCCACCGATCTCACCGGCGCGCAGGCCGCCGATCCCCATCACGAGGACCTCCAGGCGCTCGCGCTCGCGCGACATCTCGGCGACGGGACCGACCTGCCCGCGACGCGGCGCACTTGCCGCCTCGGCGAGATCCTCGACCTGGCCGTACGTCAGCGGCTCGACCTCTTCCTGCCGCCCCGGCCTCGGTCGCTTGACCTCGGGCGCGCGGCGCAGCGGGTTGTCGTCGCGGTCGCCCACGAGCACCGCACGGTTGAACGCCTTGCTCACGAGCTGGACAACGTTCCGACGCGCGCCGACTCCCGCGCTCTTCTTCAGCTCGGTCCACCACTGCGTGACCTCGTCCGGTGTCACGTACCGCACGTCGGCGCGACCGAGGTCGGTGTCGTCGACGTGCAGCCGAAGGTTGCGCAGGTACAGCGAGCGAGTCGTCGAGCGAAGGTCCTGCGCATCAATCATCCGTCGCGTGTACTCCGCGACCGACCACTCATCCTCAAGCGCGCTCGGCGTCGGCTCGTTCCAGAACTTGGCGTGGGCGGCATCGCGTTCCCGCGCCGTGCGGAAGGGGCCGAGCCCTCGCTCCGCCTCCTTCTCGTTCTTGAATGCGAGCGCCTCGGCCTCGTCGCGGAACGAGCGCGAGCGCTGCTGCGATCCTCGTCCACCGTCGCGCCACACGACGAGGAACGTGCCGTTCGACCGTCGCTTGATCGACGCCATCCGTGATTCTCCTCCTGACCCGGATCCGGTCGCTGTCCGTGTGGACTGCGTGTGGACCGCTCCTAGTCAGAAGCCATTTTAGCGGAGGCGGCGTGATTCGAACACGCGAGGGGCGGTTTAGACCCCTAACCGCTTTCGAGGCGGTCCCGTTCGTCCACTCCGGCACGCCTCCGCGGGCAGTCTAGCAACCGTCCGGCGGACAATTCCCCGTCCCGGTGGTTGGATGATTGGTATCGATGGCGAAGCGGAAGCGGCCCACGCGCACCGCCCCCCGGCCGAACCCCGCGGCACCGGGAACCTCGACCGGCGGACCGGCCACGAAGGCCGAGCGGAGGGATCAGGCCAGGCAGGAACGCCAGGCCCTCCAGCGGAAGATGGAACGGAGGCGACGCTTGCGCGGCCTGACGACTCGCGTGGTGATCGTCCTCGCGGTGCTCGGGGTAGCCGGAGGCGTCCTGCTCCTCACCCGGTCGCGCTCCCCCAGCACCGGCCCGGTCCAGGTCTCGGGCGCCCCGTCGGTGAACCCGGCGACCTTGCCCGGCATCCTGACCGGGGCGGCTCCGTGGCCGGCCAACACCGAGGACCTGGAGGCTCGGCTGTCGGCGATCGGCCTGCCCGCGCTGCCTGCGGAGGGCACCACCCTCCACATCCATCAACACCTCGACCTGTACGTGAACGGCACGAAGCAGGTCGTCCCGGCACAGATCGGGATCATCACCAGCCCGCAGGTGGTGTTCTCACCTCTCCACACCCACGACACGAGCGGGATCATCCACGTCGAGTCGCCCACCGTCCGGTCGTTCACGCTGGGCGAGTTCTTCGACGTGTGGGGGGTGCGATTTACGCCGACGTGCATCGGCGGCTACTGCACACAGGGCGACAGGACCCTGCGAGTGTATGTTGACGGCCAGCTCGCGACGGGGGATCCGACAACGCTCGAGCTGTTCGCCCACGAGGAGATCGTCGTCACGTACGGGACGGAGGCAGAGCTGCCCGACCCCATCCCGTCGAGCTACACGTTCCCACCGGGCCTGTGACAATTGGAGATGCAGGGAGGGAAGACGACATGGACGCCGATCGGCTGAAGGCGATCCCGCTGTTCAAGGGCCTGTCGAAGAACCAGCGTGAGCGGGTTTCGACATGGGCCGACGAGGTCAATCTCGAACCGGGCAAGCACCTCGTGGACCAGGGGGAGTTCGCCCACGAGTTCTTCGTGATCGAGGAAGGCGCGGCCGAGGTCATCGTCGACGGCGACCGGGTCGATGTGCTCGGGCCGGGCGACTTCTTCGGCGAGATCGCGCTGCTCGAGACGGAGCGCCGCACAGCGTCGGTGGTCGCCACCGCGCCGCTCCGATGCATCGTCATGCACGCCCGTCATTTCGGCTCCATGGAGCAGTCGATGCCGGAAGTCGCCGAGCAGATCCGCCAGGCGATACGCAGGCGCCTGGGCAACCGCTGACGGCGGTCCTACCGGCGTCCCCGAAAGAACGCGCGGAGGAGCTCGCCGCACTCCTCGGCCAGCACGCCGGATTCGACCTCGACCGCGTGGTTCAACCGGGGATCGCGCACGAGATCGCCCAGCGAGCCGGCGAACCCCGCCTTGTCGTCCTTCGCCCCGAACACCAACCGCTCCACCCGGGAGAGCACCAGCGCGCCCGCGCACATCGCGCACGGCTCCAGCGTCACGTACAGCGTGCAGTCCTCCAGGCGCCATGTCGACAGGCGCTGAGCCGCGCTCCGAAGCGCGAGGACCTCGGCGTGAGCCGTCGGATCCCGCTGGCGCTCGCGCGCGTTGGCCGCCCGGGCCAGGACCTCGTCGTCCCTCGTGACTACGGCGCCGATCGGTACGTCGCCCCACGAGGAGGCGGCTCCAGCCTCCTCGAGCGCGATCCGCATCATCATCTCGTCTTGTTCCCCGGCCATCACCGGTCCACCGACGTTCAGTAGGCGTCCATGTCGCGCAGCCGGTCGTCCGAGATCCCGAAGAAGTGCGCCACCTCATGCTCGACGGTGTGGGCGATGAGGCTGCGCAGGTGGTCTTCATCGCGAGCCGAACCCTCGATCGTTCTTCGGTACAGGGTGATCGTGTCGGGGAGGACCCCCGCATACCCCGCACCCCGTTTCGTCAGAGGGATGCCGTGGTACAGGCCGAGGAGGTTCGGCTGTCGGCGGGGCGGGCGCTCCTCCACCAGGATCTCCACGTTCTCCAGACGGTCCAGGACCCACTGGGGGAGGGAGTCGATGGCCTCGGCCACGAGCTCATCGAAGCGGGCACGGGTGACCACGGACCAAGCCTACGACCGAGCTCACCTCGAGCGCCGGGCGGGCCGCCGGTTCGCGTAGCCTGTAGCCACTATGGGCGGGGCGCTCCTCACCGACCTCTATGAGCTCAACATGGCCGCGAGCTATCTCCGCCGCGGCATGGAGGAGGGGGCGACGTTCAGCCTGTTCGTCCGCCATCTCCCGCCGAGCCGTGGCTTCCTGGTGTCGGCCGGGCTGGAGCCGTGTCTCACGTTCTTGGAGGGCTTCGGCTTCGATGACGACGACCTGCGGTACCTGGCGAACGAAATCGGCTACGACGAGGAGACCATCGAGCGGTTCCGCTCGCTCCGGTTCCAGGGCGACGTGTGGGCCGTGCCGGAGGGACGGATCGTGTTCGCCGACGAGCCGCTGCTCGAGGTCACCGCCCCGATCCCCGTTGCCCAGCTCGTCGAGACCTTCCTGCTGAACCAGATCACGTTCCAGACCACGATCGCCTCCAAGGCCGCGCGGTGCCGGGTCGCCGCCAAGGACCGAGACGTCGTGGACTTCGGCTTCCGCCGGACGCAGGGGATCGATGCCGCCCTGGCCGTGGCCCGAACCACCGCGATGGTGGGGTTCGTCGCGACGAGCAACGTCGAGGCGGCACGGCGGTACGGTCTGCGGGCTGCCGGGACCATGGCCCATTCCTACGTGGAGGCCTTTCCCACCGAGGCCGACGCGTTCCGGGCCTTCGCGCAGGACTTCCCGTCCCGCACCACCTTCCTCGTGGACACCTACGACACGGCGAACGGCGTCCGAAACGCGATCGAGGTGATCGGGGAGCTCGGTCTGACCGAACCGCTCGGGGTTCGATTGGACAGCGGCGACCTGGACGCCCTGTCGCGCGAGGCCCGAGCCATCCTGGACGAAGCGGGCCTCACCCACGTTCGGATCTTCGCCAGCGGCGGCCTGGACGAGACCGACGTGGACCGATTGGTCATCGCGGGGGCCCCCATCGACGCGTTCGGGGTGGGGACCAGGGTCGGCGTATCCGCGGATGCGCCGTACCTGGACTCGGTGTACAAGCTGGTCGAATACGACGGGCAGCCGGTCCTCAAGCTCTCTGCGGAGAAGTCCACCGAGCCGGGCCGCAAGCAGGTGTTCCGCGGCGAAGGCGGTGACGTGATCGCGCTTCGGGACGAGCCACCGCCGCCCTCCACCGAGCCCCTGCTCGTGCCGGTCATGCTGGGGGGCAAGCGAGCCGGACCGCCGCGGAATCTGGAGACCGCGCGGCGGCTGTTCGAGGCGGATCTCGCGCGGCTCCCCGAGCCCGTCAGGCGGATCGCCAGCCCCGAGCCCCTGGAGGCGGCCTTCTCCGACGCCCTGAAGCGGCTGACGGAGGAAACGCGGGCCGACGCCCTCCAGCGGGCCGGGGCACCCAACACCGAAGCGAGCGGGCCACGACTCCCTAGACCGGAACGAGCAGGCCCCGGCGCCGTCTGACCCGCCGGTCGACCAGCGTGAACAGGAAGTCGACGCCGATCCCCACCAGCATGATCACGATCATCGCGGCAAGGACGAGGGGGGTGTCGAGCTCCGCGCCCGACTGGGAGATGAGATGGCCAAGCCCTCGAGCGCCCTGGACGACCAGCTCCGCCGCGAGCAGGGCCCGCCAGGCGATGGCCCAGGCCTGCTGGAGACCGGCGAGGTACCCGGGTACCGCTGCGGGAAGGATCACGTTGCCGTAGAGGACAGACCCCCGGGCTCCGAGCGTCCGGGCGGCGCGCACCAGGTTCGGCGGGACCAGCCGCACGCTGGCGGCTGTGGCGATGGCCACCGCGGGGACCGCACCGATCACCACCACGAACAGGACCGCCCGCTCGTTCAGCCCGAACCACAGGATGGCCAGGGGCAGCCAGGCGATCGACGGCAGCGCCTGGAGGCCGACCATCAGGCTGCCCACGCTTCGCTGGATCAGCTTCCACGCGGCCATGGCCAGGCCGGTAGGCGTGCCGATGACGATCGCCACCGTCAGGCCGACGATCAGCCGGAACACGCTCCGAGAGGCCACCGCGATCAGGCCGTCTGGGCCGCGCAGGTGTGAGGTCAACGCGTCCCAGACGCTCGCCGGCGAGGGGAGGAGGACCCGGTCCCAGTAGCCGGTCGCCGACGCGGCCCACCACACCAGCACGATGGCCGCGACGACGGCGGCCCTAGGCCAGATCTGGCTGAGAGCTCGCTTCAGCCGAGACAGTCCTGTCCACCTCCTTCAACAGGTGGTCGTGGATGTCGACCACCACCTTGGCCAACAACACGTCCTCGAACGCGCGGGGCCGGGGCGACGAGATGCGGTGCTCGGCCACGAGCGTGCCCGGTCGCGCGGACATCAGCACGACGCGGTCGGCCAGGAACACGGCCTCCCGGACGTTGTGGGTGACGAACATGAACGTGTTGCGGGTCTCTAGCCACACGGACTGCAGCTCGTGTTGGAGGATCTCCCTGGACTGGGCATCGAGCGCGCCGAACGGCTCGTCGGCGAGCAGCACCTCGGGCTGACACGCGAGCGCCCGGGCCAGGGCGGCGCGTTGGCGCATCCCCGGAGAGATCTCGTGGGGTTGGGCGTGGGGGAAATCGGCCAGGTGGACCTTGTCCAGCCAATGCATCGCCTGCTCGCGGCGCTCGGCCTTCGGCACGCCCGAGAGCCCGAGTGCGAACTCCACGTTGGCCCTCACGCTCATCCACGGGAACAAAGCCGGCTCCTGGAACAGCACGGCTCGATCGGGTCCCGGATGGGCGATCGGGCGGCCGTCCATCAGCACCTCGCCCCGGTCGGGGCGATCGAGGCCGGCGATGAGGTTCAGCAGCGTGGACTTGCCGCTCCCCGTCGGGCCGATCAGGCAGACGAATTCGCCCGGCTCGACGTCGAGGCTCACGTCGTCGACGGCCTGGACGAGCTCCCCACTCTCTTGCAAGTAGGTCTTTCCCACCCCGCGAAGCGAGAGCTTGGCCGAGGCCGGGCGGGAGCCGGGGATCAGCCGGAGCGAGCGCGCAGAACTCCCGGTGTCGGTCATCCTTCGGCCACGACCCGCGCCGGGGCGGCGATCGTCACGGCGTCCCTCGCCTGAAAGGCCCGAGCCCGGCGCAGGTCCACCCAGACCCTGGCGCCGAGCTCGACCCCTTCCAGCTCGTCGTTCGGAAGCTCGGCCGTGATCACCTGGTCGTCGGGCAACCGCAGCATGACGCGCGAGAGCCACCCGAGCGTCGTGATGCGTTCCACCGTGGCCTCCAGCGACCCGCCCGCGCGATCGCCGGCGAAGACGCGCACGTCGTGCGGCCGGACGAAAGCTCGGGCCTCCGCCCCCTCCTCCAAGTGGCCCGCGCCGCTCACCCGGTGTTCGCCGAACTGTACGTGGCCGTCCACGACGTGGCCATGGAGCACGCTTGCGCTCCCGACGAACCCGGCGACGAACGCGGTGGCCGGGTCGTTGTAGATCTCGTTGGGCGAACCGACCTGCTCGATGGACCCCTCGTGCATCACGACGACCCGATTGGCCAGCTCGAGGGCCTCGTCTTGGTCGTGCGTGACCAGCAGGCTGGTCACCCCGAGCTCGCGATGGAGGTCGTCGAGCCACCGGCGGAGGTCCTGGCGGACCCGCGCGTCGAGGGCCCCGAACGGCTCGTCCAGCAGCAGGACCTTCGGACGCGGTGCGAGCGCCCGGGCCAGCGCCACCCGCTGCCGCTGCCCCCCCGACAGCTGGTCGGGGTACCGGTCCCGGAATCCGGAGAGCTGCACGAGCTCCAACAGCTCGTCGACACGATCGCGTTGGTCGTGTTTCGGCACCTTACGGACGGACAGACCGAAGACGATGTTCTGGGCCACGCTCATGTGCCGGAACAACGAGTAGTGCTGGAAGACGAACCCCACCCGCCGTTCCTGCACGGTCTTGTATGTCTGCTCCTCGTCCCCCATCCAGATCCGTCCCGACGTCGCCCGATCGAGTCCGGCGATCACCCGAAGGACGGTGCTCTTGCCCGAACCGCTGGGACCCAGGAGCGCGGTGATGTTGCCCGCCTCCGCGGTGAACGTGACCTGCTTGACCGCCTCGAAATCGCCGAAGCGCTTGCTCAGGCTCTCGACCCTGATCGGCGTACTCACTGGATGCCTCCGCAGGTCATGTCCGCAGCTCCCTCTCCTCCCGCCGCTTGAACACCTCGATACCGACCAGGAGGACGATCGAGACAAGGGCGAGGGTCAACGCGACGACATATCCGGATGCGTCCTGATTCTGGTCGAAGGCCCGCAGGATGTACAGGGTCGCCGTCTCGGTCTGGCCGGTGATGGATCCGCTCACGATCAGGATGGCGCCGATCTCGCCGATAGCGCGCGCCGTCGTGAGCGCGATGCCGTACAGCAGGCCCCACCGGATGTTCTTCAGCGTCACCCGGAAGAACGTCTGCCACGACGACGCGCCCAGCGTACTCGCCGCTTCCTCCTCCGAGACCCCCAGCTCCTCCAAGACCGGGACGACCTCGCGGATGACGAACGGGATGCAGATGAAGATCGTGACGAGCACCATCGAGGGCAGCGCGAACAGGATCTGGATGCCTCGGGCCGCGAACCACGGCTCGAACCACCCTCCCCTGCCGAACAGTAGGACCGCCATCACCCCGACGATGACCGGAGAAACGGCAAGGGGAAGATCGACGAACGCGCTCACGAGGGAACGCCCGGGGAACCGGTCGCGGGCGACCACCAGTGCGACCACCACGCCGAACACGGTCGAGACGACGATGGTGATCGCGGTGATGATCCCAGTCAGCACGTAGGCATGCACGACGTCCGGCTGCGAGAGGGTGGCGGTCCACGTCGACAGGCCGCTTCGGAGCGCGGCCCAGGCGATGCCGATGAGCGGGGCGACCACGAGCACCCCGACGTACAGGATGGCGATCGCAGTGAATCCCCCATGGACGAGAAGCCGGCGGGTGGAACCGGACAGGCGTGGGGTCCGAAGCTCCGCGCTCACGACGCTTCCTTCCGGCCTGTGGGCAACAGTCGTTCGGTCACAAGGACCAACGCGAAGGACAGCCCAAACAGCAGCGTCGCCACCGCCGCCGCCTCTTCAGGCCTGCCCCCGTTGATCAGCTGGGTGATCAGCACGGGGGCCGTGAGCGTCTTGCCGATGATGTTCCCGGAGACGATGACGACCGCGCCGAACTCTCCCAGCGCGCGGGCGAACGCGAGGAGGCCCCCGGCGACGATCCCCGGTCGCAGCTTGGGGAACACCACACGCCGGAACGCCAGCCATCGGCTGGCGCCGAGGACCCGGGCCGCCTCCTCCTCCGTCTCGTCGAGCTCGAGGAGGACCGGCTGCACGGTGCGAACGACGAGGGGGAGCGTGACGAACAGGAGCGCCAGCAGGATCCCCAGCTGAGCGAAGATCACCTGGATCCCGTGCCGGCCGAGGAACCCTCCGACCGGTGAGATGGGACCGTACAGGGCCCGAAGCATCACCCCGGTGACCAGCGTGGGGATGGCGAACGGAATGTCCACGATGGTCGATAGGAGCCTGCGCCCGGGGAAGCGGTACCGAACGAGCACGTAGGCGAGCTCCGTCCCGAAGACGACGTTGATGACGGCGGTGACGGTGGCAAGGAAGACCGTGAGGATGATGGCCTCCCTCGCGCCGGGTGTCGTCAGCGCGTCGCGGAATGCCGTGAGCCCGGTCCCGAACCCCCGAGTCACGACCACCACCGTGGGAAGGACGATCATCAGCCCGAGGTACAGGAGCGCGGTCCCGCGGAGGCCCCACCGGGCCATCGCGGACCGGGCGGTGACCCACGGCCTCGGTCCCGCGCCCCCGCCGGGGCGTGGGACCGACGGCCGTTCGAGGGTCTGCGTGCTCACGCTATCCCGTGACCGTCTGCTGGGCCCTGGTGAACGCGCCTTCCGGACCGAACACGGTGTCGTTCTGCAACTCGTCCCAGCCGCCGAGCTCGTCGACCGTGAACAGGTCCTCCACAGCGGGATACGTCTCGCCGTCGCCGGCCTTGGCGTCCTTCAGGTTCACGGACCGCTCGTATCCTGCGCTCGAGAAGAGGTCCTTCGCCTCCTTGGTGTGGAGATACTCGACGAACGCGTTCGCGATGTCCTGAACGCAGTGCTGCTCCGCGTACGTATCGACAACGGCGACGGGCGTCTGGATGGAGACCGTCGACGGCGGGATCACCGCCTGGTCGGGGAGCCCCGCCTTCTGGGCGGCCAGCACTGCGTACTCGTACGTGATGGCCACGTCGCCGTTGCCGGACTCGAAGTTCTTGATCGAGTCGTTCGCGCTCTTGTCCATCACAGTGACGTTCGCGAAGATCCCTTCGAGCAGCTTCTCCGCCGCCGCCGGATCGTCGGCGGCGTAGCCGGGGACGTGCCCCCGCAAGGCGGCTCCATAGGCGGCGACGATGTTCCAGCGGGCTCCGCCGCTCTGTGCCGGGTCGGGCGTCAGGATCTCCAGGCCGGGCTGGGTCAGGTCGTCCCAGTTCTCGATGTGCTTGGGGTTGCCGGGCCTGACGTCGAACACGACGACGGAGGTGGCGACGATCCCGGCGTCCGCCTCTTGCGTCCAGTCATGCGTGATGAGCCCGGCGTCCTCGATCATCTGCACGTCGGGAGCGAGTGACAGGGCCACGATGTCGGCGGGAAAGCCGTTCACGACGTTCTGTGCCTGCGTGGTGCTGCCGCCGAACGAGGTCTGGAAGATGACCTGCTGGCCGTCGTGGCTGTCTTTCCATTCGGTTTGAAAGTTCGAGATCAGCTTGCCGTACACGTCGTAGACGTTGCTATAGGCCGCAAGCGTGATGACCGGGCTCTCCTGCGGGGTGCAGGTCCCCGGGTTCCCGCCCGTCCCGCCGTTGCTGGCGCAGGCGGAGGCCATGACGGTGGCGGCCGCAACGAGACCCAGGCCTCGCGCCCGGGGGCGCCGAGATGGCATGACCGACTCCTTTCGATGACCGGGTGGGACCTCGGGCGGATGCGGTCTCCGGATGTCCGGTCAACCGAATGAGTTTCACGATGGATCCGCCGACGCGATATACGAAGCGGCGTCGCGGGATCCTTGGGAGTCGCCCATCTCCGGTGGTCCGGTCGATCGGCGCCGTACATGAGTAACAGCGGCCTGCCCGGCTGTCAACAGGCGGCGGCGATCAGCGGAGGCGGATCTTCTCCGCCATCTCGATCTGGACGACCTTCCCATCCTGCACGACCAGCAGGACGGTGCCGAACCGGAGCTTGCGGAGCAGGCGGACCACCTCGAGGATCACTTCCTGCTCGTCCTGGGTCAGCGGCTCGAACTCCCGCGGCGCGTCTGGTGAGGCCATCCTGGGGCGACCATACCGCATCGCTCGGGCCGTCCGGCCGGGCGGTTCGCCTCGCGGCTACCAGGCGTAGGCTTCGGGCGCCGGCCCGCCCGGGCCGGGGAAGATGCGGTCCAGCCGACGCATGGTCCCCTCCTCGAGCTCGAGCTCGAGGGCTCGGAGCGCACCGTCAAGCTGGTCGGGCGTGCGGGGGCCGATGATCGGTGCCGTGACCGCAGGGTTGGCGAGCAGCCAGGCCAGAGCCACATCGGCGGGTTGCTCACCGAGATCGGCGCACAGCTTCTCGTACGCCTCAAGCGTGTCGCGCTTGCGCTCGATCTCCCTCTGCACGTCCTTCGCTGCCCGCCGGCCTTCCGCGATCTTCTGCAGCACACCGCCCAACAAACCACCCGCGAGCGGGCTCCAGGGGATGACCCCCATCCCGTAGCCCTGGCACGCGGGGAGCACCTCAAGCTCGCTCATCCTCGCGTTCAGGTTGTACAGGCACTGCTCGGATGCCAGGCCCAGGAGGTGCCGGCCGATCGCGATGTCGTTGGCCCGGGCGATGTGCCACCCGGCGAAGTTGCTGCTTCCCACATACAGCACCTTGCCCTGCTGCACCAGGTTCCCCATGGCCTGCCAGACCTCCTCCCATGGGGTGTCACGATCGACGTGGTGCATCTGGTACAGGTCGATGTGATCCGTCTGGAGGCGCCGGAGGCTCTCGTCGCAGGCCCGCCGGATGTTCAGCGCAGACAGGCGGGACTCGTTCGGCCAGTCGGCCATCCTCCCGTAGACCTTCGTGGCCAGGACGACCTTCTCGCGCCGCCGGCCACCCTTGGCGAACCACCGGCCCAGGATCTGCTCGGTGGTGCCCACGCCCTTGCTCCTGCCATAGACGTTGGCCGTGTCGAAGAAGTTGATGCCGTGCTCGAGCGCCCGGTCCATGATGCCGTGGGAGTCCTCCTCGGAGGTCTCGGGCCCGAAGTTCATGGTTCCCAGGCAGAGCCGGCTGACCAGCAGCCCCAGCCGCCCGAGGTGCGTGTACTCCATGGTGCCCTCCTCGCCGGTTTCCACGATTTGAACAGATTCTCCGTCGAAAGACGTTGGCCGGCGTCGGATGCTCGACTCCGATTACCGACGAACGCCGCGTTGACCGAGCGCCCCGGTCTCTCATACGGTTGCCCTAGGACCCCCCGTGCGATCGGAGGACATGTGATGCGCCGCCTAGCACTCGTGGTGATAGTCGCGGTGGTGAGCCTTGCGCTCTTGCCGAGCCCGGCGTGGGCCGACGCGCCCGATCGAGTGCCTTTCCTCTCAGGAGACGTGGTCTACCACGCGGCCTGTCCGTTCGAGGTCTCCATCCACGTAGTCACGAACAACCAGTACTCGATCGAATTTTCCGACCGAACGATCATTCAGGGACATCAAGTCCTGGAACTCACGAACAAGGACAACCCCGACATATCGGTAATCAGGAACGTCTCGGGCCCCGGGACGATAACTCATGCCGATGGGGTCTTGGTGGCAACAGGGCCATGGTTCTTTCCCTTCGAACCCGGGGAACTAGTGGACGAGCCTGAGGGGGCGATGTTCATCACCAACGGGCGGATCGTCATGCGCCTAGGCGACTTACCCAACAAGATCCCTTACGACATCCTCAGTGAGACCGGAGTCCGGGAGGACCTATGCACGACGCTCAGCACGAGCCCCGAAGGGGAGGCCTCGGGAGCCGAGATGAGCGAGAGTCAGGTGCGGCCGCAGAGTCCGCCAGATGCGCGCCTGGAGGGAGTCGAACCCTTGCCCTCTGACGACTGGTGCCGGGCACTGACAGATCGTGCCGTCAAGTTGCGTTTTCTATAGCGATGGAGCTGGTGTCATGACGTTGCCTGACCGCTTGTGACGGAGCGTTTGTGATCAAGGTGTGATCGGATGAGCCGCTATGCTGCACTGTCGCCGGGACGTGGATGGCTTTCCGCGAACCAGGTCTCGCGCAGGAATCGAGGTCAGGCCTGGAGGTCAAGGATCGGGTCCAGCCGGATCGGTTCCTCGAGCACCTCCCGCATCACGTTTCGATGTTCCAGGTCGATGGGGAGGGGATTCTCTTCGACGGCCCTCGCTGCTTGTTGGAGGTCCTCCGCCTCAATCACGTAGACGAGCACGGGGCCGTCTGTACTCTCGAAGAGGTAGCCCACCTCGTGCCGGACAGTCTCGTTGGCGAAGGTCTCGAGGACCTCGTCTCTCCGGCGGGAAAGCTCGTCCATCCATTCTCGGAGCCTCCCTACTTTCTCGGGTCGGACCCGGAAACATCGCACCCTCACCATGCCATCCTCCGAGGATTCGGAGATCATCACCTGCGCCGGCCTCCCCCATCGCGGCGAGTTTGTGATCAGACTGTGAACGCAAGGGAGACCCTGGTCCGGTAGGTGCCTGACCTGCGCGCCCGGAGGGAGTCGAACCCCCAACCTTCTGATCCGTAGTCAGACGCTCTGTCCATTGAGCTACGGGCGCTCGTGACCTGCGGAAACGCTCCAACTCGTTGACGCACACCGCTCCGAGAGCGGATATCCCGCCGCGGATAACGGGAGGCCCAGGATGGAACGCCCCGCAGCCACGCCCACAATGATAGGCGACCTCCGGCCCCTGGTCGCGTCGTGGGTCCGGCACCTAAAGACGGCGAACAAGCCGCCACGAACTGTCCAGAGGGCGAAGACCTGGAATCACGGACGTGGATGACCCGTTCTCTGGAATCCGATGTGCGTTCTCTGCCCTCCTCACGGGAACGGAGACGGGGACGGAGGAGACTGAGTTGCGGACGGGGTCGGAGGCGGAATTGCGGCCGGAATCACAAACACCGTCAGCGCACACTCGTTCAGGCCTGCCGTGGCTTCAGTTCCAGGTTGTCCACCTGCTGGCGCTTGATCAACACGGGCCGTCCCGTGGACTTGGTACGTTCCAGGGGGAACGTTCTCGAACGACCACATAACTGTGCTACTCGTCCGTGGAATCCTGTTCCCCGGGAAGCCCCACTCGTTGGAGCCAGCGACCACGTTCTCGGGAAACTCCCTGGTGGCGTCGAGCAGCGCGAAGCTAATAAGACCTTCCAGACGCTCACTCAGGTTCCCCCACTCGAACGTGAAGTAGGCCACGAGATGCGATTCCGAATCGAGCGTGACCTCTTGGCTGATGACGCTTCCGCCGAAGTTGTCCACTTCCGCGCAGAAGCTGGGGTTCTGGGTCATGTACACCGCGCTCGGCGACCCGCCCATTACGCCGGTGGTCTGACCGAACCCCAAGCTCGGAAACATCACAGCGAGTAACGCGACGACCGCTGCCACCACCGCGACAGCCGTCGAAGCCCTGGGCACAGAAAGCCTTCTCATCGCTCTGCCTCTCTTCAAGTCGGGCCTGGTCTTCCAGGCGCAAAACACGACAACAACGTGGGCTCGTACTCAGATCAGGCCCGCAGGACGCGCGTGGGAGTTGCTGCGGGCAAGTCGGTCTCGTCCGCTGTGGCGGGGGTCGAGGCCTGGGGAGCCCATAATGCACGGCCATGCGCTACCCCTTCCGATCCGACCGTATGTCTTTCGCGTGCTCGGAATCAAGCGGCCGAGCGGCGCTCCGGCCCTCTGATCCGTCATCAGATCCGATCGTCTGACCTACAGCAGCGATGAATGGGCTTCAGGTCCGCAGCAAGGAATGGGCTCGCCGTCCTCCCTGCGCGAGCCGGCATAAGGAGACGATCGGCGACGCGATGGGGACCTCGGATGGCGGGTGAGGTGGTTGAATAACGGGAACATAGAGGCTACTAGTGGCGGGGGGGTTCAATACCGAGGTGAGAGCAAAGAGGGCGGCTCACGCCAGTATCCAGACCGGCTTCTGAAGGCGAGGCGGTTGAGAACCGACCGAATCGAGAAGACTAGGATGACGGCCATGGCACACGTCAGACTTGTGAGCGGTGGCCAAATGGAAGTACCGGACGACGCCAGGCTGACGGATCGTGGCATCGAGTGGCTTGACGAGGATGGGGTGCACCACGTCGTGCCCTGGACCGCAGTAGTCGAATTCATTGGGCCACCGCCGACCCCGCCCACGCCCGTGGTTGAGAAGATGTAGACAGCGGATGACTCGGCCCATTCCGCTCGTCTCTTACCAGCGTTTCCCCTGGTAGGCACACCGTTTGAGTCCAGCAATCCGCAGTCAGATGCTCTGTCCATTGAGCTACGGGCGCTCTCGCTAAGCATACCCAGGTCTTCCACCCCGCCTCCCCGGCCAGTCAGGACTTCGGCCCGCCCTCCTCCCGCTCACGTGGAGCCTCTGAGCGGACTCTCAGCCGTGACCAAGCCGAACGGAAGGTGCCATGGTGGAGTGTCGGCGAGATGACCGAAGGAGGTGATCCTTATGAGATCCCTGGTGCGGCGCTCGCTCGTGGCGGTGGCGGTGGGGAGCGGCGCGATCCTCGCCGGCTTCACCGGCCTGGCCAATGCGAGCGCCGCGTCGAGCTCCAACGGCTCGGCGTCGACGAAGGCAGCGACCTCCGCGTCGGCCGCGCATCACTGTGACGGCGATGGGGACGACGGCTCGTCGGACAGCTCGTCGACATCCACCTGACGGACGCGCGGCAGAGAGAGGACCCGGTGGCAGAGGAGGCTGCCCCGCCCTCGGGGCAGCCCCCTCCTTCGTTCTCCGATCATGAAGCCGGCACGTGCCCTTCCTCTTCGTCCTCTGGCACGGTCCCGCCGGAGACGGGAAGCCGAACCTCGAATGTCGCGCCGGCTCCTCCCTCCGATCGCACGGCCACGGTCCCTCCATGGGCCTCCACGATGGCGGCGACGATCGAGAGCCCCAGCCCGGCTCCTCCCATCGACCGCGAACGCGATGGATCACCCCGGTAGAACCGCTCGAAGGCGCGGGTGACATCCTCCGACGAGAGACCGGGACCTTCGTCCGCCACCGTCAACAGCACGCCAGAGGCGTCGTCGGGCCCGAGGGTCACCCGAACCCGCGAACTCGCCGGGGTGTGCACCCGCGCGTTGTCCAACAGATTGTCCACGGCCTGCCGGAGCCGGCCCTCGTCTCCGGCAACCGACGAGGGGCCGACGAGCTCGAGATCGATGGGACGGTCGGGTTCCACCGCGCGAGCGCTGTCCACGGCCTCCTCGACGATGCGAGAGAGATCGAGCGGTTCGCGCTCGAGCGGGCGGCCCTGGTCCAGCCGGGCCAACAGCAGCAGGTCGTCCACCAACACGCCCATCCGGGCCGCCTCGGCCTCGATGCGCTGCATCGACTTGGCCAGATCCTCGGGCCTCGAGTCTGCTCCTCGCCGGAACAGCTCGGCGTACCCCCGTATCGACGTGAGGGGGGTGCGGAGCTCGTGGGACGCGTCCGCCACGAAGCGCCGCAGGCGATCCTCGGAGGCCCGGCGCTCCTCGAACGCCGCCTCGATCTGGGCGAGCATCGCGTTCAGCGCGAGACCCAATCGACCGACCTCGGTCCGCTCGGTCGCCGGCTCGACGCGGCGCGAGAGGTCGCCGGCCGCGATGGCGCCAGCGGTCGCCCCGATCCCTTCCAGCGGGCGAAGGCCCAGCCTCACGAGCCACAGGGCGAGCCCCGCGACCAGGAGCAGCGCGATGCCGCTGACCACCAGCTCCACAACCAGCAGGCGATCGAGCGTCGCCGAGACCTCGGTGAGCGGGATGGCAACGATCAGGGTTCCCGGACCCGGACTGAGGGCGGCGGCAACGGCCCGGTAGGTCGGGTCACCACCATTAGCGGTGGTGGTGAAGAAGCGTGGAGCCTGCGTGGGCGACGACGTGGATCCTGGCAAGTTCCTGGGGCAGACAGGACGCTGGTCCGCCTTGATCTCGTATCCGAAGAACTTCCAGACCAGTGGAGCTCCGGAACCATTGCGAACCTCCGCGTAGGTTCCCAGCGGCACAAGGGACGTCGGCGTCGGATGGCCCGGGATGTCACCTTCGAACTGGAGGGAATCCAGGATGGGCCCCTGGGCGGCCACCAGCTGATCGTCCAGCCGGTTGAGCAGGAAGTTCGACAGGAGCCGATACGTGGCAACGTTCGCCACGAGCAGCCCGGCCGCCACCAGGACCACCGACGTGATCAGCAGGCGTGCTCGGAGGGACACGGCTCACTCCGGGGGAAGGCGAAGGACGTATCCCACGCCCCGCACGGTGTGGATCAACCGGGGTTCCTCGGGATCGATCTTCTTCCGCAGGTAGCTGATGTAGGTCTCCACGATCGAGGAGTCGCCGCCGAAGTCGTAGTGCCACACGTGATCGAGGATCTGGTCCTTCGACAGGACCCGTCGGGGGTTGGCCAGCAGGAACCGCAGGAGGCTGAACTCCGTGGGCGTGAGGTCGATGGCCCGGCCCTTCCGCCACACTTCGTGCGTGTCCTCGTCCATCTCGAGGTCGGCGAAGGCGAGCCGGTCGGCCGGCGGCCCCGAGCCGTGGGCCCGACGGAGCACCGCCCGGATCCGGGCGATCAGCTCCTCCAGGCTGAACGGCTTCGTGACGTAATCGTCGCCACCGATCGTCAAGCCTCGGACCTTGTCTTCGGTCGCATCGCGGGCCGTGAGGAACAGGACGGGCGACGGCCGTCCCCGGTCGAGCAGACGCTTCTGCACCTCGAACCCGTCGAGGTCGGGGAGCATGACGTCGAGGACGACGAGGTGAGGCCGAAACGATTCGACGAGCTTGATCGCGTCGCGACCGTTCCCGGCCGCTTGCACCTCGAACCCCTCGTACCGAAGGGCCGTCGCCACGAGATCGGTGATGTTCGACTCGTCGTCGACGACGAGCACCCGTCGCGCGTCGGC